>Ga0335083_10007149_pt1 | contig 13795 bp, 12 predicted proteins | sample Lox_Sample_42_FD_206716 | JGI IMG/M metagenome (GOLD analysis project Ga0335083, IMG submission 206716) | Soil microbial communities from Loxahatchee National Wildlife Refuge, Florida, United States - Lox_Sample_4.2 | ecosystem: Environmental > Terrestrial > Soil > Wetlands | place: USA...
GCCGAGGCTTCGCCCGGGATCGAGTGGTGCCGCGTCTACGGGGGATCCGACCGCGCAGGCGCGGTGCTCGCGACGGGCGACAGCAGCGCCGAGGCTCTCGAGCGGGCGACGCGGGCCGCCGAATACGTACGCTTCCGCGCGGCCGATGCCCAGGCGTTCGCGTAGACCTCGATGAACAAACGAACCCGGATTCTCACGACGCTCGTCGTCACCGGTCTCTGTACCGCGTACATCCTCTGGAAGATCAACGTCGGGGAGACCCTGCACGTCCTCGCGAACGCGAACGGCTGGTACTTCCTCGGCGCGGTGGCGATCATGGTCTTCTCTGTCTGGCCGATGGCCTGGCGGTGGGGGCGGCTGCTGCGCGTGCGCGGGATCCATGACCGGCTCTCCTGGCTCGTGCGCGCGTACTTCGTCGCGTACACCGCCGGCCAGGTGCTCCCGACCGCCGTCGGCGGCGACGCGGTCCGCATCTACGAGACCGCGCGGCGGCACGAGGGCCAGGGCGGCCCGGTAGCGGCCTCGGTGTTGCTCGAGCGCGCGCTCGGCGGCTCGGCCACGCTCGCCCTCGCGGCGGTCGGCTTCCTGCTCGCGGTCGGCCACTACCCGATCGGCCCGTACCTCTGGATCGAGCTCTTCTTCGTGCTCGCGACGATCGTGCTCGCGATCGCGCTCTTCTCTCGGCGCGCCCGGCCGGTGCTCGCCTGGACGGTCCCGCTCCTGCGCAAGGTCAGGCTCGACCGGCCGATCCGCGCGGCCTACGAGGGGCTCCACTCCTACCGGGACCACCCGGATCTGCTGGCCGGGGTCTTCGCGCTCACGCTCGCCGTCCAGGCGGTGCGAGTGCTGGCGATCTGGCTCGCCGGGAAGTCGGTCGGCGTCGACCTCTCGCCGAGGCCGTACTACGTGATGGGGCCGCTGCTCTTCCTCGTCCTGCTCGTCCCGTTCTCGATCAACGGGATCGCGGTGCGAGAGACGTTCTTCGTCAGCTTCCTCGGCAGGCTCGGCGTCGACGCCGACAAGGCCTTCGCGACCGGGTTCATCTTCTTCATGGTCACGTTGGCCCTGGCGCTCCCCGGCGCGCTGCTCGTCGCCTGGCAGACGGTGCGCGGCGTCTTCGCCCCGAACGATGCCCCGCAGCTACCGCCGAGCTGACGTGTCACTCGCCTCGCCCGAGGATCGCGTGGCGCGCGCCGTCTCGGTCGTCGTCGTCACCTACAACGGTCTCCCGTGGGTCGAGCGCTGCCTCGAGAGCGTCGGCGGCCACGAGACGATCGTCGTCGACCACGGCTCGACCGACGGGACGGTCGAGCTCGTGCGCGAGCGCTTCCCCGACGCGCGATTGCTGGAGCAGGAGAACAGGGGACTCGGCGCGGGCTCGAATGCGGGGATGCGGATCGCCTCGGGCGACTACTTCCTGCTGCTGAACTCGGACGCCTGGGCAGTCGGCGACGCGGTCGAGCGCCTCGCGGCGTTCGGCGCAGAGCACCCCGAGGCAGCGGTGGTCGGCCCACGGCTGCTCAACCCGGACGGCTCGCTCCAGCCCTCGGTGCGCGGCTTCCCGACGCTCTGGCGGCTGGCGACCGAGTACTTCTTCCTGCGCAAGCTCGCGCCACGCTCGCGGGCGCTGAACGCGTTCTACGGCTCCCGGTTCGCGCACGACGAGGTGCGCGAGGCCGAGTTCCTGATGGGCGCCTGCCTCCTCGTCCGCCGGCAGGCCGCCGATACCGTAGGGCTCTTCGACGAGGACTTCTTCATGTTCAGCGAGGAGACGGACTGGTGCTACCGCTTCCGGCAGGCGGGCTGGAAGGTGCTGTTCACGCCGGAGGCGGAGTTCGTCCACGTGGGAGGTGCCACGACGGCGCGTAACTGGGGGTCGATGTACCGGGAGCAGCTGCGTGGGCACCTGCGCTTCATGGCGAAGCACCACGGGCCGCGCGAGGCAGAGCGGGCGCGGCGGCTGCTGCTCGCGTCGATGCGGCTGCGCTCGCTCGTCTTCCGCGGCGAGCGACGGCAGACGTCGAAGGAGGCGGCGCGCTGGCTGGCGGGGTCGAGCGTGCCGGAGCTGCTGGAGCCGCCCGCGTGAGGCCGACGGCGCTCGTCGTCGACGTCGGCTGGGTCAACGGGCTGGCCGCGATCCGCTCGCTCGGCCGCGCGGGTGTGCCCGTGCTCGCGCTCGACCACCGGCAGAGCGCGCTCGGCTTCCGCTCGCGCTACGCGAAGCCGGTGCTCTGCCCGGACCCGCAGGACGAGGAGGCGTTCGTCTCGTTCCTCGCCGAGCTCGGGGAGACGCTCGCCGCGCCGGCGCCCGTCTTCGCGACGCACGACGAGCCGCTGAACGCGATCGCCCGGGCAGCAGGCAGCCTCGCCGACCGGTTTCTCTACCCGTTCCCTCCGTGGGAGGTGCTGTCACGGATCCAGGACAAGCGCGAGCAGCTCGCCGCTGCGCGGAGGGCCGGGATCGAGGTTCCCCGCACCGAAGCGCCCGCCTCGGCCGCGGAGGCGCAGGCGGCGGCGGAGGAGCTCGGGTACCCGGTTCTCGTCAAGCCGTCCTCGACGGAGGGCTTCAAGCGCCGCTTCGGGCGCCAGGCCTTTCGCTGCGAGACCGGCGCGGAGGTCGAGCGCGCCTACGGCGAGGCCGAGGAGTTCCGGCCGCTCGTCCAGGAGCTGATTCCCGGCCGCGACGGGACGCTCTTCACGCTCGGCAGCTACCTCGCCGCCGACGGCGAGGCGCTCGGGGTCTTCTGCGGCCGCAAGCTGCGGCAGACGCCGCCGGGGGTCGGCACGTGCCGGGTCGGGGAGGCGGTCTGGGCCGAGGACGTGGTCGAGCAGGGGCTGAGGCTTCTCCGCGAGGTCGGGCACGTGGGCCTGTCGCAGGTCGAGTTCAAGCGCGACCCACGTGACGGCGAGCTGCGGCTGATGGAGATCAACCCCCGGCTGTGGCAGTGGCACGGGCTCGCGACCGCGTGCGGGGTCGACCTGCCGCGGATCGCCTACGAGGACCTCACGGGCGAGCGGCCTGCTCCGGTGTCGATGAACGGCAGGCGCCGACGCTGGGCGATCACGCTGCAGGCCGGCGAGCGGCCGGCCGTCCAGCGGCCGCCGTACGTCGATGCGGTCTTCGCCGCCGACGACCCGAAGCCGGCTCTGGTCCAGCTCGCGCGGCTGATCCGCAGATGAGCTCGGTGACGGCAGACCTCCGCCTGGAGCTAGAGCCGCGGGCACTCCCGCTCGCGTGGCTCGCCGCGCCGCTGCTGCTCGGGCTCTCGCGGTTGCTGCCCGCGACCGGGGTCGGGCTCGGGCTCCGGATGGCGGCGGCGATCCTGTGCCTGCTCGTCCCCGGAGCGATCGTGGCGCGTGCGCTCGGGCTCAGCGGGCTCGCTCCCGCGTTCACGTGGAGCCTCGCGACGCTCGCCGTCGGGATGATGGTCATGTTCGCGGTACACGGGTCGATCTGGCTCGCGCTCGGCGTGATGCTCGGCGTGAGTGCGTGCGCGGTGCCCTTCGCGCTGCGCCGCCCGCCGCCCAGGATCGCCGCCTGGAGCCTCGCGATCCTCGCGCTCGGAGCCGTGGTCGGGATCGGGTTCTGGTGGGTCGCGGCGTTCGGCGGCGACTCGTTCTTCCACCTCGCGCGCGTGCGCAAGCTCGTCGACTTCAACTCGATCTCGCTGCGCACGCTCGACGAGTACAAGGACGGCGGGCTGCACCCCGGCTACGCGTTCCCCCTCTGGCACGGGTTTCTCGCAGTCATCTGCAAGCTCGCGGGGGTGGATCCCACCCAGGTCGTGTTGCACGGGCCGACCGTGCTGATGCCGCTCTCGTTCCTGCTCACCTACGAGTCGGGGGTCGCGCTCTTCCGCTCGCACTGGGCCGGGCTCTCGACGCTGCTCGCCTCGTTCGCGTTGCTCGCTCTCGCCCCGGGGCACGGAGGCTCGTACGTCTCGCTCTCGCTTGCCGCCAACGCGAGCCGGATGCTGGTGCTGCCCGCGTTGCTCGCGCTGGTCTTCCTGTACGTGCGAGAGCCGTCCTGGCAGCTGTTCGTGACGGTCGCGGCATCGGCCGGGGCGATGACGCTGATCCACCCGCCGCACTCGGCGCTCGTCCTGATCCTGCTCGCAGGCTTCCTCGTCGCCCGCGCGATTCTGGCCCGCCAGGACGTCGCGGCGATCGCGGCGGCGCTCGCCGCGGTCGCGATTCCGACCGCCGCGGTCACCTTGTGGCTGCTGCCGATCGTCCGCGAGACGGTCGCGCACAACCCGGGCCCGTCCGAGGTACAACGCGCGTTCGCGAACTACCGCCACGAGCTCGACGTCTTCGGACTCCACAGCTACCGGCTCAAGCCGGACGTCTACGGGCGCGGTGGAGCGGTCGCCGTGGCGACCCTCGCGCTGCTGCCGTTCGCGGTGCTGGCGCGGCGGCGGCTCTGGGCCTCGTTCGTCCTCGGCGGGATGCTCGCCGCGTTCGTGTTCACGCTCTTCCCGTTCGTCTTCCCGCACCTGTCCGACGCCCTCTCGATCTCTCAGGCACGCAGGCTGGCGGGCTTTTCGCCGAAGGCGTTCGCGCTCACGGGCGCGGCGCTCGTGCTCGCCGCGATGCTCCGCTGGGCGGTGCTGCCGGTCGCCCTCGCTGCGGGGATCGTCCTCCAGCGGCTCGTGCCGGGAGACTTCGGCCGGCCGTTCGGCCAGGGCCACGGCGGGCCCGCGTGGCTGACCTGGTTCGCGTTCATCGCCGGCTTCGCCGCGCTCGTCCTGGGCGTGTTCGGCGACCGGCTCCTGCCGCGGCTCGAGCGGGACGGGCCGCTCGCCGCCGCGGCCGTCGTCCTGTTCGTGCTCCCGGTCGCGATCCACGGCTACGCGAACTGGAGCCGGCCGGCGAGCGCGAGGCAACCGCTGTCCCCGGCCGTCGTGAGCGCGCTGGGCCAGCGCCTGCCCAAGGGCGCGGTCGTCTTCACCGACGAGCTGACCGGCTACGAGCTCGGTGCCTTCCTGCCCGTCTACGTCAACTCGACGCCTCCGACGCACAGCAGCGACACGCGTGCGAACCACCCCGCCCTGCGCGTCCGCGACGAGCAGCGCTTCTTCCGCAACGGCGGCCCGCTCTCGATGCTGCGCCGCTACGGCGCGGGTTGGCTGCTCGTCGACCGCACCCGCGTCCCGCACACGCGATTCGACCTGCCGCGGGTCTGGGCGAGCGGACGGTACGTTCTCTACCGAACGCGATGAAAGTCCTGCTCGTGACGATGTACTTCCCGCCGGCGGGCGGCGGCGGCGTCCAGCGGCCGCTGAAGATGGCCACGCACCTGCCGGCGCTCGGGATCGAGACGCACGTCCTCGCGCCCGACGACCCGAAGTGGATCCACCGCGACGAGGAACTGCGCTCGCCGACGCAGGCGTTCGTCCACCGCGCGCGCTACCTCGGCCCCCGCGCGCGCATGCCCTCCGAGGAGATGCACGGGCTCACGGGCACCGACCTGCTGCTCGCGCAGGCGAAGCTCACCTACCGGCGCCTGCTGCTCCCGGATGCGAGCGTGACCTGGCTCCCGACGGCCGTGCCCGCCGCGGTCCGGATCGTGAAGAGCGAAGGGATCGACGTCGTCATCACGACCAGCCCGCCGAACTCGATGAACATGATCGGCGCAGCGATCAAGCGCATCGCCGGGATCCCGTGGATCGCGGACCTGCGCGATGCCGTGCTCGCGAACGCCGACCGCCGGTTCGAGAAGACGGCCGTGCGCGTGAAGGAGAAGGCGCTCGAGCGGGTCGTCCGCCTCGTCGCGAGCCAGGCCGACGCGGTCGTCGCGGTCTCCGAGTCGATCGCAGACGAGGTGCGCGCGCACGACCCGGCCGGGCCCGTGCGCGTGATTCCGAACGGCTGCGACTTCGACGACTTCGCCGGTCTCGAGTATCACCCTGGCGGCCGCTTCCGGATCTCGCACACCGGCAGCTTCTTCGGGCAGCGGAACCCGCGCGCGTTCCTGACCGCGCTCGCCGAGTCGGGCCTCGACGACGTGGTCGCGCGCTTCGCCGGGGACTTCCGGGCGGCAGACCGCGAATGGGTCGAGGAGCTCGGCCTCGGCAACCGGCTCGAGCTGCTCTCCTATCTCCCGCACCGGGAGGCGCTCGAGCTGCAGCGCGACTCCGAGGCGAACCTCCTGCTGCTGCCCGAGGCGGCCGGGCGCGGGAAGGTCGTGCCCTCCGGGAAGATCTTCGAGTACCTGGCCGCCGAGCGGCCGATCCTGGCCGCGGTGCCCTCGGACGGGGCCGCAGCCGACCTCGTGCGCGAGACCGGCGCCGGGATCGTCGTCGCGCCGGACGACGAGCGCGGGCTGCGCGAGGCTCTGCAGGGCCTCCACGCGCGCTGGAAGGCCGGAAAGCTCTCCGACGGCTACCTCTCGCCCGAGCAGCGGCAGCGGCTCTCGCGGGAGACCCGAGTCGAGGAGCTGGCCGAGCTGCTCTGGAGCCTGCAGTGACCCGCCTTGACGAGAGTCGGCTCGTTTCATTTTTCTTCCTCGCGGCTGTGTTCTGTGCGAGCTTCGAGAAGGTGCAGTGGAACGTGGCCGGGTCGATCTTCCTGGCCGACATCACGGCGCTCGGCTTCCTCGCCTCGTTCGCCCTCGACCGCCTCGGCTCCCCGAGGGAGGTCGGCCGCGTGCCGAGAACTGCCGCTGTGCTGCTCGTCTTCTTCGCCGCCTTCCTGCTCGTCTACCTGATCGGCTTCTTCAACCTCGAGACGAGCCAGGCTCTGAGCCAGTTCGGCAAGGGGATCGTCAAGTGGCTGATCCACTTCGCGTTCCTGATCGTCGGCGTGATCTACCTGACGGGCCGCTCGGTGCGCTATTTCTGGCGCACGCTCGGCTGGTTCCTCGGCGGGATCGTCTTCAACGCGGCCTACGGGATCCTGCAGCTGGCCTCGGCGCAGGCCGGCCACAACCTCGACTCGCTGTTCCTCGTGCCGCTGACGCGGGGGGCGAGCCAGATCAACGTCTACGGGGCGGTCAACGGCACGAACGTGTACCGGCCGAACGCGCTGACCGGCGATCCGAACCACCTCGGGATCATGCTGCTGATGCCGATCCTGATCCTCTCGCCGATCTACCTGCGGCTCGGCAAGGAGCACCCGCTGCGGCGCTGGCTCGCGGTCCTGATCGCCTTCCTGCTGATCGTCGAGCTGGCGACGCTCTCCCGCAGCGGGCTGCTCGGGCTCACGATCGGCACGATCGTCCTGCTCATCCCGTACCGGCACCTGCTCTTCTCGCGGCTCGTGGTCTTCCCGCTCGCGCTCGTGGTGATCCCGGTCACGTACGAGCTCTACCGGCGGCGGCACTTCTTCGACGTCGTGATCCGCTCGCGGCTCTCGCGCTCGACCGCGGGGACGAACACGCACCTCGACGTCTACAGGTTCGTCCCGAAGATCCTCCACGTGCACCCGTTCTTCGGGCTCGGGTTCAACAACTTCTCGGTCTACTACGAGTTCGTGACCGGCAAGACGAACTGGGGGCCGCACTCGTACTACGTGGCGCTGCTCGTCGAGGGCGGGCTCGTCGGGACGGCGCTGTTCGGGGCCTTTCTCTGGTTCCTGTTCGGGAGGCTGTCGGCTGCTCGGCGGCTCGGGCGGGCGCTCTCGGCCGCGCACGATCCGCTCGCCGCGCGAGTGCGGCCGCTCGCGTGGGGGATGACCGCGGCGCTCGTCGGGACGATGGCCGCGAACATCTTCTACCTGACGATGTCGTTCCTCTACTTCTACGTCTTCGTGATGCTCGCGCTCGTGACGCCCACGGTGTTCGGCAAGAGCCGCGCTGTCAACGAGGACACTCGGATCGACCGGTCGTTGCAGACGGACGCACGGGCGCAGCCCGTCCGTCCTGAGACCGGCACCGCAAGCGGTGCCTTGGGGTGAGGTTGCTGGTGTTGACCACGTCGTACCCGCGCTACGAGGGCGACTCGACCGTGAACTTCCTCGGCGAGGCGGTCGCGCAGCTGCGCACGCGCGGGGTCGACGTGGACGTCGTCTCGCCGGCGACGTTCCCGCACTACGGGATCGCGTACGGCTCGGGCATCGTCGGCAACCTGCGGCGCGACCCGTGGCGGGCGGCGATGCTGCCGGCGATGCTCTGGCACTTCCGGCGGGCGGCCGGGAAGCTGGCGCCCGAGGCCGACCTGATCCACGCCCACTGGCTCCCGAGCGGAGCGGTCGCGGCGACCTGTGGGCGGCCGTTCGTCGTCCAGCTCTGGGGTACCGACGCCGAGCTCGCCCGGAAGGCGAAGCCGCTCGCGCGAGGGGTGCTCCGGCGGGCGCGGCTGACGATCTGCCCGTCGAACTCGCTCGCGGAGGCTGCGCGCGAGCTGGGGGCCGGCGAAGTGCGCGTGATCCCGAGCGGGGTGGAGGTCCCGGACGAGGTGGGCGAGGAGGCAGAGCCTCCCGAGGTGCTCTTCGCCGGGCGACTCTCGCGTGAGAAGGGCATCCTCGAGCTCGTGGAGGCCGCGAAGGGCATGGAGCTGGTGGTGGCGGGCGACGGGCCGCTGCGCGAGTCGGTGCCCGGCGCGCTCGGGTTCGTTCCGCACGACGAGCTCGGGGCGCTGTACGACCGGGCGGCGGTCGTCGCGTGCCCGTCCCACCGGGAAGGGTTCGGCGTCGTCTGCGCCGAGGCCATGGCCCACGGGCGGCCGGTCGTCGCCGGCGCGGTCGGCGGGCTCCTCGACCTCGTCGTCGACGGCGAGACCGGGCTGCTCGTCCCGCCTCGCGACGTGCGGGCGCTGCGCGCGGCGCTCGAGCGGCTGCTCGGCGACCGCGAGCTGCGGGAGCGCCTCGGCGCGGCGGCCCGCGAGCGGATCAAGGAGCGGTTCGCGTGGCCGGCGGTGACCGACGCCACGCTGGCCGCGTACCAGGAGGCCCTGGCGTGAGGCCGGCGGTCGTCTTCGGGCTGCTGCACGCGGGTCTCGCGATCGCGCGCAGCCTCGGGCGCGAGGGGGTGCCGGTCGAGGGCATCGCGCTCCAGCGCTACGAGTTCGGGCTGCGCTCGCGCTACCTCCGCCGCCGCACCCTGGCCGCCGGAGACGAGGACGTGCTCGAGGCGCTCCGTCACGCGGGCGCCGGAGGCGAGCGGCCGGTGCTCTTCCTCGAGCGTGACGAGAACGTCGAGACAGTCCTACGAAACTGGGACGAAGTGCGCGCACTCGCAGACGTGCCTCTGCCGAAGGACCCGGAGGCAGTCAGGCGCCTGCGCCGCAAGGACCTGCTACCCGCGGTGGCCGCGGAGGCCGGGGTCCCGTCCCCGCTCACGGTCAGGGCCGAGAGCCCCGAGGCGATCCTCGAGGCGGGCCTGAAGCCGCCGGTGCTGCTGAAGCCGCTCGAGGGCCAGGAGTTCGCGCTCGCGTTCGGCGAGAAGGCGTTCGTGGCCGCGACCCTGGACGAGGCGGTTGCCGGCTGGAAGCGGGCGCGCGAGCGGGGCTTCGACACGATCCTCCAGGAGCTCGTCCCGGACTCGCACGAGCAGGTGTTCTCGCTGTTCACGTATGTCGGCCGCGAGGGCCGGCCGCTCGCGAGCGTCGTCGGGCGCAAGATCCGGCAGGGGCCCCTCCGCTTCGGCACGAGCGCGGTCTTCGCCTCCGGACACGACGAGGAGGTGCACGAGCTCGGCCAGCGCCTCCTGGCCGCGGTCGACTACCGCGGGCTCGCGCACGTTGAGCTCGTGCGCGACCCGCGCGACGGCCTGCTCAAGGTGATCGAGGTGAACACGCGGCCGCCGGTCTGGGCCGGGATCGCGACCGGCCCGGAGCTCGGGATCGCCCGGGTCGCGTACGACGACCTGTGCGGCCGCCCGCCTGCCTCGGAGCAGACGATGACCGAGCAGCTGACGTGGATCTACCTGGCCAAGGACGTCTGGGTCTCAGCGCAGATGGCGAGGCGCCGCGAGCTGCCCCCGCAGGAGTTCCTGCGCCACTACCTGCAGCGCAAGAAGGTGCGCGCGACCTTTGCCGCGGACGACCCTGCTCCCGCGATCGCGAGCCTCGGCTACCTCCGCTCCCGGGTCTGATGCGCGTCGTCCTGGTCGATCCGCTCGCCTACACACCGCCGTACGACCACGCGCTCGCGACGGCGCTCGCCGGGCTCGGCCACTCGGTCACGCTCCTGACGTCGCGCTTCCCGCACGGCGAGGCGCCGGCGCCGCAGGGCTACGAGCGCGAGGAGCTGTTCGCGCCCGTCTCGACGCGGCTCTTCCGCCGCTCCCGCCTTCGGATCCCGGCGAAGGGCCTCGAGTACGGGCCGAGCGCGGCGCGGCTCGTTCGGCGGGTGGAGCGGATCGACCCGGAGGTCGTCCACGTCCAGTGGCTCCCCCGGCCGGAGCTCGACCTGCGGTGGCTGCGGCGGCTCGCGGTCGACCGCCCGGTCGTCGTCACCGCCCACGACGTCCTGCCCCGCCGGGCGAAGGCCCAGCGCGCGTGGCCGGAGGTGCTCGAGACCGCCGAGCGCGTCGTCGTCCACTCACGCCGCGCCGTCGACCAGCTCGTCGAGGTGGGGCTCGGCCGCGAGCGGATCACCCGGATCCCGCACCCCGTGTTCGAGGGCGAGCCGCTGCCTCCGGCCGAGGGTCGTACGCTCCTCTTCTTCGGGCTGATCCGCGACTACAAGGGGCTCGACGTCCTGCTGCGTGCGCTGCCGGAGATCCCGGACGCGCGCTTGGTCGTCGCCGGCGACCCGCTCGACCCGGTCCCCCAGGGCGCGGACGGGCGTGTGGAGTGGAGGCTGCGCTTCATCGAGGCCGCGGAGGTGACGGAGCTGATGGCCGGCGCAGCGGCGGTCGTGCTGCCCTACCGGAAGCTGGACTCGTCGGGCGTGCTCGCGACCGCGATCGGATACCGTCGGCCCGTGGTCGTGACCGACGTCGGTTCGCTCGGGGAGATCGTGCGCGAGTTCGGCGCGGGCGAGGTCGTGCCCGTCGACGACCCGCACGCGCTCGCCGAGGCCTGCACGCGCCTGCTCGAGCCGAAGGCCCTTGCGGCCGCGGGCAAAGGGGCCGAGCGGGCAGCGCAGGAGCTCACCTGGGAGCGCTCGGCCGCCGAGCACGACCGCCTCTACCGGGCGGTGCGCCGATGACTCGCGGGATGAAGTGGGTCGTCGACCGCATCGCCGCCGCGGTGCTGCTCGTCCTCCTCTCGCCGTTCCTCCTCGGGATCGCGATCTGGATCCTCCTGGACGGCGGCCGCCCGGCCGTGCTGGCGCAGGAGCGCGCGGGCAAGGACGGCGCCACGTTCCGGATGCTCAAGTTCCGGACGATGGTGCAGAACGCGCTCGAGCTCGCGGCCCAGGTGACCGACGACCCGTTCGGCGTCGTGGAGAACGACCCGCGCGTGACCCGCCCCGGCCGCTTCCTCCGGCGAACCGGGCTCGACGAGCTGCCGCAGCTCTGGAACGTGCTCGTCGGCCAGATGAGCCTCGTCGGCCCGCGGCCCGATCTCGTCGAGCAGGCAGCGCACTACACCGAGCACGACCGCCGCCGCCTCATCGTCCTGCCGGGGATCACCGGCTGGTCACAGGTGAGCGGCCGCGAGTCGATCGGCTGGCCCGAGCGGATCGAGCAGGACATCTGGTACATCGACCACTGGTCGCTCTGGCTCGACGTGAAGATCGTCGTCCGCACGTTCGCAGAGCTCGGCCGGAGCGGCGAGCAGCCGGTCGAGGACACGATGAACATCGAGCGCGCGCGGGCGCAGGAGACGCGGGAGAAGGCCGAGTCGCGCTAACCGAGGTCGAGCCGGCCGACTGGAACGCCCTCCTCCAGGAGCTCGGCCACGACGACGCCTACCTGCGGCGGGAGTACCTCGAGACAGCGTCCGTGCTCGACCCCGGGCGGGTGGTCTTCCTCCAGGGCGGGCGTACCGTCTTCCCGTGCATCGTCCGCGAGTGGGGCGACGCGCACGACGTGACCGGGGCCTATGGCTTCGGCGGCCCGGTCGGCGAGCCCGACTTCTACGAGGCCTACGAGGGCTGGTGTCGCGAGCAGGGCGTCGTCACGACGTTCACGTGGTTCCACCCGCGCTTCGCCAACCACCGCTACGCCCGGATCCACGTCGAGCCACGGGGCGGCACCGTCGCCTGGCGCCTCGACGAGGGCGACCTCTTCGAACGGCTCCACCGGCACCACCGGCGCGCGGCGCGCAAGGCGGAAACGGCCGGGATCGAGGTTCGCGTCACCGTCGCGCCGCCCGAGCTCGAGACCTTCGCGCGGCTGTACGAGCGGACGATGGCCGAGAAGGGCGCCGAGAGCTTCTACTACTTCCCGCCGGAGTACTGGAGCGCGCTCGTGGCGCGCCTCGGCGCGGGGCTCGTTCTCTTCGAGGCCGTCCAGGAGGGCGAGCCGAAGGCGGCGCTGCTCGGCCTCGCGAGCACGCCCTGGCTCCACTATCACCTCGGCGCGTCGGAGCGGAGCGGGGGCGCGAACAACCTCCTGTTCCTGGAGGCGGCGCGCTGGGCCCGGGCGGAGGGATTCACGCGCTTCCACCTCGGCGGCGGCGTCGGCGGCGCCGACGACTCGTTGCTCGAGTTCAAGCTGCGCTTCGACCCCGGGGGACTGATCGAGTCAGCGGTCGGCAAGGCGATCCACGACGAGGCGGCGTACCGCGAGCTGGCAGGGCCGGACGCGGGCCTGGACGGGTTCTTCCCGGCCTACCGCGCTCGTCAGGCGTAGAAGCAGACCGCGAAGGCCGCGACCGCGGAGGCAATCCACCACAGCCCCACGACCGGCACGGCGTCCGACATGGGCCGCGTCGGGCTCTTCGCCCGCCAGACGATCGTTCCCGCGGCGACGAGAGCAAGCGCGGCCGGGACGGCGAAGAAGAGCAGGAAGCCCGCGAGCGACGGAGCGGTGCCGAAGACGGCGACGCCGGCCAGGATTCCGCCGCAGAGAAGCAGCCAGGAGATCCCGGCTAGGACGAGCAGCCCGAGCCCCGCTCCGAGCCGGGCCCACCGCCGGCGGGCCGTGTCGTCGGCGGCCGTCCGCGCCATCCAGGCGAGCGGGAGCGCCCGGAGCCAGCCCAGCCACGGGACGAACGCGAGAGCGAGCGTCGCGACCGCCCACGGGTCGCGCCGCGCTCGCATCACTCGCCAGGCAGTCAGCGCCGACACGCTGCCGAGGATAGCCGCAGCTAGGGAGCCGGCTGCCAGCCGAAGACCTGCAGATGCGTCAGGTCGAGGTCGACGGGGAGCGGCTGCGCGCCTCCGCCTCCGCCGCGCGCCACGTAGAGGGCTCCGGTCGACCAGGAGGCGAACGCGAGGTAGCGGCCGTCCCACGACCACGAGAGCGAGTCGGCCGGGGCAGGCAGGTCGGCGGTGCGCTCGACTCCCTTCGGGTACAGGAAGCCGATCGTGCTGCCTCGCCCGTACACCACGGTCCCGTCGCGGAGGAACTGGGCGTCGTGCACGAAGCCGAGGCTCCGCTCGCGCTTGGGCGTCCAGAGGGTGGTCGGGTGCGAGAGGAGGGAGCCGGTCGACTCGTAGAGGATTCGGTTCGCCGGTCCCCACTGGATCCGCTCGCCGGTGCCCCCGGTCCCGAGCGAGCGAACGGGCCCCCCGGCCACCGGGACGGCCAAGAGCGTGAGGTCGGGGATCGGGTAGTCGAGCCCGGGGGCGAACGCGAGCAGGCGGCCGGTCGGCGACCAGGCCAGACCGTCTGCGTGCCTGACGACGAGCCGCGCGTCTCCGCCCGTCGCGGGGACGACGTAGAGGTAGTTGTCGCTCTCCCGCCGCCGCGAGAGGTAGGCGACCTGCGTCCCGTCGGGCGACCACCTTGCGCCGAACT
>Ga0335083_10007150_pt1 | contig 13794 bp, 10 predicted proteins | sample Lox_Sample_42_FD_206716 | JGI IMG/M metagenome (GOLD analysis project Ga0335083, IMG submission 206716) | Soil microbial communities from Loxahatchee National Wildlife Refuge, Florida, United States - Lox_Sample_4.2 | ecosystem: Environmental > Terrestrial > Soil > Wetlands | place: USA...
CGGGGCGCCGCGCCGCGCTCGTGCGGCTGCTGCCGCGGTTGCGCGCGCACCCGGCCGAGCAGCGCGTGCGGCTCGACGCGCTGCGCGCCGCGCTCCGCGCGGAGGAGCCCGCCCCGTGCGAGCTCGCGCCGTGGGCGCTCGCCCGCGGGCTCGCGGAAGCGGGCATGGAGCTGGGATCGCACACGCTCACGCATCCCTATCTGAGTTTCCTGCCCGAGGACGAGCAGCGCCGCCAGCTCGCCGACGCGGCCGCGCTCATCCGCGAGCGGACGGGCGCCGAAGTGACGGGCGCCGCGTATCCCAACGGCGACCACGACGCGGTGACGGTCCGAGCGGCCCGCGCCTGCGACTTCGCTTACGCCGTCGCGACCACGGCCGGCGACTGCGCCCCGGGCGACCTCGGCCCGGACGACCGCCGTTTCGCGCTACCGCGACGCGCGCTGCCCGAGGGCGCGTGCACGGGCCCGGCGGGCTTTTCGCGCCGCATGACGCTTGCCGAGCTCTCCGGCGCCTTCGACGCCCTGCGCGAGCGCACGCGCGAGGCCGCGTCGTGAGGGCGCCGGCCGGGACCGGGCGCCGGATCCGGCTGCTCTACGTGGTCGGCAACTTCGTCACCGGCGGCGCCGAGCGCCACCTGCTCGAGATGTGGCGGCGGCTCGACCGCTCGCGCTTCGAGGTCCGCATCGCGGTGCTGAGGCGCGAGGGCGCGTTCACGCCGCTCGTCGAGGCGCTCGGGCTGCCGATCGTCGAGCTGCGCGTCGGCCGGCGCATCTACGATCCCAGCGGCGTACTGGGGCTGCTGCGGCTGGTCTCGCTCGTCATGGAGTTCCGCCCCGACGTGATCCACGGCTACCTGTTCGGCGCGAACCTGTTCGCCGCGCTCGCCGGGCGCGCGTGCAGCGTTCCGGTCGTGTGCGTCGCGAAGCGCAACATGGACGCGTTCGAGACGCCCCGCCAGATCGCGGTGCAGCGCCTCGCGCACCGGCTCGCGACGCACGTGACCGCGGTGAGTGAGGAGGTGGCGGGCAGCTCGGTCGAGCTCGGCGTCCCGCGTGGCCGCATCACGGTGATCGAGAACGGCGTCGACGTCGGGCGCTTCGACGGTCTCAGCCGGCGTCCCGAGGAGGCGGGCTTCGCTCCGCTCCCGGACGGCGAGCGGCTGATCGGCAGCGTGGCCTGCCTCGCGCCGCGCAAGGACCTCGGCACGCTGCTCGAGGCCCTCGCGCTCCTCGCCGGGCGCGGCATTCCGTTCCGGGCCGCAATCGCGGGCGACGGCCCCGAGCGCGCGGCGCTCGAACGCCTCGCGAACGAGCGCGGACTCGGATCGCGCGTCGCGTTCCTCGGCGAGCGCTCGGACGTCGACCGGCTGCTCCCCGCGTTCGACGTTTTCGCGCTCTCGTCGCGCGAGGAGGGCATCCCGAACGCCCTGCTCGAGGCGATGGCTGCCGCGCGCCCCGCCGTCGTGACGCGCGTCGGCGGCAACGCGGAGGTGCTCGAGGACGGGCGTACGGGCTGGCTCGTGCCGCCGCGCGATCCGGCGGCCCTCGCCGCCGCCCTGGCCGAGGCGCTCGCACGACCCGACGAGGCGGCGCGGCGCGGTGCGGCGGCGCGCCGCGCGATGATCGAGACGCGCAGCATCGAGGCGATGGTGCGTCGTCACGAGCGCTTCTACCTCGCCGCGCTCGGTCTCGCGGATGGCGCCGGCGCGGACGCGACGCGGGGGGCGGCATGAAGTCGGTGCTCTACGTCACGACGACGTTTCCGACCATGGCCGCGTTCATCGAGAACGAGGTGCTGCGGCTGCACGCCCGCGGCGTCGACGTCCGCGTCGCCACGCTGCGCCCGGCGGGTCGGGAGTACCAGCCCGAGTACGCGCCGCTGCTCCCGCTCGTCACGTCCGTGGGCTCACCGCTCGCGCCGGCGGGCTGGCTGGCGCTGCTGCGCTGGCTCGTGCGCCGCCCGCACGTGCTCGTGCCCGAGCTCGCGCGCGTGCTGTGGGCCTCGCGCACGAGCCCGTACGCGCTCGCGGGGCACCTCGGCTACCTGCCGGCCGCGGCCCGCGTCGCCGACCTCGCCGAGACGAACGGCTCCGAGCGCATCCACGGCGCATGGGCCCACTTCCCCGCGACGGCCGCCTACCTGGCGGCCCGGCTCACCGGGCGACGCTTCAGCATGGCCGCGCACGCGGGGGCCGACCTCTACCGCTCGCAGGCGTTCCTCGCGCACAAGGCGCGCGCGGCGGACTTCGTCACGGCCTGCGTGCGCGCGAACGCGCGGATGCTGCGCGCGCTCGCGCCGGGGGCGCGGGTCGAGTGGCTCTACCACGGCACCGACCTGGCGCGCTTTGGCGGGGTGAGGCGCGCGCGCGCGACCGAGCCGCTGCTGCTCGTCGTGGGGCGGCTCTCGCCGGCCAAGGGTTTCGACGATGCGGTGAGCGCGCTCGGCGAGCTCCGGCGCCGCGGTCTCGCGCCGCGGCTCGTCATCGTGGGCGAGGGGCCGGAGCGCGCGACGCTCGAGGCACTCGCCGCGGGGTTGGGCGTGGGCGCGCAGCTCGAGTTCCGAGGCACGCTCACGCACGAGGAGCTGCTGCCGCTCTACGCGCGCGCCTGGCTGCTGCTCGCGCCCAGCAAGGTGGTCGCGAACGGCCGGCGCGACGGCATCCCGAACGTCGTGATCGAGGCGATGGCCGCCGGCCTGCCGGTCGTGGGCACGAGCGCGACGGGCATCGACGAGGCGGTGCGGCCGGGCGTGAGCGGCGCGCTCGCCCGCCCGGGCGATCCCACGAGCCTCGCCGACGCGCTCGAACCGCTGATCCGCGACCCCGCTGCGGTCGATCGCATGAGCCCGCTCGCCCGTGCCGCCGCGCGCGAGCGCTTCGACGCCGACGCGAGCTTCGCGCGGCTGCTCGAGCTCTTCGGCGGCTCGCCGGCGCGCGTCGAGGAGCCCGCGTGAGGGTGATGCACGTCGTCGAATCCATGCACCAGGGCGGCGCGGAGTCGCTCGTGGTCGAGCACGTACGACACGCCTCGGCCGGCGTTCACAGCACGGTCGTCGCGCTCAACCGCGGCGGTCCGGCGCTCGAGGCCGCCGCCGCGGCGGGCGCGGAGACGCTGCTCTTGGGCAAGGGCGGCGCGCGCGCGACCGCGCTGCTGCGCCTGGCCGGCGCGATGCGCGCGCGGCGGATCGAGGTCGTGAACGGCCACAACCCGACCGGGGCGCTCTACGCCACGCTCGCCGCGCGGCTCGCCGGCGTGCCGGCGGTGGTGCGCACCGAGCACAGCATCCACTACGCCGGACGCGGCTTTCGCGGCTACGCGCCGGTCGAGCAGGCGCTGACGGCGCTCTGCGACGTCGTGATCTGCGTCTGCGAGGCGGCGCGCGCGAGTCACGCGCCGCGCTTCGGCCGCCGTGCGGCGCGCTTTGTCACCGTGCTGAACGGCATCGGCGACGCGCCGCCGACGCGGCCGCGCCCCGAGGTGCGGGCCTCGCTCGGGCTCCCGCCCCAGGCGCCCGTCGCCCTCACGGTGGGCAGCCTCACGCCGCAGAAGTCGCAGGACGTCCTGCTGCGGGCCATGGCCGCCGCGCGCGCTCACGCGCCCACGGCGACGCTGCTCGTGGCGGGCGAGGGCCGGCTGCGCGAGTCGCTGCTCGCGCTCCACGCGGAGCTCGGGCTCGGCGAGCGCGTGCGATTCCTGGGTGCACGCAGCGACGTCGCGGACCTCATGACAGCGTGCGACCTGTTCGTGCTCTCGAGCTCGCGCGAGGGTCTCTCGGTCACGCTGCTCGAGGCGATGCGCGCGGGCCGCGCCGCGCTCGCGACCGACGTGGGGGGCAACCGCGAGGCCGTGCTCGACGGCGTGACGGGCCGCGTTGTGCCGGTCGGGGATACGTCCAGGATGGCCGCTGCCCTGAGCGATCTGCTGGGCTCCCCGGAACGGCTCGCGGAGCTTGGAGCGGCGGGGCGCGCGCGTTGGGCCAGCCTCTTCACCGCGCGGCAAATGGTCGAACGGACGGAGTCGCTGTACCGTGGGGCGCTGGCGCGGCATGGACGCGCGCCGGAGCCGAAGGACGGGGGAACGGCATGAGCGGGAACGCGAGCGGGTCGGCGCGCGCAGCCTTCGAGCGCTTCGTGCGCTGGACGATCGAGGACGAGTACGAGCCCGTGCAGCAGCGGCTGCCGGCGGGCGAGCGTGAGGCGTTCCGCGACTACTATCGCGCGCTGCCGCGCCGCGGAGACGAGGCCGCGATCCGCCGCTACCTGCGCGGCTTCTGGCGCTCGGAAGCCGGCTGGACCGCGCGCTGGATCGGCGCGCGCGCCGCGGCGGGCGGGCCGGCGCCGCGCGTGCTCGATGCGGGCTCGGGCTTCGGCACATACGCGATGCTCTACGCCGCCGTCGGCGCCGAGGTGGTGGGCGCGGACCTGCGCCCCGACCGGCTCGACGCCGCCGAACAGCGCCTCGCGTTCCATCGCGAGCGCACGGGCGCCGGGCTGCCGGTGTCGTACGTGCGCGCGGACCTCACGCGCGACTGGGATCGCGACTACGACCTCGTCTGGGTCTACAACGCGCTTTCGCACATCGACCCGCTGGAAGCGTTTCTCGCGCAGACGCGCCGGCACCTCAGGCCCGGCGGCGTGCTCGTGATCGGGGACATCAACGGCGCGCACCCCGAGCACCTCGCGCGGCTCGAGAAGCTGCGTGGTGACAGCGTTCACCAGGAGTACGTGGCACCCGACGGCCAGCGTCACGCCTACGCCGTGGAGCGGCCGTTCCCGCCCGCGGAGATCCGCCAGATCTTCACCGCCAACGGGCTGCGCATGGTGCACCACGAGCTCTACTTCGGCGGCCTGGGCGCGCTGCCCGAGCCCGTGTTCCGCCTCGTGCTCGAGCCGCTGCAGCGGCAGTGGTGGCTGGGCCACGGTGTCGCGCGGCGCCAGCTGGTCGTGGCGGCGGCCGCGTAGGCGGCGGCCCGCATGCGCGTCCTGCTCGTCAGCCAGTACTACCCGCCCGAGACCGGTGCGGCGCCGGCGCGGGCGATGCACTTCGCGCGCGCGTTGCGCCGCGCAGGGCACGACGTCCGCGTCGTGACGGGCCTGCCGAACCATCCATCGGGCGTGATCCAGCCGGAGTTCCGCGCGGCCGGCCGGCGGCGCGAGGTCGTGGACGGCATCGCGATCGAGCGCGTGTGGCTCTACGCCACGCCGCACAAGACGCCGCTCACGCGGCTCGCGAACCACCTGAGCTTCGCGCTCGCCGCGACACCGCGGCTGCTCTTCGGGCCGCGCGCGGACGTCGTCGTCGCGAGCACGCCGCCGCTCTTCCTCGCGCTGCCCGCGCTGCTCGGGGCGCGACTTCGCGGCGCGGCGTTCGTCAACGACTGCCGTGACGACTGGCCCCACGCCGCGATCGCGCTCGGCGAGATGCGGCCCGGCGTGGTCGCGGACGTGCTCGATGCCGTCGCGCGCTTCTTCCAGCGCCGTGCCGTGCGCGTGCTCGTCGTCACGCCGGGCATGCGCCGCCAGCTCGCCGCGCGCGGACTCGAGGAACGCCGGCTGGTCTTCCTGCCGAACGGAGCCGACACCGAGCTCTTCCAGCCCGCCGCCGGCCCGCCCGGCGTGAACGGCCACGGTCGGCCGTTCACGGTGCTCTATGCGGGGACGCACGGGCTCGTCCACGGCATGGATGCGCTGCTCGACGCGGCAGAGGCGCTGCGGAACGAGGACGTTCGCTTCCGCTTCGTCGGCGACGGTGTCGCCAAGAACGCCCTGGCGCGAAGCGCGGCGGAACGCGGGCTCGTCCACTGCTCGTTCGAGCCCAGCGTCGCCCCCGAAACGCTCGTCGAGCGGCTGCACGAGGCCGACGCGTGCGTGGCGACGACGCGTGCGAGCGAGTTCGCCGGCGAGACGATCCCGGTCAAGCTGTTCGACTACCTCGCCTGCGGTTGCCCCGTCGTCGCCGCGGTCCGCGGCGACGCCGCGGCGATCGTCGAGGCCTCCGGCGGCGGGCTCGTCGTCGAGCCCGAGAACGGCGCCGCGATCGCGGACGCGCTGCGTCGGCTCAAGTCCGACCCCGCGCTGCGCGCGCGACTCGCCGCCGCGGGCCCCGCGTTCGTGCAGCGCGAGCACTCGCGCCGCACGCTCGGCGAGCGGCTGGTCGCGACGGTGGTCGAGGCGCGGGTCGAGATCGCCGGGCGGGACGTGACGCCGCGGCCCCGCGGCGCGACCGCAGCGATCAAGCGCGCGCTCGACGTCGTCGTGAGCGCGCTCGGTCTGGCGATCGCGGCGCCGTTCGCGGTGCTCCTCGCGATTGCGATCCGCATCGACTCGCCCGGCCCGGTGCTGTTCCGCCAGCGCCGCATCGGGCGCGGCTCGCGCGAGTTCGTGCTGCTCAAGTTCCGCAGCATGGCGCAGGGCACGCCCGATCTCGCGACCCACCTCGTCGCGCCGGGCAGCGTGCGCGTCACGCGCGTCGGCGCGCTCCTGCGCCGTACGAGTCTCGACGAGCTGCCGCAGCTCTGGAACATCCTCGCGGGCGACATGTCGCTGGTGGGGCCGCGCCCGGCGTTGTACAACCAGCGCGACCTGATCGCCCTGCGCCAGGCGGCGGGCGTTGACGCGCTCCGCCCCGGGCTCACCGGGTGGGCCCAGATCAACGGCCGCGACGAGATCCCCATGGAGCAGAAGGTGGGATACGACCGGGACTACCTCGCGCGGGTCTCGCTCGCGCTGGACGCCGAGATCGTGGCACGCACCGCGCTCACGCTCTTCACCATGCGGGGCGTGCGGTGAGCGTCGCGTCCGCGCCGGCCCTCGGGCGGCCCGCACCGCCGTGGCGCACGGTGACAGGCGCGCTCGCGCTCGCCGTGCTCGCAGGCTTCGTCTACGCCTCGAACGCGGCGGCGCTCTGGAACACGTGGACCACGAACGACAACTACTCGCACGGGCCGCTGGTGCCGCTCGTCTCGCTCGCGCTGGTCGTGTCGAGACGCGACAAGCTGCGCGCCCTTCCCGTGCGCGGCGACTCGCGGGGCCTGCTGCTCGTCGCGCTCGCGTGCTTCATGCACGTCGCCGGCGTGCGCGCCGATCTGTTCGCGCTCCAGACGTGGTCGCTGCTCGCGCTGCTCTTCGGCCTCGCGCTCACGTTCGGGGGGACGGCCGTGACACGCATGCTCGCGTTCCCGATCGCCTACCTCGGCTTCATGCTGACCTTCCCGCCGGTCGTGATGAACACGCTCAGCTTCGCGCTCAAGGGCTTCGCGCTCGGCGGCGCCGTGCGCGGCGCGGAGGCGCTGGGCGCGCACGTCCACCGCACCGGCATGCAGATCTTCTTCCCGAGCGGCGAGCTGCGCGTCGAGGATCCCTGCAGTGGCCTGCGCTCGCTGCTCGCGCTGCTGGCGATCGCGACGCTGTTCGCCTACCTGCAGAAGGGCGGCCTGTGGCGACGGGCCGTCGTCATGCTCGCCGCGATCCCGATCGCGCTGGCGGGCAACCTCGTGCGCCTGCTGCTGCTGCTGGTCGCCGCTTCGGCGCGCGGCGTCGACTGGGCCACGGGCGGGTTCCACGTCGTCACCGGCTACGCCATGTTCGTCGTGGCGCTCGCGCTGCTGCTCGCGCTGCGGAGCGCGCTCACGCCGCGACGGGCGCCGCGCGGCGGCGCACGATGAGCCGCTTCCTCGTCGTCGCGATCCTGCTCGCGCTCACCGCGACCTACGGCCGGCTGCACCCGCCCGAGAACCTCGCGGTCGGCCGCGGCGCGCTCCGTGCCGTTCCCGCGACGCTCGGGCCGTGGAGCGGAACCGAGCTCAGCTTCCAGGACGGCATCGTCGACGAGCTGAAGGCCGACGACGTCCTGCTGCGCCGCTACACGCAGGGCGACCACCTGGTCTGGCTCTGCCTCGTCTACCACCAGAATCGCCGCTACGGCGCACACGACCCGGAGCTCTGCTACGAATCGCAGGGCTTCGTGGTCACCGCCGAAGGCCACGCGCGTGTCGATGACGGCTCGCCGGGCGGTCTCGAGGTCAGCACCTTCGTCGCCGAGCGCAAACACGTTCCGCGCGTCATCTGGTACTGGTGGACGACCGCCGGGATGTCGACCGGCGACGCCAACGCGTTCCGCGGCCGGATGGCGCTGCTCGGGGCGCTCGAGAACCGATCGTGGGGCGCCTTCGTACGCGTCGAGTCGGTCGCGCCCGACGGCGATCTCGCGGCCGCCGCGGGGCGTGTGCGCGACTTCTCGGGTCGCGTCGCGCGCGTGCTGCCCGGCGTGTTCGCGAACGCCGCAACGGTCCCCGCCGCGCCGGCCGCCGCGCGGCCGTGACGTTCTGGGAGCTGGTCGCGCTCGGGCTGCTCGCCTGCGGCCGCGCGATCCGGACGGCGTTCCGTTCCGCGGTCGCGCTCACCTGGCTTCCCATGCTCGCGCTCCAGGCGCTCGTCATCCTCGCGCTCGCCGTGGCCGCGCACCCGCTTCTCTCCGGCTTCATGGCGCCGCTGCTGCGCGCGGTCTCGGGCGACGACGCGCTGCGCTATCCGCAGGGCTTCCACCGGCTGCCCGCTCTCGCCGCGCAGGCGTGGTTCTTCGGCGCCGCGATCGTGGGACCGCTCTGCACCGGCGCCGCCGCGCGCGCCTTCGCCGCCTCGGGCGCGGGTCGGCCCGCGCTCGCGGGGACGGCGCTGCTCGAGGCGCTGCGGCGTTGGCCCTCGCTCTGGCTCGCCGCGCTGCCGGGCGCGCTCGTCGTCGTGGGACTCGACGCGGCCCTCGCGCAGCTCGCGGGCGTTCGCATCTCCGGCCCGACGCGCGCGCTGCTGCCGCTGCTCGCGGGTGGCCTGCAGATTGCGGCGCAGGCCGCGTGCTTCTTTCCGCCGATGCTCGTCGCGCTCGAGGACCTGAACCCGTTCGTTGCGATCGCCCGCATTCCCTCGACGCTCGAGCACGGATTCGTGCCGGCCGCGGTCGTGCTGCTGCTCGTGGCCGCGGTGATGCAGCCATTCGGCTGGGTCGCGCCCTGGGCGCTGGGCGATGCGGGCCACGACCTTCCCGAGGTCTCGGGCGTGCTCGCGGTTGCACAGGGCCTCCCGCACGCGGCCGCCGGCCTGATCGCGAGCGGCGCCGGCGCGTTCGCCTACCTCGCCGCACTGGCTCCGGGCGAGGAGCTGCGATGAGACGCGGCGCGTTGCTCGTGCTCGCGGCGGGCGCGTTCGCCGCGGGCTGCGGCGACCCCGCCCTCTGGGCGCGCTGGCGCTCCGACCGCGCCATCTACCACGCGCAGGCGCTCGAGCGTCGCGTGCTCGCGAAAGGCTCGCGCGCGCAGGACGCCGACCTCGCGCGCGTCGAGGCGGGCTTCGCTGCGGTCGCGGCGGATTTCCCGACCTCGCGCTGGGCCGCGGCGGTGAACGACACCGGCCCGGTCCACGACGTTGCGCTCACCTCTGCACGCGCGACGTTCGAGCAGGCCGCCACGGCCGCGCGACGAGGCGCCGACGAGCGGGCGGCGGCGCTCTGGGCGGGCATCGAGGCCGCGGACGCCGGCCTGCCCGGCATGGTGGTCGCATCGAGGCTCGCGCGTGCCCGCGCGCTGGTGCGGCTCGGTCGTTACGACGAGTCGCTGGCCGAATGGGCCGGACTGGCCGAGATGGATCCGATCGCGGACCCGCGCCGCGCCGCGCCCTCGGCCGAAGTGCTCGATGCGCCGCTCGTGCTGGCCAGCGAGCTGCGCTCGCGCGGGCGCGACGCGGCGGCGGACAGCGTGCTGCGCCGCGCGGATGGGCACCTGTCCGCCGTGCTCGCGCGCGCGACGAACGACGACCGGCCCGCTCTCGCCGATGGGCTCAGTCGGGTGCGCGCCGCACGCCGGGACGCGCCGGGCGCGCTCGCCGCGCTGCGCCTCGCGCTCCGCGGGGCGCCGAACTGGGAGATCCCGCAGTTCGCCGAGGAGCTGGCGGCGCGCGCGCTCGAAGCGGGGGCGCCCGAGTCGGTCGTGGCCTACTCGCGCTGGGCGGTGTCGCTCGACGACACGCGGCGCGTGGCGGGCAACGCGTGGATTGCGGCCGCGCGCGCGTGGACGCGCCTCGGCCAGCCCGACTCCGCGCTCGCCGACTACGACGCCGTGCTCTCACGCTGGATCGACCCGGGATCGCTCGGCCCCGTGGCACGGTTCGAGCGCGCCATGCTGCTCGAAGAGCTTGGCGAGTGGGAGCGGGCGCACGCCGAGTACCTCGCGCTGCAGGCGGTCTATCCAACGCAGCCGCTCTCGTTCGAAGGTGCTCGCCGCGTCGTCGACTATTACCAGTCCCAGAACCAGCACGACCTCGCGCGCCTCGCGGCCCAGGGCGAGGTCGCGATCCTCGATCGGCTGCGCGCCTCGAACCGCGATCCCGGGGTGCAACGCAACGGCGGCCGAGTTCGCGCCGAGCTGCTGCTCTTCCTCGGCCGAGACCGGGAGGCCGAGGACGCGCTGCTGACGACGTGGCGGAGCTTCCCCGACGATTCGACATCCGAGGCGGGGGCGCTGCGCGCGGCCGCGCTGGCCGCCCGGCGTCCGGACGGCGCGGCACTCGCCGATTCGATCCGGGCCGCCTTGCGTCGGAGCGCCGCGAGCGCCACCGTGCGCCGAGCGGCCGGCGCCCTCGACGGGGCGGAGGTCGGCGTCCATTGACCCGGGAGGAGCGGTCGTGCCCCTGACCCACTTCGGAGCGCAGGTCCAGTCGGCGATCGTCTCGGCGAGCGCGATGCTGCTCGCGGCGCTCGGACTGCTGGCACTGCTGCGCCGCGGCCAGTGGCTGACGACGCTGCTCTTTTCGTCCGCGTTCCTTTCGCTCGCCGCCTTCGAGGCGGGCACGCTCGGCATGGTGCACGCCGCCACGCCGGCGGGCACGCGCGACTGGGCGACCTACCTCGCACGCAACTCGGCGCTCGTCTCCTGGCTCTGGCTCACGCTCAGCGTCGTGCTCGGACGGCCGGAGCCGCGCCAGCACCTGCGCAACGCGGGCGCGTATCTCGTGCTCTCGCTCGTCGGTTGCATCGTGCTCGCCTCGAGCGCCGGCACGCCCTTCGTCGTGCGCCGCCTGATCGGCGCGGGCGGCGGCAGCCTCGTCGTCTTCGGGACGGTGGGCAAGCTCTACCTCATGTACCTCGTCGTCGCGATGGTCGCCGTGCTCATGAATCTCGAGAGCATGCTGCGCACCTCATCGAGCAGCGGGCAGAAGCGGCTGCGGCCGCTGTTCCTCGCGATCCTGGTCGCGATCCTCGCCGAGCTGCTCGTCGTCTCGGGCGGGCTGCTCTACGGCGGGTTGCGCGTCGACTGGCTCGTCGCGACGGCGCCGGTGCTGTTCATCGCCGGCTCCGCCGCCGCGCTCGCGCTCGCGCGCCGACGGCTCTCGGACCTCACCGTCCCCGTCGCGCGTCCGGTCGTCTACTACTCGTCCGTCTCGCTCACGCTCGCGGGCGCGTTCCTGCTCGCGATGGCGGTACTGAGCCGGCTCATCCCCGCGCTCTCGAGCGAGTGGAAGCTCGGCGTCACGCTCGCCTTCCTCGCGTTCGTGGGCGGCGGCGGCCTGCTGCTCATGCTGAGCCCGGCGACGAGCCGCGGCATTCGGCGCTTCGTCGACCGCAACTTCTACGCGAACCGGTACGACTATCGCCGCGAGTGGGAGCGCGTGACTGCGGCGCTCACGCCGACGGCACGGCCCGAGGACGTCGCGCGGCAGGTCGAGGCGCTCGTGAGCGCGGTGTTCGACGCGACGGAGGTCGCGATCCACTTGCGCGATGCGACGGACGGACAGCTCGTGCGGCTCCACGGTCCGGCCGGCGTTGAGGAACGCCTCGCCCCGAGCCAGCCGCTCGTGCGCCACCTCGCGTCGCGCCGGCTGCCGGTGGTGTTCCACGACCTCGAGCAGGACCTCGACCTGATTCCGTTCGTGGTCGAGAGCCGCCCGACGATCGACGCCTGCCACGCCGCGGTGTGCGCGCCACTGTGCGTGGGCGACGATCTCATCGGCCTGCTCTGGGTGTCGGCGAAGCGCGGCGACGACGACTGGACGCTCGAGGACGTCGAGTTCCTCGCCGCGATGTCGCGCCAGGTCGGCGCGGCGCTGTGGTTCTCGCGCCTGAGCGAGCTCGCGCAGGAGGCACGGCAGGTCGAGTCGCTGAGCCGGCTCTCGAGCTTCGTGCTGCACGACATCAAGAACCAGGTCTCCGGCCTCTCGCTGGTGGTCGAGAACGCGCGCCGCCACCTGGGCAACCCGGAGTTCCAGCGCGACGCGATGGGCGTCGTCGAACGCACCGTGGGCTCGCTGCGCGAGCTCATGAACCAGGTCTCGGGCGTCGGACGCACGCTGCAGCTCCAGCCCGCCCCCTGCGCGCTCGGCGCGCTCGTCGACGCGGCGATCCTGGCCGCGGGACTCTCGCTCACCGGCGAAGGCGGCATCCGCGTTGCGGTGCGGCTGGGGGGCGAGGCCGAGATCGTCGTCGACCGGGCGCAACTCGAACGCGTCGTGACGAACTTGCTCGTCAACGCTCGCGAAGCGCTCGACGGCGCGGGCCTGATCGAACTGGACGCGGGACTCGTCGGGCCCGCGGGCGCCGATCAGGAGCTCGAGCTGCGCGTGCGCGATCCGGGCCGCGGCATGAGCGAGGAGTTCGTGCGCACGCGTCTCTTCCGCCCGTTCTCGACGACGAAGCCCGACGGCCTCGGGATCGGACTGGCCCAGTGCCGCGCGATCGTGGAAGCTCACGGCGGTCGGATCGAGGTGCACAGCCGGCCCGGTGCGGGGACGACGTTCGTCGTGCGCCTGCCCGTCGGGCGGGCGGCCGCGGAGAGCGGCGCGGATGGCCACGCCCCCGCGCGCTCCGGCGAGGGTGGGGCATGAGTCTCGAGAAGATCCTGATCGTCGACGACGAGAACTCGATCCGCAACCAGCTCCGCTGGGGACTCGCCGACGAGTACGAGATCCACACGGCCGGCACGGCCGACGAGGCGCGCCGCGTGCTGCGCGACGAGAAGCCCGCCGTGGTCGCGCTCGACGTGACGCTCGGGCCCGCGGGGAGCAAGCCGGAAGGCCTCGAGTTGCTCGACGAGATCGTCGAGCGCCACCCGCTCACCAAGGTCATCATGGTGACCGGCAACGACAGTCGCGAGAACGCGCTCGCGGCGCTGCAACGCGGCGCCGTCGACTGGTACGCGAAGCCCATCCAGCTCGAGGAGCTGCGCATGATCCTCCGGCGTGCGCTCCACATCCGCCACATCGAGCAGGCGAGCGCGGCCGGTGCCTCCCCGGCGCGCAAGCGCTATCACCGGCTGGTCGGCGAGTCCGAGGCGATGCGGCGCGTGTTCTCGCTGGTCCAGCGCGTCGCGCCGACGGACGCGACCGTGCTCGTGGTGGGCGAGAACGGCACCGGCAAGGAACTCGTCGCGCACGCGATCCACATGGCGAGCGGGCGGCGCGACGAGCCGTTCGTGCCCATCAACTGCGGGGCGATCCCCGAGCCCCTGCTCGAGAGCGAGCTCTTCGGCCACGAGCGCGGCGCCTTCACGGACGCCTACCGCACGCGGGAGGGCAAGTTCGAGCTCGCCGACGGCGGAACGCTCTTCCTCGACGAGATCGGCGAGGTGCCGACGCACTTGCAAGTCAAGCTCCTGCGCTTCCTCCAGGACCACGTCGTCGAGCGCGTCGGCGGCCGCGAGCCGACGACGGTCAACGCCCGCGTCGTCGCGGCGACCAACCGCGACCTCAAGATGATGCGGGCCGAGGGCCGCTTCCGCGAGGATCTCTACTTCCGGCTGAGCGTCGTCACGATC
>Ga0335083_10007153_pt1 | contig 13792 bp, 11 predicted proteins | sample Lox_Sample_42_FD_206716 | JGI IMG/M metagenome (GOLD analysis project Ga0335083, IMG submission 206716) | Soil microbial communities from Loxahatchee National Wildlife Refuge, Florida, United States - Lox_Sample_4.2 | ecosystem: Environmental > Terrestrial > Soil > Wetlands | place: USA...
GTCAACGCCGAGATCGACGGCACCGATCTCGTCTACAAGAACTACTATCACATCGGCATCGCCGTCGGCACCGAGCGCGGCCTCGTGGTCCCGGTGGTGCGCGACGCCGACCAGCTCTCGCTCGCCGGCATCGAGAAGACGATCAGCGACTTCGGCAAACGCGCCCGCGACGGCGCACTCAAGATCGAGGAAATGCAGGGCGGCACCTTCACCATCACCAATGGCGGCGTCTACGGCTCGCTGATGTCGACGCCGATTTTGAACGCGCCGCAGTCCGGCATCCTCGGCATGCACAAGATCCAGGAGCGGCCGATGGTGGTCGGCGGCAAGATCGAGGCGCGGCCGATGATGTATCTGGCGCTGTCCTACGACCACCGCATCGTCGACGGCCGCGAGGCGGTCACCTTCCTGGTGCGGGTGAAGGAATGCCTGGAAGACCCGGCGCGGCTGGTGCTGGATCTCTAGGCCGCCGCGCGCAATTCCGGCAGGATGGCGCCCAGGGACCCGGCGAAAAGTGCGCGGAGTTCGTGATGAATCTGCTGTTGCGGAGGTGTTTGGCCGGGACGTCGCTGATCATCGCGACACTCGGGTTGGCTGTCCTGCCGGCGGCTGCCGAATCGCGCACCGCGCTGGTGATCGGTAATTCGGCCTATTCCTTCGGCTATCTCGCTAATCCGGTCAACGATGCCGCCGACGTCGCCGCCGCGCTGCGCGACGACGGCTTCGAGGTCATCCTCAAGACCGACGCCGACCAGGCGACGATGAAAGCCGCGTTAACGGAGTTCGGCAACGCGCTGAAGAGCCGCGGCGGCGTTGGGCTATTCTTTTTCGCCGGGCATGGCGTGCAGGTGAACGGCGAGAACTTCCTCATTGCGATCGGCGACGGCATCGACAACGCGGACGATCTCAAGCGCCAGTCGGTGTCCGCGACCGATATCGTCAATGCGATCGCGGCGACCGACGACCGCCTCAACATCATCATTCTCGACGCCTGCCGCGATAATCCGCTGAGCGGGGTCACCCACGGGCTGTCGCGGCTGGATAGCAATGCCAGCCTGTTCGTATCGTACTCGACTTCGCCCGGAGCGGTTGCCTCCGACGGCGCCGACCGCAATAGCCCTTATACGAAGCAGTTGAAGGCGGCGATTGAAGCGCCGGCGCTCACCCTGGAGGATGTGTTCAAGCGCGTTCTCAAGGGCGTCTATCAGGGGACCAATGGTCAGCAGACCCCGTGGATTTCCTCTACGTTCTTCGGCGAATTCGTCTTTCGCGCTCCGGCGCTCGCGGCGCCGGGGCCCCGCGCCGGCCAAAGCCTTGCCAAGCTCGAGAGCGGACGAACCAATGATGCCGCGCGCGCGCTGTGGACCGGCGCGCGGCCGCGCCTGGGCGGCGTCTACCGCGTGGACGGTATCAACCCGGATGGCACCCACTACAGCGGCATCGCCGCAATTGCCGACAACGGAGACGAGTTTCACTTCACCTGGTGGAGCGGTCCCCGCGTCTACACCGGCACCGGCGAATTCGCCGGCCGCATGCTGGTGGTCAACTGGGGCCAGGTCCGTCCGGTGATCTTCACGCTGGCCGCCGCCGATCGCCTCGAAGGCGAATGGGCCGACGGTACCGCGACCGACAATCTGGCGCTGTTTTCCCGCGTTGCGACGATGCCGCGCACCCCCGGCGGCCATTACCTCGTGAGCGGGCTGAACCCGAACGGTTCACGCTATTCGGGCACGCTCGACGTCAGGGCGAACGGCGACCGCTACGATTTCGACTGGGTCACCGGAGCCAGCCACTTCCAGGGCAGCGGCACGCTCGCCGGCAATATCCTCGCCGTGAATTGGGGCAGCAGCACCACACCGATCATCTATGCTGTGTCGGACGACGGCAGCCTGCACGGGCTCTGGGCGGACGGGCATGGCGAGGAAGTCGCCACGCCCGCGCACTGATTCAATCGGCAACCAACGAAAGACGATCATGGCCTACGATCTCATTGTCATCGGCACCGGCCCCGGCGGCTATGTCTGCGCCATTCGCGCGGCGCAGCTCGGCCTGAAGACCGCGGTGGTCGAGAAGGACAAGACCTTCGGCGGCACCTGCCTCAATGTCGGCTGCATCCCGTCGAAGGCGATGCTGCACGCCTCCGAACTGTTCGAGGAGGCCGGGCATTCCTTCGTCAAGATGGGAATTTCCGTGCCGGCGCCCAAGCTCGACCTGCCGGCGATGATGTCGTTCAAACAGCAGGCGATTGACGGCAACGTCAACGGCGTCGCGTTCCTGCTGCGCAAGAACAAGATCGATTCCATCCACGGCACCGCGCGCATCGCCGCGCCGGGCAAGGTCGAGGTTACAGGCGACGACGGCAAGACGCAGATGCTGGAGACGAAATCCATCGTCATCGCCACCGGCTCCAACGTGGCGCGGCTCAAGAGCATCGACATCGACGAGAAGCGCATCGTCTCCTCGACCGGCGCGCTCGCGCTCGACAAGGTGCCGCAGAAGCTGCTGGTGGTCGGCGCCGGCGTCATCGGGCTCGAGCTCGGCTCGGTGTGGCGCCGGCTCGGCGCCGAGGTGACCGTGGTCGAGTTCCTCGACTGCGCGCTGCCGGGCATGGACGGCGAGGTGCGCAAGCAGGCGCAGCGCCTGCTGGAGAAACAAGGCCTGACCTTCAAGCTGTCGTCGAAGGTGACGGCCGTCGATTCATCAGGCAAGCGATTGAAGGCGACGGTCGAGCCGGCAAAAGGCGGCGCGCCTGAGATCATCGAGGCCGATGTCGTGCTCGTCTCGATCGGCCGCGTGCCCTATACCGAGGGGCTCGGGCTGAAGGAGGCTGGCGTCAAGCTCGACGAGCGCGGCCGCGTCGCCGTCGACCGGCATTACGCCACCACCGTCCCGGGCATCTGGGCGATCGGCGACGTCATCGCCGGGCCGATGCTGGCGCACAAGGCGGAAGACGAAGGCGTCGCGGTCGCCGAAATCCTGGTCGGGCAGGCGGGACACGTGAACTACGACGCCATCCCCAACGTCGTTTACACCTATCCGGAAATCGCCAGCGTCGGGAAATCGGAGGAAGAGCTCAAGGCCGCCGGCATCGCCTACAATGTCGGCAAGTTTCCGATGACCGCCAACGGCCGCGCCAAGGCCAACCAGACCACCGAAGGCTTCATCAAGATTCTCGCCGACGCCAAGAGCGACCGCGTGCTCGGCGTGCACATGGTCTGCGCCGATGCCGGCAACATGATCGCCGAAGCGGTGCTCGCTATGGAGTTCGGCGCCTCCGCCGAGGACATCGCCCGCACCTGCCACGCGCATCCGACGCTGCCCGAGGCGGTCAAGGAAGCGACGATGGCGGTGGCGAAGCGCGCCATTCATATGTGATGGTTGCTTATCCCTCCCCCGGAGGGGGAGGGTGGCCGCGAGCATCGCGAGCGGCCGGGTGGGGCGAAGTGAGACCCCACCCCGGCTCGCTTCGCTCGCCGACCCTCCCCTTTCAGGGGAGGGATTAAGAGGGAAACACCATGGCCAAAGGCCACCAGGACAAGGTCGCCGTCATCACCGGCGCGGCGAACGGCATCGGCCAGGCTTTCGCCAAACGGCTTGCCGAAGATGGCGTGCATATTGCGATTGCCGACCTCGCCGACGCCAGCGAGACGGTGAAACTGGTGGAGGCCGCGGGACGTCAGGCGATCGCCGTCGCATGCGACGTCGCTTCGGAAAGCTCCGTCGCCGCCATGGCCAAAGACGTGCAGGGCAATTTCAACCGCGTCGACATCGTCATCAACTGCGCCGGCATTTTTCCGCAGCACGATTTCGCCGCCATGACCTTCGCCGACTGGCGCAAAGTCCTGTCGATCAATCTCGACGGCACCTTTCTCGTCACCGCCGCTTTCGTCCCCGGCATGCGCGCGCGCAAATGGGGCCGCGTCGTCAACATGGCCTCCTCGACGCTCGGCTCGGTGGTCACCGGCTTTGCCCATTACGTCGCCAGCAAGGGCGGCGTGGTCGGCTTCACCCGCGCGCTGGCGAGCGACCTCGCCGCCGACGGCATCACCGTCAACGCCATCTCGCCGGGGCTGACGCGCTCGCCGGGCACGCTGGCGCGCAAGCCGCGCGCGGCTTTCGCCAGCATGGAGGATGAGTTCGCGTTCAACGCCACCTTGCAGGCGATCAAGCGGGTGGAAGTGCCGGACGATCTCGTCGGCGCAGTGTCGTTCCTGACCGGCGACGATGCCGCCTTCATCACCGGGCAGACGCTCAATGTCGACGGCGGGCGCGTGCGCGGCTAGTGGCCGCCGCCGGACATCAGGGCATGCAGCGCGTCCGGCGCCCACAGGCCGAGGCCGGTCAGCACGGCGCCGGCGACGCCGACGATGGCCGACAACCAGCCGAGCAGCGCCATTTCGGTGACCACCTCGGCCGAGGCGAGCACGATGCCGAGCTGGAAGGCGGCGGAGGCGTATTCGTAATTGTGATAGCGCGAGAGCGAAAGCTCGCGGTTGCTTTCGGCCTTTCTCGCCCGCTCCATGAGCTGCTTGCGGCCTTCGTTCGACGACGCCTCGTCATCATAACGGGCGACCAGCGCCTTCCATTCGTCGATCTTCTTGCCCAGCCGCTCCTTGGTGGCGGCGTCGCTGGCGCGGTCGGCCGCGATCTGCAGTTGCTCCGCCGCCGTGTTCAGCACGGTCATGCGGATGGTCTTGGCCTGGAAGAAGGCCCACAGATCGTTGGCGGTGACGTTCTCGGTGATGGCGGTGGTCTGCGCGTTCTTGCCCAAGGTCTCGGAGAAGGCGAGCAGCGCCGCCAGGACCGCGATCATCAGGCCGATGCGCTTGCTGCCGGAATGCGAGGCATGCTGCGCATGCTCGGCGTGTTCCATGTTTTCGTGCGCACTCATCGTCGCCTCCGGTACTCGATGGTGGCGACGTTGCTATGAAATGCGGATGCGGCGCAAGACTACAAATTGTCATTCCGGGGCGGCCCGAAGGGCCGAGCCCGGAATCCAGAACCACATATTTAGCGGATAAAATTTGCCCGGCTCAGGCGCGCGGGTGGGTGCTGGAATAGACCTCGAGCAGGCGTTCGGCATCGACCGCGGTGTAAACCTGCGTCGTCGACAGTGAGGCATGGCCGAGCAGTTCCTGGATGGCGCGCAGGTCGCCGCCGCGCGCCAGCAGATGCGTGGCGAAGGAATGGCGCAGCGCATGCGGCGTCGCCGTGTCGGCAAGGCCGAGCGCGCCGCGCAAGGTGGCCATGGCCAGCTGCACGATGCGCGGGCTGAGCGGTCCGCCGCGGGCGCCGACGAACAGCGGGCCGTCGGCGGCGAGATCGAACGGGCAGAGCGCGACATAATCGGCGATGAGCTTTCCGACCTGCGGCAAGAGCGGCACCATGCGCGCCTTGTTGCCCTTGCCGATGACGGTGATGGCATCCTGGGGGCTGCGCAGATCGCTGCGCCTGAGGCCGAGCGCTTCGGCAAGACGCAGGCCCGAGCCGTAGAGCAAGGCCAGCACCGCGGCATCGCGGGCAATGATCCAGGGCTCGCGCGCTTCCCCGGCGCGCAAATCCGCGTCGGCGATGCGGCGGGCGGCGGCAACCCCCAGCGGCTTCGGCAGGCTCTTCGCTACCTTCGGCGCGCGCACGGCGGCAAGCGCGCCGACCTTGCCCTTGCCGCTGCGCTCGAGAAACCGCGCAAAGGAACGGGCGCCGGCGAGGACGCGCATCAGCGAGCGGCCGGACAGGCCGTCGCCGCGCCGCGCCGCCATGAAGGCGCGCACGTCCTGCGGCGTCAGTTTGGCGAGCTGCTTCAGGGGCGGCGCGCCGCCCAGATGCCCGGCAAGAAAGCCAAGGAATTGGCCCACATCGCGGCCATAAGCCTCCAGCGTTTTCGGCGACATACGCTTCTCGGCGCCGAGATATTTCAGCCAGCGGCCGATCTCGGTGGCAACGTCGGGGGCGATATTCGTCTGTGCTGTCATGGCGATCGGCGCGCCCGTTATTACATTGCTTCCTTCACCCTTTCTTAAGCAGCCGGAATCGGCCAGACCAACCTTATGGAAACGCACGTCGTCGACGTCCTGGTGCCGGTGGCGCTGGACCAGACCTATTCCTACCGGGTGCCGAAGGGCCTGGAGCTGGCGCCCGGCGATCTGGTCGCGGTGCCGCTCGGCGCGCGCGGGGAATGCATGGGCGTGGTCTGGGCCGACAACGCGACGCCCAATCCGCGGCTGCACAACCGCATGAAGGACGTCGCCGGCAAGCTCGACGTGCCGGCGCTCAAAACCGAGCTGCGCAGCTTCATCGACTGGGTCGCCGACTACACGCTGGCCTCGCGCGGCATGGTGCTGCGCATGGCGCTGCGCATGGGGGCGCATCTCGGCCCCGAGCGCGAACGCGTCGGCGTGCGCCTCGGCGGGCCGCCGCCGGCGCGGATGACGCCGGCGCGCCTGCGCGTGCTGCACCTGTTCGCCGACGGCATGACCCGCGCCAAGGGCGATGCCGCGCGCGAGGCCGGCGTTTCCGCCGGCGTCATCGACGGGCTGATCGACGAGGGCGCGCTGGTGACGCTGGTGCTGCCGCCGGAAAAGGTAGCGCTGCCGCCCGATCCGGATTTCCGCAAGCCCGATTTCGTGCTCACGCAATTGGCCGCGGCCGATGCGCTGCGCACCATTGCCGATCAGGGCGGCGCCACGGTGACGCTGCTCGACGGCGTCACCGGCTCGGGGAAAACCGAGGTCTATTTCGAGGCGGTGGCGGAGAATATCCGCAAGAAGCGGCAGACGCTGATCCTGATGCCGGAGATCGCGCTCACCGCGCAGTCGCTCGACCGCTTTACCGAGCGCTTCGGCGTGCGCCCGGCGGAGTGGCACTCGCAGCTTTCCCCGCGCACGCGCCAGCGTACCTGGGCGGCGGTGACGGCGAACGAAGTGTCGGTCGTGGTCGGCGCGCGCTCGGCGTTGTTCCTGCCCTATGCCGATCTCGGTCTCATCATCGTCGATGAGGAGCACGACCCGGCCTACAAGCAGGACGACGGCGCGCATTACCACGCCCGCGACATGGCGGTGGTGCGCGGCCGCGTCGCGAAAATTCCGGTGGTGCTCGCTTCGGCGACGCCGTCGGTCGAGTCGGAAGTCAATACGCGGCGCGGCCGCTACAAGCGCATCCATCTGCCCGAGCGCTTCGGCGGCCAGCACATGCCGATGATCGAGGCGATCGACATGCGCCGCGAGAGCCCGCCGCGCGGCCGCTTCATTGCGCCGCGGCTTGCCGAAGCGGTGACGATCGCGCTGGAGCGCAAGGAGCAGGCGCTGCTGTTCCTCAACCGCCGCGGCTACGCGCCGCTAACGCTGTGCCGCGCCTGCGGCTTCCGCCTGCAATGCCCGAACTGCGATGCCTGGCTGGTCGATCACCGCTTCAAGCGGCGGCTCGTCTGCCACCATTGCAGTTTTGCCATGCCGCCGCCGGCGGAATGTCCGCAGTGCCGCGCCACGGAAAGTTTTGCGCCCATCGGCCCCGGCGTCGAGCGGCTGGAGCACGAGGCCGCCGAACTCTTTCCCGGCGCGCGCATCCTGGTGCTGTCGTCCGATCTGGTGGAATCGATGGAGCGGCTGCGCGCCGAGCTCGACGATGTGGCCGAAGGCCGTTTCGACATCGTCATCGGCACCCAGCTCGTCGCCAAGGGGCACCACTTCCCCAAGCTCAATCTGGTCGGCATCGTCGACGCCGATCTCGGCCTCGGCAATGGCGATCCGCGCGCTGCCGAGCGCACGTTTCAATTGCTGCATCAGGTGGTCGGCCGCGCCGGACGCGAGGAAGGCCGCGGCGTCGGCCTGTTGCAGACGCATCAGCCCGAGCATCCGGTGATGCAGGCGCTGATGTCCGGCGACCGCGACGCCTTCTATGACAGCGAGATCGCGCTGCGCGAGAAGACCGGTTATCCGCCGTTCGGCCGTCTCGCCAGCCTCGTCATCACCGCCAACGAGCGTCACACGGCGGAAGGCTATGCGCGCGCATTGGCGCAAGCCGCGCCGCGCGGCGAAGACGTGCGCGTGCTCGGTCCCGCCGAAGCGCCGATTGCGGTGGTGCGCGGGCGGCATCGCTTCCGCCTGTTGGTCAAATCGCCGCGCGCGTTCGATCTGTCCGCCTATTTGCGGCAATGGCTCGCGGCCGCGCCGAAAGCCCGCGGCAATGTGCGGCTGGAAGTCGACGTCGATCCGCAGAGTTTCTTCTAAGGCGCCTCCCCCGGGCGAGATGGCCGGGATAGGCCCGACCATGACAAATTAATTTACGCCGCCACCCGCTCCGGCGGCGCCATGAATTCGGGGCCGACCGGCTGCTTGATGTTGGCGCCAAGAATGCGCTCGATCTCGGCCATGCCGGCGGCATCGATGGTCCAGCCATAGACCTGGTCGAGCGGATCGAGCTGCTCCGGCTTGCGCGCGCCCCACAGCGCAAAGCCCTGGCCCTGCTTGTCGAGGATCCAGCGCAACGCCAGATGCACGACGCGCTTGCCGTAATTGTCGGCGGCGAAGCGGTCGAGTTGCTTGACCGCCTGCAGATAGTGCTGGAAGCGGGGGCTCCGGAATTTCGGATCGCTGCGACGCAGATCGTCGCCGGAGAATGTCGTCGTGGCGGTCATGGCGCCGGCGAGCAGGCCGCGGCACAGCGCGCCATAGGCCAGTGTGACGATATGGTTGCGCCGACTATAGGGCAGTACGTCGGCCTCGATCTCGCGCTCGAACAGATTGTAGGGCGGCTGGTTGGCGGCGAGCGGCGCCACGGCGCGGAACTTGTCCATCTGTTCCGGCGAGAAGTTGGAGACGCCGATGGCGTGGATTTTCCCCGCCTTGAGCAGGTCCTTGAGCGCACCGGCGGTTTCCTCGATCGGCACGTTCGGGTCCGGCCAGTGCACCTGGTAGAGATCGATGACGTCGGTCTGCAGCCGGCGCAGCGAATCGTCGATCTCCTTGAGGATGCGGCCGCGGCTCGCGTTGCGGAACGCCTTGCCGTCCTTCCAGTCAAGGCCGACCTTGGTGGCGATCGCGACCCTGGCGCGGCGGCCGCCGTCTTTCAGCGCACGGCCGACGATCTCTTCCGAATGGCCGAAACCGTAAACCGGCGCGGTGTCGATCAGCGTAATGCCGCGGTCGACCGCCGATTGAATGGTGCGGATCGACAGGGCGTCGTCGCTGCCGCCCCACATCAGGCCGCCGATCGCCCAGGTGCCGAGCGCGATGCGCGACGGCGACAATGTCGTGCCGGGAATCTGCGTGGTTTCGATGCTCGATCGCTTCATTTCCCATAACCTTTCAATGACGGAGGCCCGGCCCTGCGCGCGAGATAGGGGACACAATGACCGGGAAAAGGGTGTGCGCGTCCCGCGCGGCGCAGACCAGCGTTTCGAATCTGCCGATTCGACTATTGGTCTAGGTTCACGCCGGAACGGCATGCGCAGACGACGCGCTGTGGATCAGGCAAGAACCAGCCGATCGCAGCATTTCGCGCAATAGACGATTAGAAAACGCAACAAATGGGGCGATTCAATAGGTATTCACGCGACATAGGTCATCACATTGGCTCGGGCGGAGGAGGGGCCAACATTTCCGGGCCGCAATCAAGGACTCTTACCATGAGCCGCATTCTACTCCCGATCCCCAGCCGCGATTTCGACCCAACGGAAGTCGCGGTGAGTTGGAAGGTGTTGACGCAGCGCGGTCACCGCGTCGTTTTTGCGACGCCTGACGGCAATCCAGGCGCCTGCGACCCGATCATGCTCTCCGGCATCGGGCTCGACCCGTGGAGCGGCATCCGGTACTCCGCCATATCCGCGTCCTGGGCCGTCTGCTGGGCGCCAATGCCGACGCCCGAAACGCCTACGCCGAGATGCTGCGCGATGCGGCCTTTAAGAGGCCGATGCGCTGGGACCAGATCGAGCCTAAGGACTTCGATGCCCTGCTGCTCGGCGGCGGGCACCGGGCGCGCGGCATGCGCGAATATTTCGAAAGCAGCGTTCTTCAGCGGATCACGGCCGAGTTCTTCGGCGACGAAAAGCCGGTGGCTGCGATCTGCCATGGCGTGCTGCTGGCCGCCCGGAGCAAGCGCGCCGACGGCCGGTCCGTGCTGTATGGCCGAAAAACGACCACGCTGCCTTGGGCACTGGAACGCAAGGGCAGCACGCTCGCGCATTTCGGCCGCTTCTGGGATCCCAACTATTATCGCACCTACATGGAGGCGGCGGGGCAACCCGCAGGATACATGTCGGTGCAGCAGGAGGTTACGCGCGCACTCGCCAGTTCTGCGGATTTCATCGACGTTCCGGCGGGCGATCCCGAGTTCAAGCGCAAGACGAGCGGCACAGCGCGCGATACCGAGACGGATGAGCGCCCCGCCTGGGTGGTGCGGGACGATAATTACGTCTCGGCGCGCTGGCCCGGCGACGTCCACAGCTTTGCCCGCACATTCGCCGTGATGCTCGATGCGAGGGCGGCTTGAGCGGTCAGGAAGCGCGGACCGCGGCCCTGCGACTGACGGCATTTACCGATCGACGCGGCGCAGTCCTTGGCCGTTGGTCGCAGTGACGCAGCGCCTTCAACTCAAATTTCGGCCAATACGAACGAGGGCGATCATGGTTAGTCAAGATGCAATCGAGTATACGCGCCGCTGGGCGCCCGATCAGAAGCTGGAGTTCCTGGCGTTGGCCAAGGGCGGTCCAACGGTCCGTTATCTGCGGGCCGGCCAAGGCCCGGCGCTGGTCCTGCTGCATTCAATCCGTACCGAGCTCGACTTGTTTCAACGGGTGATCCCCAAGCTCACCGATCACTTTACCGTCTACGCGTTCGACTTTCCGGGGTTTGGCTGGTCGGACATCGTGCCGGGCGCCGACTATCAGGAACCGGCGATGCGAGAGCATGTCGCTAGTTTCATCGAACGGCTCGACTTGCGCGACGTTACTCTGGTCGGCGAGTCGTTGGGCGCCACACTGGCATTGACGGCGGCAGCGGTGCTCGGCGATCGCGTGAAACAGGTCGTTGCCTTTAATCCCTATGACTATCTGCCGGGTGTCGAGCGGGCGAATCTCCTCGCCTCGGTCATTATCAAGAGCGTGCGCGCGCCGCTTATCGGGCCGATTTTCGCCGCCATGGAAAGCCCGGCCACTCTCGCCGGCATCTTGAAAGGCGGTTTCTACGACGCGCGCCGCTTGCCGCCGGACTTTATCGACGAGTTGGCAAAGGGCGGGAAACGGCCGGGCTATTCAAACGTTGCGCGTGCCGTTTATAGAGCCCTTCCGAGCTACGTCGCGGCGAGATCGTATTACGCTCAGATCGACGTCCCGGCGACGCTGGTCTATGGCGATCATGATTGGTCGCGCCCGGCCGAGCGCGAAGCGAACCTGGCCCGGATCAAACGTGGGAGGATGCTCGTCCTCAGGGACGCCAGCCATATTGCTTCGCTGGAAAGGCCAGAAGAGTTCGCCCAAATTCTTATTGAGACCCAATCAACAGCCCGCCCCGCCGCTTGAGGTGGAGTGGACACTCAGGCGCTTAAGGGGGTTCCCGCGAACGGCTCACTGAGGTGGCGCCGGTTCTCCGCACAGTTTGGCGGCTTGGCTAAGGTCGGTTCGGCGGCGAGGTCACTCCGGCATCTCCGCATGCTTCGCATTCGGCTGCAGCAGCACCGAAGCAGCCGAGGCGAAAATGCAGGCGAAGCCGATGGCGTCGTACAGGCTTGGCCGTTCGCCGACCAGCCACGCCGAACCGATGACGCCGACAACCGGCACCAGCAATGAGCCGAGCGACGCGGTCGTGGCCGGCAAGCGATCGATGACGACGAACCACAGGAAGTACGCAAGCCCCATACCGATGAAGCCGTTGTAACCGATCCAGGCGACGACATGCGCCGGCAAGGGCCACAGGTGCGGAACGCCTTCGAAGATCAGCATGCCGGCGGCGAGCATCAGCCAGCCGAACAGCAATTGCCATGCAGCGGCGGCGAGCGTGGCAGCGCGGATTTTCGCCCATTTGAGATAGATGGTGCCGGCCGCCCAGCTCCATGCGCAGATGAGCGCCAGCAGGGCGCCGAGCGGAAATCCCGTGCGCGCCAGCGGAAAGACGAGGATCGCGAGCCCCGCCGCGCACAGCGCCAGCGCGGCGAGCTTCACGGCGCTGAGTTTTTCCTTGAGCACGAAATGCGCGAGCAGCGCCGACCAGATCGGCATCGAATAGGCGATGACGATGGCGCGCGCGGTGGTGCCATAGATCTGGGCGTAGGCGGAGCCGACACCGAAAGCCGCGACGTTGAAAAATCCTGCGATCAGAATCTTGAAGCGCTCGCCGCGTGGCACCGCCAGGCTGACGCCGGTCGCCGCCGCGGCGATGAATAACGTGAGGTCGCCGAGGCCGATACCGACGGCGCGCATGGTCCAGGGCGGCAGCGCTTCGAGAATGAAGCGGGCGGCAACCCAGTTGAAGCCCCAGCCGAAACCCATGGCGACGACCAGCAGTCTGGCGCTGATTGCCGGATCGTGACGCCGTCCGCTCATTCCGGCATCTCGGTGTGCTTCAGATTCGGCTGCAGCAGCACGCAGGCCGCGGCGGCGAAAATCAAGACGAAGCCGATCATGTCCGGCACCGTCGGCCGCTCATGCAAAAAGATTGTCGATGCGGTGACGCCGATCACCGGCACCAGCAGCGCGCCGATCGAAGCCGTGATCGCCGGCAGGCGGGCGACGATGCTCCACCACAGGAAGTGCGCGAGCCCGACGCCGAACAGGCCGATATAGAGCACCGCCAGCAGCGCGTCCGAGTGCAGCGGCCACAGGCGCGGGTAACCTTCAAATGCAAACGTGCCGGCGGCGATGAAGAAGAAGCCGAACAGCAATTGCCAGGCGGCGTTGGCGAGCGGCGGCACGGTCACCTTCACCCATTTCAAATAAACCGTGGCGATCGCCCAGCTCAAGGCGCAGCCGAGCGCGTAGAATACCGAAGGCGGCAGCCCGCCGGCAAACAGCGGCCACACCAGGATGGCGAGGCCGGCAACGCAGAGCACGAAGGCAAGCCCGCGAACGGCGTTCAGCCGTTCGCCGAGCAGCAGCACGCTGAGCAGCGTGGTCCAGATCGGCATCGAGTAGGCGATGATGATCGCGCGCGAGGTTTCGCCGCTCAGTTGCGCGAAGGAGGAAAAGATCTGAAAGCCGACGACGTTGAACAGGCTCGCGACCATGACATGGACGCGCTCGCCGCGCGGCACCCGCAAGCTGTGGCCGGTGACGGCGGCGAAAGCGAACAACAGAGCCGCGCCGATGCCGGAGCCGGCAAAGCGCATGCTCCACGGCGGCACCTCGTGCAGCGCCACCGCGGCCGCAATCCAGTTGAAGCCCCAGGCAAAGGCGAGCAGCACGACCAGCAGCCTGGCCGTGGCGGCGCGTTCGGCCTTCAAGGCACGTCTCGAAGAGTGATGGGAAGCATGAGCCCGGCAGACATTATTCGTGCGAGCCGCAGGCTATAGGGCACGCATGCGGCTGGCGAGTTATGACAGCGATGCAAAATTTGTCGCCTCGGTTCCGCGTAGCGCAAAGCGCAACTCATGCGGGCGCGCGGCGCGATGTTGCACCGCCCTCGACCCTGTGTTAGCTAGCCCTCGATTTCCTGGGGGTTTTGCTGGCCTTGCACCACGTCCCCCAAAATCGGAATTCCCTCTTGGATTCCAATGTCTTGCGCCGCCTTTCCGGGCAGGCGCCCGGCCTGTGAGTGTAGGGTTACAAGAAGAGCGTGCAGGTGGCAGGCGAAGAACCCATCGTTTC
>Ga0335083_10007155_pt1 | contig 13791 bp, 16 predicted proteins | sample Lox_Sample_42_FD_206716 | JGI IMG/M metagenome (GOLD analysis project Ga0335083, IMG submission 206716) | Soil microbial communities from Loxahatchee National Wildlife Refuge, Florida, United States - Lox_Sample_4.2 | ecosystem: Environmental > Terrestrial > Soil > Wetlands | place: USA...
GCCACTGCCTTTGCGCGCCGTCTCGACAAGCTGCCGGTGCCCTGCCGCAGCGCTCCGGGATTCATGGTGAACCGCGTCCTCACGCCTTATCTCAACGAGGCCATGCGGATCGCCGAGGAAGGCATCGCGCTTGCGACCATCGACCGCGTCGCGGTCCGCTTCGGCATGCCCATGGGGCCGATCGAGCTCGCCGACGTCGTGGGACTGGACGTGGCGGCGCACGTCGGCGAGATCATCGCGCGCGAGCTTGGCCAGCCCGCGGCGCAGCTGCCGCGCCTCGCCGCGCTCCTCGCGGCCCGGAAGCTCGGCAGGAAGAGCGGCGCGGGCTTCTACGTCTGGCGGGACGGCAAGCCGCTCAAGGACGCCGCTCCCGCCGGGGCCGTGCCTGAGGATCTCGAGGACCGTCTGATCCTCGCGCTGGTCAACGAGTGCGTCGCCTGCCTGCGCGAGCAGGTGGTCGAGGATGCCGACCTGGCGGATGCCGCCGTGATCTTCGGCACGGGCTTCGCGCCGTTTCGCGGCGGTCCGCTCGCTTATGCCCGCGCCCGGGGCACGCGCGCGGTGGTCGCGCGCCTCGAGGAGCTGGCCACGCGTCACGGTGCGCGCTTCAAGCCCGATGCCGGCTGGGCGCTCATCGAGGCGGGCCCGAAAACGTGAGGCCGCTGCGCACGGCAGGGGGGACCCCCTGTGCTACCATCGAGGCGGCATTGGGCCGCAGCCGCCGTCGCCGGCGCGGCGACCGTTAACTTAAGCGAGCAGCTCCAGGGGCCCATGGCGGAAGAGCGCGAAACCAGCGTAGCTATGCTCAAGGCGTTCGCGCCCCTCGACGGGTTGAAGCGCGAGAACCTGGCCGCGCTCGCCAAGAAGATCACCGTGCGCACGCTCAACTCCGGGCGGCTCCTGTTCGATCAGGGCGATACCGACAAGCGCACGTTCTGGCTGGTCAACGGAACCCTCGAGATCCACGAGGGCGATCGCCCCGCCACCACGCTGCAGGGCGGAACTCCCGAAGCGCGCAACCCGCTCTACCCGCAGCTGCCGCGACGCGTGAGCGCCCGGGCGCGCGGCGACGTAACTTATCTGTCGATCGACAGCGATCTGCTCGACGTCATGATCACCTGGGATCAGACCGGTACTTACGAAGTCGGCGAGCTGCAGACACAGCTGCAGAACGCCGGCTCGGACGACTGGATGACGACGCTGCTGCAGACCAAGGCCTTCCACCGCATCCCGCCGGCGAACATCCAGGCTATCTTCCAGCGCCTGCAGCGCACGCCCGTCAAGGCCGGCGAGGTCGTCATCAAGCAGGGCGGCGAGGGCGATTACTTCTACATCATCGTCAGCGGCAAGTGCACCGTGTCGCGCGAGACGCCGCTCAAGCAGGAAGGCATCCGCCTCGCCGAGCTCGCGGTCGGCGACACCTTCGGCGAGGAGGCGCTGATCGCCGAGGCAAAGCGCAATGCCACCGTCACCATGCTGACCGACGGCGTGCTCATGCGTCTGAAGAAGGAAGACTTCCGTGAGCTGATGAACGAGCCGCTGCTGCAGTGGGTGAGCCGCGAGCAGGCGAGCGATATCGTCGCCAAGGGCGGGCGCTGGCTCGACGTGCGCCTGCCGAGCGAGCACCAGACGCTCGCGATCGAGGGGTCGCTCAACATTCCCCTCTACCTGATCCGCCTCAAGCTCTCGACGCTCGATCCCGCCGTCCCGTACGTGGTCTATTGCGACACCGGCCGGCGTAGCTCAGCGGCCGCGTACCTTCTGGTCGAGCGCGGCTTCGAGGCCTATGTGCTCAACGGCGGTCTGTCGAACGGCGCCGCCACCGGCGCACGCCCTGCTGCCACAGCATCCAAGCCGGGCGCCACACCGAGAGCCGCGCCAACGCCCAAGCCGCCTGGCGGGACCTGAGGATCCTCCGGGAAGGACGCCGCGACCGCGGCGTCGCTACATGGTGTGCGTGGCCTTGTCGCCCGAGAGGGCGCCGGCGAGGTAGGTCTCGATCTTCTTCTGAGTCTGGCCGCGGTCCTGCTCGCTGAACTGCACGCCGATGCCGGCCGTGCGCTTGCCCTGCGCGCCCTTGGGTGTCACCCAGATGACGCGGCCGGCGACCGGCAGCTTCTCGTCCTCGCCCATGAGGTTCAGCAGCATGAATACCTCGTCGCCGAGGCGGTAGTTGCTGTTGGTCGGAATGAACAGCCCGCCGTTCTTGACGAACGGCATATAGGCAAGATACAGCGCGCTCTTGTCCTTGATGGTGAGCGTCAACAGACCTGGCTTGTTCGCGCCCGCTCTCACGGCCCTTTCCCCACCCGTCACATGTTGCGGTCGTGCGTTCATCCGTGTTCCCTATGCTGCGACGCCGGCACCGCGGGGTGCAAGTCGCCGTAACAGAGCCTCGAGCGCCAGTGCGCGGTTCAGCGCCACATCGAGCGCAGTCCTCAACTCCCGGACCTCGTCCAGGAGCCCGAACAGCTCCCGTATATTCAAGAACGTGCCGGGCGCTGGCAAGTAGTGGCCAGCACGCACTTCTGGCATTAAGTTGCCCGCCCCCGCTCCGCGGCGGATGCGTTCTGTGAGCCAATTCTCAAAGCAGCGGAGCCTCAGCTGCAGGTCGCTCCGCGCCCAGCGTTCCGCCGCGGCCAGCGGATCGGCCCTGCCTGCGGTAAGCGCCTCGAGCGTCTCCCGGGTCTCGGCGCCGATGCGGGCAAGCGCCCCCGGGTCCGCCTCGAGCAGTGCGAACGGTGCCTCCCCGACGGTAGCGAGCGCCGCGTCCCACTCACCCGGGCCGCGCACCTCCGTGAGCCAGGCAACCGCCTCGGAGCGGGTCGGCGCGCGCACCGCGAGCCGCTGGCAGCGGCTCAGGACCGTGGCGGGCAAGCGGGAGGGCTCGCTCGCCACCAGCGCGAGGAGCGTAGCCGGCGGCGGCTCTTCGAGAGTCTTGAGCAGCGCATTGGCGGCAAAGCGGTTCATGGAATCGGCGGGCGTCACGACTGCGACCTTGTAGCCTCCTGCGTGGCTCGTGAGGGCGAGCTCGGCTGCGAGATCGCGCAGCTGCTCGATGCGGATCTGCCGCGAGTCCTCGAGCGGCGCTACGAGCATGAGGTCGGGATGCTGCCAGCCGAGCGCTCTGCGGCACGCGCGGCAGTTCCCGCAGGGAGCCTCTTCGCGCCGCTCGCACAGCGCGAGGCGCGCGGCCCAGTTCGCGAGCCACTCACCGCCGGCGCCCGGCGCTTCGTGGATGAGGAGCGCATGCGGCAGGCGGCCGGCGCGTTGGGCCGCGGTGAGCGCGTCGATGGCCGGCGCGAGCCACGGCGGCGCTCTTTCCACGGACGCACTCACGCGAGGCCCTCGAGGACGCCCTCGACCTGGGCCTCGACCCGCTCGAGCGGCGCCGCGGCATCGATCACCTGGAAGCGCCTCGGCTCGCGCCGCGCCAGCTCGAGATAGCCCGCGCGCACCCTCTCGAAGAAGGCGGTCGTCTCGGCCTCGAAGCGATCCGTGCTCCCACCGGCGCGCCCGCGGGCCCGCGCGAGTCCGACACTCACCGGCAGATCGAGCAGCAGCGTGCAGTCGGGCGCGAGGCCGCCGTGGACCGCCTCCGCCAGCGACTCGATGAGCTCGGCGTCCACGCCCCGGCCGCTTCCCTGGTAGGCGCGCGTTGCGTCGGTGAAGCGATCGCAGACCACCCATTCACCGCGCGCCAGCGCCGGCCGGATCACGCCCTGCAGATGCAGGTCGCGCGCCGCGAACATCAGCAGCGTCTCGGCCACCGGCGAGAGCGACTCGGCCCGCGGCTCGAGCACCAGCCGCCGCAGGCGCTCGGCGAGCGGCGTGCCGCCCGGCTCGCGCGTCAGGCGCCCGGGCAGCTGCTGGCGCGCCAGCCAGGCGAGCACGAATTTCGCCACCGTCGACTTGCCCGCGCCTTCGATCCCCTCGAGCGTGATGAAGCGGGCGGTCACTGCCGGGTGCCCGTGCCGGCAGCGCTCGCGCGCGGCGCGCTCTTCGAATCGGCTGCGGGTGCGTGCTGCCCGCGCAGCCGGGCGAGGTAGGTCTTCACCGCGGAATTGTGCTCGGCGAGTGTCTTCGAGAACTGATGCGCCCCGTCGCCGAGGCCCGTGGCGACGAAGTAGAGCTCGCCCGTCTCGTCGGGCTGCGCCGCCGCCATGAGCGACTCGCGCCCGGGAAGCGCGATCGGCGTGGGCGGCAGACCGCTGCGGGTGTAGGTGTTGTAAGGGGTATCGGCGAGCAGATCGCGGGTATGTATCGAGCCGTCGTATCGCGCGCCGAGACCGTAGATCACCGTCGGATCGGACTGGAGGCGCATCCCCTTGCGCAGTCGGCTCACGAAGACTCCGGCGATGCGCCGGCGCTCGGACTTCAGTTGCGCCTCCTTCTCTACCATCGACGCGAGTATGAGCGCCTGCGCCTCACTGTCGAAGGGGAGATTCGGGCTGCGCGCGCTCCAGGCCGCGCTGAGCGCCTGGCTCATCTTCTCGTACGCCACGGCCAGGATGACCGTATCGGCGGTGTTTGCGGCGAAGCGATAGGTGTCGGGAAAGAAGCGTCCCTCGGGGTTCTCGCCGGCATGTCCGAGAGCCGCCATCACCTCGGCCGGAGTCTTGCCGGCGAGCGTGTGGGTCACGTCCGGCTCCTGGGCGAGGAGCGCGAGGAAGTCGGCAAAGGTCGACCCCTCCACCACCGTCAGCTGCTCGAGCAGCACCTTGCCCTCCTCGAGCATCGTCAGGATCTGCGCGGGGCTCGCGCGGTCGGGGATCTCGTAGGTGCCGGCCTGGACCCGCGGGTGCAGGCCTTCCAGGCGCAGGTACCACTCGACCGCGCGCGCGGCGCGCACGGCTCCAGCGCCCTGAAGCTCGAGGAGCACCGCGCGCAGGCTCGCCCCCTGCGCCACCTGGATGCGGACCGGGACCGCGGCGGGTCCGGGCCGCTGATATTCGCGCTCGAGCCGCTGCCACAGCACGCCCGCCCCCGCGCTCGCCACGGCGAGCAGCACGACCGCGATCACGACCGCACGGCGGCCGCGGCGCGCGCGCTCAGGCATCGGTGGCCTCCGCCAGCAAAGGCGCGAGGCGTTGCTGCAGCTCGCGGGTCAGCGCGCCGCGCTCGCAGGCGCGCCCGTCGAGCGCGCGCACGGGGCGCAGACCGATCACGGAGCTCGTCAGGAAGAGCTCGCCCGCGCGCGCCAGGTCCGCGCCGTCGAGCACGGCCTCCTCGGCGGCGATGCCGGCGCGCGCCGCCTCGCGCAGCACCACCTGGCGCATGATGCCCGACACGCCGCAGCGATCGAGGAGCGGCGTCCGCAGCGTCGAGCCCTCGACCAGGAACACGTTGCTCATGACTCCCGAGACCAGCCTCCCGCTCGCTGACAGCATGAGCGCCTCGCCGATGCCGGGATCGGTCCACTCCTGCCGCGCGAGCACCTGCTCCAGGCGGTTCAGGTGCTTCAGGCCCGCGAGCGCGGCATTCTCCGCCAGGCGCAGCGTCGCGAGGCGCACGCGCACGCCCTCCCCCGCGAGCCGCGGGTCCGGCGCCTCCCAGGGGTAGCGCAGCGTCACGCGCGTCGCCTGCTCGGCTCCGGTGATCCCGTACCCACGTGCGCGCGCCGCGCCGCGGGTGAGCAGTACCTTGACGATCGAGCGCTCCGCCTGCGCCGCCGCGCTGAGGATCTCATACCGCAGCTCATCGGGAGCTGGAAATGCGATGCCGAGCCGCGTGCAACCCCGCGCGAGCCGCTCGAGGTGGAGGCGCAGGAATCTCGGTCGTCCACCCACGCAGGCGATCGTCTCGAAGAGGCCGTCGCCGTAGTGGAGCCCGCGCTCGAGCGGCGACAGTACTCCGTCCAACCTGCCGTTGACCCATACCGCCGCCGCTGCCCCCGTCACCGTCATGCACGCTCCTCGAGCGCACGCAGCAGGCCGCGGGCCTTGGCGCGCGTCTCCTCGAGCTCACGCTCGGGATCGGAGTCGGCGACGATGCCGGCACCCGCACGAAATTCGAGCGTCGAGCCCGCGAGCGTCATGGTGCGGATGAGGATGTTGAGGTCGAGCTGTCCGTCGACCGTGAGATAGCCGAGCGAGCCCGTGTAGGCCCCACGGCCCAGGCCCTCGAGCTCGGCGATGATCTGCATGCAACGGAACTTGGGGCATCCCGTGATCGTACCGCCGGGGAACACCGCACGCACCGCTGCGAGCGGCGTCACCCCGGCCCGCAGCACGCCGCTGACGTTCGATACGATGTGGTGCACGTGCACGTAGGACTCGACGCTCATCAGCTCATCCACGAATACCGTGCCCGGCTCGCACAGTCTGCCGAGGTCGTTGCGCTCGAGGTCGACCAGCATGATGTGCTCGGCACGCTCCTTGGGATGCATCACGAGCTCGGGGATCTCGCGCGCATCGCCCCCGGGACGACGGCTGCGCGGGCGCGTCCCGGCAATCGGCCGCGTCTCGATGCGGTTTCCGGCCACGCGTACCAGCCGCTCCGGAGAGGAGGACAGGAACGCCACGCCGCGCCACTGTGCGAGCGCTGCGAAGGGCGCCGGGTTTGCTCTGCGCAGCCGCGCGTACAGCGCCGCCGCGGATGCGTCCACGGGGCCTGCCACCTCGACGCTCCACGGGCGCGAGAGATTCGCCTGGTAGATGTCGCCCGCCCGCACGTACTCCTGTGCGCGCGCCACGCGCCCGAGGAACGCCTGCGGCTCCTCTTCCCGCACCGCGCACACCTCGAGCGGGTCGGGCGGATCGGCGCGCGTGGCCGCCGCATGCGCATCGGCCGCGATCCGCGCGAGTGCGTCCGCGGCGTCCGCTTCTGCGACCGCGAATACGCGCCCGCTCTCGAGCTCATGAACGAGCGCGCAGGGAGTGCGCAGCGCGAACGCCACCCAGGGAAGGGGTGTGGGGGGGAGCCTCAGCTGCGGCTCGATCTCCTGCGCCAGCTCGTAGCCGATATAGAGCGCCCAGCCGCCGGTGAACGGCAGCTTCGACGCGCCGGCCGGATCTCGCCCGACGCCCTCCCGGCGCCACCAGCTCTCGAGCGCCCCGAGAAAGCTCGCGCCCTCGACGGCGGTGCCATCGGCGCCCAGGCGTCCGTCGGCGCCGAGCCAGAGCGCGGCCCGCGGCTCGGCGAGCAGCAGGCTTGCCCTTCCCAGGGGACCTGCGGCGGCGCTGTCGAGCAGCAAGGGATAGCGCGCGGGGTCGATCGCCGCCAGGCGGCGCAGCACCGCGGGCGGTACCTCGAGCTCGCGAACGAGAGGTGCGTGCGTAGCGGAAGCCCGTGAGGCTCGATGCGCCGCGCTAGCTCAGGCGACGGAAGATGACCGAGCCGTTGGTGCCGCCGAAGCCGAAGGAATTCGACAGGCTCACGTCGATCTTCATGCGCCGCGCCGTGTTGGGCACGTAATCGAGGTCGCACTCCGGATCCGGGGTGCGGTAGTTGATGGTGGGAGGAGCGACGCCGTCGCGGATCGCGAGCACCGAGAAGATGGCCTCGACCACGCCGGCCGCACCGAGCAGGTGCCCGGTCATCGACTTGGTGGAGCTCACCGCGATACGCGCCGCGTATTCGCCGAAGGCGCGCTTGAGGGCAACCGTCTCGGCCTTGTCGCCGAGCGGCGTCGAGGTGGCATGGGCATTGATGTACTGCACCTGCCCGGGGTTGAGACCCGCGTCCCGCAGCGCGTTCACCATCGCGAGCCGCGCGCCCTCACCGTCCTCGGGCGGTGCGGTGATGTGATAGGCATCGCCGCTCATTCCGAAGCCGACCAGCTCGGCGTAGATGCGCGCGCCGCGGCGGCGTGCGTGCTCGAGCTCCTCGAGCAGCACCGCCCCGCCGCCATCGCTGAGCACGAAGCCGTCGCGGTCCTTGTCCCAGGGACGGCTCGCCTCGGTCGGCGCGTCGTTGCGGGTCGAGAGCGCCTTGGCCTGACCGAAGCTGCCGAGCCCGCAGCGGGTGGTGGCCATCTCGCCACCGCCGGCGATGATCACGTCGGCGTCGCCGTACTGGATGGTGCGCATGCCGAGCCCGATCGCGTGCGTGGAGGTGGTGCAGGCGGTCACCACGCCGAGGTTCGGGCCCTTGAGTCCGTAGCGGATCGACAGGTGCCCCGCGATCATGTTGATGATGGTGGCGGGGACGAAGAACGGGGTGATCTTGCGGGGATTGTTGGCCTTCAGGTATTCGCTGAACTCTTCCTCGATGGTCCAGAGCCCGCCGATGCCGGCGCCGCACACCGCCCCGCAGCGCGTGGCATCGCTCTTACCGAAATCGATGCCCGAGTCGGCGACCGCCTGCACGCCGGCGGCCACGCCGTAGTGCATGAACTCGTCCATGCGGCGCGCCTCTTTCGGCTGCAGGTACTGCCCGACGTCGAAGTCGCGCACCTGTCCGCCGAAGCGCACCGGGAAAGCCGAGACGTCGAAGCGCGTCACCGGACCGATGCCGCTTTCGCCGCGCAGGATCGCCTCCCACGCCGACTGGACCGTGCTGCCGACCGGAGACACCACCCCGAGGCCCGTGACGACGACGCGGCGCTTGCTCACCGTTTCCTACTATGGCGCAGCGCGGACGGTCAGGATTTGGCGCGGCGCTCGTTGATGTAGTCGATGGCCTGATGGACGGTGGTTATCTTCTCGGCGTCCTCGTCCGGGATCTCGATCTCGAATTCCTCTTCGAGGGCCATTACCAGCTCGACCGTGTCGAGCGAGTCGGCTCCCAGATCGTCGACGAACGAAGCGTCGTTCGTGACCTGCTCCTGTTTGACGCCCAGCTGTTCGGCAACGATGGCTTTGACCTGCTGCTCGACTGTGCTCATTAGCGGTTGGTCCTCTGTCGCTTATTTGAAGGCTGATCGGCCCGCCGGCACGCACTTAAGCCGGACGGCGGGCGCGGTATTGTAGGGGAACACCCCCCGGGGTGCCACTCGGGGCCCCGTGGTGCGAGTGATTGTTTTTACTGGTGAAACTCCTTCCCGTTCCCTCGGCGCGGGCGATCACCGAGCGCGCGTTGTGGCGCGCGGCCAACGCCACTACGGCATGTACATGCCGCCGTTGACGTGCAGCGTTTCCCCCGTGATGTAGGCCGCCTGAGGCGATGCCAGGAACAACACGGCGGCGGCGATGTCCTCGGGAGTCCCGAGCCGCCCGAGCGGCACGCGCGTCAGCAGCGCCGCGCGCTGCTCGTCGCTGAGCGCACGCGTCATGTCGGTATCGATGAATCCCGGCGCGACCGCGTTCACCGTGATGCCGCGCGAGGCGAGCTCCTGGGCGAGCGACTTGGTGAAGCCGAGGAGTCCCGCCTTCGCGGCCGCGTAATTCGCCTGTCCCGGGTTGCCGGTGAGGCCGACGACCGAGGTGAGATTGATGATCCGGCCACGGCGCTCCTTCATCATGCGCCGCACGCACGCCTTGGACAGGCGGAACACGGCGGTGAGATTGGTGGCGATGACGCGGTCCCAGTCCTCCGGTTTCATCCGCAGCAGGAGCGCGTCGCGCGTGACGGCCGCGTTGTTCACGAGAATGGTCGGCAGCTCGCCGGCGGCCTCGAGCTCGGCGATCAGCGCATCGATCGAGGCGGGGTCGCCCGCGTCGAGCTGCGCGCCCCGGCCGTTGCATCCGTGCGACGCAAGGGCCGCGGTGAGCTGTGCTGCGCCCTCGGCGCTGGTCGCGGTGCCGATGACGCGCGCCCCGGCCTTTCCGAGGGCGAACGCAATCGCGTGACCGATGCCGCGCGAAGCGCCGGTAACGAGCGCGATCTCATTCTGCAGCATGGCTGTCCTCTCTGGTCGCCTCCAGCGCCGCCTCGATCGAGGCCGGGTCCTCGAGCGCGAGAAACTCGAGCCCCGCGCGCCGCTCGATGCGGCGATTGAGCCCGGTCAGCACCCGGCCCGGTCCGCACTCGATGACCTCCTCGACACCGGTAGCGACGAGCGCGCGCACCGTCTCGGTCCAGCGCACCGGGCTCGACAGCTGCCGCACCAGCAGATCGCGGATCTCGGCCGGGTCCACGTGCGCCGTGGCATCGACCGCGCTCACGTAGCGCAGCCGCGGCGGCTTGAGGCTCACCGCCGACAAGCGCCCTCGCAGCCGCTCGGCGGCCCCTCGCATGAGACTGCTGTGGGATGGCACGCTCATCGCCAGCACCACGGCGCGCTTGGCGCCGCGCGCCTTCGCCGCCGCGATGGCGCGCTCGACGGCGGCGCTCTCACCGGCGATCACCACCTGTCCGGGCGAGTTGAAATTCGCCGCTTCCACCACCGAGCCGGGACCCCCGCCCGCGGCGGCCTCGCGGCACGCAGCCTCCACCTCGGAATCCTCGATGCCGAGGATCGCGGCCATGGCCCCTTTACCCACGGGAACGGCCTCCTGCATCACCTCGCCGCGATAGCGCACCAGGCCGACGGCGGCGCGAAACTCGAGTGCCTCCGCGCACACGAGCGCGGTGAACTCCCCGAGGCTGTGGCCAGAGACGAGCGCGGGCTCGGCCCCGCCGCGCGCGCGCCAGCAGCGCCAGGTGGCAACGCCCGCGGCGAGCAGTGCGGGCTGCGTGCGCGCGGTCGCATTCAGCGCCTCCTCGGGACCCTCGCTGACGAGCTTCCACAGGTCGTAGCCGAGCTCCGCCGAGGCCTCATCGAACGTGGCCTGCACGGTCGCATCCGCCGCGGCCAGCGCCGCGAGCATGCCGACCGATTGCGAGCCCTGCCCTGGAAAGACGAACGCAAACGCCATGACGACCTCGAGAGCTCCTGAGAGCGAAAAATTATAGCGGCTTGGAAGCTGGCCTCAGGAACAGCGCCGCGGCCAGCCCTCCCAGCACCCCGTAGACATGCGCCTCCGTGACCACGGGCAGGCCGGCGGAGATCGGCAGCGCACCCATCCAGTGCTCCCAGGCGAGTTTGCCGGCCAGGAATGCCGCGAGCAGCCAGCCCTCGGCCTCGCCGCGGCGCAGGTGCGCGACCGTCCCGGCGGCCATGACCCCGTGCAGCATCCCGGAGGAACCGACGTACCAGCGCAGGGTCGAATCCCAGAGCCAAAGCCCCGCGTCGATGGCCGCGATCGAGACCAGCAGGATGACGGCCCACTGGCGCGGCGTGTAGTCGCGGGCGAACAGGCCCCACATCAGGGCGGCGCCTAAACAGTTCAGCAGCACATGGTGCAGATCGAGGTGAACGAAGTGTGCCGTCACCAGCCGCCACAGCTCCCCGTGCGCGAGCGCTGCCCGGTCGTAGCGCAGCCATTCGCGGCCGGCGTCCCCGGCGCCGGCGATCAGGAGCAGCAGCGCGCAGGCCGCGAGCAGCGCCCATCCGTACGAAGCGTCGCAATTGACCGACCGCAGCATCGAAGTCACGCGCTTCACAGGGCCGTTGCCCCCCATTTGTTATGATCCGGGCCGCCTTTCCACCACCGGCCCGTGGCGCCCGCGAGCGAGGTTATGTACGACATCGAGGTTAGCAGACACCGCAGCACCCGGCGCGCCCGCAGCCGCGGCTTCACCCTCATCGAGATCATGGTGGTGGTGATCATCATCGGGCTGCTGGCCGCGGTGATCGTGCCGAGCGTGATGAGGCGCGTCGACGACGCCAAGGTAGCGAAGGCCAAGGAGGACATCCAGAGCCTCGAGACCGCGCTCACCATGTACTACATGGATAACTCCAAGTACCCGACCAACGAGCAGGGGCTCACCGCCCTCAGCACGCAGCCGACCGATCCCAGCATCAAGAACTGGAAGCCCGGCGGCTACATCGAGCGCATCAGCAAGGATCCCTGGGGGAACGATTACCTGTTCGTATTTCCCGGCACGCACGGCAAGGCCTACGACCTCTGCTCCCTCGGCGCCGACGGTCAGCCCGGTGGCGACGGCATCAATGCCGATATCTGCAACTGGAATCTCAACCAGTAGCGCCCCGCGCCCGCGCCGGCGCGCCCGGGCCGGCTCCGGGTTCACACTGATCGAGATGCTGGTGGTCGTGGTGATCATCGGCCTGGTGTCGGCCGGAATGCTGCTCACGGTGAGCCTGACCGGACGTGATCCCGACCTCACCCGTGAGAGCGATCGGCTCTTCACCCTCATCAACTACGCGCGCGAGCAGGCGGAGCTGCAGACGCGCGAGTTCGGGATCCTGTTCCAGGAGGACGGCTATGAGTTCCTTACCTACGATGCGCAGCTCGCGCAGTGGCGCAGCGTCTTCGAGGACGATGCGCTCAGCGCGCGCAAGCTCCCCGCCGGCATCGGCGTGCAGCTGATCGTGGAGTCCCGGCCAGTGGTGCTGCGCCGCCCGCTGGACGCTCGCGATAAGACTCCGCAGCTGATGCTCTACTCGAGCGGCGACCTCACTTCCTTCGCGATCACCCTCGAGCGCGACGGCGGGGTACGCAGCGTCACGCTCGCACCGGACGAGCAGGGCCAGGTCGTCGAGAAGCCCCTGGTCGAGGCGCGCGCGCCATGAGCGCCGCGAGCCCGGGCGCTGCGCGCGGCTTCACGCTGATCGAGGTCCTGGTGGCGCTCGCCATCGTCACGGTCGCCATGGCGGCGCTGCTCAGTACCCTCAGCTCCTCCGCCGACACCGAGGCCTATCTGCGTGACAAGACCTTTGCGAACTGGGTGGCGCTCAACCAGATCGCCCAGGTGCGCGTGACGGGTCAGCTGCCCGCGCCGGGCACGAGCACCGGGGACAGCGATTTCGCCGGCCGCAAGTGGCACTGGCGCCAGGAGGTCACCGCCACTCAAGTGCCCGGCATGGTGCGCATGGACGTCAGCGTGCGTCCGGCGGACACCGCAGGCAGCGACAGCGACCGCGGCTGGTACACGACGATGAGCGGCATCTCGGGAGACGCCGTCGGGCTGCCGCGCGGCGACCTTCCCGACTGGGGCTCGCAGCTGCTCGCACCCGGCTCGAATGCCGCCGGCGGAACGCCGGCGACCACACCGCCAGCGGCGACCGGAGCACCTTCCACGGGCCCGCAGGCACCCACGCAGCCGCCGCAGCCCGGTGCCCCGCCCGCCCGGCCCCCGGGCACTCCATGAGCCGCCGCCGCCTTCGGCACGCTCGCGGCGCGCTGCGGCATGCGCCGGGATTCACGCTGCTCGAGCTCCTGGTGGCTCTCTTCATTGCGGCCGTCATGTTCGCCATCGGCTACGGCGCCATCAGCCAGGGCATGACAACTCACGGTGCCCTCAAGGAGAAGCAGGCGCGGCTCCTCGAGCTGCAGACCACGGTGCGCATCCTCGAGCAGGACTTCGTACAGCTCGTGCCGCGCCCGGTACGCCAGCCGATCGGCGACGAGCCGGCGCAACCCGCCCTGCAGGCGAGCCCGGCCGGGACGCAGTCATCGGGCCTCGTTTCCTCGCTCGGCAGCTCGCCGAGCGCTCCCTCATCGTCGCAGGGAACGACCAGCGGCACGCCGCCGCTCGTGCAGCTGACGCGCGGTGGCTGGGCGAATCCGACCGGTCTGCAGCGCCCCGCGCTGCAGCGCGTCGCCTACTTCCTCGAGAACGGCACGCTGCGGCGCGAGTACTGGTACGTGCTCGACCCGACCCTCTCGAGCACCACGGCGCGGCGCGAGCTTCTCAAGAAGGTGAAGTCGGTGACCTTCCAGTTCCTCGACCTCACTCACACCTGGCAGCCGCAGTGGCCCCCGGCGACCGTGGCCGGTGCGCAGGCGCTCGAGAGTAATCTGCGCATCCGGCCGCTGGCCGTGCAGATCACGATCGACACCGAGGACTTCGGCAAGATCGTGCGCTTCATCGAGGTGGCGGGCTGATGCGCGTGCCACGCGCGCA
>Ga0335083_10007156_pt1 | contig 13791 bp, 12 predicted proteins | sample Lox_Sample_42_FD_206716 | JGI IMG/M metagenome (GOLD analysis project Ga0335083, IMG submission 206716) | Soil microbial communities from Loxahatchee National Wildlife Refuge, Florida, United States - Lox_Sample_4.2 | ecosystem: Environmental > Terrestrial > Soil > Wetlands | place: USA...
TCGGCGTGAGGGCGCTGACTATCCAGCCGCCTTCCGATTGCTCGTGCATCAGCGCGGGCTCTTCCTCGTCGTCGTGCTCGTCGTCGATCTCGCCGACGATCTGTTCGAGCACGTCCTCGATGGTGATCAGCCCGGCGACGCCGCCGTATTCGTCCACCACCAGGGCCATGTGGTTGCGCGTGTGGCGGAATTCGGCCAGCAGCACGTTGAGGCGCATCGACTCGGGGATCAACACGGCAGGACGGAGCACCGTGCCGATATCGAAATGGTCGCCGTTGCCGACAAACTTGAGCAGGTCCTTGGCGAGCAGGATGCCGAGGATGTCGTCCTTGTCCTCGCCATGCACGGGAAAACGCGAGTGGCCGGATTCCACGACGGTGTCGAGGATATCGCGCAGCGGCGCTTCGGCGGAGAGCATCACGATCTGGGCGCGCGGCACCATGACATCGTCCACGCTCAGCTCGGTGACCTTGATGGCACCCTCGACCATGGTCAGGGTGTCGTTGGACATCAGGCCGTTGGCCTGGGCGGCGCGAAGCTCCTCGATGAGCTCCTTCCGGTTGCGCGGCTCGCCGGAAAACATGTGGCCCAGTCGATCCCACCAACTGCGGTGGGCCGGGCCGCCGGTACTGCCAGGGTCCTCGTTCATTACTCGTGCGGGTGCTGCCCCAAGGAGGGCGGAAGGTTGAGTCTAGCGGAAAATCCGTGACGATTCAGGAACAAGGGACGTCAGGTCAGCCATCCGTGAAGGGGTGGGCCAGTGCCCGACCAATGCTTTGATCATCGGGTGGCACGCACTGGGGTCCCTGGCCGAGCGGCCTGGGCGACGCCGATGGAGCGGGCCTGCAACGGGTTCAGCCACCGCCCTTGGCCTTGTGCGGGTCAGCCGGTTCACCGCTGGCTGCGCTGCAATCTGCGAAACGCCTCCTGCGCGGTGCCTTCGCGGATCGTGCATTGGGCCCGATGCGTCGCGCCATCGCGTACCCATGGATATGTGCCGCTATCGCGGGGGCTCGTTGTGGGGGCGACATGGTTGCTGCAACCGCGCGCGGCGCGAAGCTGTCGTCAGTCGATGTGCTCGGCAGCGTAAGGGTCATCAATGCCGAGCGAGGCGAGGATGCGCGCTTCCAGCGCTTCCATTTCCTCGGCCTCGGCATCTTCGATGTGGTCGTAGCCGAGCAGATGCAGCACGCCGTGCACGGTCATGTGGGCCCAGTGATTGCGCACAGGCTTGTCCTGCTCCGCGGCCTCACGAGCCACCACCGGCGCGCAGATCACGAGATCGCCGATCAGCGGGAGCTTGACCCCGGGAGGCAATTCGACGGGAAACGACAGCACATTGGTGGCGTAATCCTTGCCGCGATACCCGCGGTTGAGCGTCCGACCTTCCTTGGCGTCGACGATGCGAATGGATAGCTCGGCGGCCTTGCGGCGCTTGGCGCCACGCAGGGCCGCTTCCACCCATTGGCGGAAGCTGGCGGATGAAGGCACGCCCTTGCGCGGCGCGGCATAGCCGACCGAAAGCGTCAGTGGCGCCGCGCTCACCGGGGGCCGTCCTCCGAAGCCTGTTCGAAGGCCTCGTAGGCGCGCACGATTTTCGCCACCAGCGGATGACGTACCACGTCGCGCGAAGTGAAGAAGGTGAAGCTGATGCCGTCCACGCCACGCAACACTTCGACGGCGTGGCGCAGGCCGGAGCGCACGTTGCGCGGCAGGTCGACCTGGCTGACGTCGCCGGTGATTACCGCAACCGAACCGAAGCCGATGCGTGTCAGGAACATCTTCATCTGCTCGACGGTGGTGTTCTGCGCCTCGTCGAGGATGACATAGGAATCGTTGAGCGTACGGCCGCGCATATAGGCGAGCGGAGCGATCTCGATCACGTTGCGCTCGATCAGCTTGGCCACCTTTTCGAAGCCGAGCATTTCGTACAGCGCGTCGTAGAGCGGGCGCAGGTACGGATCGACTTTCTGGCTGAGGTCGCCTGGCAGGAAACCTAGCTTCTCGCCGGCCTCCACCGCGGGGCGCACCAGCAGCAGGCGTTGCACACGGTTCGCTTCCAACGCTTCGACGGCACTCGCCACGGCGAGATAGGTCTTGCCCGTGCCTGCAGGCCCCACGCCGAAGCTGATGTCATGCGTGGTGATGGCGTGCAGGTAGCGCGCCTGGTTGGGACCGCGTCCCTTGATGACGCCACGCTTCACCTTGATGGTGACGTCCTGCGCTTCTTCGGCGGCATTGTTGACGATGGCGTCGATGCCTGATTCGGCGAGGTGCAAGTTGATCTTCGCGCCGTTGAGCGATTCGTTTTCGGTGACCTGATAGAGCGCGCGCAGCACTTTTTCGGCCACCCGCGAGGCGCCTTCTTCGCCGATCACCTGGAACAAGGCGCCGCGATGGTTGATCTCCACGCCCAGGCGCAACTCCACCTGCCGGAGATGTTCGTCGAACGGACCGCACAGGTTGGAGAGCCGTGCGTTGTCTTCCGGCTCGAGGGAGAAATCGCGTTGGTTGAGGCCGTTGCCGTTGGTCATGGGCTTCATCGAAAAGTTTGAGGACAAACCCTTTTCCCTGCGGGAGAAGGTGCCGGCAGGCGGACTAGGTGCCCTTGGGATGTGAGGGTGCGGCTGAGACAGTGGACCGACGATTCACTCAACAGCGAGCGTGAGGCAAGCCCCGCACCCTCTCCGCAATCCCTTTCCCGGTGGGAGAGGGGCTCAGGCAGGTCAGGCTGATGGAGGCCATGGGTCATGGGCTCATCGGAAATGGTGAGAGCAATCCCTTCTCCCGTTGGGAGAAGGTGCCGGCAGGCGGATAAGGGTGCAGGCAGAGCGAAACGCCAACGAGGCACCCAACACGGAGCTTGGGTCAAGCCCCGTACCCTCGTCCCAGCCCCTCTCCCGGCGGGAGAGGGCTTCGTGTCAAGCCGCCACTTCATCGGCAAGATGCACCCGGCCGCGTAGCGAGTTGCTCATGGCTTCGGTGATCAACACGTCGACGAACTGGCCGATCATCCGCGGATGGCCCGGGAAGTTCACGTAGCGCATGTTCTCGGTGCGGCCAGTGAACTCGTTGGGGTTCTTCCTGCTCGGCTTCTCCACCAACACGCGCTGCACGGTGCCGACCATGGCTTCATTGATGAGGCGTGCGTTGTCGTTGAGCTTCGCCTGCAGGCGGGTCAGTCGCCCATGCTTGGCCTCGGCCGGGGTTTCGTCGGCGAGGTTGGCGGCCGGCGTGCCGGGACGCGAGGAGAAGATGAAGGAGAAACTCTGGTCGAAGCCCACGTCGTCGATCAGCTTCATGGTCTTCTCGAAGTCTTCTTCCGTTTCCCCCGGGAAGCCCACGATGAAGTCCGACGAGACGCAGATGTCCGGCCGCACCGCGCGCAGCTTGCGGATCTTCTGCTTGAACTCGATCGCCGTGTAACCGCGCTTCATGGCGGCGAGGATCCGGTCCGAGCCCGCCTGCACTGGCAGATGCAGATAGTTGGCCAGCTGTGGCACGTTGGCGTAAGCCTCGATCAGGGAGTCCGAGAATTCCAGCGGATGCGAGGTGGTGAAGCGAATGCGGCCGATGCCCTCGATCTGCGCGATGGCGTGGATCAGCACCGCGAGGTCGGCGATGCCGCCGTCATGGGTGGGACCGCGGTAGGCATTGACGTTCTGCCCCAGCAGGTTCACCTCGCGCACGCCCTGGGCGGCAAGCTGGGCGACTTCCACGATCACGTCATCGAACGGACGGCTGATTTCTTCGCCGCGCGTATAAGGCACCACGCAGTACGAGCAGTATTTGGAGCAGCCTTCCATGATCGACACGAAGGCGGTCGGACCTTCGGCGCGAGGCTCGGGCAGGCGGTCGAACTTCTCGATCTCGGGAAAGCTGATGTCCACCTGCGGCTTGCCGGTAGCGCGCTTGGCCTCGATCAGTTCGGGCAGGCGATGCAGCGTTTGCGGTCCAAACACCAGATCCACGTACGGCGCGCGCTTGATGATGTCCTGACCTTCCTGCGAGGCCACGCAGCCACCCACGCCGATCAGCACGGGCTTGCCACCCTGCTTGTGCTCCTTCCAGCGTCCGAGCTGGCTGAACACCTTTTCCTGGGCTTTTTCGCGGATCGAGCAAGTGTTGATCAGGATGACATCCGCTTCGGACTCGTCCTGGGTCAGTTCCAGGCCGTGCGAGGCCTTCAGCACGTCGGCCATCTTGGCCGAGTCGTACTCGTTCATCTGGCAGCCGTGGGTTTTGATGAAAAGCTTGCCGGTCATGGACTTGGACACCGTGGTTCGCAGGGCGGCGGGGAAAGGCCGTCGAACAGCGCAGTTTACGCGTCCACGGGCACGTCCGCCAGCTGAACGCCCAATTTGGTCAAGGACTTGCATGCCAAAGTCGGCAGGTTGCTGCAGCAAGTTTGTCCTGCTGCACGAAATGACCGGTTCCTGCTTGGCTCAGGCCGTGGGTGGGGGCACACTGCCACGGCCTGGCGCCGCGGGATGGGGCCAGCAAAGTCTTTGAAGGCGGGGGAGTTATGGGCAAGCTGGATCGGAAAGTGGCCGCCGCGCGAGCGTTGCGGCCGACGGAGAGGCCGTGATCCAGCGGCAGCTGCCACGCATGCATCCGCCAGTCGCCCTGCGGCTGATGGTTGCGTGTGCCCTGGCGCTCGCCTGGCTTTGCCTGCCTGCCGCGGCCCGCGCCGGCGCCCTCTATCGCTGCACGGGTAGCGCAGGGGAGACGGTTTTCAGCAGCAGTACCGCCGGCTACCAGGGTTGCAGCAAGATCGCTGGGGCTCCTGATACCGTCCGACGCAAGGCCGTCGTCGCCAGGCCGGCCGCCACGCTGGCGGGCGTGCAGGGTAGTGCCGAAACCTCCGCGTCCGCGCCCAAGGGCGGCGCACCCGCAAGCACGACCGCCGCTGCGCCACCGGTGACATCACTGGCCTGGGCCAAGGATTCGGTGCAGACCACGGCGCGCGAAGCCACCAGGGGTTCCCCTGCGCCTGCCGGCAAGCCGGGGCAGTGGAGCTATGCCGAAACCTCCCCCGCCCGGAGCGGTTCGGTGCCCGACAAGCCGGTGGCGAGCGCGTCCACCGAAGGCGACCGGGTACTTCGTGGCGCCGTCTATCGCGTGGTCCGCAAGGACGGCAGCGTGGAATACACCAACATGCGTCCCGCCGGACAGCAGGACCACGCGGTCACCATGCTGTTTACCTATCTCGCTACCTGCGTCGCGTGCAATCTGCATTCGACCATTCGCTGGGATTCGGTGGCGCTGAACCTCTCGGCCTATGCCGACGTGATCCAGCTGGCGAGCCAGGAGTCGGGCGTCGACGAGGCCTTCCTGCGAGCGATCATCCATGCGGAAAGCGCCTTCAATCCGCGTGCGCTGTCGTTGAAGGGTGCCCAGGGGCTCATGCAGCTGATGCCAGGCACGGCCTCGGACATGGGTGTGCACGACGCGTTTGACTCGGCCCAGAACATCCGTGGCGGCGCGCGTTACCTCGGGCTGTTGCTGCGCACGTTCCGCGGCAATGAGCAGCTTGCCGCCGCGGCATACAACGCTGGCCCCGGCGCGGTGCAGCGCTACAACGGCGTACCGCCCTATGGCGAAACCAGGGTGTACGTGGAACGCGTGGGAACGCTGCGCAAGCGATATGGACAAGCCATCCATACGTCCGGCGGCAAGTCGCCGGTGGTTGCCGGTATGTCAGCTATCCAGTGATGCGGTGGGCGTCAGCGGTGGGCGCTGCGCAACCATGATCTCGAGATGGAACGGCGTGCCGTTGCGAAGTCCCGACACCTCGACTTTGCTCCCCGGTTTCAGGGCGGCTTCGTGGCGACGCAGGTCGGCCGGATCGACGATGTCTTCCGTGCCCAGCCGCAGCAGGATGTCATGCGGCTGGATGCCCGCCTGGGCCGCCGGGCCTCCCGGATAAATGTCGGTCACCAGGGCGCCGCGTGCGGCAGCAGGCAGTCCGCTGTCGGCAGCGACGGGCACGAAGGTGTAGTCGGCCCCCATCCATCCACGCACGACGTGGCCCGAGTCGATGATCTGGTCGAGCACCTTCTTCGCGCTGGCCACGGGAATGGCGAAGCTGATGCCCTCGGCGTTGGCCGCCTTGCCGATCAGCAACGTGTTGATGCCCACCAGTTCGCCGTCGGTGTTGACCAGGGCGCCGCCGGAATTGCCGAGGTTGATGGCCGCGTCTGTCTGGATGAAATCCTCCGGACTGGCGCTGCTCAGCTGCCGGCCGATGGCGCTCACGATGCCCATGGTCACGGTCTGGTTCAGCCCCAGTGGGTTGCCGATGGCAAGCACCACATCGCCGGTTCGCACGGAATGGCGGTCGGCGATATGGATGACCGGCAGGTTGCCGGCATCGATCTTCAGCACGGCGAGGTCGGTTTCAACGTCGGCACCGACGACCTTCGCCTTGGCCACGCGGCCGTCATAGAGAAGCACCTGGATGTCGTCGGCGTTCGCGATGACGTGGTTGTTGGTGAGCACGTAGCCCTGGCTGCTCACGATCACGCCCGAGCCCAGGCTCTGCTCCCGCCGCTTGTAGGCCGGGCCGGCGGGACGTCCGCCGAACAACCGTTGCAGCACGGGGTCGGTGTACATCTGGACCGCCTGCTCGGTGACCATCTTGTTCGCATAGATGTTCACCACCGACGGCGCGGCGCGCGCAACGGCGTCGGCATAGGACACCGGCCCGCCCGATGGTGCTGCGGGCACACTGGTCACAGGAGCCGTGGTGGCCTGATCAAACCCGAAGCGTTGTCGCAGGTGATTGCCTACGCCAGGCCACAACAGACTGATCACGAAGGCAGCCGCAAGCCCGATGACGACGAAGCGGGCGATGAAGGCGAGCGTGCCTGCGGCATGTTTCATGTCGTTATGAGTTTCGTGGCAAGGCGTTGGGTCTGATGTTGCGCGTCAGCGGCGGACGCTGCTCTTTTATTGTACGAGTCATGCCCTGACGCTACACTAACGCGATTTTGCGGGGGCCGGATTCTGCTGGCGCTTGCGAAGCGGGTCGTTCCGGGTGCTTCCCGGTGCGTCATGTGCCTGGAAGCGGCAAGCTCGCAGTTCGCGCTGCTTGCTTATCGAGCTCGGTGCTGCGCGCCTGCTGTTAGGGGAGTTGCTTGGTTTTTTCTGGTCCGCGGCAGGATTTCCTGCCCGCGTACATGTCGACGCGCTTGGCAAATACCGGTGGAACTCTTAAGTTCCGCGTCTCAATGGCATGTAAGTACCGGAGAGCCTGATGGCGAACGAAGTCGTCGATCATGGCCGCCGCCGTTTCCTCACAGCGACCACGGCCGTGGTCGGAGGTGTTGGAGTCGTCGCGGCAGCTGTGCCCTTCATCAAATCGTGGGAGCCCAGTGCGCGGGCCAAGTCCGCGGGTGCGCCGGTCACGGTCGACATCAGCAAGATCGAGGAGGGCCAGAAGGTCACCTTCCCGTGGCGTGGTCTCCCGGTCTTCGTGGTCAATCGCACCAAGGCCCAGCTCGATGCGCTGCCCAGCCAGGACAGCCGCCTGGTGGACGCCAAGTCCGATCAGGGCTCGGCCGAGCAGCAGCCCAAGTACGCGCAGAACGAAGCCCGCGCCATCAAGCCCGAATGGCTGGTGCTGGTGGGTCTGTGCACCCACCTGGGCTGCGTGCCGGACTTCGTCCCCGTGATGAAGCCCGAGCCGTTCGATCCGGACTGGAAGGGCGGCTTCTACTGCCCCTGCCACAAGTCGCGCTATGACATGTCTGGCCGCGTCTATGCCGGCGTGCCGGCACCGAAGAACCTCCTGGTGCCTCCGTATCATTTCGTCGACGACACGCACATCCAGATTGGCGTGGATCCGAAGGAGGCCGGCTAATGGCCAACGTATTCACGCGTATCGGCGATTGGTTCAATGAGCGTGCGCCGGGCTTGATGCCCATGTACCGCAAGCACATGACCGAGTACTACGCGCCGAAGAACTTCAATCTTTGGTACTACTTCGGTTCGCTTGCCCTGCTGGTGCTGGTCAACCAGATCGTCACCGGCATCTTCCTCACCATGAACTACAAGACGAGTGCGGCGGAAGCCTTCAACTCGGTCGAGTACATCATGCGTGACGTGGAGTGGGGCTGGCTGATCCGCTACATGCACTCCACCGGCGCCTCGCTCTTCTTCGTGGTGGTGTTCCTGCACATGTTCCGTGGCCTGCTGTACGGCTCGTACCAGAAGCCGCGCGAGCTGGTATGGCTGCTCGGCATGCTGATCTTCCTGGCGCTGATGGCCGAAGCCTTCATGGGTTACGTGCTGCCTTGGGGCAACATGTCGTTCTGGGGCGCAAAGGTGATCATCTCGCTGTTCGGCACCATCCCGGTGATCGGCGGTGGCCTGGTCGAATGGATCATGGGTGACTACCTGCCGGCGGACGCCACGCTAAACCGCTTCTTCGCGCTGCATGTCATTGCGCTGCCGATCGTGCTGTTGCTGCTGGTGGTGCTGCACCTGGCCGCGCTGCACGAAGTGGGCTCGAACAATCCGGACGGCGTCGACACCAAGCATGGTCCGAAGGGCAATCGCTGGGATCCGACCAAGCCGGCCGACGGCATTCCTTTCCATCCGTACTACACGGTGAAGGACCTGTTCGGTGTTGGCTTCTTCCTGATCATCGCGGCGTTCATCATCTTCTTCGCGCCGACCTTCGGTGGCTGGTTCCTCGAGCACGACAACTTCCTGCCGGCGAACAACCTGGTGACGCCGACGCACATCAAGCCGTCGTGGTACTTCACCCCGTTCTACGCAATCCTGCGCATGATCCCGTCGTTCTTTGGTACGGCCTTCTGGGGCGTGCTGGGCATGTTCGGCGCCATTGCATTGCTGTTCCTGCTGCCGTGGATCGATGCGGGCAAGGTGCGTTCCATTCGCTACCGCGGCACGGGCTACAAGGTGGCGCTGATGTCGTTTGCCGCTTCCTTCATCGGGCTCGCACTCGTGGGCGCAGGTGTGGTTGGCGAGAAGCTGGTCGAATGGGCCCCCTCGGATGCGACCTTCTGGGAAAACGCCTTCGGTCGTGTAATGACGGCCATCTACTTCGGGTACTTCGTGTTCCTGTGGTTCTACACGCACCTTGGCTGGGAAAAGACCAAGCCGGTGCCCGAGCGGGTGGTGTTTGACCATGACTAAGCGACATTCCCCGATGAAGAAAGCCATCTATTCGTTTGCGCTCGCCGTGGGCCTGCTGGTCGGTGCCACGTCGATGGCGTCGGCCGAAGAGGGTCATCTGGCCTCAGCCGGCACCAACATTCGCGACCAGGCCTCGCTGCAACGTGGCGCCAAGCTGTTCTTCAACTACTGCGTGGGTTGCCACTCGCTCAAGTACGTGCGCTATTCGCGGATGGCCGAGGACCTCGGCCTGAGCGAAGACGAGGTGATGAAGAACCTCAACTTCACCGGCGCCAAGTTCGGCGACCCGGTGATCTCGCACATGCCGGAAGACCTGGCCCAGCAGTACTTCGGCAAGGCTCCGCCGGATCTCTCGCTGGAAGTGCGGGCCAAGGAAGAGGGCGCCGACTGGGTGTTCGGTTACCTGAACTCCTTCTACGTGGACCCGACTCGCCCGGTGGGCTGGAACAACACGGTCTTCCCGAATGCCTCCATGCCGAACCCCTTGTGGGAACTGCAGGGCGTGCAGACGGCGGTAAAAAAGGAAGGTTCCGACGAGGTGGAAAAGCTGGAACTGTCACAGCCGGGCAAGCTCACGCCGGCCCAGTACCAGCAAGCCACGCGTGACCTGGCCACGTTCCTGGAATACGTGTCCGAACCGGCAGCGCTGCAACGCCAGCACTACGGCATCTGGGTACTACTCTTCCTGGCGGGCTTCACTTTCCTCGCATATCTGCTAAAGAAGGAGTACTGGAAGGACGTCCACTAAGGGGCGCCCCTCCAGAGCCTGAGGTACGGCGGCCCAGTGCCGCCGTTCTCGCTTAATGTCGATGGGGAGATCGCGCATGGTCCAAAGCGCTCGTTCGCGTACCGCACTCACCCTGTACACCACCGCGGACGGCATCCAGTGCCACCGCACCAGGCTGGTACTTGCCGCCAAGGGCGTCAGCTACGAACGGGTGCTGGTGGATCCGGCCAAGCCCCCGGAAGATCTGCTGGACCTCAATCCTTACGGCACCACGCCGACCCTGGTCGACCGGGACCTCACCCTCTACAACACGTCGGTCGTCTGCGAATACCTGGACGAGCGCTATCCGCATCCTCCGTTGATGCCGATCGACCCGCTGTCCCGCGCACGGCTGCGGTTGGCCGGCGTCCGTATCGAGCTGGACTGGTTGCCCGAAGTGGACCTGATCAAGGCGGGTGGCCGCCCGGCTGATGCGGCCCGCAAGCGCCTGCGCGAGCATTTGCTCGCCTCCCTGCCGCTCTTCAAGGCATCCAGGTTTTTCCTCAACCCCGAGATGAGCCTGGCCGACTGCCTGGTAGCGCCCGTGGTGTGGCGCCTGCATTGGCTCGGGGTCGACCTGGGACGCGAGGGCAAGCCCATTCTGGATTACGGCGAACGACTGTTTGCCAGCCAAGGCTATGTCCGCAGCATGACGGCCGAAGAGAAAGCCATGCGGACATAGGGTCGCCTGCTGGGCGCTCCGTTGGGGTTTGCAGGGCGACGGGCTGCGACAACTCGCCCCGGCTTCCCATTACACTGCCTTCATCTTTCGACCAGGCCCAGGTCAGTTCCATGGGCCGGTTTCCAGCAGGTTTTTGAATGACCGACGACAAGCTACCGCCGATGAGTTCCAATCGCCCCTATCTCCTGCGGGCGATCTACGACTGGATCAGCGACAACAACCTCACCCCGTATGTACTGGTGGATGCCGGGCGGGAGGGAGTGCGGGTGCCCCCGCAGGTGATCAAGAACGGGCAGGTAGTGCTGAATCTGGCGATGCGCGCGGTGGCAAACCTCGATCTGGGCAACGACTGGATCAGTTTCCAGGCGCGGTTTTCGGGCGTCAGCCACAACATCCATATTCCCGTACAGGCCGTGCTGGCGCTCTATGCACAGGAAAACGGGCAGGGAATGATGTTCCCGGCCGATGAGGGCGGGGACAACCCGCCGCCGTCTGATCCGGATGACACGCCGCCGCCGCCCGAAAGCGATCAGGCAAGCGACAAACCCAAGCGCAATGCGCCGTTCCTGCGCGTTGTGAAGTAAACGCCGACGGCCGCCTCAGTGCAGGCGGCTGTCCCTGTGCAGGCGGGGGCGTAGCGGCACGACGTTGCTCTCCGTCGGCCGAGGCTCATGCTCGGCCAGGAGGCCGGGCAAATGGCTATGGATCGTGGGAAGGCTGAGGCCGCTCAGCATCTGGCCGATCAGCCACAGCCGGCCCGGTTCCCGATCGTCTCCATCGACGCTCACTTCAAAGGTGTAGCAGCGCTCCAGCAGCAGGCGGCCGCGGTCGCGGCGCATCCGCAGGCTGCGCAGCCCCACACTCTCGTCCAGCAGTTGCAGGCCGTGCTGGCGGCATTGCAGGCGTGCCTCGCGGATCGCCTGTTCGCGCCCGCGGCTCAGCTTCAGCCAGCTGCCGATGATGGCGAGCAGCGCAAGCAGGAGGATCAGGTCGGGAAGGTCACTCATGGGGCGAGAGTGTGGGCGGGAGGCTGGTCTTGCAAGGCATTCTGCCTGCTTCTGCGTCAAGACAAAGTCGGCCCGAACCAGGGATGTCGGGCCCGTTTGCCGGAAACGTCTTCGCTTCAGTCAAGCTGCAGTCGGAGCGACAGGTCCACTGCGCGTACATGCTTGGTCAGGGCGCCTACCGAGATGAAATCCACGCCCGTACGAGCGTATTCGCCGATGGTGGTCAGGTCCACGTTGCCGGAGATTTCCAGCTCTGCGCGTCCCTTGGCGATGGCGACGGCCTCATGCAGCAAGGGAAGGGTGAAATTGTCCAGCATGATGCGGTCGGCGCCGGCATCCAGCGCCTGGTGCAGCTCGTCGAGGTTCTCCACCTCGAGCTCCAGCAGCAGGGAAGGGTGCAGTCGACGGGCCGCGTCAGCCGCAGCACGGATGCCACCCGCGGCAATGATGTGGTTCTCCTTGACCAGGATGGCGTCGTACAGGCCGACACGATGGTTGTGGCCACCACCGCAACGAACCGCGTATTTCTGCGCCAGCCGCAGGCCAGGCACGGTCTTGCGGGTGTCCAGTACGCGTACGCCGGTGCCCGATACGGCCGCCACGTAGGCGGCAGCGGTCGTCGCCGTTCCCGAGAGCAACTGCAGGAAGTTCAGTGCCGAACGTTCGGCGCTGACCAGCGCGCGGGCGCGGCCATGAAGCCGGCATATGACGGCGCCCGCCTGGACGTGGTCGCCATCGTGAACGGCCCAGTCGATGGTGGCTTCCGGGTCGAGCGCATGGAAACAGGCATTGAACCAGTCGATGCCCGCCATGACTGCGTCCTCGCGACAGGTCAGCGTGGCACTGGCGGAGCTGTCGGTGGGCAGCAGATCGGCGGTGGCATCGCCGCTGCCGACGTCTTCGGCAAAGGCGCGCTCGACGTCCGAGCGGATCAGGTCGGACGGGGGCGGAACAAGTTGGCTTGGGGTCATTCGATAGCGGGGCTGTTCGCCGTGGCAGGCTGGCTCAGTCGACCCACGATGGCATCCAGTGCGCGGTCGAAGAGGGCGGTGGAGTCGAGCACGCGTGCCGTGCCGCTGGCGAGTGCCTCGGCAAGCTCATTCGGCGAGTAATCGGCCACCTTCAGCCCGCGACGGTTCACGAACAGGTAGCGACCGCTCATCGGGCTGATCCACGACAGCTTGGCGCGCTCGATGGTTTCAGGGCCGGAAACAAATTCCAGCCAGGTGCCCGGCTTGAGTTCGGCCACCAGTCGCATTTCGGGCGTATCGAGCACCGGTTCGGCTTCCGGCGCGGTACGCGCCAGTTCCGCTTCGGATTCCGCGATCGGCTGGATGCTCTCGGGGATTGGCAGCGAGGTGGACTCTTCCACCGCCTGCACGTCGGCCTCCGGCACGGCCTCGCCCAACTGATGACGGTAGTAGATATGCAGCTGCGCCAGCAGGCGGTCGATGTCGCTTTCCTGGAATGCGACATTGGCAAGGCCGCGGCGCAATGCGCGTTCGATGCCCGGCAGCATCTGGCGTAGCGCACGGCGCTCGTCGAGCGTGCGCGCGGGCTTGGTGCTGTCGATGAAGTCGTTGGCAAAGCGCAGGGCATCGCGGAATTCCGACGACTCCTCGCCCTGGCGCAGGATCGTCAGGACTAGGTAGTTGGCCCAGGCGCGCGACAGGATGCCGTGGATGAGTGGCGGCAGCGTATGGCCGTCTATACGGCTGAGAATCTCGCGGGCGGCGCGTCGACGTGCCTGCTCAAGCTTTTCGCGGCCGCGGGTCGATTCGGCGACACGCTGCTCGGCCAGCTCGGCGCGGCGACGGCTGATGTCCTGGAACTCCTGCAGTTCGACGCACAGGCGCTCGAAGATGCTGAGGTCGTCGTCGAAATCCTGCAGCAGGCGATCGACGATGGATTTGACCTTGTCGTGCAGGCGATGGTCGCGATCCGACTCGGCCGACCAGCCCTTGGCGGCGTCGGCGAGGTTGTCCAGCAGGCGGCGGGCCGGATGCTGGCGATGCGCGAACAGCTTGCGGTCGAGAATGGCCGCCTTGAGGTATGGAATCTGCAGGCGCGCCAGCAGGACCTGCATCTCGGTCGGCAGGTTGCGGTCTTCGAGGATGAACTCGAAGAGCATGCCGACCAGGTCGATGGTGTCCTCGTCGATCGTCGAGACC
>Ga0335083_10007159_pt1 | contig 13791 bp, 8 predicted proteins | sample Lox_Sample_42_FD_206716 | JGI IMG/M metagenome (GOLD analysis project Ga0335083, IMG submission 206716) | Soil microbial communities from Loxahatchee National Wildlife Refuge, Florida, United States - Lox_Sample_4.2 | ecosystem: Environmental > Terrestrial > Soil > Wetlands | place: USA: Florida...
GAGCTGCTCGACTTGGCCTACGACTGGTTTCAAGCCAACAATAATCACTACCTTGATATGCAACACACCTTCGCTTCCGCAGCCTAAATGCGCTTCGATCAGGTGGAGTACCTATTTAGTTGGTCCTGCTTGACGCTCTTCGTCCGCATGGTCGCACGCCGTACAATGTTGTAGGCGATATGAGGCCCCGATGCAATTTCGATCAACATGGCAGCCCTAGCGAACGCCACTTTCGATGACGTTTCGGCCCGCGATTTGGCGGCGATTGAACAGATCACGCAAGAAGTGGGCCGCTATTTGTTCGAGCACTTGGAAGTGCGGCGGCCCAGCCTGTGGGAGCGCCGTTGGTGGGACGACCGCATTATGGCGTGGGCTATGCACGACGAAGCGGTAAAGGTGCAGTTGTTCCGGTTCATCGATGTGTTGCCGATGCTCACTACGCCGGATGCCGTGGCCCGGCATTTGGAGGAATACTTGGACGATGTGCGCGATCGGCTGCCGTCGGCAGCGCGGTTTGGGTTGGTGGTGGCCACGCCGACGCGGCTTGGGCGGCGTGGCTTGGCGGCGGCGGCGCGGCGCAATGCCCTGGCCCACGCCAAGCGGTTCATCGCCGGGACGGATGTGAAGGAAGTGCTGGCGGCGGCGTTACACCAGCGGCGGTTGAAGCGGGCTTTCACTCTCGATGTGCTGGGCGAAGCCGTGGCCAGCGATATCGAAGCCGACCAGTGGCAGCGGGCTTATTTGGATTTGATTGAGCAGTTATCGCCCACGGTGAACGCGTGGACGGAAATTCCGCAAATTGACCGGGACGAGCGGGGCCCGCTGCCGCGCGTGAACGTGTCGATTAAGTTGTCGGCGCTGGACAGCCAGTTCGATGCGATCGATCCGGACGGGAGCGCGGAGCGGGTGGGGGCTCGGCTGCGGCCGATGTTGCGAGCGGCCCGGCGACTGGGGGCATTTGTGAACGTCGACATGGAATCGTACCGGATCAAAGCCCTGACGCTGCACGTGTTTCAGCAGGTTTTGATGGAGGAGGAGTTTCGCGATTTTGCCGACGTGGGCATTGTGTTGCAGTGCTATTTGAAAGATACCGAGGCCGATTTGGTTTCGCTGCGCGATTGGGCTGTCCGCCGCGGAACGCCGGTGTGGGTACGGCTGGTGAAAGGGGCGTATTGGGATTATGAAACGGTGCACGCTTTGGCGACGGGCTGGCCGGTGCCGGTGTTTCAGCAGAAGTGGCAATCGGACGCGAATTTTGAGCGGCTGACGCGGTTTGCGCTGCTCAACGCGCAGCATTTACGGACGGCGCTGGGAAGCCACAACATCCGATCTTTGGCGCATGGCATCGCGGTGGTGCGGCATTTGGAATTGCCGCGCGAGGCGTTCGAACTGCAAATGTTGTACGGCATGGCCGATGCGGAAAAACAAGCGCTGGTAGAGGCGGGCTACCGGTTGCGCATATACATGCCTTACGGTGAGTTGATCCCGGGCATGGCGTATCTGGTGCGGCGGCTGTTGGAAAACACATCGAACGATTCTTTTTTGCGAGCGAGCTTTACCGAGCACGTTTCGCCGGAGGTATTGCTGATGAACCCGCTGGATCACTCTGAGCCACAATCCAAGGCCGCTGAGCCGACAAGCGGATCGATAGTCAAACGACAAAGCAGCGATCAAGCGGCGGAAACGGTCGTTGAATCGCCGATACGGACGCGATACGGACGAACTGGCGACGAGTTGCCGGCGTTTCGGAATGAGCCGCCGGTTGATTTTGCGGTGCCGCGGAATCGGGAAGCGATGCAAACGGCGCTGGCGGACGTGCGGAAGCAGTTTGGGCGGTCGTATCCGCTAGTGATCGACGGCGAGAGGGTGGAAACGCAAGCGGAGTTTGTCTCGCGAGATCCATCCGATATATCGCAAGCGGTCGGAAACATTGCGGCTGCGGAAAAGCAGCGTACGGCGGCAGCCGTGGCGGCCGCTAAGCAGGCGTTGCCGGAGTGGAGCGGATTGGGTGCGCGTCGGCGGGCGGAGTATTTGCTGGAGGCGGCCGCGGTCATGCGCCGTCGCCGCTTCGAATTGGCAGCGTGGGAAGTGTACGAGTGCGGCAAGGGTTGGCGCGAGGCCGATGCCGACGTGTGCGAGGCCATCGATTTTTGTGAATACTACGCGCGCGGGGCCATCGAGTTGGAGGCGCAGCAAGAAGTGACCGTGCCGGGGGAGGAAAATCGTTTGCTGTACATGCCTCGCGGCGTGGCGGCAGTCATCGCGCCGTGGAATTTTCCGCTGGCTATTCTCACGGGCATGACCACGGCGGCTTTGGCGACGGGAAACACGGTGATTTTGAAGTCGGCCGAGGAATCGAGCGTGGTGGCCGCCAAGCTGATGGAGATTTTCCAAGAGATTGATTTGCCGGCCGGCGCGGCGCACTATTTGCCCGGCAAAGGCGAAGTGGTGGGGGCAGCGCTCGTGGAGCATCCCGATGTGGCGCTGATTGCGTTTACCGGCTCGCGCGCCGTGGGGCTGGCCATCAACGCCAAGGCTGCGGAAGTTTCGGCCCGTGGCATCGGTTATGTGAAGCACGCGATTTGCGAAATGGGAGGCAAGAACGCAATCATCGTGGATGAAGATGCCGATTTGGACGAAGCGGTGCTGGGCGTGGTGAAAAGCGCGTTTGGGTATCAAGGGCAGAAGTGTTCGGCCTGCTCGCGGTGCATTGTGTTGGCGTCGATTTACGACGTATTTTTGGCGCGGCTGGTGGAAGCGACTCGTAGCCTGAAAGTTGGGCCGGCCGACGACCCGGCGACCAGCGTGGGGCCGGTAATTGATGCCGACAGTGTCCGTCGGATTCAAAATTACATCGACATAGGCCGGATGGATGGCCGCGAAGTGCTGGCCGTGAACACCGATAGTTTGAAGCAGCGCGGATATTTTGTCGGGCCGCATATTTTTGCCGACGTGCCCGCTAGCAGCCGGTTGGCGCAGGAAGAAGTGTTTGGTCCCGTGCTGGCGGTGATCAAAGCCGAAAATTTGACCGAGGCGATCAAAATCGCCAACGGAACCGATTACGCGCTGACTGGCGGCATGTATTCGCGCAGCCCGGCGAACTTGGACCGCGTGTGCCGGGAATTTCAGGTTGGCAATTTGTATCTCAACCGGCCGATTACCGGCGCGTATGTCGGGCGGCAACCGTTCGGCGGGTTCAAACTGTCGGGCATTGGCAGCAAGGCGGGTGGGCCCGATTATCTGTTGCAATTCGTGCTGCCGCGAACGATCACCGAGAATACGCTGCGGCGCGGCTTTGCGCCGCCGACGGCGGAACATGAGTAAAGGATTGCCTGCGGCTGGGGACCCCGGCGCGCCGGGGCCGCTACATTTTCTATTTGTCGTCGGCTTCGTGCTTGGGGTAGGGCGGGTCGTAATCGAGCAGTTGTTTGGTGCGGGCATTGCCACGCGGTGATTTGGCGTCGGCAACTAAGTGGGGCAGGCCGCGGTCGTCGATGTGGGCCACCAATGTTTTCCAATCGGTGACGCCGGATTTATCGAGCGTGAGCTGCAAGATCCAGCCGGTGAGCGTTTCGTCATCGTGAAAGCCGTTGAAGACGAAGTTGCCCAGGCTGTAGAAAATGGGCTTGCTGTGATAATATTCGATGGCCTGGCGGACGTGTGGATGGGCGCCAACCACGGCATCGGCGCCGGCGTCGAGCATGGTGCGGGCGAAACTTCGCTGGCGGTCGCTGATTTCCTCGTATTCCCAACCCCAGTGCATGAAGGGAATGACCAGGTCGGCGTGATATTTTTCGCGAGCGGCGTGAATGTCGTCCACGACCAGTTGATCGACGCTCCAGGCGATGCCGGGCGAGTTAGGGCCGGCTTCGAAAATGCGGGGTTTGAATTCGTCGTAGCCCAATAGCGCCAAGCGGATGCCTTTGCGCTCCAAGATGAGCGGCGTGTGGGCGGCGGCAAAATTCCGTCCGCCGCCGAAGTACGGCATTTGGGCCTGATCGAGCAAATCGCACTGTTCGGCCAGCGCGCCTTTGCCGTAATCACCGGAGTGATTGTTGGCCACGGTGACCGCGCTGAAATGCCGCTTGATGACGGGAATGCAAATCGGACTGGCGCGAAAGTTATACGGTTTGGGCACTTTTTCGCCGGTGGTGGCGATGACGCATTCCAAGTTGCCTAGCGTGATGTCGGCCTGCTTAAAGAGCGAATCGAACGGCGTGAACGGATCGATGCCGTCGGCGATGGCCTGGCCGGGCAGCTCGTCAAGCATAATATCGCCGACGAAGATGACGTTGATTGTGACAGAAGGATCAGCAGCATGGGCGGCGCCGGGCATCGCCCACAAACATAGCGCAATGACCGGCGCAAGGCGGCTATTGACCGGCAGGGGGTGAATGACCAATGACCAAATCCCAATGACCAATGAGCGAACACTCAGAAATTGGTCGTTCATCAATCGGTCATTCAGTGCGTCGCCGGCTTGGCGGGGATCGAACTCGCTGCGGCGCCCATGTTTCAGCATGGCTCCAGTATAATGCAGCGATTTCACGCCCGCCAAGCTCGAATGGTTCACGTCACTTTCTGCGCGCAAAACGAAGCCGCGGGTGTTGGTGGCACCCGCGGCACAAGCCGGCCTGGTGAGGCACAGCGACGCGCAGCCTCACCAGGCAGTGCACGAGCAACGAACTGACGTTACGCCGTGCGATCGAAATACCCAAAGCTGCCGACGAGTTGGCTCCAGGTAAGGGTGATAATGCCGGAGTCGTGCCCGTTGTCGATGCCCCAGGGGTTGAACACGGTGACAGTGTCGTGCACGGTATCGACGCTGAGCACGGCGTAAGCGTGATCGCCGACGATTTGGCTGTCGGTGGGATAATTCTCGGAGCCCAGGCAGATTTCTTTGCCGGCATTGAATAAATTGGCAAACATCGTGAAGCCGGTGACGGCGGTGCCGGTTTCGATCACAGTCGATTGGCCGGTGATTTGGTTCAGCGCCATGAACATGTATCCACCGGAAATGGCGTTGTACACGTTCATGCCGCTGCCCGACATGCCGGCCCGAATCCAGCCGCTTTCGTTCATTTGGACGTAGGCCTTTTCGGCCAGGGCGACCCACAGTTCGTTCGAGGAACTGCTGGCCTGTTGGCCCATGCCGTCGAAGACCAAATAACCGTTGGCGTCGGTCGGCAGCTCGGAGTTGACGGTGACATAATCCGCTTTGCTGCCGTTCATAAAGCGGACGGTGTAGGTGCCGTCGCCATTGACAGTGAACATGCTAGTGATGGCGCTGGGATTTTTCAGGGCCGTTTCGGCCAGCGACGAGAGGAAATAACAATCGCCGATGCCGCCTTGCCGAACGTCGGTGTAGGAAACTCCGTTGACAAACAATGAACCGGAGACCTGGCGGTAGCTGAACGTCATGTCTTGACCGTTGGCGTCGGTCCAATCGGAGGTGCCGACGGGCAGATCGGTCCCCAGGAACCATTTGTCGACCAAGTCTTCCAATTTGGCAGCACTGAAGCCGATGGCCAAATTGCCCAGCGCGGCGCCCTGGTAATGGGCGTTGGCGGCGTTGCCCAGCACAATATCTTGCGACAAGACACGGACGTAATCCAGTGAGCCAAACAATGAAGTGTTGTCGAGGATCGAGGTTAAATCGCTGAGCTCCGCAGCAGTGACAGGGCCGGCTTGCTCAACTGCGCGGAGCAGACCGATCATGTCATTGCGTCCGAGAACGCCATCCTGGTAGTCGGCATCTGCCAGTGTACGGATGGCGGCTGTTTGAATGTGCGAATCGAACCAGGTTTGAGTGGGCGGCACCAAAGCAGGCACGTAAAATCCGAAATCGACGGTGAAATCGTTGGCCCCCGGAGCAAGCGTGACTGAGGCCGCGTCGTTGACGCCATTGCTGTCGACGGAGCGGTTGCCGCCACTTAGCGCGGGGCTGGCTGAATAGCCTGCCAAGACGCCGGACGTAAAATTGCTGGCATCGACCGTGATCGTGTAGCTGCCCGCTATCTCGGTGAACGAATAATGGCCATTGGCATCGGTTGTGGCATGGTCGGTCACGGAGCCATTGGCGTTGGAACCGGTCAGCGTGAGAGTTACGCCCGCCAGCCCCGTTTCATTGGCGTCTTGGATGCCATTGCCGTTGGCGTCGTTCCAAACATAGTCGCCGATGGTGGAAGGGGGAGCATCGACGACATGACCATTGAGCTTGGCTACGCCGGCAGCGACGGTCAATTTGCGGCCTAAACCGCTAAAGTACACGTCTGCTCCGTCCGACAGGGTCACGCGATCGCTGCCTTTACTGGAAGTGACCGTGACGTTTTTGGCCAAGATTTGGTTACCGCCATTGGCCACGCTGTTCAATGATACGTAGTCGTTTCCGCCTGCTTTTCCCGATGTTCCGAGCTTGATGTTGAGCGAATTGACCTGGGCTGCGTTCCAGCTTTTGCTCAACCCGAAAATCGAAATCATTCCGTTGGTTTCGCTAATGAGAATGTTGTCGGAGTGGGGAGTTCCTGTGATGGACAACACTCCCGCGCTGAGCGAAGCGGTTATGCCCGTGGCGGGCACCTGGCGAGACTCCAGGGTCTCGATCCGCGAATGACGATTGTGAGATTTTCGAGAGTGAATCATGCCGGATTCGCAGAATATATGTTCTCGGCACGGACACACCAACGTCAGTTGGCACACCGTGACGGAGCCAGGAAGCCGTGATCGAGCCAGGAAGTAGTCAAGCGGCAGACGAAACGAATGCTGAAAGACAAGAGGGGCGATTTGAAAAGAACGTGCGCCCGACAATAGAAACCGTAGGTCAGGTTTGCCGGCACGTCAAAGTTGCGGAGAAGAAAGGGGCGAGTGACGAGAGTTTAGCCGCGACGCGCTAGCGGAGCGTCGCAATTCGCCCACCAATTCGCGATCCCCGTTGATGAATATCAACAGCGCAGCCCAACCGCGACAATAACCAATGACCAATGACAAGCCGAACAACAATCACCAATCCACACGGTTAGCAGCGATGCAGGTGCGATCACTTCCATCGACACACATTGTCCCCCCGCAAAAGAAGCTCGCCGACCACCGTTGCGCCACGATGGTCGGCGAAACAAGACCGATTACGATCTATCTGTCCAGAAGAATGGAATTCAGGCGATTGGTACAAAACGCCGGCGACGACGGGCGGCAATTAGCGCCGTTAAGCCAAGGCCGGCTAATACGAATGTAGACGGTTCCGGCACAGCCATGATGTCATCGACGCCGAAGTAAGTTTGGGAGCCGAATTGGTCCCCCACATAAGTGGCTGTAGCAGAATCAACAATGCGAAATTCTTGAACCGCGCTCATGAAGGCGGCAAATGTTCCCTGGGGAGAGCCGACGGGCGTCATATCAGCCTGATCGATTGGAAAAACTTCAAATTGCCAACCGCTAGTCGGTTGTAAAACAACTGGATTGGTGGTTACCCAAGCTGGCGATGCGTTGGTCGTGCCATCGCGGAACGCAATCCGCATATCCAGGGTTGTCGATGGATTGGGATTCAGTAGCCACATGCTTACAGAAGTGACGCCGGCATCAAAATAGTCGCCGGTCCATTCTGTGGCGGGAAGGGTACTGATGGCCAGTAAGCGCGGGGCAGCCTGGGTGTCGTCCATACCGATACTCGAATCGATTTGTAGATATTGATCGCCCGTGCCTGCCGGTCCGCCAGTGGAAATTACTTTCGAAGCGTCGGAATGTGTCGCTTGACCGCCGCCCTGCCAATTTCCCGCGCCGCTTTGAAAATCATCATTTTGTCCGAGGACGGGATTACCCAGCACGGGGCTGGCGCAAACAAAACCTACGGCTAGGACGCTGCAAACAGCTAAAATCAATTTCATTCCAGATAATTTACACATCGTTGTTGATCCTCGTGAGTTGATGCTCAGGAAATGCTGTTCGTGAATTGCTGATTGTTGATTAAGGTCCGGCCCAAGAGCTGTCGGGCACAATCCAGCGGATGTCGGGCCGGTCGGGGATTCCTACGCCGCAACCGACATAATCGCTGCGGAATGGCGCAACGTGTCCGTCCAAGAAGGCGATGTTTACCATGTCGGCGTGGCGGGCAATCGTACTGAAGTTAAGGTAAATGCCCGCGATGAGTGTGGGCGCCGCAGGAAGCAACGAACAATGCACGCCATTGCCCTCGGATAGGAAGACCATGGTCGTGCGGGGGCCAACCTTGTCGATATGGTCGGGCTTGATCGATTGCTGCGTCGACAGCCACATATTCATTCCATACGAAAAGTACATTTTGTTGGGATCGGCTGTTGGATCGCTGGGTGGATTAGTAGGGGGAATTACTTTTTCCGCCATTTCGGGACACATCCACACGCTTGTATCGCCGGGTTGCGGCGTCAGGTTATCGCCTAACAGCGTCATGAAAGACAGGTTTTCCATGAACGGAGGCAGGGCATTGAACCAATCATCTGGTCGATAAAAACTTGTGGTGATTTGCACGCCCTGACCCCGGCGGGGTAAGTAACCCTGGTGGGCCTGAGCGTAATTCAGCATTGCCAAACTCCACTGCCGCATGTTCGATTGGCACGTTATCAGGCGGGCGCTTTTACGGGAGGCCTGCACGGCCACTAGCAACAGCCCGATTAAAATGCCAATAATCGCGATGACAACGAGCAGTTCCACCAGGGTGAAGCCGAGGGATGCGCGTCGAAACCCCATGAGATCGGCCCGTTATGCAAGTTCGGATATAGCGGTCTAGTGTAGCTGAATGGGGTGCCGTGTCAACCGCGATGGAGATATTCGAAATGGCAAAAACGACGACCAGCCAGGGCTGGGGACGCGATTGGACCGTGGGGGTGCGCGTGTGGATCGAACGACACGGGCAGGCCGTGCTGGGTCAGGGCCGGGCCGAATTGCTGGATGCGATTGGCCGGCAACAGAGCATTACCGCGGCCGCCAAAACGGTGGGCATTTCCTATCGCAAAGCCTGGACGATGATTCAAGAAATCAATCAGGCGGCGGGAGAACCCCTGGTAAAAGCGGCCGTGGGGGGCACGAAAGGAGGCGGCGCAACACTGACCCCGCGGGGCCGGTTTGCCGTGGACGTTTACGGGCAGCTTCACCAGGCCTTGCACGAAAGCGCGGCCGGCGTGCTACAGCGGATCACCAATCCGCGCGACAATGCCTCGCCCGGGGTTCATTTGGCGGCGGCAATCAGCCTGCAAGAAGTGATCGGTGAACTGTTGTCTGAATACGCGCTGCGGGAGCCGACGGTACGAGTGCGGGTGGTGTACGGCGCTTCGAACGAATTGGCCGATCATCTTCTCAGCGGCGCGCCGGGCGATTTATTTATTTCTGCGGAAGCTTGCGAAATCACTCGGTTGGAGGAAGCCGGCCGGCTGGTGGCGCGGACTCGAAAAGTGGTCGCGTCGAACGGTCTAGCGGTGATTGGACCATACGGGGGAACCGCGCTGAAACGGCCTGATGACTTATTGAGCAAAAAAATTCGACGCATCGCGCTGGCGGAGCCAGCGTGTCCGTTGGGGGGATACTCGCAGGTATATTTGCAGGGGGCTGGCGTCTACGATGCGCTGCTTCCCAAAGTGCTATACGTCGACAATTCCCGGGCGGTGTTGTCGGCGGTGGCTGCGGGAACGGCCGATGCCGGCGTGGCGTTTTCCAGCGACGCTCAACGAGCAGCTAGCAGCGAAACGAAGTTCCTGGTTCCTCATTCGCAGGCCGCCGCGCATTACGTGGCTGGCATTGTTCAGGGGGGCCCACAATCGAAGGCTGCGCGGGCGCTGTTGGCGTTCATTACTTCGCCCGCGGCGGGAAAATGTTTCCGCCGCCACGGATTCCAACCGGCACAAGCGTGAGTACTGAACGATGATGCTATCCGAGCCACTCAAACTGAACCGCGGATTACGCTGATCTTCACGGATTGCAGCAGATTTCCATCATTGGTCATTCGTGCTTGGTCATTGGTCATTTGTCTTCGGCCTTCGGATGCGCTTTGAAGAAATCCCAAATCACTTGGGTGGCGTCAACGTCGCGGCAGACCGGGCCGATAAGAAACTGCGGGAAGTATTGCGGGCCGCCGGGCCAGGTGTGACCGCCCCCTTCGATTTTATACAGCACCACTTCCGTTCCGTTCTTGCCGTGGCCATAGGTGAAGCGCATGACGGTGCAGCCATCATCGGGATCGCTGTCGGGCAGGGCATCTTCGACGGGCTGGGTTTGGCAGCCATCGGCTTGGACCCAGAGTTTGACGGCATCATCAGTGGCGATGACTTTGCCGCGATCGCCAAGCTTGCCTTGGCCGACTGGGCCGCCATCGTAGGGCACCAGTGGATCTTTTGTCCCTTGGAGGATTAGGACTGACACGGGCTGCGACGGTTTGAATTGCTTGTAAAATGGATCGGCAATGCTGCCCACAACCGGCGCGATGGCGGCGATTTTATCGGCGTGGTTGGCCGCCAGATAATGCGAGAAAATAGCGCCGTTGGAAATGCCGGTGGCAAAAATGCGGCGCGGATCGACGGGATGCTGCTTGGAGATTGTCTCGAGCATGGCCATGAAGAACGCCAAGTCGTCGACGTTTTCATTGGCGGCGCTGGTGGAGGGAGTGCCGCGGCCATCGTTCCAGCTTTTGTCGACGCCCTCCGGGTACGCGACCAGAAAGTGCTCTTGATCGGCCAGTTTGCTGAAATCGGTGAGATACCGTTCCATGCCCAAGGCGTTGCCGCCGCCACCGTGGAATACCAAAACCAACGGTGCGGGTTGTTCGGCGGATAAGTTTTCCGGCACGTGTAGATAATAGGTTCGCTGCCGGTTGCCTACTTCGATGGTTTTTTGCTGCGTGTTTTCGCCCGGTTGAATCAGCTTGGCCGCAAATTGAGCCGCCGCCGTGTAGGCCTTCCACCAGGCGAGCATGAGCACAGTGAACAGAATTGCCAGCATGATTTTTCGCTCATTTTGCATTTGGCCGACGGCGTGCATAATTCCCTCCGCTAAAGTGTAGCACCGGAGAGGTATTTTCAACCTCTCTTTCTCTGGAGGGTATTTCGCTGAAGTTTCCTCGATCTTGAGGGGCGGTGTAGCCGCATCGAATCGAGATGCCGCGTGTTTCAAGCAACTCGGCTCAATGGAGAGGCGGTGACACAAAAACGAGGTGATTGTTCACACGGCTTTGGTCAGGCCGGGGATGGCTTGGGGATACATTCCGTCCGGCCCGGGGTTGACCGGCATTTTTGCACCCCAGGTGAATTCGGCGGGCATGACGCTGAGCTTGCTGTTGAAGGCATCGTCCCAGGTAATTTCTTTGCCGCTGTACGTGGCCATGCGGCCCAGGATGGCGGTCATGGTGCTTTTGGCGGCGTAGTCGGTTTCGTTGTAGGGGGCGCCGTTTTTGATTGCATCTTGCAAATCGGCATGTTCGATTTGATAGGGATTAGGCGCGGGCCCGGCTTTGTCGTGTTTCCAAGTCCAGCCTTCGCCGCCGTTGACCTCCATGGTGAAACGGCCGGAATCTAAATGCACGGTGCCTTTGGTGCCGTGAATGTGCTCCGAAACCTGGCCCCAGCAGCCGGAAATTTGGCGGCACTGGCTGAACAGGCGCGAGCCATCGGCATATTGAAATTCGACGGCGTGGTGGTCGTAAATTTCGCCATCGCCGGGTTGGCGCGGCACTTGCGAGCCCCCCATGCCGACGGCCCGCACCGGCGTTTCGCCCTTGAACCAGTTGACGACATCGAGGTTGTGAATGTGCTGCTCCACGATGTGATCGCCGCAGAGCCAGACGTAGAAATACCAATTGCGCATTTGGTATTCCATTTCGGTTTTGGTATTTTCGCGGTCGGCTGGCGTTGGTGTGGAGCGAGGGCGTGTGCCGTTCCAATATGCGCGGGCGGCGATAAAATCGCCAATGGCGCCGTCTTTGTAACGCTTGAGAGCTTCCAAGTAACCGGGCTGATGATGACGCTGCAAACCGACGCCGACGATTAAGCTTCGTCGCTTGGCCTCTTCGTTGCTGTCCAGGATTTTGCGGACGCCGGGGGCATCGGTGGCCAGTGGCTTTTCCATGAAGATGTTTTTGTTGGCCTGCACCGCCGCGTCGAAGTGGATGGGCCGAAAACCCGGCGGTGTGGCCAAAATGACTAAGTCGACGCCGGAATCGATGGCCTTTTGGTAGGCGTCGAAGCCGACAAATTTGTGATCGTCGTCGACGGCGATGCGATCGCCCAGGGCGGTTTTCAATTCGGCGAGTTTGTCATTGAGCCGATCTTGAAAAGTGTCGGCCATGGCGACGAGCTTGATGTTGTTGCCGGTCGACATGGCATCGATCACGGCACCGCCGCCGCGGCCGCCACAGCCGATAAGCGCCAGGCGAATGGCGTCGTCGTTTTGAGTGGCATGCGCCTGTCGGGCAATGCCCAGCGTGGCGGCCAAACCGGCGCCGGCCACGGCCATGCCGGACGACTTCAAAAATTCCCGCCGAGAGGAATGGGCGGTAGTCGAGGGTTTGGACAGCGCTGATTTGGTGTGGGAGGACATGGATTGTGCTCCAAGAGTGTGGAAGTTGGAAGGCTGTGTGGCGTGTGAGCGCGGCGAAGATCAGTTTATGTTGGCAGAATTTATTTAGCAACGATTGGAATGTTGATTTGCGGGTTGTTCATTTTTTTGCGGGCGCGCCGCCTGGCCAGATGAAACGGCCCCCTTCGGCTTCGGCATCAAGTCCGGCGTCCCAAATTTTTTGCTTTTCTTCGGCGGTAGGCTCGTGCAGCGGGCGGCAAATGCGGTAGCCGACAAACTGGGCGTCGGTTAAATACCAGACGCTTTGCGGAAGTTGCGGATCGGTGGCTTCCCAATCTTTGGTGGAAGGCTTGCGCGCGGCGCTGCGCAAATCGACGGCGTCGTCCTGCCAGGAGCCGCCGCGAACGGGATGCGGGAACTTGGTATTGGTGATGGCCAGCGGTTCGATTGTCGCTTTGCCTTTAAACTGGGCGTAGTAATCGGCGATGTATTGATCCAGCACCCATTCGGCTACGTTGCCATGCATATCGTACAGGCCCCAGGGGTTGGGTTTCTTCCGACCGATTTTTTGGTAACTGTCGCCCGCGCTGGCTGAAGACCAGGCGTAATCGTTCAGCTTGGCCGGATCGTCGCCGAAAGAATACGCCGTGTTAGTGCCGGCACGGCAAGCGTATTCCCATTCGGCTTCGGTCGGCAGGCGGTAGTAGCGGCCTGTTTTCGCACTGAGCCAACGGCAATACATGCGGGCCGCGTAGTGCGTCATGCTGATGGCCGGGTAACCGTCCTTTCCCATGCCGAACGACATATCGGTGTACGGTTTGGTCGGGCGGGCCAGAGCGTCGGCAAGCTTGTCGTTTTCGGTGGGAGACTGGGAGGTGACTTTGCGGCGCTCGAAGTCGAGCGTGAACATGAACACCTCGTACTCGTCCCAGGTGAGCTCGTATTTTTCCATCCAGAAGGGCTCGATTTCGACTTCGTGTTGCGGGCCTTCGTCGGACTTGTGGCCATGCTCGGTTTCGGGACTGCCCATGGTGAATTTGCCGCCGGGGATGGGAACCATTTGAAATTTGACATCGGTGCCGGGGATGACGTCGGTGTAAGGCTTCATGTCGGCGGCGGTGGAAGCCGCGGCATTGGGCACGTCGACTGGGGAAGGCTCGGCAGCCCGGGATTGATTTGCAAGCAGGGCCAGAGTGTAAACTAGGATGGCGGCCAGCGCGGCAACTAAATTCGGCATGCGAGAACCGCGAAGACGCGAAG
>Ga0335083_10007160_pt1 | contig 13790 bp, 5 predicted proteins | sample Lox_Sample_42_FD_206716 | JGI IMG/M metagenome (GOLD analysis project Ga0335083, IMG submission 206716) | Soil microbial communities from Loxahatchee National Wildlife Refuge, Florida, United States - Lox_Sample_4.2 | ecosystem: Environmental > Terrestrial > Soil > Wetlands | place: USA: Florida...
TGCCGGGCTCGTGGAGCGCATGCAGTTCCATCGGCGTGACGGTGGCGGGGCGCCGATGTGTTACCGCCTGACCAGCGCAGGCCAGGGACTGTTGATCTCGCACGGGGCCATCGAGGACACGCCGGATGTGGGCCTGCCGAATGCCGGCCCGACAAACGAGCGCGACTCGCCTTCGCGAAACCGCATCGGCACCCAGAGGGAGCTCCGACAGGTCCGCCGCGAGGTCCACGTCGCCGGGTGGGCACTGTCGCTGATGCGCGCCATGGATCTCCGACCGGGCGACGTCCGCGGCCGTGAGAGCTCGGTGTTGACCCCGCGGGCATCGCGGGGCGGGTCGGCCCGAGGCTTCTACGGTCCCGACGAGCTGCGCCTGCCGGGGGGCCGCGTGCCACACGATTTCCTCTCCAGCCGCGCAGGCGGCGAGCCGACGTTTGCGAGCGGACGGAGGGAGGTCGAGCAATTCGAGTCCGTCCGGCCGGACGCCGTTGTGAGGGTGGCGGGCGTGGACATCTTCATCGAGCTCGACGACCGCGTACCCGAGGGCACGAGCGCAGCGAAGCTCGAGCGTTACGACCACTTCCTCACCGGATGGTCGTTGAACACCCGGCGCTATGGAGATCGTGGAGAGACGGTGGCGGAGGTGGTGTTCGTGTGCCGCGATCGTGCGCGGGCGAGGGAGTGCGCGCGAGCCGCCGACCACGCGCTGTGCGCGGCGCGTGCCTATGCCGGCGAGTACCCGTTCGACTGGGACTACACCGGGCGTCGCCGGATCAGCTTCGCGGCCGAGCGGGACATCCACGAGGGAAGCCGCCTCGCATACGGAGTCGCCGACCTGCCGCCGTCCGTGCGCGCCGAGGGATCCGGTCGTGAGGCAAGGGCGCTGGAGGCCGCGGCAGTCACAAAGAATCTCCCGCTCGCGCCGCTGAGCTCGCACGGGTGAGTGTGGTTGCCGGCGCAGACCAGGTTGCGGGGGCCGGCGAGACCCCTCCGCTGGGCCGCTTCGCAGCGACCCGAGATCCCCTTCGCCACACCGACGCGTCGAACTAGCCGAGCTCGTCCCCCGCGGTGGCCTCGCGGGCGAGCGCGAACAGCGCCTCTACGAGCACGTTGTGGCGGTCATCTCGTGCGACCAGCGTCATGATCGAGGGAGCAGCGTCCGCAAGTGGTACGGCGGCCGTGCTCGGGAGCACGTTGATGAGCACCGCTGCGTGGCAGGCCGGAACGACGGCGATGCCGCTGCCTGCGAGCAGGTGCGCGAAGCGCCCCTGTGCGTTGACTGCGTGACCGACGACGTGAGGGGCCGGCCCGCCGCGGTGGTCGTCAAGACTCCAAAAGCCCGCCCACGCAGGGTCGACCGAAGGATCGAACCCGATGAAGGTCTCGTCGAGCACCTCGCCGACGGATAGCTCCTCCCTTGCCGCGAGCCGATGATCCTTGGGCATCAACACGACACGGCGCTCGGCGCTGAGCGGCTGCGCTTGGACCACCGGATCGGCGGCCGGCCTGGTCGCGATCGCAACATCCACCTCCCGCAGCCAGGCAGCGGTAGGAAGCGTCGGGAATGAGAGCTCGTCGGCTCGGATCTCAACCTTCGGATGCAACTTCGCGAACGCCTCGATCAGGTTCGGATGCGTGAGGGCAGGTGGCAGGCCCAGATAGCCGAAGGCGACCACACCCTCGCGACTGCGCGCGAGCGACTCGGCCGTCGAGATGGCGTCATCTTCGGCTGCAAGGGCCTCACGGGCCTTTCCCAGGAACACCTCGCCGGCAGGTGTGAGGGTCACGCCTCGTGGGTGACGCTCGAGAAGCTTGAATCCCAGATCGGACTCCAGGCGCGCCATCGCCTGCGAGAGCGCCGGCTGGGCGACGTGCAGCTTCTCTGCCGCGAGGGAGAACTGACCCTCGTCTGCGATGGTCGCGAAATAACGCAGAGCACGTAGCCCGAACTGGCCCGGGACCGCGGTCATGTGCTGCCGGCGGCCGATCCGGACCGCGCTGATTCGCAGGCCCTCATCCTCGGCGCGTGTCCGATCTTCACCTGCCGGACCTCTGTGGCGATGACGGCGTAGAGGGAGCTACGCGTCGCAGACGCGAAGATGGAGGGCACATCGGGGTCGCGCGTGCGAAGCATCGTCGAATGGCAAGGGAAGGCTGCGGTGTTCGAACGTCCGGTTCGCAGTTGCTCCCCCACCCGTCACAGACACGTCCACTCAGCGGCCCAGAAAACCACGAAACCCCTGATTTGCAGGGCTTTCCGCAGTACCGCTACCGGGATTCGAACCCGGGTTTCCGCCATGAGAGGGCGGCGTCCTAGTCCCCTGGACGATAGCGGCGGGTAGGCGCAGGCTAGCAAAGCGACCTCACGAACGGCTAAGGAGCAGGGCGTCGGAGCAGCCGCCTCCGGGCGTAGGAGCGGGGCGTCGGAGCAGCTGCCGCCAAAGCCCCCGCTAGGGCCGGCTCAGACCTGCTCCGGGCGTGCCGAACACCCACCTCGGTGCGGTATCGTCGGCGGCCCCACCAGCACGCGGATGTGGCGGAATTGGTAGACGCGCACGGTTCAGGTCCGTGTCTGGGCAACCAGGTGGAGGTTCGAGTCCTCTCATCCGCATGGCGCCCTCGACCGATGGGCCTGCGTCCCGGACAACCGGTCGGCCTGCGTCCCGGACGCTGGTGCGGCGCGACCCGGACGCTGGTGCGACGCGACCCGGACGGCCCGCGCAGCACTCAGCCGAGCTGGTCGTAGCCCCAGAGCCCGACGAGATCGCGATCGAGGTATTCGCTCAGCGCGGCGACCTCCGGCTTGAGGCGGCGGCGCAGCTCGGTCATCAGCTCGGAATCCGGAGGCGGCGCGTCGCCGTACACACCGCGGAGGCGGACCGCGCGAAACGCGTTCTTGCGCAGCTGGGCCGGTGTGAGCGCCTTCACCGTCGCCCTGGTCGCTCGCGAGACGGTCGACTGGCCCAGCGACACGGAGTGCAGGAGGTCGTCGAGCTGCGGCGAGCGCATCGTGCGGGTCGTCTGTTTGACGTTGATTTCCTCGAGCTGGTGCTCGTCGTCCACCCCGAGGAACCGCAGCACCGTCTGAAGTGTTGCCTGGTTGTCCCGCCGGAAATCGTCGTAGATGAGAACGAGCATCTGCTCCTCCGGGAACACGTCGCGGTAACGACGCAGCTGCTCCACGTAGCGCACCTGCTGTGAGTACTGCAGGAGCTGCGGAAGGTGTGATCGACGAGGGAGGCGTTTCCCTTCGCTCCGAACCGTCTCTAGCGAGATCGCGCGGCGAAGGTCCTTCGTCGTCTCCACGTGGCTGCGCAGCAGCTGCAGGTGGAACGAATGCAGGAAGCTGGCGGGCTCACGCAATATCGCGATGATGCGGGCCGCCGGCTGCACGTCGGCGATTGCGCGCGCGGCCGTGTGCGAGAGGAGATACAGCGCCGACGCCTCCCCCACACACTGCTCCGGACCGGCGTCGGCGAACAGCGAAAGGTAGTCGTCGAGCGTCTCCGGAAGCCGGTAGCCACGTGCCGGCTGAAAGCGCGAGCGCAGGTCCGTGGCGAAGTACCGCGGCTCCTTGATCGCGGGCATGAAGATCTCGGGATGCAGCGCCAGCATCTCGTACAGCGCCGTGGTCCCGCTCTTGGGCAGACCGACGATGAAGAAGTCCGGGATCCGCGTCCGGGGCGCCCGCTCCTCCTCCCCCACCTCGGCCGTCTCCCTCACGGCGTCAGTGTAGGGCGAGGGTGCCACCGCGCCGGCCGCTCGGGTGGGCCTCGGCGGCGCGCAGAGCATGCCCGGATCGCGCCTTCGGGACCCTGAGTAGTGCGCAATCTGGAGGTCCTGACCCGTTAGACTCATGGGCCGTTTCGCGCCACGAAAACCGCGATAAAGCTCGCGAAACGTGCGCAGATCGAGACATCTTGAGACATTGAAATGCGATCGCGCATCACATCCCGACGGGGCGCCGCCTCCAAGAAGCCGTCGGTCTTCTCGCAGCTCAACCTCCTGATCGGCCCTCGCCGCCGGCTCGTGTTCGCCGTGTCGGGGGTGTCGGTCGTGTCGGCCTTCACGGAAGCCGTCACGATCGCGATCATCGCCCAGGTCGGCGCCGAGCTCGCCAACGGCGAGGGAGTGCACTCGCACAGCAGCCTCCTGCACGTGCACGCGTCGATCGGGACGCTGCTGTGGATCGCGCTCGCGCTCGCGATCGTTCGCCTGCTGTTGCAGGGCCCGATGTCGCTGCTGCCCGCGCAGATCGCCGCCGACGTCGCGGAAGGGCTTCGTGAACGCATGTTCCGGGCCTTCACGGGCGCCTCCTGGGACGTGCAGTCGCGCGACCGTGAGGGGACGCTGCAGGAGGTCATGACCAATCAGACCAGCCAGGCCACCGGCGGCGCGCTGCAGGCGACCAGCCTCGTCAGCGCCTCGCTCAGCTTCCTGATCCTGATGGCCTTCGCGATCGCCCTGAGCCCTGTGGCGGCAGCGCTGGTGTTCGGGATCGCGCTGGGGCTGTTCGCACTGCTGCGGCCGCTGCGGCGCCTGGGTGCGCGCAGCGCCCGCGAACTCTCACGCGCGCAGCTGCGCTACGCGGGCGCGATCGCCGAGACCAACAGGGTCGCTGAGGAGTCGCACGTATTCGGCGTGATGGACGCGCAGTACGAGCGCATGATGGGCTACGTGCGGCGCTGCCGCGAGCTGTTCTTCCGCACGCAGGTGATCGCCAAAGCGGTGCCCAACATCTACCAGAGCCTCGTGTTCGTGATCCTGGTGCTGGGTCTCGCGGCGCTCTACAGGCTCGAGGTGCACCATCCCGGTCGCCTGCTCGCGATCATCCTGCTGCTGTTCCGCGCCGCCCAGAGCGGCCAGTCGATCCAGGGCTCCTACCAGGCGCTGCAGCAGTCGCTCCCGTTCGTGGAGCGCCTGCGCCGCACCGAGAAACGGTACGTCGAGAGCAAACCCAAGGAGGGCGTGGTGGCGCTGCCCGAGGTGGGCGAGCTGGCCTTCGAGGACGTGTCCTTCTCCTACACGCCCGGCCGGCCGGTGCTCGAGGACCTCAGCTTCTCGGTCCAGGCCGGCGAAGCGATCGGCATCGTCGGGCCGTCCGGCGCCGGCAAGTCCACGCTCGTGCAGATCCTGCTGCGCCTCAGGGATCCGGGCGAGGGTCGCTATCTCATAAACGGCGAGGACGTCAACGACTACACGCGCGCGGACTGGCAACGGCTGGTGGCCTACGTGCCCCAGGAACCGCGTCTCCTGCACGCGTCCGTCGTGGACAACATCCGCTTCTTCCGCGACATCGACTTCGAGTCGGTCCGCCGCGCCGCCAAGCTCGCCCGTGTCCACGACGACATCGAGAGCTGGGCCGAGGGCTACGAGACGATCGTGGGCCCCCGCGCCGATGCCGTCTCCGGCGGGCAGCAGCAGCGCATCTGTCTCGCCCGCGCGCTCGCCGCCCGCCCGCAGGTGCTGGTGCTGGACGAGCCGACCAGCGCGCTGGACCCGCACTCCGAGACGCTCATCCAGGAGTCGCTGCTCGCGCTCAAGGACGAGCTCACGCTGTTCACGATCGCGCACCGCATGTCCACGCTCGACATGTGCGACCGCGTGATGGTGATCCTCCAGGGCCGGCTCACCGCGTTCGACACCAAAGCCGTCCTGCAGGAGCACAACCAGTACTACCGGACCGCGTCGCTGATCGCGGCCAGCGCAGCCGGCGGCACGCTGCCCTGAGGGCGGACACCTCGCCGCGCTGCGGGGACCGTCGGGCGTGAGCGACGCGGCCGCGCCGCCGCCGCGGGTCGCGACCGTCGCGGAGGCGCCCTCGGTCGCGCGACTGCTGGACGCCTTCAACCGCGAGTTCCACACGCCGACGCCGGGCGTGGCGCGCCTCACCGAACGACTGCTGGCCCTGCTCGCGCGCGGACGTGATCGCCCTCCTCGCCGGCGAGCCGCCTGTCGCCGTCGCCCTGCTCACGCTGCGCCCGAACGTCTGGTACGAGGGACAGGTGGCGCTCCTGGACGAGCTCTACGTGGCACCCGTGCCCGGTGCTGGCGGCGACCAGCTCGCCCAGCTCGAGATCGAGTTCGAGGATGCGCCACGGTGGCGGCACGGTTACGACCCAGCGACACCAGCAGGGTCGTTCAGCAGCGCCATCCCGCGCCTGATGCCGTGCCCCTCGAGCAGGTACGCGCGTTGGACATCCGGGAGCGTTGTGCGTCTGACGACATACAGTCCGGGTTGCCGTGCTGCCCCAATCCTGTCCGCGGGCGCCCTCGCGGCCGGGACGGCCTCAAGCGAGCTTGGCCGCCCGCCGATACGGGCGGCATGAGCCGCACCCTGATCGCCGGTATCGCCGTGCTGGCCGTCGCGCTGGTGGGCGCAGTGGTGGTGTTCGTGGTCCCATCGGGCCAAAGCGCCGGCGGAGCTGGCAGCTCCGCGGGCACTGGCAGCTCCGCGGGCACGAGCGGCTCCGCAGCCGGCGGAGCACAGCGCGACCTGACCGCGGCCTCCACCGCGTCGATCCAGGCGCCCTCGTTCACCGCTCCGGTGCCGGCGGGGTGGAACGTGAGAGCCCGCGCCAACACGAAGGGCACCCACCAGTTCCAGCTCGGGTCCACCAAGGGGCAGATCAACGCGCTCGGGATCGGCCCGGCGGGCACCGTGGCCGTGACCGCCACCGAATACGGCCCGGAGGTGCTCGCCCACGGGCACATCGCCGGCAAGCCGCCGCGCAGCTACAGCCCGGTGGCGCTGCTCCCGTTCCTCGTCGGCCAGCCCGCACACGCGGAAGGCGTCCAGACGGGCGAGCACCCGACAGCGACGGTGCTGGCGGGCGCGCCGGCCGGAGAAGAGGCGTTCTTCTACGGGTACCGGGGCCGCGAGAACGTCCAGGTGGACGTGGTCGCCAAGCATGACGGGCGGCTGTTCCTGGTGGAGCTCGACGCCGAACCGCGGCTGGCGGCAACCAGCAAGAGCGCGCTGTCTCAGATAACCGGCGGCTGGCGCTTCCGCTGAGGCGCGCTCAAGCCGCGGCGGCGAGCGGCGCAGCGGACCAGAGGTGAGCCAGCGCGTACGCGCGGTACGGACGCCATCGCTCCGCCAGGCGCTCGGCCGACCGCGGCGAGCCGTCGCACCCGAGGGAGATCAGCGACCGCCGCAGGCCGGCGTCGCCCGGCAGGAAGGCGTCGGGGTCGCGCAGCTCGCGCATCGCTACGTATCCCGCCGTCCACGGTCCGATCCCCGGCATCGCGAGCAGCGCCCGCCCGACCTCGGCGCGGTCCGCACCGCCGTCCAGCACCAGCTCCCGGGACTCGATCGCCCGTGCGAGCCCCACCAGCGCCCGCCCGCGGGCGAGCGGCATCGGCAGCGTGGCCGGGTCGACTCTCGCCAGCGCCGCCGCAGACGGGAACATGTGCGTGACGGCTCCCACCGGCTCGGCCAGGGGCTCGCCGTGACCGGCCACCAGCCTCTGGGCCAAGCGGCGTGCGGCGCCGATCGACACCTGCTGGCCGAGCAGCGCCCGCACCGCGGTCTCGCAAGCGTCGACGCTGCCCGCCACACGCCGTCCGGGGGCAGCCATGACCAGCTCGCCCACCACGGGCTCCCCCGCGAGCCGCTCGCGGACGGCCACCGGGTCCGAGTCGAGGTCCAGCAGCCGCCGGCACCGGCTGACCGCGGCGGCGAAGTCGCGCATGTCCTCGAGCCACAGCCTGGCGCGTACGTGGTCCTCGCGTACGGCCAGCTCGACGACCCCGAACCCCCTCGGGAGCCGCAGGCTGCGGCGGTAGGCGCCCTCCACGACCTCCTCGATCCCAGGAACCGCCCGTAACCCCAGGAAGGCGATCAGCGCCTCCCCGTCGAACGGTGCCCTCGCCGGCAGCCGCACCGTGAGCCCCGAACCTGCCGCGCACGACCGCTCGTGCCGCCTCGCGCGCAGCTCGGTCGGCGTCATCGCGAAGACCTCACGCATCGAGCTGTTGAACTGCCTGACGCTGGAGAATCCCGCCGTCAGCGCGATCTCGGCCACCGCCAGGTCGGTCCGCTCTAGCAGCACGCGCGCGGTCTGCGCCCTCGAGGCCCGCGCGAGCGCGAGCGGGCCCGCGCCCACGGCCTCGGTCAGGCAGCGGTTGAGGTGCCGCTCGCTGTAGCCGAGGCGCCGCGCCAGGCCAGCGACGCCCTCGCGGTCCACGACGCCGTCGGACACGAGCCGCATCGCCCGGGAGACGAGATCGTCTCTCAGGTCCCATTCGGGGGAACCCGGCGACGCATCCGGGCGGCAGCGCTTGCACGCACGGAAGCCGGCGCCCTGCGCAGCGGCGGCCGTTGCGTAGAAACGCACGTTGCGCCGGTGGGGGGTCCTCGCGGGGCAGCTGGGGCGGCAGTAGATGCCGGTCGAGGTCACCGCCGTGACGAACCAGCCGTCGAAGCGCCCGTCCTTGCGCTCGATGGCTGCGTAGCAATCCCCGAAGGCCAGCATCCTCCGAGCATCCCACGCCGCGCCGCCTTTGTCTGGCCGGAATCGGACATCACCACAAACGTTCGCAAAGTGCGACAAAATTAGGCCTTGACGGGAGCGCTTGTGTTCCCCTACGATTCCTCCGCCGCCTCCTGACTGGTCGGAGGGCGGTGCGGTGCTCGGACTCGACCACGGGCCCGCTGGGATGGGGATACGGATCCCGAAAGGACTAAATGGGGCGAGGGGGCGACATGGGACGTCGATTTGGGGGACACGTTCGTCGATTGCTGCGCTCTTCCGGCGCCCGACGGCGCCCTGACACGTCGTCGAGCAGCCCCGCGACATCCTCGCACGGCCCCTCGCGCAGGCGCCTGCTCCCGATCGCGCGGGCAACGGTGATGCTGCTCGTGCTGGCGGGCGCGGTCAGCGCCGTGCTCGCCGCAGGAGCCCAGGCGCACAAAAAATCCGAACAGCACGTGATCGTCAAACTCTCGTGCACCAAGGTCACGTTCCTCTATCTGGGCTTCCCCGAAGGGGTCACCAACTACGTCCACGAGAAGGTCAAGGTCGGCGGCAAGGTCGCCAACGACTACAGGACCCCGACCGACTTCTATGGGTCGATCGCCGAGAGCGTCGTCCCGCTCTCGATCCCGGCGACGGGCAAATACCTGATCCAGGCGGGCGCGACCTGGAACATGAACGGGATCACCGGCGAGAGCACGACCACCAAAAAAGAAGAAGAATGCGAAGGCACCGGCAAAGCGTCGTTCTCGATCACCAAGGAACAGCGGATCGCCGGCGAACCCGCATTCACGACCGAACCGCTGACGGTCAAACTCGGCGCAAGCGAAGAAAAGATCGTCGAATACCACGTCGTCGTCAAAAACACCGGCAACAAACCGCTGGCCTTCACCGAATTCAAAGACGAAACCTGCGAAAAAATCAAAGGCGGCCCGACCAAAGAACTCGCACCGGGAGAAAGCGCCACCTACACGTGCTCGCGCACCATCAAAACGATCGGCACCTATACCAACGAAGCGTCCGTCGTCGGGAACCAGGGGGTCGGCAAACAGGTCTCGAACACCGTCACGGTCAACGCTCCGCCCGAACCGCACTTCACCATCACGAAGGAACAGAAGATCGCGGGTGACCCCTCCTACGTCAAAACCGAACTCACGACCGAATTCGGCAAAACGGTCGTCTACAAGATCGTCGTCAAGAACACGGGCAACGTCAACCTCAAATTCAGCGAATTCGTTGACGGCAACTGCGAAAACATCAAAGGCGGCCCCGGCGAAGCCGAACTGAAACCCGGCGAATCGGCTACATACTCCTGTGAACACATCGACAACACCGTCGGCAAATACTCAAACCAGGCGACGGTCACCGGTACGCCCCCGCTGGGTCAGGGCTTCCCTGTCACGGAAAGCTCGAACAAGGTCGAAGCCAACATCATCAAAAAAGCGTCGTTTACGATCAAAAAGTCGCAACGCATCGGCGCCGGCTCCTACTCGGAAAGCGAAATCACCAACGCCAAAATCGGCCAGGTCGTCGAATACCACGTGGTGGTCACCAACACGGGCAACGTCGCGCTGACGTTCGGCTCGCTTTCCGACCCCAACTGCGAACTCATCACCGGCGGCGCCACCGAACTCGCCCCGAAAGCCGAAACCACCTTCTCCTGCCAGCACACCCTCACGAGCGCGGGCTCCTACAGCAACGAAGCCTCGATCGAAGGCAGCGAAGGCTCCGGCACCAAATCTTCGAACGTCGTCGTGGCCAAAGTGCCGGAAGAAGCGGAATTCACGATCGAAAAGCTCCAGCGCGTCATCGGTGAACCGAGCTATACGACAGAACCGGTCACCGGGAACACGGGTCAGACGCTCGAATACAAGATCGTCGTCAAGAACACCGGCAACATCGCACTTACGTTCGGTGCCCTCAAAGACGCCAACTGCGAAAGCGCGATCTCGCCCGCCGGCGCAACCGGGCTCGCGCCCAACGCCGAAGAGACGTTCACGTGCACGCGCGTGCTGGGCAACTCCGGCACGTACACCAACGAAGCCTCGATCGAAGGCAGCAACGGCACCGGGACGAAATCGTCGAACATCGTCACGGCGAAAGTCGGCCCCTCCGCCTCCTTCACGGTCGAAAAGCGCGAGCGCATCGGCGCTGGCGCCTACACGACCGGGCCGCTGACCGGCGAACTCAGCCAGACGGTCGAATACGAGGTGATCGTCAAGAACACGGGCAACGTGACGATCAAATTCGGCGCGCTCAAAGACACCGGGTGCGAAGGGATCAGCCCGAGCGGCACGACCGAACTCGCCGCGGGCGCCGAAGAGACGTTCACGTGCTCGCACAAACTCGCGTCCGTCGGGAGCTACACCAACGAAGCCTCGATCAAAGGCAACGAAGGCGGCGAACAGACCTCTAACAAAGTCACTGTCAACGTCGAATCCGAACCGAGCTTCACGATCGAAAAGCTCGAGAAGATCGTCGGCGAAGGCACCTTCACCGCCGCCGAACACACGGCGGAAGTCGGCGAAACCGTGGACTACGAGGTGATCGTCAAGAACACCGGGAACGTGCCGCTCACGTTCGCGAACTTCAGCGACGCCAACTGCACCAACATCAAAGGCGGGCCCGCCAAAGCCCTCGAACCGGGTGAATCGGCGACCTACACGTGCGAACACACGCTCGCCAAAACCGGCCCCTACAGCAACCAAGCGTCCGTCGAAGCGAACCCACCGCCCGGCGACGGGATGCCCTTCACGCACAACTCCAACACGGTCGTTGTGGACGTCCCCGAAAACCCCGAATTCACGATCGTCAAGCTCCAGCGCATCCAGGGCGAAGTCAACTACACGATCTCGCCGCTGAAAGCCAAATTGGGCCAGACGATCGAATACAAGATTGTCATCAAAAACACCGGCAACATGCCGCTCGAGTTCACGCCGCTGGTCGACGCCAACTGCGAAGGCATTTCGCCGTCCGGCGAAACCGAACTCAACCTCGGCCAGGAAGAGAGCTTCACGTGCAGCCACGTGCTCACCTCGGTCGGGATCTACAAAAACTCCGCCTCGATCGAAGCCAACGACCCGATCAAAGGCAAATCGAACGAAGTCGAAGTCGAAGTCCCCTCCGAACCTTCCTACACGATCGAAAAGCAGCAGAAGATCAAAGGCGTCGGCAGCTTCGGCACGAGCGAACTAAACGGCAAACTGGGCCAGACCGTCGAATACCGGATCATCGTCAAGAACACCGGGAACGTCACGCTCAAATTCCAGCCCCTCAAAGACACCGGCTGCGAAGGGCTGACCCCCTCGGGCGCGACCGAACTGAAAGCGGGCGAAGAAGAGACCTTCACCTGCACCCACGTGCTGGCGGTGGGCACCTACACCAACGAAGCCTCGATCGAAGGCGACCAAGGCACGGGCAAAGAGAGCTCCGAAGTCACCGCCAAAGTCGCCGAAGAACCGTCGTTCACGATCGAAAAGCAGCAGCGAATCTTCGGCGAACCGTTCTACACCGTCGCCGAACTCACAGCCGAACTCGGCGAAAAAATCGAATACCAGATCATCGTCAACAACACCGGCAACGTGCCGCTCAAATTCGGCGCACTGAAAGACCCGAAATGCGAAGGCATCAGCCCTTCGGGCGCCACAGAACTGGCCGTCGGCACGGGCGAGACGTTCCTGTGCTCGCACGTGCTGGGCGTCGGCACGTACACGAACGAAGCCTCCATCGAAGGCAACAAAGGCGGCACAGGCAACACCAACAAAGTCACCGTCAAAGTCCCCGCGAAACCGAACTTCACGATCGAAAAGCAGCAGAAGATCAAAGGCGAAGGGAGCTTCGGCACGGGCGAACTGACGGGCAAAATGGGCCAGACAGTCGAATACAAGGTGATCGTCAAGAACACCGGCAACGTCCCGCTCAATTTCGGCGCCCTAAGCGACACGGGCTGTGAAGGCATCTCGCCCACCGGCACCACCGAACTCGCCGTCGGCAAAGAAGAGTCCTTCACCTGCACCCACGTGCTGGCGGTCGGCACCTACACCAACGAAGCGTCGATCACCGGCAACGAAGGCGCCGGCACGAAAGGCTCCGACAAAGTCGTAGCCAAAGTCCCCGCCGAACCCAACTTCACGATCGAAAAGCAGCAGCGCCTCAAAGGCGAAGCCAATTACGGCGCCGCCGAACTCACCGGGGTGCTCGGCCAGACGGTCGAATACAAGATCGTCGTCAAGAACACCGGCAACGTCACGCTCAAATTCGGGGCGCTCACCGACGGCGGCTGCGAAAACATCACACCCGCCGGAGCCACCGAACTGACAGTCGGCGAAGAAGAGTCCTTCACGTGCACCCACGTGCTTACCGTCGGCGCCACCACCAACGAAGCGTCCATTACCGGCAACGAAGGCTCCGGCACGAAAGGCTCCAACAAAGTCGTAGCCAAAGTCCCGGCCGAACCAGACTTCACGATCGAAAAGCTCCAGCGGATCCAGGGTGAAGGCACCTACGTGGCGTCGGCCAAGGCCGGAAAAGCCGGCCAGATTGTCGAATACAAGATCATCGTCAAGAACACAGGCAACGTGCCACTGAAATTCGGCGCCCTCAGCGACACCGGCTGCGAAGGCATTTCGCCCGCGGGCGCCACCGAACTGAACGTTGGCGAAGAAGAGTCCTTCACGTGCACCCATACGCTCGTCGTGGGCACCAACAACAACGAAGCCTCGATTGCGGGCAACGAAGGCACGGGCACCAAGTCCTCCAACAAAGTCACGACGACCGTCGCGAGCGAACCGACGTTCTCGATCGAAAAGTTCCAGCGGATTGCGGGCGAACCCAACTACACCACCAGCGAAGTCACCGGCGCCCTCAACCAGACCGTCGAATACAAGGTCGTCGTGACGAACACCGGCAACGTCCCGCTCAGCTTCGGCGCGCTGACCGACACCGGCTGCGAAGGCGTGACCCCGCCGGGCACGACCGAACTCGCGGTCGGAAAAGCCGAGTCCTTCACCTGCACCCACAAACTGTCAAGCGTGGGCTCCTACACCAACGAAGCCTCGATCACCGGCAACGAAGGCGCCGGCACCAAAACCTCCAACAAAGTCACCGCCAAAGTCAACGCCGAACCGTCCTTCACGATCGAAAAGCAGCAGAAGATTCAGGGCGAAGGCAGCTACGGAGCCGGCGAACTGACCGGCAAAATCGGCCAGAAAGTCGAATACAAGATCGTCGTCAAGAACACCGGGAACGTCTCGCTGAAATTCGGGGCGCTCAGCGACAGCGGCTGCGAAGGCATCTCCCCGTCCGGCGAAACCACAC
>Ga0335083_10007161_pt1 | contig 13787 bp, 15 predicted proteins | sample Lox_Sample_42_FD_206716 | JGI IMG/M metagenome (GOLD analysis project Ga0335083, IMG submission 206716) | Soil microbial communities from Loxahatchee National Wildlife Refuge, Florida, United States - Lox_Sample_4.2 | ecosystem: Environmental > Terrestrial > Soil > Wetlands | place: USA...
ATCGTTATCTGGACTCACGCCGCAGCCAGACATAAGACGTAGCTAATGTGGAAGACCTTCGGTCTCCCTCGTCCCCAGCCACACGCGTGTGCGGGGGAGAGGGACGGGGTGAGGGGGCAATTCAATCACTTCTACAAAACGGGAAAATCGATTCTCTATCTTCGCCCCCAAACATGGCTGTCCGACATGGATTCGAACCATGACAAAGGCCTCCAAAGGGCCTTGTGCTACCATTACACCATCGGACAGTTCGCTAAAAAGCACGGGAAGCTAACATTATCCCCGAGAGATGTCAGCAAAATTTGCAGGTTTTGGAGCAAGCGTCCCGCCCGCCCTACTGATTACTTCTTCAAAATCTTCCCGAAACCGCCCTCATCGGGGTCAATCTCAATGCGATGAGCGCTGCCGCCACTCGTGGAAGTGGAGGTTGAGGTTGATGAAGACATGGGCCGTTCGGTTCGCGGCGCGGCTGCCGGGCGCGAGGCCATGGATGGCAGTGGCGTTGCGGCGGGCAAATCATCCGGACGGTCTTCCGCCGGTTCAGCACTTTGGCCGGGAATATAGAAGTTGGTGCGGCCATCAAGCCAGCGGGTGTAACGCTGGTAGGTCCACATGCCGTGGTCGGCGCCAGTCTCAATGGCGGTGATGATTTTGAAGAAATCACGGGTGCGGATGAAATTCTTCACGGCGTTGGTGGCCATGAGGACTTCGCATTCCGGCACGCGGATGTTGAGGTCTTCGCGAAAGCGCAGGCGTTGCGAAATGACAGCGACAAGGCAGTCGGCCAATTGCGCGCAGACTGAGCTTTGGATTTCCGCCGGGAAGGCGGAAGCGACGCGTTGGATGGCCTCGGCGCAGGTGGAAGAATGAACGGTGGCGAGCACAAGATGACCGGTCTCGGACGCGCTCAAGGTGAGTTGCATCGTCTGCGGGTCACGCATTTCGCCCACCATGAGGACATCCGGGTCCTCGCGCAGGGCATCCAGCAGGGCCTGCTCGAAACTCGGCGTGTCGCGCCCGACTTCGCGCTGGCGGATAAATGCCCGTCGCGAGCGGAAAGTATATTCAATCGGGCTTTCGACGGTGATGATATGCCGCGCTTCGGTCAAATTGATTTCCTGGATCAGGGCGGCGAGCGTCGAAGATTTACCGGAGCCGGTCGCGCCGCTGACGAGGATGAGGCCGTGATTATTTTTAATGAGCTTCTTGAGGTCCGGATGCAAATTAAGTTTTTCGACGGTGGCCTGGAACGCGCCGAGCAGGCGGATGGCCAGGCCGGTGCCGCGAGCGGTTTGGAAAATATTGATGCGGCAACGCACGCCGCTGATGCTTCGCGAGAGATCGTACGAGCGGCGCTCCACAAATTCATGCCATTGGTCCTCGTTCAGCAGGCGCCGGGCAAATTCGGTGAGGACGCCCGGGGCGATGGGTTCGCCCGTAATGCGCAATTGGCCGCGGACGCGCAGGGCGGCGGGCATGCCGGCTTCCAGGTGCAGGTCACTCGCGCCATTGGTGGCAGCCGATTGAATCAAAGAGTCCAAATCCATAAATATGTTCGTATTTAACACCGAAGGCGGTGAAAAGTCTTGTAAAAGACAGCAGGATAAATGCCTGTTCCGGCTTTTCAAAGCCCCTCGCACGGCTTAGTATAGTGCCCTGAAAAAATGCCCCGTGTTTTCATAAAAACCTACGGTTGCCAGATGAACGAGCGCGACAGCGAAGCTGTGGCCGCGCAACTCGTGGCCAAAGGCTATACCCTCGTGCCATCGGAAGAGACGGCGGACGTGGTGCTGCTGAACACGTGCAGCGTGCGGGATTTGGCGGAGCAAAAAGCGCTGAACAAAATGAAGTCCATGAACGGCGTGGCGAACAAGAGTTCGCGCAAACCGGTCTTCGGCTTCATGGGCTGCATGGCGCAGAGCAGGGGACAGAAGCTGATTGATGAACTGCCGGACGTGGATTTGGTTTTGGGCACGCAGAAATTTCATCGCGCGGCGGAGTATCTCGATGAGATCCTGAGCGGCTCCCGCGAAAAAGTCGTGGACGTGGCGGAGGAAAAAGACAGCGAAGCGGCCATCCGCGAACATTTGCTTAACGGCAGCTCCAAAACATCCGTCAGCGCCTTCGTAAGCATCATGCAGGGCTGCAATCAATACTGCACCTTTTGCATCGTGCCCTATACGCGCGGCGAGGAACGCAGCCGGGGGATTGACGATATCGTTGCTGAATGCCGCGAACTGATTTCGCGCGGCGTTAAGGAAATCACCTTGCTCGGTCAAATTGTGACGAGCTATGGGAAACGCGACATCCCGGCGCGCGATGGGAAATCGGCTTTTGTCCAACTGCTCGAAGCGGTGCATGAGATTGACGGGCTGGAACGCCTGCGCTTTACCTCACCGCATCCCAAAGGTTATGGCAATGACTTGATAGATGCTTACGCGCGGCTGCCGAAGCTTTGCGAAAGCGCGCATATTCCCGTCCAAAGCGGCAGCGACCGGATTTTAAAACTGATGCACCGCGGTTATACGCGCGAAAAGTTTTTGGGCATTGTCAAAAAATTGCGCGCAGCCCGGCCGGGAATCGGGATTGGCACGGATATTATCGTGGGATTTCCGGGTGAGACGGACGAAGACTTTGAGGGAACGCTTTCACTCGCGCGTGAAGTGGAATTTGACCAGGCGTACATTTTTAAATATTCACCGCGCCGTGACACTCCCGCCGCCGAAATGCCCGACCAGGTGCCGCAGAGCGTTCGTGAAGAGCGTAATTATGTCCTGTTGCAAACGATCAATGAAATCGCGTTGCGCAAATATAAAAGCTTCGTAGGGCAGCAAACGCAAATCCTGGTGGAAGGGCCGAGCAAAAAAAATCCGGCGCGCATGACGGGGCGCACACGCTGTAACAGGATCGTTGTGTTTGATGGCAGCGAACGCCATCGCGGACATATCATGGATGTGAAGATCACCCGTGCGGGTTCGTTCACGCTTTACGGCGATCCGGCGATTCTGGGATGAGTAACATCTTGCTGAAAGATTTTTTGATAGTACATTTGTGGCATGAGTAAAGTCCAACAGATCGAACAGGCAGTTGAGCAGTTGCCGCCGGAAGATTTTTTGGAATTGGCAGCGTGGATTGATCGTAAACGACAGCTTCAAAACACGCGTGATCATAGCGCCTTCCTTAACGGCTATTCATTAGAGGACGAAGGACTTTACGACGATGCCATCTCCCGGTGAAATTTGGCTGGCCAAAATTCCTTTCACAGATGGAGGCGCTTCGAAAATCCGCCCGGTTTTAATTCTTTGGCTGGATGCCGCTGATTGTGTCGTGGCTGCTGTCACTTCTGCTCCGCCGCGTTCGCCCTCTGACGTTCCGGTCGTAAATTGGCAAATAGCCGGTCTTCGCGTTTCGTCAACGGTGCGTCTTTCGCGATTGGATTGTTTAGAACAAACACTTTTGGTGAAAAACCTGGGTGGAGTTTCTCCAGCTGATGCCCGGCAGATTAAACAAGTGTGGGCTGAACAAATTCGGCTCCGATTTTGAGGTGCCATAGCCATGCCTGAAATGCCCGAAGTCGAGGTCCACGTGCGTCATCTGCGCCCGTTGTTGCGCGGCAAAACCATTCGCAGCGTGAAGGTTTCCCGCGAACGCACCACGCGCCCCACGCCGCCGCGCGAATTTGAAAAAGTCCTGGCCGGCGCAAAATTCAAGGACTTGTCGCGTCGCGGAAAATATCTGCTGTTCGAGCTTCAGCCTAAAAACTCGAAGAAGCCACTTACGGTGCTCGGGCATTTAGGCATGACGGGCAGGATGTATTTGGCGGGAAAAAATGGAGAATTGCCGCGACACGCAGCGGTCGTTTTCGATTTGGGGGACCGGAATTTCATTTTCGAAGACTGGCGCTATTTTGGGCGGATGACGCTGGATCTCTCGCCGATTGAAAAGCTGGGCCCGGAGCCGTTGGACAAAAACTTTTCGCCGGAACTCTTTTGGGAGTCGCTGAAAAAATCACGGCAATCCATCAAGGTCAAATTGCTCGACCAAAGTCTCGTGGCCGGTGTCGGAAACATTTACGCGAGCGAAGCGCTGTTCCGCGCCAAGATTTCCCCCAAGCTGCCGGCCAACCGATTAACGCTGGCCCAGGCGAAGGAGTTATTGCGCGCCATCCGTGACGTTTTAAACGATTCGATAAAAGCGGGCAGCACATTTTCGCTGAAGGCGATCGAGGGAGGACCCGGTGCGCTCTTTTATTTCGACGACGGCAGCGAAAGTTATTATGAACGGCGATTGCGCGTCTACGATCGCGCCGGGAAACCGTGCTTGAACTGCAAGACTAAAATCGTGCGTATTACCCAGGCGGCGCGGAGCACTTATTTTTGCCCGAGCTGCCAGCGAAAGTAGTAAAAGACAGGTGGCTATGAATTCGACGGAAACACTCCGGCTGTTCCTGGCAATTCAGATTCCCGACACGATTAAAGCAGAATTGCAACGATGGCAGGACGAATTAAAGCCCTGGTTGCCGAAGGGCGAAGTTCGATGGGCAAAGCCGGAGCAGTTTCATCTGACGTTGAAGTTTCTTGGTAATGTTCCTGTCGGCGACGTTAAAGCTTTGAGCGAAGCCACGCGTGTGGTTTGTCAAAAGGCGCCACCAATGCCGTTGAAAGCCGGGGGCGTCGGATTTTTTCCCAATGAATTGGCGCCACGAGTTTATTGGGTAGGAATCAATAGCCCGAGCGAACAGCTTCAAACATTTCAACAGCAATTGGACACCGCCGTTAGCCGGTTCGTCGAAAAAGAAGAAGCGAAAAATTTCACCGCGCATGTGACGCTGGCGCGTTTTGAAAAATTGCGCCGGGGTGCAGTAGAAGAATTTATGAAGCGCGCAAAGGCAGATAAATTGTTTGGGGAATGGACGGTGCGGGAGGTGGAATTAGTCCAAAGCAAGCTGATGCCGTCCGGCGCGTTTCATGCTATATTAGATACGTTTAGGACAAAAAATGAATAGTCCTTGAAACTTTTTTGCAACAGGCCGCGTCTGTGAAATTATATGCTAAAGCCGCTTCCATCCGATAAATGGAATTATGAAATGGCGGCGCACCTGCTGAACCGTGCGGGATTTGGCGGGCCGCCGTCGGCGATACAAAATCTTGCCGATATGCCGCATGCTGAGGCGGTGTCGTTCCTGATCGATTACGAAAAAATTCCCGACCCGACCCTGCCTCCGCCATGGGCGCATCCGGAACCGGAACGGCTGGCGGCATTGCGCCAGGTCTACCAGACCGGGACGCCGGAGGAAAAACGGCAGGCCACGCAGGATGAACAAAAAATGCAATTTCAACGCATGGTGGAATTGCGCGGGTGGTGGCTGGGCCGCATGGCCACGGGGCCAAGGCCGTTCCAGGAAAAGATGACGTTATTCTGGCACGGTCATTTTGCGACGAGCGTCGAAAAGGTCCGCGACTCTTATTATATGTGGCGACAGAACGAATTGTTCCGTCGCCTTGGCACGAATAATTGGCTGCGTCTGTTGATTGAATCGGGCAAGGACCCGGCGATGCTGATCTGGCTGGACCAGGCCGAGAGCCGCAAAGAGCATCCGAATGAAAATTATGCGCGCGAGGTCATGGAGCTTTTTGCGCTGGGCATCGGGAACTATTCGGAAAAAGACGTCACGGAAGGCGCCAGGTCGCTGACCGGCTGGTCGCTGGACCGCCAACAACAACGATTTATTTATCGCCCAAACTTCCACGATAATGGCCAAAAGACATTCCTCGGTTTGACGGGCGACCTCACGGGCGAGGATGTGCTCGCGCAAATCGTCGCGCAGCCGGCATCGGCCAAATTTATCACGGCGAAAGTCTGGAATTTTTACGCTGGCCAGATGCCTTCACCGGAATTGAACCAGGCTTTGGCCACATCGTTCCGATCGAACGGGGATAATTTCAAGCCGTTTATGCGCGAAATGTTCATGAGCGAGGAATTTTATTCGCCGGACGTCGTGCAAAACGAGGTCAAGAGCCCGGTGCAATGGATGGTGGGAACATCGCGAATGCTGGAATGCGATTTGCCGCCAGCGATCGTCTGCATGGCCATGACGCGGAGCCTCGGGCAGGATCTATTCGCCCCGCCGAACGTTAAAGGCTGGGACGGCGGAATGAGCTGGATTACGACCAACACTCTCCTGGCGCGTTACAACCAGGCCGCAACGCTCGTGTCAGGTTCGTTTGAACCATTGCAGGGCGCGGATTTCTCGCCCAAGGGCAATGCCAACAAGAGACCCAACGCCGGAAAGAAGGCGGAAAAGTACGCCCAGCGCATCCATATCGGCGGCGTGGATGTGGAGAAAATTTTAACGCCTGAACAGCGCATGGATAAGGACATGGTGGTGGCGTCCATTCAGCAACGCCTGTTGCAATCCACTTTGAGCGATGACCAGGAAAATACTTTGCGCGAGTTTTTGGATTCGCGCACACAATTAACCGACGCGGACATCCAGACAGTCATTCGCCTGGTGATGTCCACGCCCGCATACCAGGTGGCCTAAACAAAAACGCGGCTTTGCGCCGCCCAAACTTATGAAAAACGAAATTACACTCCAAACGCGCCGGGAATTTTTGCGCAAGACTGTGCTGGGCAGCGCGCTGTCATGGACGGTGCCGGCGTTCCTGGCCAACACCTTCGCCGCGTTGCAAAGCCAGGCGGCGGATTCCGCCATCCAGACAGGCACGGGCAAAGACGGGACGATTCTCGTCGTTTTGCAAATGGCCGGCGGCAACGACGGCATTAACACGGTGGTGCCGTACGCAGATGACAATTATCGCAAGGCGCGCCCGCGCATCGGTTTGCCGGTGGACAAAGTTTTGAAATTGAGCGACCAGGTAGGTTTTCATCCGGCGATGACGGGTTTTAAAGATTTGTATGATTCGGGAAATCTTTCGGTCGTGCAGGGCGTGGGTTATCCGAACCCGAATCGTTCGCATTTCCGTTCCACGGAAATCTGGCAGACTGCGAGTGGCTCCGACCGGTACGAAAAATACGGCTGGATTGGCCGCTACTTTGACAATGACTGCGTCGGCAGTGATCCCGCCGTGGGCGTGGCGATTGAGGACCAGGTGCCGCAGTCCTTTTATGCGCATAAACCGAAAGGCGTTTGCGTGACCAATCCGCAAAATTACCGGTTTATGCCGGGAGACCATCCGCGTCCGGGGCAGCAGGACATGGTGGAAGTGTCTTATGAAAAGCTCAATGACATCGACACGGCGCCGGCGGACAGCAATTCCGGCGGCAGCATCGGGATGTTGCCGAGCGCGATGCCGATGACGGGTGGCCGGGCGGTGGACTTCATCGAACGCACGGCGCTGGACGCGCAGGTCAGCTCTGATGAAATCAGGTCTATCGCCGCGCGCGTGCAAAACCAGGCGACGTATCCCGGTTCACAATTAGGCAATTCGTTGAGGCTGGTGGCCAAGCTGATTGGCGGCGGGCTGCCGACGCGCATCTATTATGTCTCACAGGGCGGTTACGATACGCACACCAACCAAATCGCCACGCAACAACGCTTGCTCGGCGACCTGGGGGATTCGGTGAAGGCATTCGTGACTGATATGAAAGCTCAGGGCAACATGCAACGCGTGCTGGTGATGACCTTCAGCGAATTTGGCCGGCGCGTGAATGAAAATGCCAATGGCGGGACGGACCACGGCGCGGCCGCGCCCATGTTCATCGTGGGCAACAAAGTGAACGCGGGATTGCTGGGCGCTTATCCGAGCCTGGCACCCCAGGATTTGTACCAGGGTGATATCAAATACAATGTGGATTTCCGCAGTGTCTATGCCGCGGTGCTGGAAAACTGGCTCAAGACAAAGAGCGCGCCGATTTTAGGCAAGCAATTCCAGGTGCTGCCGGTAGTTTAATTCTCTTCGCGCATTTAATGCCTCCTGATGTCGAAACGCACGTCAGGAGGTTTTTCTTTTTTCGACCGGTGATCCCAACTCAGTTGTTCGCGGGTGGATTTATTTGCTCCAATAATTTGAAAATCGCGAATGCCACAATCTCATAAATGGTAAATAAAATACAAAACAAGATAAGGCTCGCGATGATATCAACGATTACTGATTCAGGGCGCGCAAAATGACGATCGTAGCGGGCAGCCTCTTTGACTAGGAACGCATCTTTTCCGAGTTGTTGTCCCTGTGAGTGATCGATGTACAACCACAGGCCCATTAAAATTCCCCAAATTCCTCCGGAAATTATCCTGCTAATAATTTTGTTGGTCATGGGTGGTGGGATTAGGAAGCGACTATCCCGCCTTTGGCGCGGCGGTACTGTCGCGTTCGAGCAATTCGCCGGGAAGGCGCCGGGTTTGCACTTTCTCGCCGCGAAGCAATTGCGTCATCATTTCCACAGCAGCGACTCCCAGCCGGTATTTCGGCTGGCGCACGGTGGTGAGTGGAACACGAAAATGGTCGGCCAATAAAATATTTCCAAAACCGGCGATGGAAATATCGCCCGGGATTTTGAATCCCTGCGCCAGCAAGGTCGTCCCGCAGCCAATGGCCACGAGGTCGTTGACGGCCTGGACGGCGGTGGCGTTGCAGCTTTCGTTAAGCATTTGCAATGCGGCCTTGGTGCCGTCTTCAATCGTGCCGCCGGCCTGAAAAACGAGTTTGTCATCCACGTCCAGGTTCGCTTCACGCAACGCGCGGCGATAGCCTTCGAAGCGGTCATGGGCCCACGGCGCAACCTGAGGACCGGTAAGGTAAGCGATTCGCTTATGGCCAAGTTGGAGCAAATGGCGGGTGACATTGTAACTGGCGATGAGTTCGTCAACTTCCGCGCTGGGAAACATTTTGCAAAAAGGCGCAGGCTGGCCGAGAAGGATGACGGGTGTCTTTTGCGCAAGGATTTCCTGGTAGATGCGAGCCTCGGCGGTGAACCGATAAACCGGCGAGATAAAAAGCCCGTCCACGCGCCGGGACAGCAGGCGGCGAATGCATTGTTCTTCGCGCTCGCCCTGGTTGAGGGTGTGCGCGAGCAAAATATCGTAGCCCAATTCATGGGCGCGTTCTTCCACGGCAAAGGTAATCCGCCCAAAAATCGGGTCGGTGATGGAGGGGATGACCAGGCCGAACAGCTTCGTTGTTTTGGTGCGCAGTCCCTGCGCGCTCGAATCGGGCACATAGCCCATCTGCTGCGCGAGCGCTTTCAGGCGCGATTTTGTGGCGGCGGAAACGTCGGGCTCGTCGCGCAACGCCTTCGAAACCGTCATGACGGAAACGCCCGCCTGCCGGGCAATATCTTTAAGTCGAACCATAGCGTTAAAAGTTAATTAAACATAGGCGCCGCGCCATTGTAATTTCTGGCGCAACGCTTCCATAAAGGAGTTATTCGGGAGATTAACCAGGCGAACAATGCTCTTGCTGCGGCGGACCGTCACTTCATCGCCGGCGTCCAGTTCCGCCACGACTTCGCCATCCACGCTGAGCAGCGTCGCCGGCGCGGGATTCATCGCTTTGACCTGAATGGTGGAGTCCAGCGGTAAAATGATCGAGCGGTTGGAAAGGGCGTGCGGGCAAATGGGCGTGAGCGCGAAAACTTCCGCCGTAGGCGAGACGATCGCGCCGCCGGCCGCGAGGGAATAAGCCGTGGAGCCGGTTGGCGAACTGACAATCAAACCATCGCAACGGTAACGCGTAATCAATTCGGTATTCACACTGACGTCCAGGCTGATGAGGCGCGAGAGGGCGCCACGGCTGATGACGATGTCATTGAGCGCGGACTTTTGGATTTGGTTTCCGTTGAAGCGCCCGCTGACTTCAATGAGCGCGCGTGATTCGTATTTGAATTCGCCCTTCCAGATATGTTCCAGCGCGCGCGAGAGATGCTTGGACGGGACGGCGGTTAAGAACCCGAGGCCACCGATGTTGATGCCCAGCAACGGTGTTTTAGAACCGGCGATGTTATGCGCGGCGCGGAGCATCGTGCCATCGCCGCCGAATACCATGAGCATATCCGCCTCACGGGCGAGCTCGGCGGCGTTGCCATCCACAATCACCTTGCGCCCGGCGCGTTCGATCAGCCGGGTCGCGCGGCGAATCATGCTGGCGCACTCGGCTTTTTGCATGTTGCCGAGCAGGCCAATGCGCTTGATTTTTTGAGTTTTCAAATTCGAGACGTGATTAAATGCTCAACCTTTATCCTTTTCAATCAATACTAAAAATTCTTTGTTTCCCGCCGGGCCCTGTAACGGCGATTCCACGCTGCCTTGCCAGGTTAAATTCATTTCAGCGACGAACTGCCGCAATTCTTCCAAAATCCGTTCGTGAATGGAAGCATCGCGAATAACGCCGCGGCCTTTGTCCGCTTCCGCTTTGCCCGCCTCAAACTGCGGTTTGACGAGCGCGACTATTTTGCCTGCCGTTTTCAATAAAGCAACCGCAGGCGGCAAGATTTTTCGGAGCGAGATGAACGAGCAATCAATGACGGCCAAATCAACGGGCCCGGGCAACTGGCCGGGTTTCAGGTGGCGTGCATTGGTTTTTTCCATCACGACCACGCGCCGGTCCTGACGCAATTTCCAGGCGAGCTGGCCCTGGCCGACATCCACGGCGAAGACTTTTTGGGCGCCACGCTGCAGGAGACAATCGGTAAAACCACCGGTCGAGGCGCCGAGATCGACGGCGACCTGGCCGTTGACCTCCAGTTTAAAAGTGTCGAGGGCATGCTCGAGCTTGTAACCGCCGCGGCTGACGAATTTTTCGGGAGCGGCCAGCGCGATTTCATCCGCAGGGGCTACGGAATCGCTGGGTTTATGGGCGAGTTGGGCATTGACGCGCACCTGGCCGGCCAGGATGGCGCGCTTGGCTTTCTCACGGCTGTCGCAAAGGCCGCGTTCTACCATTGCCTGGTCGAGGCGAAGCATGGGGAAGTTTATATCAGGTTGGGATGGAATTAAATCGCAAAGCCACAGTTGGTACGTGTTGCGTATTGCGTCAAGTATGTAGTGGTGATGTTCTTAATCGAAAAGATATCTGGGAGCTTCCATAGCTGAGTGAAGCACGACGAGCGGGATTTGTGCGGAATTCACCTTGCAATTTTTGGCGGTGGGAATACAAAGAAGGCAAGGATGATGAGGCCATCTACTTATGAATACCAACGGCATTATTGATTTGGAGTGCAAACGTTCAGTGGCGGAAACGGCTGAGCGGTTGGAATTGAAGCTGACGAAAAACGGGATGAAGATTTTTGCGCGGATTCACCAGTCGGCAGAGGCGAAGGCCGTAGGCCTGGCAATGCGGCCGATGTGGCTTTTTATTTTTGGGAATCCGCAGACGGGCACACCGCTCATGATGCAGCACCCATCGCTGGCCATGGATTTGCCGCTGAAGGCGCTGGTATGGGAATCGGCAGACGGGAAAGTCTGGTTAAGTTATAACAGCCCGGAATTTTTGCAGCAGCGGCATGGGTTGAGCACGCCGCCGTTTGTGCCGGTGGGGAATATTCTGCGGGAGGTAGCGGAATAAATATCGGATTATGCCAGTTGATTTATGACACCCGAGAGCGCCAAAGAAGAATTTGAAGACCGCATTAAACGATCAGGCGTACCAATCAGCCATTTAACGCCGGGGCAGGGAATGTGCCTGATGCTTGATTATTTTAAGGGTGTTCGCGCTGACGATTGTGAAGCTGATGACGGAGATATGCTTCTCTTCCAATGGGGAACGAATAACTGGGGTGGCGGCCCTTCGTTCCAATTCAATCTAACCCGGCAATTCATTAAGAGCCACGGAGAGGATGAAGACGACGATGCTGCCATTTCACAGCTTTCTTTTACTTTTCATTTCACACCTTCGGCACAGTTTGACGCGATGAAGAGCGGCAATCGCTGGTGCCGGACGTTGGATGAGTTGCCAGGCTTTGAGGCGTTTATCACCAGTAGTGATGTTTATCAAAGTGTCCAGGCTTTGCGGCCTGTGAAGGTCACACTTGATTATTTTATCGCCGGATAAGTGATAAACTAGCTGGCCTTGGTCTTTTTTCCGGCGGTGAGGAAATCCATGTAGCCGATCAACCGTTCTTTCATGTCGTTGCGGGAAACGATGGAGTCAACGAGGCCGTGTTCCATGAGGAATTCAGCGGTCTGGAACCCGGGGGGCAGTTCGGCCTGGGTAGTGTCTTTGATGACGCGCGGGCCGGCGAAACCAATGAGCGCGCCGGGCTCGGCCAAAATCAAATCGCCCAGGCTGGCGTAACTGGCCATGACACCGCCGTAATCGGACTGGGTCAGGATACTAATATAGGGCAGCCGGCGTTGCGCGTGGTAGGCCAGGGCGCCGGACGTCTTGGCCATTTGCATGAGGCTAAAAGCGCCTTCCTGCATGCGGGCGCCGCCGCTGGCGGAAATAATAATAACGGGCACTTCCTTTTCCGTGGCGCGTTCGATCAGGCGCGTCAGTTTTTCACCGACGACCGAGCCCATGGAACCGCCCATGAAACTGAACTCCATCACGCCCAGCGCCGCGCGGTGCGGGCCGATGTTGCAAAGGCCAGTCACCACGGCGTCCTTGAGAAGAGTCGCCTTGCGGTCGCGCTCCAATTTGCCTTCGTAAGCGGCGAATTTCAGTATGTCCACGCTGGTCATGTCCGCGTCCATTTCCTCGAACGTGCAGGTCTCGACGAGTGAATGGATGCGTTCGCGCGCGCTGATGGGGAAATGGTGGCTGCACTTGGGGCAAACCTTGAGGTTGGTGTCCAATTCCTTATCGAAAATCATCGTGTTGCACTTGGGACATTTGGTCCAGAGGCCTTCCGGCATCTCACGCTTTTTGGATTTGGGCTTGCTCGAGCCGAGTTTCGGCTTGAGAGGTAGCGCGGGCGGTTTCAGCGGCACGGTCAGGGCCGGCTCAACGATGGGAACACCGACGGATTTTTTCACGAACAAACTTGGTTCCATATTTGGAATTTCAACTTGGATACTATCACAAACCGCGCGCCACTGTCCAGACACAAACATCACCCGCCCCGGCGGCGCGCAAGGCCCGGGCGCAATCATTCGTCGTCGCGCCGGTGGTAAGGACATCGTCCAATACGACGATTTTTTCGCCGTTCAACTTCACACCGTCGAAGACCGCAAAGGCTGCCTGCATGTTCTCAGCGCGTTGATCGCGCCGGAGATGCGTTTGCGTTACGGTGGGTTTGACGCGGCGCACCAATTTTGTGTTCAAAGGAATGCGGGTGGCACGGCTCAAATGCGCGGCGAGCAGTTCAGCCTGGTTAAATTCGCGCTCACGCTTCTTCAAGGGATGCAGCGGGACGGGAACGATGTAGTTCCAGTTTTGGCCGCGCAAGACGGGCACGGCTTCGCCTAGCAACAAACCGGCGAGGAAATTTTCGAACCAAAGCGCGCAGGAATATTTATATTGGTGAATGACGTCGAGCACGATGGTTTTGGCCACGACGGCGGCGCGGGCGGAACTGAAAAAGAGTTCCAGGTTGCGGCAATTATTGCATTCGAAGGAGGTGGTGAGATCGCCTTCAAAGGGCAGGCCGCAGCGCTGGCAGAAGGGCGGGCGGACAAACTGCACCAACTGGCGGCATTTAGCCCCCACGAAACCCTGTTCCGCCGTGGCCGGTTCCTCCTGGCAAAGGGCGCAGACTTCGGGATAAAACAGGCCCAGAGTGGTGTTTAGGGCAGATTGGACGAGGGTTTTCATTGTTTTTATTATACGAATGCCACCAATATCCCTTTCAAAAATTCTTTAATAAAATCGTTGCAACGGTTTTCCCGT
>Ga0335083_10007162_pt1 | contig 13784 bp, 10 predicted proteins | sample Lox_Sample_42_FD_206716 | JGI IMG/M metagenome (GOLD analysis project Ga0335083, IMG submission 206716) | Soil microbial communities from Loxahatchee National Wildlife Refuge, Florida, United States - Lox_Sample_4.2 | ecosystem: Environmental > Terrestrial > Soil > Wetlands | place: USA...
CAGCTCTCGGATCGACGACTGCTGCTAATCATCGTGACCCCGGAGGGGGATGTGCAGAACCGGATCATAGTCATGGAGCGCGCGTACAACCCTTCCGAGCTGGTCGAAGCTTCCAATTTCCTGAACCAGAACTATGCCGGGCTCACATTCGAGGAGATCAAGGCCCGCCTCCAGGATGAGCTGCGGCGTCTGCGCGACGATATGACCTCGTTGTTGACGCGAGCCGTCGAGGCCGGGAGAGACGCCTTTACTGAGACCAGCGACGACTACGTGCTGTCCGGAGAACACAACCTGCTGCACGTGCAGGACTTGTCTTCCAATATGGTGAGCTTGCGGCGCCTGTTCGATCTGCTCGAGCAGCGCACTACCCTGCTGCAGCTGTTGGAGATGGGAAGTCGGTCCCAGGGCGTCCAGATCTACATCGGCGGAGAATCCGGGCTGGTGCCGCTGGACGAATGCAGTGTGGTGTCGGCCCCCTACGAAGTGGACGGGGAAGTAGTCGGCACTGTCGGCGTCATCGGCCCTACCCGGATGGCTTACGAGCGGGTCATCCCGATCGTGGAGATCACTGCGCGCCTCTTGTCGAGCGCCATGTCGCAACGGACCAAGGCCGTCGAGTGAAAGCTCGCGGGTAGGAGGATGTTCTCTCCTGAGCCTGTCTACCGGCATGGATCCATTCCCAGGGCAGGCGTCCTGCTGATAAATCTCGGCACGCCGGAAGCCCCCACGCCGCAGGCCCTGCGGCCCTACCTGAAGCAATTTCTTTCCGACCCACGGGTTGTGGAGATCCCGCGCGCGCTGTGGTGGCCAATCCTGAACCTCATCATTCTCAACATTCGTCCACGTCAGTCGGCCGCAAAATACGCCAAGATCTGGACTGTCGAGGGTTCGCCGCTCAGGTTTCACACGGAGCGGCAGGCGAAACTCCTGCGCGGATATCTTGGAGAGCGGTCCAAGTCCCCAGTGGAGGTGGAATGGGCCATGCGGTACGGATCTCCAAGTGTGGCCGACAAGTTCCGCACGCTGCGCGAGCGGGATTGCGATCGCGTGCTGGTCATCCCGCTGTATCCGCAATACGCGGCGAGCGCGACGGCTAGCACCTACGATGCCGTTGGCTCAGCCCTGTCCCGAATGCGCAACGTTCCCGCGGTGCGCCTGGTAAAGCACTTCCACGATCATCCCGGGTACATCCAGGCTCTGGCGCAAAGCGTGCGCGAATACTGGCAGACAAACGGCCGCGGCGACCGCCTGGTGATGAGCTTTCACGGCATACCGCGGTTCAGCCTGGACCGGGGGGACCCCTATCACTGCGAGTGTCATAAGACCGCGCGGCTGCTGGCCGAGGCCCTGGCGCTCGAACCCGACCAGTATGTTGTCGCGTTTCAATCTCGCTTCGGACGAGCGGAATGGCTCGAACCTTATACCATCGAGCTTATGATCCGACTCGGCAAGGATGGGGCTGGACGCATCGATGTGATGTGCCCCGGTTTCGTATCGGACTGCCTCGAGACACTCGAGGAGATCGCGATCGAGAACAAGGTCGCGTTCCTCGGTGCCGGAGGCCGAGAATTTCATTACATCCCCTGCCTCAACGAGTCCGACAGCTGGATCAGGGCGTTGACTGAAATCACGCTGGCGAACCTGGAGGGGTGGCTCGCCCCGGCCGGAAACGAAGATTCAGATACCCGGGCGGCAGAGGCTAGCCGACGACGCGCGCTGGCCCGCGGGGCTAGCCGCTGATCAACCGCGACAACGCGATTCACTCTTGTCGGAATCAATCGGTGGGATCGGGGTCTTGAAACGATTCGCCCTGCCCCCATTTCTGGCGTGGGAACTCAGGAGACCAAACCCATGCCGGAACAGGAACATAGCCTGGCCGCGTCACAAGCGTCCGCGGCCGGTGACGGGCGCGCGGAGGACGGGCGATCGGCCGACGAGGGCGCCGATGCAAACAAGGAAAAGATGCCCAGTCTTCCCGAGATGCTGAAACGGGCTGAACTGCAGGCTCAGGAGCACTATGACGCCTGGCTCCGCGCCAAGGCCGAAACGGACAATGTCCGCAAGCGCGCTCAGACGGACATCGCCAACGCCCACAAGTACGCGCTGGAGAGCTTCGCCGCCGCGCTGCTCCCGGTCCGTGACAGTTTGGAAGCGGCTCTGACTGTCGATCAAACCACCTCGGAAGCGTTGCAGCAGGGCGTCGAGCTGACCCTGAAACAACTGGACTCGGCGTTCCAGAAATTCGGCATACAAGAGGTCAATCCGGTCGGAGACAAATTCGATCCCCACAAGCATCAGGCCATGACCACGGTCGAGTCGGACAAGGCGCCCAATACAGTCGTGCACGTGTTGCAGAAGGGTTATCTTCTCAACGACCGCGTGCTGCGCCCGGCGCTGGTGACGGTGGCCAAAGCCAACCAAGGATGAAGAGCGGGCCGGTCGTCTTGCTTGAAAGGGGACACGGCCACCCAAACCTAGCCCATATGATCAGAGGCAGAATTCCCTGAACACGGAAGCGAGGAGCACGTAAATGGCAAAAATTATCGGCATCGACCTGGGCACCACGAATTCGTGCGTGGCCATCATCGAGAATGGCCAACCCAAGGTGATCGAGAACGCGGAGGGCTCGCGTACCACGCCTTCGATCGTGGCTTATACCGACGATGGCGAGGTCCTGGTCGGCGCACCTGCGAAGCGGCAGGCGGTGACCAACCCCAAGAACACGATCTATGCCGTCAAGCGCCTGATCGGCCGCCGCTACCAGGACGCCGAGGTGCAAAAAGCGGTCAAGCTTGTCCCTTACAACATCGTCCAAGCGCAAAACGGCGACGCCTGGGTCGAAGTGCGAGGCAAGAAGATGGCACCGCCCGAGGTCTCTGCACAGGTGCTGATGAAGATGAAGAAGACCGCCGAGGATTATCTTGGCGAATCTGTTACCGAGGCGGTAATCACGGTTCCGGCCTACTTCAACGATTCCCAGCGTCAAGCTACCAAAGATGCCGGCCGGATCGCCGGATTGGACGTGAAGCGCATCATCAACGAGCCTACCGCAGCCGCATTGGCTTTCGGTATGGACAAGAAGGAAGGTGACCGCAAGATCGCCGTGTACGACCTCGGCGGCGGTACGTTCGATGTTTCGATCATCGAGATCGCGGCGGTCGAAGGCGAGCATCAGTTCGAAGTGCTCTCGACCAACGGCGATACTTTCCTCGGCGGTGAGGACTTCGATCAGCGCCTCATGGACTACGTGGCCGATGAATTCAGGAAAGAGCAGGGCGTAGATCTACGCAAGGATATTCTCGCGCTCCAGCGGCTGAAGGAAGCGGCCGAGAAGGCCAAGATCGAGCTGTCTTCTGCACAGCAGACCGAGATCAACCTGCCTTACATAACGGCGGACACGTCTGGACCCAAGCACCTCACCTTGAAGATCACTCGCGCCAAGTTCGAGAGCCTGGTGGAGGATCTGATCCAGAAAACAGTTGCCCCCTGCCTGACCGCCATCAAGGACTCCGGGGTCAAGTTATCCGACATCAGCGACGTAATCCTGGTGGGCGGTCAGACGCGGATGCCCAAGGTCCAGGACAAGGTCAAGGAGATTTTCGGGCGCGAGCCGCGCAAGGACGTCAACCCGGATGAGGCCGTGGCCATTGGCGCAGCGATTCAGGGCGGCGTGCTCAAGGGAGAGGTGAAGGATGTTCTGCTGCTCGACGTCACGCCGCTGTCGCTTGGCATCGAGACGCTCGGCGGAGTGATGACAAAACTCATCCAGAAGAACACGACGATCCCCACGAAGGCACAACAGAGCTTCTCTACCGCGGACGACAATCAGCCGGCGGTGACCATCCACGTGCTGCAGGGTGAGCGCGAGATGGCGCGCGACAACAAGAGTCTCGGCCAGTTCAACCTGGAGGGGATCCCGCCCGCGCCGCGCGGCATGCCGCAGATCGAGGTTACCTTCGACATCGACGCCAACGGCATTCTGCACGTCTCGGCCAAAGACAAGGCCACCAACAAAGAAAACAAGATCACGATCAAGGCCAACTCGGGTCTGTCGGAGGACGAGATCAAACGCATGGTCAAGGACGCCGAAGCCCATGCCGAGGACGATCGTCGAGCGCGGGAGCTCGTGGATGCACGCAACCAGGCAGACAGCACCGTGCATATGGTGCGGAAGGCGTTGGCCGAGCACGGCGACAAGGTCGGTGCGGACGAGAAATCCAAGATTGAGGCTGCCCTGAAGGCCACCGAGGAAGCGATGAAAGGCGGGGAAAAGGACGACATCGAAGCCAAGACTCGCGACCTGGCACAGCTCGCGCAGAAGTTGGGCGAGAAGATGTATTCTCAAGCAGGAGCTGGCGCCCCTGGTTCTGGTGGCGCCTCGCCGGACGCGGGTGGCCAGAAGAAAGACGAAGGCGATGTGGTGGACGCCGAGTTCGAGGAAGTCAAAGACAAAAAGGGTTAGACCGTCACGCGACGCGTGACTGGTCATTGATGCGTCAGCAGGCGTGACGCCCCAGCTGGCCGGATTAGAGCGGACATCGAGCAGGTCGATGCCGCTTGATCCGGCCGGTTCCGTGTTCGGGGAAGGGCTGGAACAGCATGGCCAAAAGGGACTACTACGAGATCCTCGGCGTTAGCCGCGATGCCTCGGATGAGGACATCAAGAAGGCGTATCGCAAACTGGCTATGCAGCACCATCCGGATCGTAATCCGGACAATGCCAAGGCCGAAGACAAGTTCAAGGAGGCAAAGGCAGCGTACGAGGTACTTTGCGACCCGGACAAACGCGCCGCCTATGACCGGTTCGGTCACGCCGGCGTAGATGCCCATGCCGGTGCAGCGGCTGGCGGTGCTGGCATGGGCGGCTTCGCGGATGCCTTCGGAGATATTTTTAGTGAGATCTTCGGAGGCGGCGGGCGAACCCGCTCCAATGTCTATCGCGGTGCGGATCTTCGGTACAACCTGGAGATCAATCTTGAGGACGCCGCCCGCGGAACAGAGACCAAGATTCGTATTCCTACGCTGGAAGCGTGCGAGGTCTGCCACGGTTCCGGTGCAAAGCCGGGCACCGAACCTGCAACCTGTCAAACCTGCAGCGGACATGGACAGGTCCGCATGCAGCAAGGTTTCTTCTCCATCGCCCAGACCTGTCCGCGCTGCAGCGGTACTGGTAAGGTAATCCGCGACCCTTGTGGCAACTGCCACGGTGAGGGGCGAATCAAGCGCCAGAAGACATTGTCGGTGAAGATCCCCGCCGGCGTAGACGAGGGCGATCGCATCCGCCTCTCGGGCGAAGGCGAGGCCGGGGTAAACGGCGGCCCGCCAGGGGACCTGTACGTCGTGTGCCGTATCAAACCGCACCCCGTGTTCCAGCGGGAAGGCAACGATCTGCACTGTGAGATGCCGATCAGCTTCAGCACTGCAGCCTTGGGCGGCGAGATCGAGATACCTACGCTGGACGGTTCGGCCAAGATCCGCATCCCCTCCGAGACGCAGTCCGGGAAGGCGTTCCGGTTGCGCGGGAAAGGCATCAAGGGCGTCCGCAGTGCGGCCCACGGCGACCTGATGTGTCACGTGGTCGTGGAGACGCCAGTGAACCTCACATCGCGTCAGAAAGAACTGTTGCGCGAGCTAGACGCGATCGACCAGCAAGAAGTCGGAAGACATAACCCTCGAGCCAAGTCCTGGATGGACAAAGTCAGGGAGTTTTTTCAAGCATAAGAGCGTGTTTCTTGGCTCGTGACTCGTGGGCTAATTCCTAACTTGGTTTAAATTGCCTTGACCCGCCACAAGGTGCGTCAACTACACGAAAGACGAGCGAATCACGGGCTACGCCGCCAGCTGCGGCTTGGCGAAGAAATGCCCTTGCGCCCAATCCACTCCTGCATCCCGTAACGCGTCGGCACTCTCGCCAGTCTCCACGCACTCTGCGATCGTCTTCAGCTCGAAGCGCGATGCCGTATTGACGATGCTCTCGACCAGGCGACGAATGCGCGGGTCCTGAACCACGCGACCGACCATCCAGCCCTCGACCTTAACGAAGCTCATGGGCAGATCGGTCAGGTACATGAAGGACGCGGTGCCACTGCCGAAGTCGTCGAGGGCAAGGCGGAAGCCTTCGTCCACTAAGGGCTTCAGCTGCCGATACAGCACCGCCAGGTCCCCGGTCTGCCGTGCAGTAATCTCGATGACGACGGGATTTGTCTCTTCTCCCAGCAAACCGAGGCTGCGCGCCTGCGCCAGCAGCCCTGACACCTGCTCGGGGTCACTTAGAAATTGGGCTGACAGATTGATGAAGCGGGCGCCCGCGCTTCCATTCCGGCTGGGGCTAGCCATGCGTTCCAGCGCCGACTGCGAGATCGCCCGATCGATCGCGGCAGCCAGGTGCAGTTGTTCGGCGGCCATGATGAAGCGCCCGGCCGGTATCGGGACGTTCCCAGAACCAACAATCCTGGCCAGCGCTTCTTCGCCCATGACGTCTCCCGTGTGCAGATCCACGATCGGTTGGTACGCGGCGACGACGCGTCCCTCACGCAATGCGGTCTGCACTTGCGACCCTTCCCATACTGCCGTGCGCCGTCGGCCGGCCGCAGCACCGGCGCACAGCACTTGATCGCGGCCCGACTGCTTGGCCTGGTACAGCAACCCATCGGCGTTAGCCAGTACGGCTTCGAGTGAGTCCGAATCCGGACCGCACAAAGCGATTCCAGTGCTCATGGTGAGCGATAAATCGCCCTGCGGGAGCTTTACGGGTTCCGCGCGCACCAGCTTACGAGCACGCTCCCCTGCGATCATGGCGCCCCGCACATCCAGGGCGTGCAAACAAGCCAGGAATTCCTCACCGCCCCAGCGCGAGATCCAGTCGCCGCCCCGCATGTTGCGGGCCAAGAGTTTCGCCAGATGAGTCAGCGCCAGATCACCGGCGTGGTGACCGTACTGGTCATTCACCAGTTTGAAGCGATCGACGTCCATTAGCGCGATGGCAAAGGTCGACCCCTCACGTCGAGCGCGACTCCACTCGACCTGTAACCTCGCTTCCGCCGCCCGCCGGTTGGGAAGCCCGGTGAGATGGTCTTCCATCGCGAGGCGAGCCGTCTCCTGCTCCTGCGCCTTGCGCGCGGTGATGTCGCGCTCAATGGCGATCCAATGAGCTACCGCTCCAGTGCGGTTGCGCACCGGAACGATCGAGATGTCCACCCAGTAGGGATCGCCCGACTTGCGATAGTTGAGAATCTCCGCACTCACGCGCTGACCCGCTTCAATGGCTTGGCGCAGGTCCTCGCGGGTCGTTTGATTGGTGTCCTGACCTTGCAGGAAGCTGGGATTGCGCCCGACAGCCTCGTCCGATGCGTAGCCGGTAACGCGGCTAAAAGCGTCGTTTACGTAGACGATCCTTTGGTCGGCACCGGTAATCATCACGATCTGATCCGACGCGTCGACAGCAGCAAACAACAGCTCGCGCTGCTGAGATTGCAGGCTCCTCGCCATCGTTAGTTGCTCCTCCCTGAGCGTGACACGCCGTGAGCGCTTGCTATCGCCGGCGCCAAGTAGTACCGCCTGGACCATCCTCCAACACGATTCCTGCCGCAAGTAGTTCGTTGCGGATGCGGTCGGATTCTGCGAAGTTCTTGGCTTTTCGGGCTGCGGTACGCTGACCGATCATGGCCTGAATTTGCTCCGTGGAGGGTGAACTCTCCACGTATGCTTGTCCTTGTCCACTGCGCTGGAAGTTGCCAGCGCCAAGCGCCGGGCGCTGCAAATACTCGATCGGTGCGCGCCCCAGCAGACCCAGCACTCCGCCCAACGCCTTAAGCAGGCCCGCATCGTTTGAAGAGCGAGTGCGATTGGTTTCAGTCGCGAGATCGAACAGCACGGCGCAGGCTTCTGGAGTATTGAAGTCGTCGTCCATCGCCGCTCTGAAACGCTCGGCGAATGCGTTCGTCCAATCTATGTCGATCGTTCCTGGCGTCGTGTTCTGCAGTGTTGAATACAGCCGGGTGAGGTTGGCGTGCGCCTCCTCAAGGTTCTGGTCGGAATAGTTCAGAGGGCTGCGATAGTGAGACCGCAAAAGAAAAAAACGCACGTCTTCTTTGTCGCGCCCTTTGAGCACCTCGCGCACCGTAAAGAAATTCCCCAGCGACTTGGACATTTTCTCGTTGTCTACGCGCACAAAGCCGTTGTGCAACCAGTAGTTGACGAAAGCGTGGCCATGCGCGCCTTCGGACTGTGCGATCTCATTCTCGTGATGGGGAAACAGCAGGTCCTGGCCGCCGCCGTGGATGTCGAAATGGCTGCCCAGAAAATGTTCGCTCATCGCCGAGCACTCGATGTGCCAACCGGGCCGTCCCTTGCCCCATGGTGAGTCCCAGGCTGGCTCATCTGGCTTAGCCGATTTCCACAGGACGAAGTCGAGAGGGTCTTGCTTGTTCAGATCGACATCCACGCGCTCCCCGGCGCGCAAGTCCTCCAGCGACTTCCCCGATAGCTTGCCGTAATCTGGAAACCCGCGCACCGAATAATAGACGTCGCCGTTCGCGGCCTGATACGCGAGGCCTCGACTCATCAGCTGCGCAATGAGTCGCAACATATCCTCTATATATTGGGTCGCCCGCGGTTCCGCGTCGGGCTTAGCGACACCCAGAGCGATCGCGTCTTCATCCATATACTGGATGAAGCGCTTCGTCAGCGCTTCCGTGGTCTCACCGTTGTCGCGGGCGCGCTGGATGATCTTGTCTTCGATATCGGTGATGTTGCGCACGTAATGCACTTTCAGTCCCGAGGCCTGAAGCCAGCGTCGGATCACGTCGTATACGACCATCACTCGGGCATGGCCGATATGAGCGTAGTCGTATACGGTCATACCGCACACGTACATCCCCACCCGGCCTGCTTCGATCGGGACAAATTCCTGCTTTTGGCGCGTCAGCGAGTTGTAGACCTTGAGCATGGCGAATCAGCGCCGAGGTATCAGGGGTGTGGAACAACCGACGTGTACGCGGAATCGGCCTGCCTTGGCATTTTGAACGGGCAAATAGGTCTGGAGTGCGGGTTGGCACGCCTGCTGCGAGGGGCGAGCATGCCGTGCAGAAGGAATTTGTGAAGCGATCGGGTTGTCGTTAAAATCTGCTAGAATTACAACAACCTAGCAGCGGAAATTGGTAAAAAATTATAGCACAATGACCATACGCCGCATCCAAGTACTGGCTGCAACCTTCTCAGCTCTGATAGGGGTAGCGATCTGCCCGATAGCTGGCGCGGATGATTATCAGGACGCCGCCCGGCTGCTCAAGGACGGTAGGCGCACCGAGGCGCTCGATCGCGTCAATACCTTTCTGACTCAGCATCCGAAGGATGCACGCGCACGCTTTCTGAAAGGTGTGATCCTCACCGAGCAAAGCAAAACTGAAGAAGCGATCAAGGTCTTCACAGAACTCACCCAGGACTACCCGGAGCTGCCGGAACCGTACAACAATCTGGCGGTGCTCTACGCCGGCCAGGGTGACTATGAAAAGGCACGCAAGGCGCTGGAGATGGCAATCCGCACACATCCCAGCTACGCGATCGCACACGAGAACCTTGGCGATATCTATGCGACTCTTGCCAGCCAGGCGTACGACAAGGCACTGCAGCTCGATAGCGGAAATGCCACGGCCCGCAAGAAGCTGGCTCTGATAAAGGAACTCGTCCCGGTGAAGAGCGCCACGGCCTTGGCCCGCGCAGAGCCGGATGCTGCCGCAATCCCGACGCCGGGAGCGAGGCGCGCGTCGGACGAAGTTCCGGCAACCCCAAAGCCTGCCGCGGAACAGGTGCCTGCAGACAAGCCCCCAGTCGCGAAGGCTGCCGAAGCTGCGCCGAGCAACGCCGATGCGACGGATGGCATCGTGAAAATGCTGGACGCTTGGGCCCGCGCCTGGTCGAACAACGATGCTGATACTTACTTGAGTTACTACGCCCCCGATTTTCGAGCGCCGAATGGCGAGCGACGCAAGGACTGGGAAGCCGCGCGCCGGCAGCGGCTGGCCAAGCCCAAGAAAATCCAGGTCACCGTATCTTCACCTCGCGTGAAGCTGACCGATAACACCCACGCGGTCGTCACCTTCCGCCAAAGTTACAGCTCGGGTAACCTCAAGTCTGTCGGCACCAAATCGCTGCAAGTGGTGCGCATCGGCGACCGCTGGTTGATCCAGCAGGAACTAATCGACAAGTGATCCAGAAACTCGCCTCGCGCCACGGGGCGCGAGTGCGCGCCGTAGCTCTTCCATTGCTCGCTGCCGCCGTCCTAGCCGGCGACGTGTCGGCTATGAGTCATCCAGCCCGAATCGCCCGCATGCTGCGGATGCCGGAAGCGATGTTGGCGGAAACGCTCATCGATATTCGGAACAATCGCCTTAGCTCGGCGCTGGAGCGCGTCGACGCGTTGCTCGCGGTTAAACCCGACTTCCGCCTTGCCCAACTGGTCAAAGGCGACCTGCTGATGGCGCGCGCACGGCCGATCCCGATCATGGGCGCGGCGGCGGCCCCGGCCGAGCGGCTCAACGATCTTCGCGACGAAGCACGCGCGCGTCTGGCCCGCTATACCGTCCCGCCGCCGACTGACCGCGTGCCGAAATACCTGCTGCAGCTGCAACCCGGGCAGCGTTATGCCCTGGTGGTGGACACCGCCAAGTCCACTTTGTACTTGTTTGAGAATAGAGACGGCAAACCACGGTATCTGGCTGACTACTATATTACGGTTGGCAAGAACGGGACCAACAAGCTGCGTGAGGGCGACAAGAAAACGCCGGTCGGGGTGTACCACGTCACCGGTCAGCTCACGCGCAACCAGCTGGACCCGTTCTATGGCAGCGGTGCCTTTCCCCTCAGCTATCCCAACGAATGGGATGCCCGCCAGGGGCGCAACGGACACGGGATTTGGCTGCACGGCACGCCTCGAGATACATACAGCCGTCCGCCGCGCGCCAGCGACGGCTGCGTCGTCCTGACCAACGAGGATATGGACGAGCTTGCCAAACGAGTAGAGATCGGAGTCACGCCGGTAGTCATCGCGGACCACGTCGATTGGGTCTCGCCTCAAACCAGGGAAGCGCTCCGAGACACGCTGACCGACCAGCTCGATACCTGGCGGGCGGATTGGGAAAGCCGCGACGCAGGGCGCTACCTGCAACATTATTCGCGTGCGTTCGCCGCAGAGAATGCGAATCTGGCGCAGTGGTCGGCGCAAAAGCGCCGCGTGAATGCTGGCAAGGACTGGATCAAGGTGCGCCTGTCGGAAGCATCGGTGTTCTTGTACCCGGGACGCGACGACCTTGCGGTGGTCACATTCCTGCAGGACTACAGCAGCAATAATTTGTCGAATAAGATGAGAAAACGCCAGTATTGGATCAAAGAAGCCGGGGCTTGGAAGATTTTGTACGAAGGTGCGGGATAGTGCCGGCGGGCGAGACACAGGCCGGCAGCGAAGGAGACTTTGGGAGACGATCGATGGTCAGACTGCATACCAATTTCGGAGCTATCACGCTGGAACTGGACACCGAGAAGGCGCCAGCGACGGTGGAAAACTTCTTGGCTTACGTGAATAGTGGGTTCTACAGCAACACGATCTTTCACCGCGTGATCGATGGCTTTATGATTCAAGGCGGCGGCTTCGAACCCGGAATGAACCAGAAGCCCACTCGTGGCTCGATCAAGAACGAGGCACAGAACGGGCTCCGGAACCAGGCCTACACAGTAGCGATGGCGCGCACGCCGGATCCTCATTCCGCCTCCAGTCAGTTTTTCATCAACGTGACGGACAATGGCTTTCTAGATTTCCGCGGCCCCAACGCGCGCGAGTTTGGCTATTGCGTTTTCGGGCGTGTGGTGGAAGGGCAAGACGTGGTCGATCAGATCAAGAAGGTCGCGACCACCACGCGCGGCATGCACAGCGATGTGCCGGTCCAGGATGTCGTCATCGCGAAGGCCGAGGTGGTCTAGGCGACTCAGGCTCACGCTCGAGAGCACAGAAAGCGCAAGAAAGACGCAGGCGCGCCCGCAGTAGCCCTCTTCACGTCTCACGCACCCACTGCTTCGCGACCGCCGTGCCCTTCACCGCATTCATCTCGGATCTCCATCTAACGCCCCAGCGAGCGGGCATTACCGACACCTTCTTCGAATTCCTCCATGGTCCCGCGCGTCAGGCCCAGGCGCTCTACATTCTTGGGGATCTGTTCGAGTACTGGGCCGGCGACGACGACCTCAGCGATCCGCTTAATGCACGCGTGGCAGCGGGTTTGAGGGATTTGGGCAAAGCCGGGGTGCCGGTTTACTTCATGCACGGAAACCGCGACTTCTTGCTGTTCGGGCGGTTCGCCCGCGCCACGGGGGTGCAGCTCCTTGAGGACTCGGCGATCGTCGATCTCTACGGAGTGCCGACCATCTTGCTGCATGGGGACACTTTGTGCACCGATGATGCGCGCTACCAGGCATATCGGCGGCGCGTCCACAACCGTTGGGTGCAACGCCTCTTCATGCTGCAGCCACTATGGTTGCGTCGCGCCTGGTTCGAGCGCGGACGCCTCAAGAGCGAGCGCACCAAACAGGATAAGCCGCGCGAGATCATGGACGTGACCCCGTCGGCGGTGGAGCAGACCTTCCGCGAAAGCGGTTGCGTGCGGATGATCCATGGTCACACCCATCGCCCGGCCTGTCACGTGGTCGTCGTCGACGGCACATCTCGCGAGCGCTGGGTTCTGGCGGACTGGTATCATCGCGGCCAGTACTTGCGCGTCGGGCCCGAGGGGTGCACGCGGGTAGACCTGGCCTGACACGCGCGCGAGCTGCGCGCGATGCTCCTCCTCCACACAACGTGGATCTATGAACGCGGCCTCGGCTCTTGGTGCTGGCCTGCTGCAAAACCTGCGCAGCGGACTGCAGTTGGCGCTGTTCCGCCGAGTCACGCCGCAGTCATTCTTCGTCAGCGTCGAACAGCTCGTAGCGCTGGTGCTGATCTACCTGTCGCTTAGCCTCTCCTCCGACCTCGCGGAATATGGCTTAGAAGGCCGCTTCAACCCCTGGGGTCTGCCGGGGGCGCTGTTCTACCTGCCCCCGCTGCTGCTTGCTGCCTACATCGTGTCGCGGCGCGCCCAGGACAGTGGACTTGTTCTACTGATACCGATCGCGGTACTGGCTGTTGGCCAGTGGATCACGCTGGTTGGTACCGCCCTGACCTTGCTGGTGGATCTCGGGTGGGCAGATGTCCCCGAGCCCGCATTTGTGCTGCTTTACGCCGGACCGCCCTTGTGGTGGCTCCTGGCGGCAGGCTTTGCAGCGCTGGGCCTGACACACGGGACACTGCGTGCGAGATTAGTTGAAGGCGGGATCGTCGTAGTGGTGATCTCTATCCCGTTGGTACTGCTACCACGTGCATCGATTGCGCCGCTGTGGATGGCGAACGAGGAAGGATGGCCGGAAGCTGGCCAGGGAGTACATTCCTACGCCGTTGCATCCGAAGCAGCCTTTTACGCGCAACCCGATATTCTGAGACGCAGCCTGGCTGCGTTGCGTCCCGGTCGTCGCGGTATCGAGGAAGTGTACTTCGTAGGCGTAGCCGGATACGCAGCCGAGAACGTTTTTCGTGATGAACTTAAGGTCGTGAAAGACCTTTTCGATCGACGGTTCGACACGCTTGGACGTAGCATCAGCTTGATCAACAATCCCGGCACGACGCTTCAATCTCCGATCGCCAGCGTCACCAGTCTGCAGCGTACGCTGGTTCGCATCGGGAGGATCATGGATCGCGACGAAGA
>Ga0335083_10007163_pt1 | contig 13784 bp, 7 predicted proteins | sample Lox_Sample_42_FD_206716 | JGI IMG/M metagenome (GOLD analysis project Ga0335083, IMG submission 206716) | Soil microbial communities from Loxahatchee National Wildlife Refuge, Florida, United States - Lox_Sample_4.2 | ecosystem: Environmental > Terrestrial > Soil > Wetlands | place: USA: Florida...
GTGGCAATAACGGGATTTACACCATCTACCTCAACAGCGCCAAAACCCGCTCGCAGATGACCACCAACGGCCAAATCAACGTCTTTAACTGGATCAAAGGCATCGGCTGGGTCAATGCAAATAATATTCAACCGACCATACAAACTGGCGCCAACACAACCATGGGCCCGGCATCATTACCAGTTCAGTTTCAGTCTTCGAATGCAGATAGCAGTGGACAACATCTTAAAGCCTGGCATTGGAATTTTGGTGACGGTTCGACCAGTGCAGCTCAGAACCCCATGCACACTTACACCAGCATCGGGACATTTTATCCTGCGCTGACTGCAACAAATGTGCTGGGATTGCCGGCAATCAGTTCGGGACCGGCAATTGTGGTTACCAATCCCGCTATCCAATTTACCATAGTTCAGAGCAGCGGAATTTCACGATTTGCTGCCCAGTTCCAGTCACCGTCCCAGGACAGTGGCGGGAATGTCATTAAAAATTGGCAATGGGATTTTGGTGATGGCACGATCGGCACAGGAGAAAACCCCACACATACGTATACGAATCTTGGGGCATATTATCCTTCCTTGACCATTACGGACGCTTTGGGATTGTCGGCTACGAGCTCTGGGACAGCCATCACCGTGGCCAACCCATCACTTACGTTTACGATCGATCACAGGAATACCTGCCCTTTTTTGCCGATTCAATTTACTTGTCCGACTATGGACAGCGGCAACAATGTGATCACTAACTGGCTCTGGAATTTTGGCGATGGCACGTCCAGCACCGCGCAAAATCCTCTTCACTCCTATACCAGTGCCGGGACATACACTCCCGTACTGACTGTTATTAACGCGAGCGGCCTGTCACCGGCCAGTTTTGGTCCGGCAGTAACGATCGTAAATCCCACGGTTCAATTCACGGCCAGTCCAAGCAACGGCGTATCGCGCCTGGCCGTTACGTTTAAATCTCCCCTGGTGGACAGCTCTGGCGTTTCCATTAAAAGCTGGCGATGGAGTTTTGGCGACGGCACGTTCGGCACCGGACAAAATCCTTCGCACAGCTACACAAATGTGGGACCGTATATTCCCGTCCTGACGATAACCAATACGGCGGGAGCAACGGCGACCACTTCAGGCGTGACGATTACAGTGACCAATCCCATGGTAAAATTTACGGCCAACCACACCAATGCCTGCCCGCATTTGACGATTCAATTCACTTCACCTGCTACGGATAGCGGTGGCAACAAGATCACCAGCCGGCAGTGGAATTTTGGCGACGGCACGTCCAGCACAGCAGAAAATCCGGCGCACATTTATACCAATCTGCTGACCTACAATCCTTCGTTAACCGTCGCCAATGTCTGCGGCCTCTCGCCGGCCACCACCGGCCCGGCGATTAATATTCAGAATCCTACAGCGCAATTTACTGCCAGCCCGAGTAACGGCGTGTCGCGCCTGGCGGCTGCATTCAAATCTCCCTTAGTCGATAACTTTGGTGTTTCCATTAAAAGCTGGCACTGGAGCTTCGGCGACGGCACGCTTGGCACCGGACAAAACCCGTCGCACAGTTATACCAATCTAGGGACCTACGTTACCACGTTGACCATCTCCAATTCCCTGGGATTAACGGCGACCTGTTTTGGTTCGATTACGGTGACCAATCCCATGGTTAAATTTACAGCCAACCACACTAACGCTTGTCCTCTCCTGGTGATTCAATTTACTTCACCTGTTACGGACAGTGGCGGTAACAAGATCACCGGTTGGTCGTGGAATTTTGGTGATGGCAATTCCAGTACGCTGGAAAATCCAACCCATATTTATACTAATATACAGACCTACAATCCTGTTTTGACCGTTGTTAACGCCTACGGTCTTTCACCAGCCACTGCGGGTCCTGTGATTAAAGTTGGAAATCCTTCGGTGCAATTTACTGCCAGTCCGAGCAACAGTGTGTCGCGCCTGACGGCGGCATTTAAATCCCCTTTGGTGGATAGCGTTGGCGTTTCCATTAAAAGCTGGCACTGGAGTTTTGGCGACGGCACATTCGCCACTGGGCAAAATCCGACTCACACTTATACTAATATCGGGACTTATGTTCCCACGTTGACCATCTCCAATTCTCTGGGATTGACAGCGACCAGCTCAGGCTCGATCACCGTGACCAATCCCATGGTCAAATTTACCGCCAACCATACTAATGCATGTCCGCTTCTGACGATTCAGTTTACCTCGCCTGCTACAGACAGTGGCGGTAACAAGATCACCCGCTGGTCGTGGAATTTTGGTGATGGTGCGTCTAGCACAGCGGAAAATCCCACGCATGTTTATAACACCCTGCAGACCTATCATCCTGTACTGACCGTTGCCAATGTCTATGGTCTTTCCCCGGCCAGTTCGGGTCCTGCGATTAATGTTCAGAACCCCACGGTGCAATTTACGGCTGGTCCAAGCAACGGCGTGTCGCGGCTGACGGTTGCCTTTAAATCTCCTGCGGTGGATAGTGTCGGTGAATCCGTTAAAGACTGGCATTGGAGTTTTGGCGATGGCACCTTCGCCACCGGGCAAAATCCGACCCATACCTATACCAACCTTGGGACCTACCATCCGGCGCTCACCGTGACAAATTCACTCGGACTATATCCAGTTGCTTCAGGCTCGACCGTAACTGTGACCAATCCGGCGATTAAATTCTCCGCTAATATTACCAATGGCAACACTCCGCTGGCCGTCCAGTTCAAGGCCCCCAATGTTGATAGTGGCGGTAATGCCATCACGAGCTGGAATTGGAGTTTTGGTGACGGCACTGCCAGCACGGCTGAAAACCCATCCCATACTTACACCTATGTCGGGACGTTTCATCCCGTCCTGTCCGTTACCAATCACTTCGGGCTCGTGCCAACCAGTATCGGGCCGGTTATCAATGCAAAAAGCAGTTCGGGTGTTCAGATCGCCTCAAGTCCCCAATTGTCAGTCACATTAACTAACGGAACGGTTGCCTTGTCCTGGCCAACAAATGCCTCAGGCTATACGTTGCAATTTACTACGAATTTGATACCGCCGGTAAGCTGGATGAATGTCACGTCGCCGCCTGTCGTGATTGACGGACAGAACGTCGTGACCAACGACACATCCGCTCCCCAGATGTTTTTCCGGCTGGAACAATAAATAGGTTCCCCCACGAAGGGCCTGTTTCCATGACGCCCCTTTGGTCCGCTTTTTAATCCCCGTTTCCATGTGGTTTTGCTCCCAAATAGGCGCCCGCGAGCACTATGCCGTGCCGCGTGTCTTGCACCGGGAAGGACGATTAGGCGCACTTTATACTGATTTTTGGGCAGGCTCATTCATCCGCGGGATCGCCCGGCGATCACGGTCAAGGTTGTTTCAATCCTTTGCGACCCGTTTTCATCCGGAACTGGCGCAGGCGCCCGTGACTTCCTGGAACATTCGCTCCCTCGCCTGGGAGGCAGGCCGGCGAAATCAAAAAAACGGCCAGATTTACGAAAGCTTTATAAAAATTGGCGCTTCTTTTTCCACCTGCGTCCGCGGAATGCTCGCGCGCCAAAGGGATTTAAATCCTGGAAACTTTTTTTTTGCTTATGACACTGGTGCCCTGGAAGCCATGGAATGGTGCCGCGAACATGGCCTCAAATGCATCCTGAACCAAATGGACCCAAACCGTGTCGAAGTCCAGATGGTGCGCGAAGAGGAAAAACACTGGCCGGACTGGAGCACCCAATCGCTGGATGTTCCTGAAGAATATTTCCGCCGCCGCGAGCAGGAATGGGCGGTAGCAGACCGCGTGGTCGTCAATTCGGATTTTTGCCGCCAGGCGCTGATTCAGCAGGGTGTTCCCCCGGAGAAATTGGCCATTGTGCCTTTGTGCTTTGAAGCCGCGAATGATGAACAGAAAATGGAGACAGCCAGGAGCAATGCTTCAAGTTCAAAAAACAAACTTCGAGTCCTGTACCTCGGCCAGGTTATCCTGCGCAAAGGGATCCAATATCTGATGCAGGCGGCGAAACTGCTCGAAAATGAACCTGTTCAATTTGATATCGTCGGCCCAATCGGGATTTCTGCAGCCGCTATTGCTTGCGCGCCGCGAAATATGACCTTTCACGGCCGCGTTACCCGGGATCAAACAGCCCAGTGGTACCGCCAGAGCGACATATTCGTTTTGCCGACGATCTCAGATGGATTTGCCCTTACCCAATTGGAGGCTATGTCGTATGGGCTGCCGGTCATCGCCACGCCGTGTTGTGGGACAGTGGTCAGTGATGGCCAGGATGGATTCATCGTGCCACAGCGGGATATCAATGCCTTGGCCCTGGCATTTCAGAAATATCTGACTGACCCGGGATTATTGCAGAATCAACGTTATGCTGCCCTGGCTAAAGTAAAACAATTTTCATTAAATCATCTTGCAGCCAATTTGCGTTCACTTGAAAATTAAAAGGCCATGGAAAATGGAACTGTAATCAATTGAATGAAAGGAAAACTGATAAAAAGGAAATAATAGAAAAGGTACAGTTTTTGCTCATTTTTCCTGATTTTTATGTCTGTTTATCCGATATCATTTTGGGTAGTTCTTGGCGTTCTCCTGGCCGGTGGTATCTGGTCGGTCAGGCGTATTAAGGATGGCATTGGCATCCCGATGCTGGCTGTGATCGGCACTGTAATGGTTTGGTATGTCGGAGACGCTTTCTATAACGATTATGCCCAGACTTACGCCACTATGTTTGCCGACGATGTGCTTCAACATGCCTGGTGGCAGGTCGCTTGGTTTTTAGTGGTCTTCATCGCGGCTGTACCCTATATCCATCGGCGAATTAATGCCCGATTTTTGCGTCAGCAGAGTGGTGTGTATCAATTGGCGCGTTATGGGGTCAACCAGCCGGCTCTTCAGCGTCAGTTGGACATTTTATTCATTGGCTGTGCAGCGATCTACGCCATCCTGGTCATTATCGCCGCGACTCGTTTAAAAGGGGAAATGTTCTATTTCTTCTTCCCTTATTTGGGCTACAAACCCCAACCGTGGGGCCGCGGCCGGATTGGGACGGGCTTTGATGCGTTATTAAGTTTTGCAGAATACATTCAAATGATGGTCTCTGCAGTCTTCGGCGTGGTGGTTGCCGTTTCCACGAATCGCCGCACGCGGATTTTAGCGTTGATTTTATGCGCCATAGCGTGGCCTTATTACCTTTTTGACCGCACCCGCAATACCATTTTGGCTGTTATCATTCCCGCTATTTTGACCTGGGTTTTTTTGCGAATCCGCGGCAGCGTTCTAAAAAAAGCGGCTATCCTGGCAGTGCTTTTCCTTTTTGTTAATGCCTGGATGGCCTTCATTATCCAAAATCGCGGAACTCAAAGCATTGCCAATGCCTTCAAAGAAAAAGGATTCAACCTGAAAAAAGAGTCATCCGTGCATCATGAAGGACTCAATATGTTTGAGGAATTATGTTGGATTAATACCTTCATTAAAAAAGGAATCTATGAGCCTAATTGGGGCGCCCGATATTTTGCCGAGCTTGTCAATCCCATTCCCCGGGCTCTTTGGCATGGTAAACCGCTCATTGGAATTGATTATGCCATCGCTCGCGGCCAGGGGATTGACAATGCGGAAAGTGGTGCTGGTGTTAATGCCACGATTTCTACGGGTATGATCGGCCAAGGGATCGTCAATTTCGGCGGGATTTTAGGACCTGCTGCCGCTGCGCTTCTCATGAGTTTTTGGGTGGCTGTTTTGGCGCGACAAGATCTAAACATCTGGAAATTAGGCCGTCTTCCGCTCTATGCGCTTGGCTTGATATTGACCTTCAATTTGGGCCGTGACATTACTTTAATTACCCTTTATCCCTTTGTTTTTGGATCTGCGCTGCTTTGGTTTTTGGAACGGCACCAGCCCCACTTGGCCGGTCCGTCCAACCCCAACCCCGTGAACGCTCCTCCTCCCGCGACAATGCCTGCAGGCCGGCCCATGCACAGAAGACGGATCCGCCGGGTCAGAATCGGCGTGCATCCTCCTAACAGCATTCCGTGATTATCGAGTCAGCCTCAGGCCGTAAGCTTTCACGGCATTAAATATTATTCGGGAATTTTTTTTTGAAAAAAATCGCCATTATTTTTCATCGGATTGGGCCTTATCATTTTGCGCGCGCCCGTGCGACCGCCAAAGTCATTGATACCACTTTGATTGAGGCATTTAAAAGTGATGATACCTATCAATGGGACCTCGTAACAGGTGCCGACGGGTTTGTTCGAACGACAGTCTTCGAAAAATCCCCGGAGTCAAAAGATGAATTGGTTCGTGGCATTCAAACGGCCCTGGATGCCTGCCGCCCCGACGCCGTGGCCGTTCCTGGTTGGGGCGATGCCCTGGCCTTTGCCGCTATCCAATGGTGTGCCGCCAATGGCGTTCCTGCCATTGTCATGTCCGAAACCACCGAGTGGGATGAGCCGCGCCGGCCTGTCAAGGAATGGGTTAAACGGCGAATTTTAAAGCTTTGCACGGCCGGCCTGGCCGGGGGCCAGCCTCATGCTGATTACCTGGTCATGCTGGGCATGTCCCCGGCAACTATTTTTCAGGGATATGATGCCGTGGACAACGAGTATTTTGCGCAAAAAGCGGGGGAGGCCCGGGCCCAAGGTGTAGAATTGCGGAAAAAATTTGGGCTGCCGGAAAATTATTTTTTGGCCAGTGCCCGTTTCGTGGAGAAAAAAAATCTCCCCAACCTGGTCCGCGCTTACGCTCAATATCGTAACCAGGCCGAAAAGGCAAAACGCCCAAAATCTGAAATTTGGGACCTGGTCTTGCTGGGCGATGGTCATTTAAAGCCCGAACTTACCAGCCTTATTACCGGTCTTGGCTTGCAGGAATCCGTCCTGTTGCCGGGCTTCAAACAATATGGCGAACTGCCTGCATATTACGCTTTAGCCAAAGCCTTTATCCATGCGAGCACCATCGAACAATGGGGACTGGTCGTGAACGAAGCGATGGCTTCCGGCTTGCCCGTCCTGGTTTCCCATCGCTGTGGTTGCGCCCATGACCTGGTCCAGGAAAACGTGAATGGATTCACCTTTGACCCTTTTAATACGGAACAGATCGCCGGGATCATGTTCCGCGTTTCAGGATCCACATTTCCCATTGCGAGTTTGGGTGCGGCCAGCACTCGTATCATTGCCAATTGGTCGCCGGACCGGTTTGCTCAAGGACTTGGCCAGGCCACCGATGCTGCCCTGGCTGCTCCTCGCGTTGGGCTGGGAATGCTCGATCGCCTCCTCCTTCAACTTCTTTCGAGAAGATAGAATTAATGGATATCGTCCACGTTACATCCTGGCTTTCACGGCTCGGCGGCGGAATTCCGCCGGTCATTTGGGCGCTGGCTCGCGAAACCAGCCGGCGCGGCCAAAATGTTTCTGTCGTTGGATTAAAGGACGAATGGGTCGAGGCCGATTGCAAAAAAGATAATTTTACATTTGTATCCGGTGAAATTGTTGGCCCGCGATCCTTCGGCTTTTCGCCGGAATTGAAAAAACAACTGCGGGCATTTGCACGGTCCGGAGGAATCGTTCACAGTCACGGATTGTGGATGTACCCGGGATGGGCGGCCAGAAAAGCGGCCGTTGAAAATAATTGCCGCTTGTTGCTTTCTCCTCACGGCATGCTTGAACCCTGGGCCCTGGATCGTTCCAGTTTGAAAAAAAAAGCCGCCGGGCACTTTTTTGAATATAAAAATTTGAAGCAAGCCGGCTGCCTTCATGCCCTCTGCGCGCCTGAAGCGGAAAATTTTCGCCGTTTTGGACTTAAAAATCCCATCGCTATCATTCCTAACGGTGTGGACCTGGGCGAACTGTTGACGCCTGATAACGCGATTATGGAAAAATTTCCGGAGATCAAAGGACGTCGTCGCATCTTATTCCTTTCCCGGCTTCATCCCAAAAAAGGATTGGGGAACCTGTTGCAAGCCTGGCAAAAAATGGCGCCTCACTTTAAAGACTGGCAGCTTCTCATCGCAGGCAGTGGTGACTCCGCCTATGAAAGTGAATTGAAAGCCTTCTCAAAAGATTTGATTCCAAATAAAAGCGTTGTTTTCCTCGGGCAGATTTCGGGGGAAAATAAAAAACAAATTTTGGCTGCAGCGGATGCCTTTATTCTGCCGTCGTTTAGTGAAGGCTTCAGTGTGGCCATTTTGGAAGCCGCCGGCGCCGGTCTTCCGGTGCTTTTGACCCCTCAATGCAATTTTCCGGAATTAGCCCGCGCAAATGCAGCTATTGAAATCACCACCGACACTGATGGAATCGAGAAGGGCCTGCGGCAAATTCTGGAACTTCCTGATGAACAAAGAAAAGTCATGGGGCAGAATGGCCATGAGCTGATTAAAAAATCCTATACCTGGCCGTCCATTGCCGGACAAATGTGCCGGGTCTACGACTGGATGATGGGAAAATGCCCTATGCCCGAAACGGTAAGAACCGTCTGATTTGGTTTCTCTCGAACGGACCTCACCGCTTAATCAGTCTGTCAAAAGACCGTAGGGCATATATCGGAATGTTGAGCCTTAGTTATTGGTTCTCAACGATGTAGCGGGATTATCCTCCATTTGTTGAGGATAGTGTTGAGGGTTAACCATCTTAACATCAACGATGTAGCACTTGTTAAGCCTTTCCCGCGAATATACCATTCCTTATCAAAAGACCCCTGATTCCCCCCTTAAATTTAAAGCGTGCTTTTACCAAAAAACGATGGCATTATGTGATTTGGTCAAATTAAGGGTTTTTTAGATAGATTTCTCCGCCGCGCTGGCGCAATTTTTGCTGAAACATTAAGACTTGGAAATAGGCATACAATTTAACATTTTGGCGTTTCAACGGTCTAATTTTAACAAAAATGTCCGTTGACCTGTCATCCTATTCCTCTTCTGCCTTTGACCGCGGTGCCGGCAGGTTTCGCGAAAGCCTTTGGCTGCTGGTAAGCCTTTTTCTCTTCCGCCTTTGCCCTGTCAGTTTATCGCCTCTCAAACGGGCCATATTGCGCGGTTTTGGAGCCAAAATTGGCCGCGGCGTGGTCATCAAGCCACAGGTCAAAATTACCTTTCCCTGGAAACTTGAAATCGGCGATTTCGTCTGGCTGGGCGAAGAATGCTGGCTGCTCAACCTCGACCGTATCGCCATCGGCAATAATGTCTGCATTTCCCAGCGCACATTTCTCTGCACTGGCAACCACAACTACCGTCGGTCAACGTTCGATTTGATGGTAAAACCCATCATTGTTGAAGACGGCGCATGGTTGGGAGCGGGATCCTGGGTTGGACCGGGCGTAAAAATCGGTTCCCATGCCATCCTCTCCGCCTGTTCCATGATCTCCAGCGACATGGAACCATGGGGAATTTATCAGGGAAATCCGGCCGTATTTATTAAACGCCGTACCATGGAAAATCCGCCAACGGTTCCGTTGGAAAAACCGCTTGGAGTTAATTGAAATCCGGTATGGATACACCAATGCAAATCGAATCCCGTCCCGTTGCGAACGTCAAATATTCCGCGCTCGACTGGGTTTTAATCATTGTACCTTTTACGTGGCTTTGGTTTCACCTGATTGACAACCTGAGGTTGCAGTGGACCACGGATCCTCAATACAGCTATGGCCTCGTTGTGCCATTACTCACCGCAGGATTGCTCCTGCGGCGCTGGCAGCGCTTTTCTGCCGATCCCATTCGCAGCGGTGGATTTCCAACATCGCTTTGGGTAACGGTCCTGGCCGTTTTCCTGATTGTCTTTTATTTCCCAATCCGCCTCCTTGAGGAAGCCGTCCCTGAATGGCGGCCTATTGGATGGCTATTGGCCATTGAAACTATCGTTTTAACCTTGTATGGAATTTACCTCCTGAAAGGCAGAGCGGGTTTGGTCCGTTACGCGTTTCCTATTTGCTTCTTTTTGACGGCTGTTCCCTGGCCCACACTTTTTGAGCAACCCATTATCCAAAGCCTAAGCCGCATCAACGCGGCGATGGTTGTTAATGTTTTGAGCATTATCGGTGTGCCGGCCATCCAGCACGGAAACATTATTGAAGTCAGCACCGGCCTCGTTGGGATCAATGACGCCTGCAGCGGAATTCGCTCCCTCCAATCCAGCCTGATGATTTCACTTTTCCTTGGGGAATTTTATTTAATGAAATGGCCCCGCAGGTGTTTCCTGGTGCTTGCCGGTTTCGCGGTGGCGATGTTCTTCAACATTTGCCGCACGTCTATCCTCACCTATATCGCCGCTAAAAAAGGAATTGATGCGGTGGCCAAATACCATGACGAAACAGGGATGACCGTTCTTCTGGCTTGCACGGCCACGTTATGGGGCGTGAGCTATTTGGCCAGCATTTTTCCAAAACGCTCCCCCGGATCTCAACCACACGTGGATAATTCCAGCAGGCAGGATAGTGGATTGCAAAATTTTCAAGCAGCCCGGTTTCTATCCATTACCCTAATCGTTTGGGTTGGGCTGGTCGAAGCAGGCGTTCAACTGTGGTATCACGTCCGCGAATCAAAAATCGATCCTGGCCCATCCTGGTCTTTGGTTCTGCCTGAAGACAATGCTACATTTAAACCGCTTCCTGATACCCCGGAAGAACATACCTTGCTTCGTTTTGACGATGGCAAACAGGGTCAATGGCAGGCAGCGGACGGCACTTTCTGGCAGGCCTACTACTTCGACTGGTTGCCCGGTCGCGTAGCCGGTTATTTGGCCAAGCGGCACACCCCCGACGTTTGTTTGCCCGCTGTGGGCTTAACAATGACCTCCGGACCGGCGCTGACAATCTTAGACGTCAATGGTCTCAAATTGCCCTTTCGCAGTTATGTCTTTACCGGTCCGGGGACCACTCTTCAGGTCTTTCAATGTCATTGGGAACCCGGCATAAAAGATGAAACCTATGCTAATGAATCCTCCCGTTTCAACCTGATTCGCGGCATTTGGGCGGGCAGGGGAAATAAAGGACAAAAAGTAATTGAAATTGTCATGACGGGATATAAAAATTCAGATGACGCGAGGGAGGCGTTAGCGAGCGAATTACAGAAGATGATCAAAGTTGAAAAAACTCAGGCTCGATTAAACCCCTAAACCATGTTTGGCGATTTTGACAAATATATCATGGTATTCATGACCGGGTTGCTGGTGTCATATCTCTTGACGCCAGTGGTCAAATCCATGGCCTTCCGGTTTGGCGTCGTTGACCTTCCCAATGAGCGGCGGCCCCATCAACGGCCTACCGCACGGGGCGGAGGGGTGGGCCTTTTCATTGCGGTCCAAATCGCCTGCCTCCTGGCCGTCACTTTCCCATGGCCCAAACTTGCCGGTGAATTCAACTTCACCTGGTGGTGGCATTTCGCCATCGCGTCTTCGATCTTATTCGTGGTCGGAATCATTGACGACGTCCGTGGAATGAAACCATTGATAAAGCTCGCCGGGCAGGCTTTGGCGGCGTTGGTCATATCTATTTCCGGCACAAAATTCGGGCTTTTTTTGGGATACGCTCTTCCCGCTCCGGTTGATCACCTGCTCGTCGTTATATGGCTTGTCGCCATCATTAATGCATTTAACCTTATTGACGGGCTTGATGGCCTGGCTTCCGGGCTGGCGGTAATTTCTGCTACCGGCTTGTGCGGTATTTTGGCGATGCAGCATAAAGCCGGGGATGTCCTGGTAATTGTCGGGTTCATTGGCGCCTGCCTGGGTTTTCTGCGCTATAATTTTCATCCTGCCAGCATCTTCCTTGGTGACACCGGAAGCATGTTCATTGGATTTACCCTGGGCGTTGTTTCGCTTCAAACGCTGAACAAGAATTCATTCATCATTTCATTCACCATTCCCATGTTGGTCCTCGGGGTGCCGATTTATGACGCCATGTTGGCCATTTGGCGGCGTGCCGTCCGCAAATGGATTAGTGAAAAAACCCATGGGGTTAAACGAGGCATCATGCAGCCGGATTTGGAGCATTTGCATCATCGCCTGAAATTTGCCGGATTGAGCACCCAGCGGGTGGCCATGTACCTCTACATCATCAACGGCACCCTCGTCATTGTCGGCCTGTTGATAGCCCTTTTCCAATCTCAAGCCGCGGGAATTTTTCTCATCGCGCTGCTTGCGGGGGTATATGTTTTGATGCGGCATTTGGCCGTAATCGAACTGCGTGAAACCGGCAGCGCCCTGTTAATGGGATTGCGCCGGCCTACCAATTCCGCTGTTAAATCTCTGTTCTATCCGTTTTGGGACATGATTTGGCTCTCCGGCTCGCTCGCCCTTATCATGTGGGTCGTTGAACAGAAAAGAGTGGATTTTTGGCACAATTGGTTTTTTGACCTGCCGGTTTGGGTCACGCCTACCTTTTCCTTGCTTGCGATTTCCCGCAACTATGTCACTTATTGGCCGCGCGCCCGGCTACGGGACGTCATCAACGTCATCTTTCTGCTGCTAAGTGGCATTATCTTCAGTCTGGGACTTGCTTTGCTCGTTAACCCCGCTGTAAGCCAGGAAAGCATTATACGGGCACTGTGGATCATTGCCATTAGCCATCCCCCCATTATCGCGTCCCGGGTGGCCTATCGTTGTATCGAAGAACTTGCTATCTGGGTCAAAGGACAAAGCGAACAACCGGGTGCGGCCGAAAGGATCTTCCTCTATGGCGCCGGCACCCGGGCGCAGCTGTTTTTAAAAGATTGCGCCGTCAGCAATGCAAAAAATCCCGATCGGCGCGTCATCGTCGGTTTCATAGATGATGAAGCCGCCCTCCATTATCAATGGACTTATGGCCATCTCGTGCTGGGCGGAACCAAAGAGTTGCCTCTTTTAATTTCTAAATGGAAAATCAATCGTATCATCGTAGTCGCTGACCTCCTTCCCGAAAACTGGAAAACCATCCGCGAAATTGCGATCCGGGAAGGAGTCCATCTCAGTGAATGGTTCCCCCAGGAACATGAAATTAACCTCGCAAAATCCAACAAATCAGACATCGTCGAAACATTGCAGAAAAGCCCTTGAACCAAATAGACCGGAAACTATCAATCCAATATGCGTAAAATCATTATCATCTTTGCATGTGGCATCATCCTGCTGTTGCTGGGCTATTGCGGCCATCGCGCCTACAAAGTATGGAAACAGGAACATTGGGTGACACTGGCAAAGCAATACGCAGAAAAAAAAGATATCCAAAATGAATTACTTGCCCTGAAGCAAGCACTCCAGACCGATCCCCGAAATATTGAAGCCTGCCGGATGATGGCAAATTTGGCCTCTGCCGCCGGCTCGCCAGCGGCTTTAACCCTGCGCGAAAAAGTCGTTGAACTGGATCCGAGTTCTTTAGACGACCGTCTTGCCCTGGCTCAGGCAGCCATTCTTGCCAGCGATTATAACACCGCGTCAAACGCCCTGGCGGGCGTAAGCCCTGGCGATAAAAAATTGGTCAATTATCTCGATGTTGCTGGGGAATTGGCTGTCGCCGCAAACAATCCGGCAGAAGCCGAGTCGGATTTTGCTGAAGCATCACGCCTGGATCCGTCTAACCCCGTCTCACAATTCAGTCTGGCCTTTATTCAACTGCACGGCACCAATGCCCTCGATCGGGATGAGGCGCGAGTCAATCTCAAGCGAATCAGCATGAATTGCACAAATGCCTTCGTTCGCGGCCAGGCCCAGCGGGAACTGGTTTATGATGCTTTGCGGTATAAGGATTATAATACCGCTCTGTCTTTCTCGAAAGATTTGGTGCAACAACCCACCGTGAGTTTTCCTGATAAACTG
>Ga0335083_10007164_pt1 | contig 13782 bp, 12 predicted proteins | sample Lox_Sample_42_FD_206716 | JGI IMG/M metagenome (GOLD analysis project Ga0335083, IMG submission 206716) | Soil microbial communities from Loxahatchee National Wildlife Refuge, Florida, United States - Lox_Sample_4.2 | ecosystem: Environmental > Terrestrial > Soil > Wetlands | place: USA...
ACATCACGAATTCACTGCTGAGCGTCGACATGAACGCCGTCCTCGGCGGCACCATAGTCGTGGGCGCCGTCTTCGTCGGACTCAATCTCTTCTCCGACCTCCTCTACCGCGTCTTCGATCCGAGGGTTCGATGAGCGAGGCCACCGCATCCCGGGAATGGCGCGCCTGGCTTACGGCGGAAGCGCCGAGCTCGCGCCTCCACGCGCGCTTCGTCCGAGGCTATGCGACGGCGCTCATCTTCCTGCGGAACCCGCTCGCGCTCACGGGTCTCGCGCTCGTCGTGACGCTGCTGGCGGTGGCAGCCGCGGCGCCGCTCCTCGCCCACGGTGATCCCGTGGCCCAGGACCTGAGTCGCCGCCTCAAGCCGCCGAGCGCCGCCTTCTGGTTCGGCACGGACGAGCTCGGCCGCGACATTTACACGCGCATTCTCTACGGCGCGCGCATCACCCTCGGCATCGTCTCACTGGTGGTGGTGATCGTAGCGCCGATCGGCCTTCTCGTGGGCTGCATCGCCGGATATCTCGGGGGGGTCGCGGATGGGATCCTCATGCGTGTCACCGACGTGTTCCTGGCCTTTCCACGACTCATCCTCGCGCTCGCCTTCGTGGCGGCGTTGGGACCGGGTATCGAGAACGCGGTGATCGCGATCTCCCTCACGGCGTGGCCGCCCTATGCGCGGATCGCGCGTGCGGAGACGATCGTGCTCCGCGACAGCGACTTCATCAGCGCCGCGCGGCTCCTCGGCGCGAGCCCTGGGCGGATCGTGCTGCTGCACGTGATGCCGCTCTGCCTCTCCTCCGTGATCGTGCGGGTGACGCTCGACATGGCCGGCATCATCCTGACGGCGGCGGGACTGGGATTCCTCGGCCTCGGCGCGCAGCCGCCTTCGCCGGAATGGGGCGCCATGATCTCCGCCGGACGCAAGTTCATCCTGGATCAGTGGTGGGTCGCGGCCTTCCCGGGCCTCGCCATTTGTCTCGTGAGCCTCGGATTCAACCTCCTGGGCGACGGGCTCCGCGACGTTCTCGACCCGAAACAGCGATGACGGCGTCGCTTCTCGAAATCGCAGATCTCCGCGTCTCGTTCCGGACCTCGCGCGGAATCAGCGAGGCCGTGCGTGGCGTAGGCTTCACCATGGGCCGAGAGAAGCTCGGCATCGTCGGCGAGAGCGGTTCCGGCAAGTCCCTTACGGGCCGCTCGATCCTCCGCCTGCTGCCGCCGGGGGCAACGCTTCGGGCCTCGCGGCTCGTCTTCGACGACATCGACCTCCTCGCCGCAAGCGCCGCCACGATGCGCAAGCTCAGGGGTCGGCGGCTCGCAATGGTGATGCAGGACCCGAAATTCTCGCTCAATCCCGTGATGACCGTGGGCCACCAGATCGCCGAGGCCTATCTCGCGCACCAGCGCGCGAGCGCCTCGGAGGCGCGCGAAAAGGCGCTCGCGATGCTCGAGGCGGTGCGCATCCGGGATCCCCATCGCGTCTACGATCTCTACCCGCACGAGGTCTCCGGCGGGATGGGACAGCGCGCGATGATCGCAATGATGCTAGCGCCCGATCCAGACCTCCTGATCGCGGACGAGCCGACCTCGGCGCTCGATGTGACCGTGCAGATGCAGGTATTGGCGATACTCGACGATCTCGTAAGCGAGCGCGGCATGGGCCTCATCTTCATCAGTCACGACCTGAGGCTGGTTGCGTCCTTCTGCGACCGCGTGCTCGTGATGTATGGGGGGCGCGTGGTCGAGACGATCGATGCGCGCCGTCTCGCCGAGGCGCGCCATCCCTACACCCGGGGTCTTCTCGCCTGCCTGCCGACCCTCGAAGGCGGCGAGGGCGAGCTCGCGACCCTGCAGCGCGATCCGGCCTGGCTCGCGGCGCCATGATCGAGGTCGCAGCGCTCACCGTCGACTTCGGCGAAACCCGCGCTGTCGACGGAGTGTCCTTCCGCGTCGCGGAAGGCGAGGCCTTCGGGATCGTCGGCGAATCCGGCTCCGGGAAATCGACCGTGCTGCGCGCGCTCTCGGGCCTCAACCGGCATTGGTCGGGTCGCATGGCCGTCGACGGCGAGCCGCAATCCCAGCATCGCACGCGCGCCTTTCACCGCCACCTGCAGATGGTGTTCCAGGACCCCTATGCATCGCTGCATCCGCGTCACACGGTCGACCGAGCCCTCGCGGAGCCCTTGCGCATCCACGGGATCGGCGAGCGCGAGCCGCGCATCGTTCGTGCGCTGCATGAGGTCGGGCTCGGGCCCGAGCATCGCTTCCGCTATCCGCACCAGCTTTCCGGCGGACAGCGGCAACGCGTGGCAATCGCGCGCGCGCTCATCCTCGAGCCGCGCGTCCTGCTCCTCGACGAGCCCAGCTCCTCGCTCGACGTCTCCGTGCAGGCGGAGATCCTGAACCTGCTGCAGCGCCTGCGCCGCGAGCTCGGGCTCACCTATCTGTTGGTGAGCCACAATCTCGCCGTGGTCGCCCATCTCTGCTCGCGCGTCGCGGTGATGAATCTCGGGCGCTTCGTCGAGGAGCTCGACGTCGCGACGCTGCGCGCGCGGCGGACGCAGCATCCCTACACCGCGCAGCTCCTCCGCGCGAGCGAGGGCTACGACCGCGCGGCAGCGGCTGCACTGGTGAGTTTCGATTGAGGCACTACGCCGGCGCGATGAATAAAAAAAAGATGCGGCCGATCGGGCGGCCGCACCTGAGGAGGAAATGCTGCAACGCCGGGCAAGCGTCGCAAGCACAGGGGTTGTTTTGCGCTTCGTAGCCGCGGATGCTACGGACGCGCACAAAACCTAGCCGAGCGTGCCTACCCGCGCGCGGGACAAAGTTGTGTCATTCCGCCAATGAGCGGGACGGCCGCGCGGTCGGAAGCGTGATCCGCACGAGCAGCCCGTGCGGCTCTCGGTTCTCCGCGCGGATCGTGCCGCCGAGCGCCTCGACGTTCCGCCGCGCGATCCAGAGTCCAATCCCGAAATGCGAGCCGCGGCCGCCGATCCCTTGTCGATGCGAGAAATAGCGCTCGAAAATGCGATCGAGATTCTCGACGGAAACGCCGGGCCCGCTGTCGGTGACCGTGAGCTCCGCCATGCGGTCGCCCTTGCGGTCGAGGCGGACCTCGATGGTGCCGCCGCGCGGCGCGAAGGAGAGAGCGTTGTCGAGTACGTTCTCGAGCACAGTCTCGATCATGTCCTCGTTGGCGTAGATCACGATGCCGGAAGGGATGTGGCCGTCGAGCGCGAGCTGGCGCTCGGCGATAGCGTCGGCATGCGCGTGCAAAAGGCGATGCAGCAGCGTCGAAAGGTGGACGGGAGTGCGCGGCATGTTGATGAGATCGGCCGTCGCCTCGTCGAGGCGGCGCGCGGAGGAGACGAGCGCGTCGAGGCGGTCGAGCGAGTTCTCGATCAGCCCGAGCGCGCGTTGGCCACGCGGATTTTCCGCCGGCACGGACCGGCTGAGCGGCTCGAGCGATTGGCGGATCACGGCGATCGGAGTCTTGAAGGCGTGCGCATTGTCCTCGGCGGTGCGGCGGATGTCGCGGGCGGATGCATCGAGCGCCGAGACCATTCCGTCGAACTCCGCGGCGACCACAGCAAGCTCGGGAACGTCATTCTCCTCTGCGAAGGAGACGTCCGGCGCGCGATCACGGATCGCGCGGGCGCGCTCCGCGAAGCGTCGGAGCCCGCGTCGCACGCCCCAGAAAGTGCTGAGGGTGATCACGACCATGATGACGTAGATCACGGCGGCGATCCGTACCTCCGGCGTCGTCCAATAGGGCCGCCCGAGATGCGAGCCGAGGACGCTCCCAGCGGAGAAAGACGTGACGACGGCGAAGCAGCCGGAGGCGACCTTGATGGGAGTGACGGATGTCACCACTTCATCTTCGGCGCCGGGCGTGCTGTAGCGTCGGGCATCGGCGAGTTCGCCCACGCAGGTCGCGGAGAGCCGGTCGAGCACCCCCTGCTGCGCAAGCTCGCCGCGTTCGTTGTCGAGCTGCGCCGCGGAGACCGCGGGCCAGGATGCGACGTAGTAGAATTCCGTCTTGCCCGCCGGCTGGAAGATCACCTTGACGCGGGTGCTGTCGCTCGCGAAGCGCTCCAGCGCGCGGCCAAGATCCGGGATCGACGGCTTGTCGGTGCCGGCGACGATCGGCTGCAGGGCTTGCGCCATGATCCGACCCTGCTCGCGCACGCTCTGCAGCAGCAGGTCCGCGGTCGCGCGGTCGGCCGCGCGGAACTGGTCATAAAGGATGAGCGGCACGGCGAGGAAGATCGCAACCAGAAGCGCGGCCTTCGCCGCGAGCGACCGGTGGAACCGCCAGCGCCGCAAATCGCCGTCGGCCGCGCCCTCAGGCGACGGTCCAGCGATAGCCGAAGCCGGCGTAGTTGTGGATCTGGTCAAACTCGGTATCGACATCGCGGAACTTCTTGCGAATGCGTTTTATGAAGGTTCGTACGTTGGCACGGTATCCCTCCGTGCCGCTGCCGGCCAGAAAGTCTTTTCCGTGCACGAGGTCGTAGAGCTCGCGATAGGAAAGATCCTCTCCGGGCTTGAGGGCGAGCTGCGCAACCATACGGAATTCCGTTAGCGTGAGATCGACCGCTTGGCCGTTCCAGAAGGCGCGGTTGATGTCGAAGCGCAGCTCCAGCGGACCGAGGCGTACTTGCGCGGGCTGCTGTTGCGCAACTTCAAGGGCCGGGCGCTGTCCCTCGGCGATGAGCTCGATGCGCTTCACCAGGATCGAGAGCCGCCGCGACTTGTCGATGAAATCGACCGCGCCGCCCGCGAGCGCCGCCTCCTCGTAGATGTCGTCGCTGAGCGCGGTAAGAAAGATCACCGGCGTCATCGCGCCGCGCTGGCGAAGCTCGCGCAGCATCTCGAGCCCGTTCATGCCGGGCATCCGCCAGTCCAGCAAGATCACGTCGACCGCCTCGCCCGAGCCCAGGAACTCGAGCGCCGGATAGGCGCCTCCGAAGGTCGTGACCGCGAAGCCCTCATCGATCAGGTTGAGCCCGAGGCTCTCGCGAAACTCGTCGTCGTCGTCAACGAGCAGGATTCGCGCTTGCCGGGCTGACGCCGGCTTCGTGCCGGGCGACGAGATCGGAGAAACAGCGGTCTCGGGCTGGATCGGCTGTGTCATTGCTCTTCACCTCGTAATGAAGGGCGCGCATCACTTGGCTCTTCAGGTCCAGATAGAAATATATCTCCAGTTGGCAGTTGCGACCTGCATAGTGCCAGATTCGCGCCGGAGCAGATTCGGAGCTTTGTTGGGGCGTGCCCAGCAGCGACTCGATCTGCTTCTGGTCGAGGCCGATCAATCCTTCGGGATCGGCGGCAGGCGAGGGCATCTCTGGCTCGGTCGTCACCGACGGCATTGGACCCGCGGGATTGAGGGCGAGCGTCGATGGCACAGCAGGCTTGCGCGGCGGAACCGGGGGCGGGGGCTGCAGATCGGCGGCAGGTGTCGGCGGCGCCTCGACCTTGGCCGGCGGCGGCTTCTCCGGCAGCAACCAGGCGCAAGCGCCGAGTTGAAGCATTAGAGCGAGGGAGGCGATGAGTGCGCTTGGTTTCATAAATGGGCGGTTTCCACTGACGCAGTCGGCTGCAACCGGCGCGCCGGAATCCTCCTTTCGGCCCACGGGCAAGAATCCATTAATAATCATTAAGGTCTGGTTAAGCATAGGAAAAAGTCTCTACTTTTGTTTCCGCGACGGGAGGCGCCCAAACTGGAGGGGCGGCGGTCGTTTCGCTATGAGAGGTTCTGTGGCATCGTCCGCGGTACAACATCTTAGGGCTTGGAGATGGTGCTTGTAACCGAGACAATAGATAGGGCGGGTTTGCGTTTTCTCGACCTGGACGCACTGGAAGCGGCTGTCCGCCGCGACGATCCCTTTCCCTTTCTGATCGCCCCGGGCTTCATTCCGCCTGGCGCGCGCGCAGCCATCGGTGCCGATTACCCCGCGGTTGCGGGACCAGGAAGCTTTCCGGTCGAGGAGCTGCGCGTGGGCGCTACCTTTCGCGCCTTCCTTGGCGAGCTCGAGGGCCCGGCCTTCCGCCGCGCGATCGAGAAGAAATTCGGGCTCGACCTCGCCGGCCGCCCAACGATGGTGACGGTGCGCGGCGAGGCGCGCTTGCGCGACGGCCGCATCCACAACGACAGCCGCAGCAAGCTCGTCACCGTTCTCGTCTACATGAACGACGCCTGGGAGCCTGCCGAAGGTCGCTTGCGCCTGTTGCGCTCGGCAACGGATCTGAACGCAGTAGCGGCGGAGGTTCCGCCGGAGGCGGGAACGCTCCTCGTTTTCCGCGTCACCGAAAACTCCTGGCACGGCCATCTTCCCACGAGCGGCCCGCGTCGCGTGGTGCAGCTCAACTGGGTCGAGAGCGACGCCGTGGTCCGGCGCGAGCGCGCGCGCCACGGACTCTCCGCGCGAGTGAAGCGCTTCTTATCGCGCTGGCACTGATCCCCGCTGCACTGCGCGCTCTCGCCCTAGAGTCGGTGAACGAAGGTCGTCCGCTCGATCAGCTCCTCCTCCTCGCGCATCGCCCGCACGACCGCATTGGCGATTTGCTCCCATGCCTCCATGTGCCGAGCGGCGCCGCGGCTCCGCGCCTTGATCGCCTCCAGGAACGCGTGGCTCGCAGCGCGCTCGCCGAATTGAGCGATCAGCATTTCCGCGATCTCGGAGACGCTGGCGTCGTGATCGGCGCTCACGAGCCGGCGGATTTCCGATGTGTCGAGGCGGCTCGCAGGCTTTTCCGTCGTTTCCTCTGCGAGTGTCGATCCGTCGAGATAGAACCCTCGAGGTCCCTCGGATTTTCCCGGCCTTGCGATGAACAGAATTCGCTTCGCGACCAGCAGGGCGTTCGCCTCCGACCAAGAGGAGGCCTCCCCGACGGGCTGGTCGTTCACATAAACGGTCTTCGGTTGCGCTGCAGAATTCACGGCGCCCTGCCGTCAGCACTATCCGCGGGTTAACGCACGCCGATTTGCTAACCGACGACTCGAATCCGGAGCAAGTTCATTCTCGCGAGCCGCCGAGTGTGCAGGCGTCCGCATTTGCGCTAAGAAGGGGACCTATTTCACTGCTGAGAGCGTTCGTCGCGAGGGTTGCTCCGATGAGCCGGTATCCGTCCGAGGCGCTGCGAGACCTGCTGGCGCGACATATGCTCTTTCGCGGCGTTCCCGCGGAAGTCGTGAGCGGCCTCGTGCGATTTGCCATCATCAAGCACTTCGAGGCCGGCAAAGAGGTATTCGCAAAAGGCGACGTCGGCGATGCCCTCTACGGCGTGTTGTCGGGCCGTGTCTGCATCTGCACGGACTCGTCGGAGGGCGACGAGGTTCTGCTCAATATTTTGGATCCCGGCGAATTCTTCGGCGAGATCGCGCTCCTCGACGGTGGCACGCGCACCGCGAGCGCTCGCGCCATGACCGACATCGACGTGCTGCGGATCCGGCGCGAGAATTTCCTGCCGTTCCTGCACTCGAACCCCGAGCTCTGCGTCGCCATGATCTCCGTGCTCTGCAGCCGCATCCGCATGAACGTGGAGTTCATCGAGGACGCGGTCTTCCTGCATTTGACAGCTCGTCTCGCAAAGCGGTTGCAGGCGCTGAGCGAGCAGCACGGCAAGGCCTGTCCCCGGGGCACTCGGATCGACGTCAAGCTCTCGCGCCAGGATCTCGCGCACATGGTTGGCGTCACGCGCGAGCGCGTCAGCCGCGAGTTGAGTCTCTTGCGCGAGGAGGGCGTCATCGCGACGGAAGAGGGCATGATCGTGATTTGCAAGCCCGAGAGGCTGAAGGAGTTGCAGGTGCAAAGCTAAAGTCGCGGCACTGACTCTACAGAAAAAGGGGCCGGACGCGATCGCCCGGCCCCTTCTCCAAAACTGGCTCCCCGGGCCGGATTCGAACCAGAACGAACGTATTGTAGCCCCGCAATAGCCCCGGCTCGGAGCAAGCGGCAAATGGAAGATTCCGGCTCACCGAGAAATTCATCAGATCCCGTCGCGCGAGGCCAAGGCCCGCCCCAGCGAGCGCCGCGAATTCGCCGACTCCAACATCATCGGCCTCCGCCTGAGAATTACGGACCGTGGCCAAAGAAGTTGGGTGCTGTATCGACATTTTCCCGGCTCGGGGCCTGCGCGAAGTAGCCGAAATCGGCGCGCTCCAAGGCCTATCGCAACCGGAAATTCCGTCGCGCCCCTATCTTTTTTCTGCGCCGAGCCAGGCGCGAGCGAGAAGGATCGAGAGAACTGCGTGAAGCGCAACCGCGGGCCATAGCAAGATGCCGGTCGCCCCGCCCGCGAAACCGAGATAGGCAAGATAAAGCGTGACGGCCGCGCCATAGGCAAGCATGCCGACCAGCGGCGGGCCCGGCCAGCAGGCGATCCCCAATGCCGTCAGGCCAAGGCCCGCGACGCGCGCAACAGGTATGGCGATGCCGGAAAGGTCCTCGCCCAACAGCAACCGACCGACGAGCGAGGGAACGATCAGCAGCGCCAATCCGGTGGCGGCTTCGGCGACCGCGCTGTAAATCAGCACATTCCTCACGATCCGAGTTCTCCAGTCACGCATGGTGCAAGACAGTTGCCAGGAACCGGGGTCGCTAGGGCTTCGCCTTGGCCTCCTCCTCGGGCTGGAGTTTGAAGGTCAGCTTGTCGATCTTGCCGGTGAACTTGAAGGGCGGATCGTAGCGGTATTCCAACAGCGCGACACCGGTACGGGTGTCCTGGCCAACGTCGAAGGTTTCGTCCTCCGGGAAGGTGATCGGAGTGGTGTGCTCCATGGATTTCCTGGCCACCTCCTGGCCGTCCACGGAGAGCACGCCCGTGCCCCCTTTTCCCAAACCCGGACCATCGGACTTGAAATCGAAGACGATGGTGTGCTTGCCCGCGCTCAACTCGGGCCCTTCCCATATCGTGCGCTGGAGGTCGAGTAGGTTATAGAGAAACACGACCCGGCCCTGGCTGAATCCCAAGACTCCCTTGCTCAGGAACAGGCCGTAGCCGCCGAAGCGCCCGCCCTCGGTGACGATCATGCCTTCCGCGCCGCCCTCGGGGATCTCGACCTCGGCCGTTATCGTGTAGGACTTGTCCAAGATGTTCGGGGCAGCGGCGGCCGGCACGCCGACGAGCTCGCCCGAATAAGTGAAGACGGTCCTTCCCGCAGTGAGGCTCGGACGCGGCGTATTCCAGCGCGCGAGCGTCGAGTTGTCGAGCGGCAACACGTCGTACTTCTTTGCCTCCGAATAGAAGACGGCTTGCAGCTCCTTTAGCTTGTCCGGCATCTTCGCGGCGAGGTCGGTGGACTCGGTCGGGTCCTCTCTGACGTTATAGAGTTCCCAATTGTATCCAGTCATGAGGTCCGGCGGCGGTGCGCTGCTCAGCTCCCACGGGAGCGTCGCTGGCGTCGTCGCCGCGATCCACCCATCCTGATAGATCGCGCGATTGCCGAGCATCTCGAAGTACTGCGTCGTGTGCCGGCTCGGAACGTTGGCGTTCGTCTTGTCCCATGTATACACCATGCTCACGCCCTCGATGGGGGCTTGCTTGATGCCGTTGACCATATCGGGCTGCGGAATCCCGGCCGCCTCGAGGATGGTCGGGACGATGTCGATGACGTGGTGGAATTGGCGGCGGATGCTGCCCACGTCCGTGATGTGGCCGGGCCAGGATATCGCCATGCCCTGGGCCGTCCCGCCGAAGTGTGAGGGCACCTGCTTCACCCACTTGAACGGAGTATCCATCGCCCAAGCCCACTCCGCCGCGTAATGCGGGAACGTCCGTTCCGAGCCCCAGAACTCGTACCAGAGAAACTGGTCCTTCACCGGCACGGCAACGCCATTGAAGGTGGTGAACTCGTTCGGCGTGCCATTGATCATGCCCTCGGCGCTCGCGCCGTTGTCGCCGCTGATGTAGATGATCAGGGTGTTGTTGCGCTCACCCAGGTCTTCGACGGCCTGGATGACGCGGCCGATCTCGTGGTCGGCGTAGGCGAGATAGGCTCCGTAGACATCCGCCTGCTTGATGAAGAGCTTCTTCTCCAGGAGTCCGAGGGAGTCCCACTCCGGAAGCTCTTTCGGCCACGGCGTCAGCTTGGCGTTCTCGGGCATGATGCCCAAGCGTTTCTGGTTGGCAAAGATCTTCTCCCGCACCTTATTCCAGCCGTCGTCGAACAGGTGCATGTCGCCGATCTTTTTGATCCACTCCGGCGTCGGATGATGCGGCGCATGGGTGGCGCCGGGTACGTAATAGACGAAGAACGGCTTGTCCGGTGCGAGCTCCTTCATCTGCTTCATGTACTGGATGGCCTCGTCGGCCATCGCCGTCTCCAGGTTCCAGCCGGGGTTGTTGAGGAACGGGTAGATCGCCGTCGTGTTGCGATACAAATTCGGCTGCCACTGGCTGGCATCGCCGCCGACGAAGCCGTAGAAATAATCGAAGCCCATTCCATTGGGCCACTGATCGAACGGTCCGGCCTGGCTCGACTGATAAAAGGGCGTGTTGTGATCCTTGCCGAACCAAGCGGTCGCGTAACCGTTGCCCTTCAGTGTCATGCCGATGGTGCCCTTGTCGATCGGAATGATCGAGTCGTAACCCGGGAAGCCCGTCGCAATTTCGCCGACTACCCCGAAGCCCTCGGAGTGATGGTTGCGCCCCGTGATGATCGCCGCCCGTGTCGGCGAGCAGAGCGAGGTGGAGTGGAAATTCGTGTAACGCAGCCCCTCTGCGGCGATACGGTCCATCGTCGGCGTCGGGATCACCCCGCCAAACGTGCCCGGCGCGCCGAAGCCGACATCGTCCGTCATGATCAGCAGCACGTTGGGCGCGCCCTTCGGCGGGACGACGCGCGGCGGCCACCAAGGCTTCGATTCAGGAGCCGTCTCCTTGATCACCCCGCCGAATTTCGGAGGCGGCGGCGGAATCTGCTTACCGTCGATGGTGGTGGTGGCGCCGGGCGAGCCCGGGAAACCCGTGGTCTGCTGAGCCAATGCCGAGACGCAACCCAGGACCAGAAGGCTCGCGGCCGCAAACACGCTCCGCTTGAGTTCCATGGCAAAGACTCCCGTTGGTCTGCTACGCCGCGGCAAGAAAACACTCGCGTACTCTAAGAGGTCAGCATCTGCTGCTCGGGCGACCTGCGGCCCGCATCAGGGCGCGGGCACGACCGTGTAAAACACTCCATTTGCACCGTAGGCGGGCCGGAACCAGGTGTTTCCACAGAGGTAATAGCTCTGACCCTGGACGGTCGGCGAGGCGCATCCCGCCGGGAGCGTCGCGTAATTCACGCCCATCGTGTAGGTCACCGCGCCCGCGCTGCCTGCAGCGACACCGGCGGCGTAGGCGTTCGAAGCCGCTGCCTGGCTATTGGCGCTCGCCGCGGCTGCTCCCGCGGCCACGCCGACGATCGCACCGGCCGCGGCTGCGCAGCCGTAGCAGCCCGTCGCCGAGTAGTATGGGACCGCGACGGGTGGGTGGTAGACCGGATAGGCCCCGTAGGCCGGATAGGGGGGATGATACGCGGTCGCTCCGCCCGGATAGGTATGCACGGCGCCGGCCCCATAAGCGCCGTAGGTGCTGCCGCCGTACACATTCGTGTGCTCGGTGCCGCCGCCCCATCCATGCTCGGTGCTGCCGCCATACGCATTCGTATGCTCGGTGCCTTCGCCATAGGCATGCGTCGTACTGCCGCCCGCGGCATTCGTGTGGCTCGTCTCTCCCGGGCTATGAGTCGTGCTGCCTCCGTACCGATTGGCGCTAGCCCAGGGCGCCGCCGGCGCCGCCCAAAAGGTCGCGACGAGAAGGACACCCGCTGCAATGACGGTCTTGGTCATGACACTTCACCTCATCACTGCTGCTTCGGTGCGGACTTGGAGCCCGTCTTGGTCGACTTGTTGTTGCCCAGCGGCCCGCTGCTCAACGGCTTGGTGCCCGGCGACGGTCCGGCGGCGGGGTGAGAGAAGGTTATGCGCGGCGCACTCTTGGCCCTCTCGGATACGAACGCCTCCGGCGGGATCGTGGGATCAAGCTGCCAGTCGGAGAGCTCCATGTCATTGCGCAGAGCCAGGGGATCCGCGCTATATATCGCGCGGATCCGGCGCGGCAGCTTGTCGTCGGCGCCGATCCAGACCTGCAGGAAGACGTCCTTGTTGGCCCAGGCCACCATCTCGGTCTTGACACCGCCGACGACGCCGGACGGGCCGATGTAAAAGGCGAGGATGGTACCCTCGGTCAGCATTGCGTAGGGATCGTCGACGAGCAGATCGGTGAAGGGAAAGTAGATGGCGGCGTTGTCGTACGCCGCTTTCAAGGCGGCCTGGATCGTCGGAGGCGCATCGGCTATCGCGACCAGATTCGCTGCCGGCGCGAATGCCATCATCGTCTTGCCGTCGTAATAGAACTCGGAGGCGGGCCCGTCGCCGGGCTGAACCACCTTGAGCTTGTCCGGCCGCTGCATTGTCACGTCGTAGCGCAATGTGTAGAGGATCGGGGGCCCGAGCTGGCTCGGATGCTCGTAGCTCACGACGGCCGTGAACGTCATCGACTTCGCGGCGGCGAGCCGGTCGCAGACCGCCTTGAGCAGATCCATCGCCCGCTGCTCGAGTATCATCTGTGTCGGCCCGGACGGCTTCTTCGACGCCTTCGCCGATTTGCCTGATTTGGCCGAACTGGGATTCGTTCCTGAAGACTGCGCATCGGCGTCGACCGCAAGCAGCGTCCACGCGCCGACACCGAACCCAAGCAGCAGACTCAGCGCTAACGCCCGCATTCGTCCGGAACGAGCCATTGCGATCTCCACGGTCAGAACCAGCTGTAGGGCGGCCTCACGGGATCATCCCGCATTCGAACATCTTGTTGACGATGGGCGCTGGCATGAGCGACCGCGGGCGTTTCGGGGAATGTGCAGATTTTCAAAATTAGGCCTCCAAACGGACCTGCACATTGACCCAGATCAATGGTCGCGAGCCGCGGAAGATCCTGGCGCTCCGGCACGGGTGTCGATCCGCTCTGCTCCAGCGTGTCAACGCTTTCATCCAATTCCTCGGATTAAGTCGATACCTTTGCACAAGATCGCTCCACACGTGGCCGTCTGGGACAAATCGATCTGGCCCGATGGCAGGTTCAGCCGCGCGGACTTCCGGTTTGACAGGGGGCGCAACGTCTACGTCTGCCCAGCAGGAAAATGGCGGCGAGCTTTGACGTGAATCAATGCATGACCTCGCGGAAATATTTCGTCCGCGCTGCTCTTCCTACGCGGGCGCAAGGACGTTACCGTCGAGGTCAAGATACGCCCGCAGAGCGGCAATCTCGGCGCCGCCGGCACATCCTAAACGACGAACGCGCACGGACGCGGCCGAGCCTTGGATTGACCATCGTCATTGGTCGAACCAGCGGTATTGCGCCGTGAAGATGAGGCTGTTGAATGCGCCGCTGTTGTGAGCGGTGAGCCAGCTTGCCCACGCCACTTTCGCCGAGAGCCCGTCCGCGACGGGAACCGAAAGCGTGGCGCCGTAGCGTGTCACCGATTGAAAATCGTGATTGTTGACCCCGTCGAGGATGATGTCGCCGCCGAAGTAGTGCGTTGCGTCCAGGGACAACCAGAGACCGGGACGAAAATTATAGCCGCCGTGGGCCTGAAACGACCAAATCGGGTCTTGCCCTCGCACATGACCGCCGAAGTAATTGCCGTTGTCGGTGAAGAGCCAGACGCCCGCCGAGCCGTCCACGAAAAAGTCGCCGAGGGGCTGCGAGAAACCGGCCTCTGGCTTGAAGCTCCAGCGA
>Ga0335083_10007165_pt1 | contig 13781 bp, 13 predicted proteins | sample Lox_Sample_42_FD_206716 | JGI IMG/M metagenome (GOLD analysis project Ga0335083, IMG submission 206716) | Soil microbial communities from Loxahatchee National Wildlife Refuge, Florida, United States - Lox_Sample_4.2 | ecosystem: Environmental > Terrestrial > Soil > Wetlands | place: USA...
GGTAGGCCTCGGCCTGCTTGGACAGGTCGTCGAAGATGATCAGCGCGTGCTTGCCCTGGTACATCCAGTGCTGCGCGATGGCCGAACCGGTGTACGGCGCGATGTACTTGTACCCCGACGGGTCCGAGGCCGGCGCGGCCACGATCGTGGTGTACTCGAGCGCGCCCGCCTCTTCCAGGGCCCCGCGCACCTGCGCGATCGTCGAGCCCTTCTGGCCGACGGCGACGTAGACGCAGCGGACCTGCCTGACCGGGTCGCCGGACTCCCAGTTGGCCTTCTGGTTGATGATCGCGTCGATGGCGATGGCGGTCTTGCCGGTCTGCCGGTCGCCGATGATCAGCTGCCGCTGGCCCCGGCCGATGGCGGTCATCGCGTCGATGGCCTTGATGCCGGTCTGCAGCGGCTCCTTCACCGGCTGGCGCTCGACCACGGACGGCGCCTGGGTCTCCAGCGGCCGCAGCTCGGTGTCCTCGATCGGGCCCTTGCCGTCCAGCGGCTCGCCCAGCGGGCCGACCACGCGGCCGAGGAAGCTGTCGCCGACCGGCACCGACAGGATCTCGCCGGTGCGGCGGACCTGCTGGCCTTCCTCGATCTCGTTGAACTCGCCGAGGATGACCACGCCGATCTCGCGCACGTCCAGGTTGAGCGCGAGGCCCCGGACGCCGTTCTCGAACTCGAGCAGCTCGTTGGCCATGGCGGAGGGCAGGCCCTCGACCCGCGCGATGCCGTCGCCGCACTCGATAACGGTGCCTACCTCTTCCCGCGAGGCACCCTGCGGCTCGTAGTCCTGGACGAAGCGCGCCAGCGCGTCCCGGATCTCCTCCGGCCGGATCGTCAGCTCAGCCATTGTCTCTTTCTCTCTGTGCGTGGTCCGGCGGAACGACGGCCATCTGGGTCAGCTCGCCAGCTTGCGCCGGACGGCAGCCAGCCGGGTGGCCGCGGTCCCATCGATAAGCTCATCCCCGATCTGGACGGACATACCACCCACCACCGAGGGATCAATCACGACGTTCAGGTGCACCGGGTGCCCGTAGGAGGCGGCCAGCGCGTCGGCCAGGCGCCGGCGCTGGGCCGCGGACAGCTCGACCGCCGTGCGTACCACCGCGATCAGCTGCTGCCGCCGCCGGGCCGCGAGGCTGGCACACATGTCCAGGGCCTGGGTCAGCCCGCGCCCACGCGGGTGCGTCACCATCTGGATGATCAGCCGCAGGGTCACGGCGGTCACCTTGCCGCGCAGCAGCGCGGTGAGCATCTGCTCCTTGCGCTCGCCGGGCAGCCAGGTGCTGGCCAGCGCGGCCCGCAGCTCCGGCTGGCCTGACACTACGCGGCCGAACCTGAACAGCCCGTCCTCCAGGTCGTCCAGGCCGTCCTCGGCCTCCCCGGCGATGACCATGGCCTCCACCGCGAGCTGCTCGATCGCGTCCACCATGTCGCCCGAGGTGGCCCAGCGGGACTCGGCCGCCGCCACGACCAGCGCCTCGGTGCGCCCGGACACCTTGCCGTGCAGCAGCGCCGAGGTCACCGCGGCCTTTTCCGCCGCGGGCTTGCCCGGGTCGGACAGCGCGCGGCGCAGCCCGTGCTCGGTATCCAGCAGGCCGACCACGGCGAACAGCTCGTTGCCGAGCCGGGTGGCCACGGTGGCGCTGGTGATGTTGTCCGCCGCGAGCTGCTCGGTGAGGGCGGCGAACGAGGCTCTACTCGCGCCCCTCACTGGCCGGCCACCTCGAGGTCATCGAGGAAACGGTCCACCATCCGGCTCTGCCTGGCCTCGTCGGTGAGCGACTCGCCCACGATCCGGCTGGCCAGTTCGGTCGCCAGCGTCCCGACCTCGGTCCGCAGCGAGGTCAGCGCCTGCTGCCGCTCGGCCTCGATCTGGGACTGGGCGGCCTCGGTGACCCGGCGCGCTTCGGCCTGGGCCTGCTCGCGCATCTCGGCGATGATCTGCGCGCCCTGCTCCCTGGCCTCCTCGCGCAGCCGGGCCGCGTCGCGCCGGGCGTCGTCGAGCTGCTGACGGTACTGGTCGAGCAGCGCCTTGGCCTCGGCCTGCGCTTCCTCGGAGCGGGCCAGGCCGCCCTCGATCTGGTCGGTCCGCTCGGCCAGCATCTTGGTGGCCCTCGGCAGCAGGACCTTGGCGAGCATGCCGAACACGATGAGAAACAGGATCGTGCCGATAATGAACTCGGGCCACGACGGCAGCAGCGGATTCGTCGACGCCGTATCTGCAGCGAGGTGAATCATGACGCGGTCGCCTCAGTACTTGAAGATGAACGGGGCCACCAGGCCGATCAGCGCGAGCGCCTCGGTCAGCGAGAAGCCGATCCACATGTACAGCGAGATCCGGCCGGTGGCCTCCGGCTGGCGGGCCATGGCCTCAATGGCATGGCCGAAGACCAGGCCGATGCCGATGCCGGGGCCGATGGCCGCGAGGCCGTAACCGATGGCGCCGGCGTTGAAGCTGATCACCTGGGTCGCGCCAGCGGCGACAGTTGCGCCAAGAGACATGGATTCAGTCCTTTACGTGTCGTACCGGCAGCTCGTCCCGCCGGATGGGTCGTAGGTACGTCGTAGGTACAGAGCGGTCAATGTGCCGGCTCCACGGAGCTGGCGATGTACGTGGCGGTTAGCGTGGTGAAGATGAACGCCTGCAGCAGGGTGACCAGGGTCTCGAGCAGGAAGACAAAGATCGCCAGCGCGAAGGAGCCCGCGGCGTAGACAAGCCCGACGGACAGGCTGAGCAGGTACCAGGTCGCGATCGTGAAGATCGTCAGGAGCAGGTGGCCGGCGAACATGTTCCCGAAGAGCCGGACCCCGAGGGTGAACGGCTGGAAGACGAAGAACCTGAGCAGCTCGACCGGGACCAGGATGATGTAGATCGGCGCCGGCACGCCCGGCGGGATCATGTTCCTGAGGTAGCCCCAGGCGCCCTGGTGCTTGACGCCCAGGTACAGGTAGAGGAAGTAGACGATGAATACCATCGGCCAGACGAAGCCGATCCTGGACGTGACCGGGAACTGGAGGATCGGGATCAGCTCCATCACGTTCATGATGTAGATGAAGAAGAACAGCGACACGAGGAACGGCAGGTAGGAGTCGCCTTTCCGGCCCAGTGACGGGCGGAGGATCTGGTCCCGCACGCCCAGGAGCGCTATCTCGCCGAGGTTCTGCATGCCGCGCGGGACCAGCTTGGGCGAGCGGAACGCCACCCAGAAGAACCCGATCACCACGAGCGCGGCCAAGATGGCGAGAAGCATCGGCTTGGTGAAGTCGAACGAGCCGATGCTGAAGATCGGCTTCCATTCGAAATCCTGCAGGCCCGGAGCTGGGAATCCGCACCCGCTGAAGATGTGGCAGCCCCCGCTGGCGAGCGCGTTCACGTCACCGGTCACCGGTCATCTCCTTCTGGGGAGCTCGCGATACCGCCGCCCCTTGCTTTCCGTAGCGGTAGATGATGAAACCGATCGAGATGCCCAATCCAATCAGCATGCCGATCGGGAAGAGCAACGACACGTGGACAGCGCGCCCGACCAGCCAGCCGATGAGGCCATAGGCGGCCATCCCGGAAAGCAGGTAGCTGAACACGGTCCAGCCGATATTCAGGCCCTCGGCCCGGCCGTGGGCCGCGGCCTCTCTCCGGCTGGCCTCAGTGTGTGCTGCGTTGCCTTGGCCGCTCATGTCACCGGCCTCGCCCCGCCAGTGGCTGCTCGGGCTCCACATACAGCATCTTGACCTTTACCGCCGTGATGACCTGGGCGGCGCTCCAGACCAGGATGCAGCCGATAGCGACAAAGCCGACGGTCCTGGTACTGAAGGCGGTCGTACCGTTCATGTTGGACACGATGACGGCCAGGGCGATGATCTTGACCAGGTAGGTGATCATGGCCGCCACCATCATGGCCCCGGGGCTCACTCGCGCGGCCCGGCCGACCACCAGCACGCTGATACCGAAGAACACGGTGACGATGGCGACGCCCACCAGCGCGCCGATCAGTCCCTTGACGCCGACCAGGGCGGCGCTCACGGCGACCATGATCGCGGCCGCGACGGCGGTCAGTGCGGCTGCGCGCCGCACGATCGTGGCATATTTGGCCAGCATTACAGGGCTCCTGAGGGTTCGACATAAACGCTGCTCACGCGGACGAATACCCCGCGCGGGATGCAGGAGCCGGTATCCGTCCCGCTATCGCGGTCCGGGTGTCCGGTCAGGTTTACGAAAGGTATCACGGGCCTCTCATCACGCCGTTGGGGGCCTGCTCGTGAAATCTATCACAAAGTCCTTGACTCTGTCTTTACCTGAGCGGGCCCAATTTATGACCAACTCCAGCCCTCTGGACCCTCCTTGGCCGCTTCTTGCGCCCCGGGCCGTAGGCGCGCAGCCGGGGCCGGGCTCACGAAAACGCCCCATAACCAGACATTTCTCCGGCACGTTCGGCACCGGAGCGGGAGACCGTGTCCGATCCCCGAACGCCAAAGAAAGTTAAAGAATCGGTTTGGGGCAAGCTACCTGACCCACCTGCCCGGCCGCTAGGCCCGGAACCGGTTCGCGACCGTCTTGCCCGGGATGCTCCTGCGGCTGGGGTCACCCGTTGTGCGGACGGTGTTCCAGTGCCTCGTCTCCGGGATCCGGCTGACCCGGGAACGGGCTCTCGCCGGAGTAAGGGTCGCGCCTGGAGAGGGGATCCCGGCCGGGGAAGGAGCCGTGGTCCGCGTAGGAGCCTTGCCCGGGGTAGGAGTCTTGGCCTGGGTAGGAGCCGTGGTCAGGGAAGGAGCCGTGGTCAGGGAAGGGACCTTGCTCGGAGAGGGTGCCTTGCTCGGGGTAGGAGGGCTCGCTGGACCATGGGTCCTGGCTGTTCGCGGGGGACCGCTCCCACGGTGCGGTGGGGTGGCCGCTGGCGTGGTGGCCGTTAGATACTTGCGGCCCGGAAAACGGCAACGGGGCGGGGTAGTGCGACGGGCTGGCGAAGGGGTCGGCGCCGGGGAGGAAACCGGCCGTGGGGAGCGAATCCGCGGACGGCGCGGGCGGGTCGGACCAGTGACTGCTGGCCTCGCCGGGCTGCGCGGACGGGTGGGGCCAGTGGCCGTTCCCGTCGCCGGACGGCGCCGGTACGGGGAGCCAGTGGCCGTTCGCGTCGCTGGGGGGCGCGGACGGGAGGAAGCGCGGGACGTCGGGGACGGGTGCCGCGGTGGCGGGGATGGGGGCGGGCGGGGCGGCGGGCTTGGCCGTGGCGGCGGGCTTGGCCGTGGCGGCGGGCTTGGCCGTGGCGGCGGGCTTGGCGGGCGGGCGTGACCGCCAGGGGCGCAGCCGGGGCATGGTGGCGGGGAGCAGGGCCAGCACCGCGACCAAGGTGGCGGCGACGAACACCACCGAGGGGGTGCGGACCAGCGAGAGCGACACCACGGTGACCGAGAACAGGGCCGCCCACAGGTACATGAGCAGGACGCTCTGCCGGTAGGAGTGGCCGATGTTGAGCAGGCGGTGGTGCATGTGCTGCCGGTCGGCCGCCATCAGCGGCTTGCCCGCCTTGGCCCGCCGGATGATCGCGAACATCAGGTCCGCGTACGGGACGATGAAGATCGCGGCCGGAACCAGCAGCGGCAGGATGGTGGGGAACCGGTCCAGCGGGTGGTGTTGCGAGTAGGCGATCAGCAGGGCCGGGTCGAGCGAGCCGGCGCTTGAGATCGGGCCGTAGGCGAGCAGCAGGCCGAGCAGCATCGCGCCGATGTCGCCCATGAAGATCCGGGCCGGGTAGAAGTTGTGCGGCAGGAAGCCGATGCACATGCCGGCCGCGAGGGCCGACGCCACCGCGGGCAGCGACTGCGAGGTGCTCCCGATGTTCATGATCAGCGAGTAGGAGTACACCAGGAAGGACAGCGCGGCCACGGCCACGATGCCGGCCGCGAGCCCGTCCAGGCCGTCGATGAAGTTGATGGCGTTCATAGTGACCACCACGAGCAGGATGGTCAGCGTCACGCTCAGGTCGGGCTCGAGCGAGAACACCCCGCCGTTCGGGGTCGGCAGCCACGGCAGCGCCTGGCCGCTCCAGACCAGGATGCCGGCCGCCGCTACCTGGGCGGCCAGCCGGCTGATGGCGCTGAGCCCCCACTTGTCGTCGGCGAAGCCGACCAGGACCACCAGGCCGCCGGCCAGCAGCAGGCCGGCCTCGGTGCGCCCGCTTTGGAACGGGGCCTGCACGAACGAGAGCCGGCTGGCGACCAGCAGCCCGGCCACCAGCCCGCCGTACATGGCCAGGCCGCCGAGCAGCGGGGTCGGGGTGACGTGGGTGTCCCTGGCCCGCGGCTCGTGCATCGTGTGGGTCCGGGCCGCAATCCGCCGCACCAGCGGGGTGAGCAGGTAGGTCACCGCCGCGGCAACTAGGAAGACCAGGGCGTAATCGCGCATGGCGCCTCAGCAGGCCCGGGAACGGTCGGGTGTCATCAGAGCCACTTTATGGCACTTACTAGGCCCCGGCGGGCGGCTCACCGGTAGCGGGGTCCGCCAGTCCCCGCTCGAGCGGGTGCGGCTCCGCGGGCTTGTCGTCCTCGACGTCGTCGACGGGCTCGGGGTAGTGCTCGTTCTCGCCGATGACCGCGCAGGTACCGCGCAGCCGGTCGACAGGGACGGCGCCGGACCTGAGCACCTTCGGGATGCTCCCGGTCAGGTCGAGGATGGTCGACGGGATGTTGTCGGAACACGGTCCGCCGTCCAGGTACACCGAGACCGTCTCGCCTAGCTGCTGCTCCGCCTCGTAGGAGGTGGTGGCGGCCGGCTGGCCGTGCCGGTTGGCGCTCGAGACCGCCATCGGCCCGGTCTGCCTGAGCACGTCGAGCGCGACCGCGTGCAGCGGCATCCGCAGCGCGACCGTGCCCCTGGTGTCGCCGAGGTCCCACATCAGCGTGGGGCTGGCCCGGAACACCAGGGTGAGGGCGCCCGGCCAGAACTCGTCGATCAGGTCCTGGCCGAACGGGCCGAGGTCGTCCACCAGCGCGGCCGCGGCTCGCGCGGTGCCGACCAGCACCGGCGGCGGCATGTTACGGCCGCGGCCCTTGGCCGCCAGCATGGTGGTGACCGAGGACGGGATGAAGGCGTCCGCGCCGATGCCGTACACCGTGTCCGTCGGCAGCACGATCAGCTCTCCGGCCCGGACCGCGGTCACCGCGGCCTCGATGCCCTCGGTGCGCTGCTGGGCGTCCCGGCAGTCAAAATGCTTGCTCATCAGGCTCCCTCACCCGACCACGTGGCGGTGACGAAGCGGTCACGGCCGGCCAGGTCCTTGTGGTTGCGGGTGTCCCGCCAGCCGGACTCCTCCGGGAACACCCAGTACACCGCCGCTCCCTGCGGCGCGCCGTGCTCGACCGCGAGCAGGCCGCCGGGGCGCAGCAGCCGCCGGGCCGTGCGTTCCAGGGCGCGGATCGCGTCGAGCCCATCCGTTCCGCTCCATAGCGCCGCCGGCGGATCGTACTCGCTGACCTCAGGCTCGACGTACGCCCCCACCGGGATATACGGCGGGTTGCTGATCACGAGGTCCACCGTACCGTCGAGGTCGGCGAGCGCGCCGGCGAAGTCGCCGGCGTGCACCATGACCCGGCCCGCCATGTACGGCACGCTCTCCGCGTACTTGCTGACGTTGCGTTCGGCCCAGGCCCGGGCGAGCGGGTCGGCCTCCACGGCGTGCACCCGGGCCCTGGGCACCTCCTGGCCGATGGCCAGCGCGATCGCGCCCGATCCGGTGCCCAGGTCGGTCACCACCGGCTCGGCCACGTCCATCTCGCCCAGCCGGGTGATGGCCCAGCCGGTCATCACCTCGGTCTCCGGGCGCGGCACGAACACCCCGGGACCCACCTCGAGCTCGAGGTAGCGGAAGTGGGCACGCCCGGTGATGTGCTGGAGCGGCTCGCGGGCGGCCCGGCGCGCGACGTCGGCCCAGAACCGCCCGTCGAACTCGCAGTCCCTGACCATGTGCAGCTCGCCCCGCCTGACGTTGTGCACGCTGGCCGCGATCAGCTCGGCGTCGGCGCGCGGCGACTCCACCCCGGCCTCCGCCAGCCGGGCCGCCGCCAGCGCGACCTCGTCAAGCAGCAGGCTCATCATCGCCGGTGACCCCTGATCCGGCCAGCTTGGCCTCGAGGTCGGCCGCCGCCAGCGCGTCGATCACCCCGTCCAGGTCACCGTCGATGACCTGGTCGAGGTTGTAGGCCTTGTAGTTCACCCGGTGATCCGAGATGCGGTTCTCCGGGAAGTTGTAGGTGCGGACGCGCTCAGACCGGTCCACCGTGCGCACCTGGCTGCGCCGTTCGGCGCTCGCCTTCGCGTCGGCCTCGGCCTCGGCCTCGGCCAGCAGCCGGGCGCGCAGCACGCGCATCGCCTGCTCCTTGTTCTGGAGCTGGCTCTTCTCGTTCTGGCAGGACACCACGATGCCGGTCGGCAGGTGGGTGATCCGCACGGCCGAGTCGGTGGTGTTGACGCTCTGGCCACCCGGGCCCGAGGACCGGAACACGTCGATCTTCAGGTCGTTGTCGTTGACCTGCACCTCGACCGGGTCGGCCTCGGGAGCCACCAGCACGCCGGCCGCGGAGGTGTGGATGCGGCCCTGGGATTCGGTCACCGGGACCCGCTGCACGCGGTGCACGCCGCCCTCGTACTTAAGCCGGGACCAGGCGCCGTCGGCGCCCTTGCCCTTCACCACGACCGTGGCGTCCTTGATCCCGCCCAGGCCGGTGACGGTGGAGTCGAGGATCTCGGTCTTCCAGCCGCGCCGCTCAGCGTAGCGCTGGTACATCCGCAGCAGGTCGCCGGCGAACAGGGCCGACTCGTCGCCGCCCTCGCCCGCCTTGACCTCGAGGATGATGTCGCGGTTGTCGTTGGGGTCCCGCGGCACGAGCAGCTTCTGCAGCTGGGCCTCGAGTTCCTCGCGGCGCGCGGCGAGCTGCTCGGCCTCGACGGCGAACGAGGAGTCCTCCCGGGCCAGCTCGCGGGCCGCCTCCTCGTCGTCCGAGGTCTGCTGCCACTCGCGGTAGGCGTGCACGATCGGGGTCAGCTCGGCGTAGCGGCGGCCGAGCGTGCGCGCTTTCTCCTGGTCGGAGTGCACGGCCGGGTCGGCGAGAGCGAGCTCAAGCTCGGCGTGCTCGCTGACCAAGTCGGCTAGCCGGTCAAACACCGGGATTCCTTTCGTACCTGCTTCAGGCGACGACTACCGGCCGCCAAAAATGCATCAGGCCTGACCGGGTCGGTTGCCCGGTCAGGCCTGGAGAAGTTACTTCTTGTCGCCGGGCTTGGCCGAGGCGGCCTTGCCGAACCTCTTCTCGAACCGGGCGACGCGGCCACCGGTGTCGAGGATCTTCTGCTTGCCGGTGTAGAACGGGTGGCAGTTCGAGCAGACCTCGACGTGGATCGTGCCGCTGGGCGCGGTGCTCCGCGTGGTGAACGTGTTCCCGCAGCCACAGGTCACGGTGGTGACGTTGTACTGGGGGTGAATGTCGGCCTTCATGTGACAGCTCCTGTGCCTCGAGCGGTCGCCGGGTCGTCCTGCGGGGGGTCGGGGGGATCAGGATTTCGTCCCCCCGGAGCCAACACTGGACGGGAACCGGTACCGCGTGATTGCGGCTTCTAGTGTGCCAGACCGTGAAACTACTTGGGCCAGCCTGGCATTCCCGGGCTTTCACGCGGTGGGACGGCGTGAAAGCCCGGCCGTTCGTTATGTCGATCTTGATCTTTTTGGTTACGAGCCGAGGGTGGTCTTCTGGACCTGCATGAGGAACTCGGCGTTGCTCTTGGTCTTGCGCATCTGCTCCATGAGCAGCTCGAGCGCCTGCTGCGGCTCGAGCGCGTGCAGCACCCGGCGCAGCTGCCAGACGATCTTGAGCTCATCCGGCGCGAGCAGGATCTCTTCCTTACGGGTGCTCGACGCGTCCACGTCGACCGCCGGGAAGAGCCGCTTCTCGGCGAGCTCACGGCGCAGCCGCAGCTCCATGTTGCCGGTGCCCTTGAACTCCTCGAAGATGACCTCGTCCATCCGGGAGCCGGTCTCGATCAGCGCCGCGGCCAGGATGGTCAGCGAGCCGCCGTGCTCGATGTTGCGGGCCGCGCCGAAGAACCGCTTGGGCGGGTACAGCGCGGTGGAGTCCACCCCACCGGACAGGATGCGGCCGCTGGCCGGGGCCGAGTTGTTGTAGGCACGGCCGAGGCGGGTGATGTTGTCGAGCAGGATCACCACGTCGTGACCCATCTCCACCAGCCGCTTGGCCCGCTCGATGGCCAGCTCGGCGACCGTGGTGTGGTCGTCGGCCGGGTGATCGAACGTGGAGTGGATGACCTCGCCCTTCACCGTGCGCTGCATGTCGGTGACCTCTTCAGGCCGCTCGTCGACGAGGACGACCATGAGGTGGCACTCGGGGTTGTTCTTGGTGATGGCGTTGGCGATCGACTGGAGGATCGTCGTCTTGCCCGCCTTGGGCGGCGACACGATCAGCCCGCGCTGGCCCTTGCCGATGGGGCAGATGAGGTCGATGATCCGGGTGAGCATGTTGCCCGGGTCGGTCTCCAGGCGGAGCCTCTCCTGCGGGTACAGCGGCACCAGCTTGGAGAACTCCGGCCGGGTCAGGGACCGCTCGGGGTCCAGGCCGTTGACCTTGTCCAGCCGGACCAGCGCGTTGAACTTCTCCCGGCGCTCGCCCTCGCGCGGCTGCCTGACGGCGCCCTCGATGACGTCGCCCTTGCGCAGGCCGTGCTTGCGGACCTGGGAGAGCGAGACGTACACGTCGTTAGGCCCGGACAGGTAGCCGGTGGTGCGGACGAACGCGTAGCCCTGCGAGTCGAGCACGTCGAGGATGCCGGCGATCGGGATGAGGACGTCGTCCTCGCTGATCACGGGCTCCGGGTCGGCCTGCCGGTCGCGGCGGCGGTTGCGGTTCCTGAACCGGTCCCGGCCGCGGCCGCGGCCGTCGTCGTCGTCGTAGTTACCGGCGCCGCTCCTGGCCGCCATCGGCTGCCGGTCCCGGCCGCTCTGGTCACGGCCGCCGTCACGGCTACCGTGATCGCGCCCGCCCTGATCCCGGCCGCCGCTGTCACGACCGCCCTGATCACGGCTGGACTGGTCACGGCTGGACTGGTCACGGCTGCCCTGGTCACGGCTGCCCTGGTCACGGCTGCCGCCGTCACGACCGGCGTCGCGGGTGTCGCGGCCGGACTGGTCACGGCCGGTCCTGTCGCCCTGGTCCCGGCCGCGCGAGGGCTGATCCTCGCGGCGCCCGTTCCGGCGGCGGCGGTCACCGCGCTGGATGTCGCCCGTCGCGGCGTCGTCGCGCGAACCCGGCTGGCCGTCCTCGCGGACGCCCGGCGGCGCGCTGGCCGTCTCCTGAGCTCCGGCGGGCTGAGCCTGGGCGGCGCCTGCCTCCGGCGACAGCGCCTGCTGGGCCGAAGCCTGTTGAGCGGGGGCCTGCTCGGTGTCAGCCTGCTGAGCGGCTGCCGCTTGCCGAGTGGTGGGCTGCCTGGTCGAGGTCCGCCGGGACCGGCCGTTCGGCCGCTCGGCGGCTGGGGCCTGGTCGAAGCTGAGCTGCTGCCCGGCCCCCGTACCCCCGTCGGCACCGATACCGCCAGCCGTCGAGGCGGCAGCACCGATGCCGGCCGCGGCGCTGTCGCCAATTCCGGCGCCAATGCCAGCCTGCGTGCGTGTGTCTGGGTCCATAGCGTCCTGCTTCCGCAGGCGGGCCGCGTCAGCTCCCGCGGACGCGACACGCTGTTCCGAACCTTGGTTAGCGGCACCCGCCTCCTGCTTCGGCGCCCCGCCCTGGCGGGCTTCGATCGCCTCAATCAGCTGCCCCTTGCGCATCCGGCCCGCCCCCTGGATGCCCATCGACTGCGCAATGCGCTGCAACTCCGGCATGAGCAGCGAGGAAAGGCCAGTGCCACCGCGACTGCGCGACTTAGACGTCGAGGCCCCGCTGGCCGCCGGGCCAGCCGCAGACGGCGCCGAGGTACCGGCGGGGGCGTCCTCAGACACGCCAGGCGCGCCGCTGAGGAGTTCGGTTGTGTCGCTCACTAATGGTCCTTCCATGATTCTCGGCCGCCTGGGTGAACCCGCTAGGCCCGTCGACCCGGTACAGCGGCCCCCCTTGGGGCCAGAATTGATTCGCGCTGCTCTGATAGCTGCCGAATGTCCACGAATCCCGCAACGCCTCGCGTTCCTCCATGCGTCGCCCTGTTCCCGCCAGCCCCGTTCCTGCAAGCCCAGCCCCGGTAAGCCTGGTGTCTGCAAGTCATGGAGATGGGCCGGGGAGCGCCCGGGCGGCTGTACCGCTTGCCCGCGTCCCCAGCGTTCGCGCTCCCGTCAGGCTGGCCGTGCTCCCCGGCTGCGGGTTCCTCAGGTGAGGGTTCCCCGGTTGAGAAGAGAACGGGACATCCTGCGCCAAAGACCTTGGGTACGGCAACAATACCGTCCCATAGGAGTTTGCCGGCGAACACCCGGTTTGCCGACGAGTACCCAATCCAGAGCGGGGCACCCGGTGCGCCACTAAGCCTAACACCATGAGGACTCACGGCATTCCTTCGCAGCCGTCCGTGTCGCGCGGAAGAAGAGGCAACGGTCCCAAAGAGGCTCACCAGCCCCGGGCACCCGGCGTGCATGACCTCAGGAAGAGTGTCTTGGCCTGGATCTGCCGCCACGTGCCCGGCCGGACGGATTGGCCGCTCGTTTCCCGCGTCAGTAGCCCCTATCAGGCTCCGGGCGCAGGACACGCGCACCTTGCCGCTCGACGTCTAGCGAGCTTATGTGCCATGCAATACCCGTTTCTCTCACGATTGAACCCAGGCTGTCCAGGTAGTGACGATAATCAGGCTCGCCGGGACGGCTGCTGAGCAGGGCCAGCACGGACGGGCCCGCCCCGGAAACCACCGCGGGGAGGCCGGCCGCCCGCAGCCGGCCGACGAGCGCGGCGGTCTCCGGCATCGCCTCGGCCCGGTAATCCTGATGCAGCCAGTCCCGGGTGGCGGCCAACAGCGCACCCGTTTCGGCAGGCAGCTGCGTCAGCGCGGCCACCAGCAGGGCGCTGCGGCCGGCGTTGGCGGCCGCCTCGGCGTGCGGCACCTGGCCGGGCAGCAGCCGCCTGGCCACCTCGGTGCGGACCGGGGCGGGCCCGACGCAGATCACCGGGCTGATCGAGGCCAGCGGCTCGAGCCTGGCCATCCGCGGCTGGCCGTCCTCGGTCCACGCGATGGTCAGCCCGCCGCCGAGGCAGGCGGCCACGTTGTCCGGGTGCCCCTCCATCTCGGTGGCCAGCGCGAGCAGGTCCTCGTCGGGCAGGGCCTCGGTACCGGCGGGCACCAGGGCCCGGGCGGCCAGGATGCCGGCCACGATGGCAGCGGCCGAGGAGCCGAGGCCGCGGCCGTGCGGGATCCGGTTCAGGCAGCGCAGCGCGAGTCCGGGCGGCTGGCTCCCGAGCGCGGCGAACGTCTTCCGCATGGCCCGCACGACGAGGTGATCCTCGCCCGCGCCGGCCAGGTCGGCGCCCTCGCCCTCGATCTCGATAGACAGCCCGGAGTCAAGGACCCGCACGTCCATGTCGTCGTACAGGCTCAGCGCGAGCCCGAGCGCGTCGAATCCCGGTCCCAGGTTCGCGCTGGTCGCGGGCACGCGTACCCGCACGGCCCCGTCGTTGAAAGCCCTGTCGTTGAAAGCCCTGTCGTTGAAGGCCCCGTCGTTGAAATCCATAGCGTGGCAGGCCATCGGTCAGGCGAGGCCGAGGGCGGTGGCGGCGGAGGTGACGTCGGGGGCGATGGTGGCGGGCTTGGG
>Ga0335083_10007166_pt1 | contig 13781 bp, 11 predicted proteins | sample Lox_Sample_42_FD_206716 | JGI IMG/M metagenome (GOLD analysis project Ga0335083, IMG submission 206716) | Soil microbial communities from Loxahatchee National Wildlife Refuge, Florida, United States - Lox_Sample_4.2 | ecosystem: Environmental > Terrestrial > Soil > Wetlands | place: USA...
CGCGGCCCAGGGTAGTGCTCAGGGAGCAGCGCAAGGTGCGGCTCATGGCGCAGCGCAGGGTGCTGCTCAAGGTGCAGCCCAGGGTGCTGCGCAGGGTAGTGCTCAGGGAGCAGCGCAAGGTGCGGCCCAGGGTGCTGCTCAAGGTGCAGCGCAGGGTGCAGCCCAAGGCGCGGCACAGGGTGCAGCTCAGGGAGCAGCGCAAGGTGCGGCTCAGGGCGCAGCGCAAGGTGCGGCTCAGGGCGCAGCGCAGGGTGCTGCTCAAGGTGCAGCGCAGGGTGCTGCGCAGGGTAGTGCTCAGGGAGCAGCGCAAGGTGCGGCTCAGGGCGCAGCGCAGTCGCAGGCAAACAGCGAAGCGAATTCCCAGGCCATGTCACAGGCTGCGATGGCAGCCGGATCTCAGTCGTACAACGCGCAGTAGAGCAGGGGGCGTTAACGACGAAGGCAGCCACCGGAAACGGTGGCTGTCTTTTTTTCTGTCATTGAGGCAGGTTCGATTCGAACGCTCCGGGGGCGGAGCACGAGGGGGCTGATCAAAAATGCGCGCGAGCGCGTTGTGTCTGGGGCTTGGCCTTTGTCTTTTGGCCGGCAATGCATCCGCTGCGTCTGTCGGCATCAGCAAGCTGGAAACCAAGGATCTCCGGCTTCTCTATTTTGATCCGATCCAGACCTACCTGACGCCGTATGTGGCGCGCTCCTACGAGAATTCCTTCGCCTTCCAGGAGCGGATGTTCGACTGGACGCCATGGGACAAGCCGACCGTCTTTCTCACTGACCTCTCCGATATCGGCAACGCCGCTGTTCGCTCGACACCGAACAATGCCTTGTTCGTCAATATCGCGCCCATCAGCCAGATCTTCGAGACGTTCAGCGGCGGCGAACGGTTCTTCATCCTGATGGATCACGAGCTCGTGCACGTGGCCACGATGGATGCCTGGAACGATGAAGACGCGTTCTGGCGGCATGCGTTTCAAGGCAAGCCTGTGCCGATATCCGATCACCCGGAGTCGATTCTCTACAACTATCTCACAATTCCACGCGCGAGCGTGCCTCGCTGGTATCTCGAAGGCAGCGCCGTCTTCATGGAGACATGGATGGGCGGCGGCATTGGCCGCGCCCAGGGCGGCTATGACGAGATGGTCTTCCGCGCCATGGTGCGCGACAACGCGCGCTTCTTCGATCCGCTTGGTCTCGAATCCGAAGGCAACTTCATCGATTTCCAGATCGGCGCCAATGACTATCTCTACGGCACGCGCTTCGACACCTATCTCGCGCTGACCTATGGGCCCGAGAAGGTCATCGAATGGCTGAAGCGCGGCAAGGACAGCGATCGCTACTACTCAAACCAGTTCGAGCGCGTTTTCGGCAAGCCGCTCGACGAGGTCTGGCAGGACTGGATCAAGTTCGAGCACGAATATCAGAAGCAAAATCTCGAGGCGCTCGGAAAGTACCCGGTCACGCAAGGACGGCATCTGAGCGCGGTCGCGCTGGGCTCGGTGTCGCGCATGTATTACGACCCGAAGACGGACAGCCTCGTCGGCGGCGTTCGCCAGACGGGCGTCATCGCACACATGGGCGAGATCTCGCTCAAGGACGGCTCGCAGCGCAGGTTTGCCGACATCAAGGGGCCCGCGCTCTACCGCGTGACGCAGGTGGCGTTCGATCCCTCGTCCGGCACCGCCTGGTACACCGAAGACAACAACGCCTTCCGCGATCTCATGCAGCTCGACACGACGACGGGCGAGTCCAGGATGCTGGTCCGCGATGCGCGCATCGGCGATCTTGTTTTCGACAAGGCCGATCGGTCGATCTGGGGACTACGCCATGTGAACGGGCTCGTCTCGCTCGTCCGGCTCGAGCCGCCCTATACGAGCTGGCATCTGCTCTACACCTGGGACTACGGCGAGATTCCCTATGACCTCGACATTTCTTCCGACGGCACGGCTTTGTCGGCCTCGATCGGCGAGATCGACGGCCATCAGCAGGTGAACATCTACCGCACCACCGATCTCTTGGCGGGGACCGCGGTGCCGATCGCGCATTTCAGCTTCGGTCTCTCGGTGCCCGAGGGCTTCGTGTTCTCGCCCGACCAGCGCTATCTCTACGGCAGCGCCTATTACACGGGCGTTTCCAACATCTATCGCTACGAGCTCACGACGGGGAAGATCGAAGCCGTCAGCAACGCGACGACAGGATTCTTCCGGCCGATTCCGATGGCCGACGGCTCGCTGATCGCGTTCGAATACACCGGCCAGGGCTTCATGCCCGAGAGGTTCTTTCCCAAGCCGACCGACGATCTCGGGACAATCAAGTTCCTGGGCACCACGCTGGCCGATACGCATCCGGTCGTGAAGACCTGGGGCGTCGGTTCGCCGGCGCGCGTACCGCTCGACTCCATGATCACGGACAAGGGCGAATACATCCCGCAGCGCGAGCTTGCCTTCGATTCCACCTATCCGATCGTCTCGGGCTACAAGGCGCACGCGGCGATTGGATGGTATTTCCACTTCGAAGATCCGCTGCAGTTCAACCAGCTCTCCGCCTCGATCGCGGTTTCGCCCGCCGGCAACATCCATCCGGGTGAGCAGTACCACGCCGATATTTCCTACAAGACGCTCTACTGGCACATCCGCTACTGGCACAACCTGGCCGATTTCTACGACCTGTTCGGGCCGACCGATCACAGCCGCAAGGGCGATGCGCTCCTGGGCGGCTACAACGAAGTCCTCATCTACGATCTGCCGCGCAGGCTCGATTTCACGGCCGACATCGAGCTCTATTCCGGTCTCGACACGCTGCCCCAGGCGCAGAACGTGAAGACCTCGGACAAGATGATCGCCACCGCGAAGCTCGGGCTGGTCTACACCAACACGGACAAGTCGCTTGGCGCTGCCGACGCCGAGTCGGGCTATCTCTGGAACGTCGACTTCCAGAACGACTACGCCAGCAATTCCGACTTCCCGAAGCTGCGTGGCGGTTTCGGTGTCGGTTTCCCGCTGCCCTGGCAGCACTCTTCGCTGTGGCTTTACTCGGCGGGCGGCATCGCCGGCGGCACGGACAAGAACCCTCTCAACGACTATTACTTCGGCGCCTTCGGCAACAACTATGTCGATGACGGCGTCGTCCGCCGCTACCGCGAATACGACAGCTTCCCCGGCTTCGACATCGATGCCCTGGGGCCGCGCGACTTCTTCAAATCGACGGTCGAGTGGAACATGCCGCCGGTGCGTTTCGCCGATGTGGGGGTGCCGAGCTTCTATCTCGGTACGCTGACGAGCGCTGTGTTCGGCGGCGTGCTGGCCGGCAATCCCGGCGCTCAGGATGCAACCATGTCGGAGGATCTGGGCTTCCAGGTCGATCTGAACTTCACGGTGGTGCTCCGGTTGCCGATGACGTTCTCCGTAGGCTACGCGCACGGGTTCAGCGACGCGGTCAAGAGCCGGGACGAGATCATGGCCTCGCTCAAGATATTATGATGGGCGAATCGCTTCGGTTTATCCGATGACGGCTCATACGCTCCTCATCGCCCCGATCGGCCTGTTGCCGGTACTGCTTTACCTTGCCCTCCTGTTGCAGCTCGACAGCTACAAGCTCGTCAGTCTGCCGGAGATTCTCGAAGCGCTCGTCGCCGGTGCGGTGATTGCCGCTGTCGCCTATTTCGTGAACGGCCGCGCCATCAGTGCGCTGCATTACAGTCTCCACGCCTATTCGAATTTCGTCGCGCCCTTTGCGGAAGAAAGTCTCAAGGCCGCGTTCATGCTCATAATGTTCGCGCGCAACCGGCTCGGCTTCATGATCGACGCAGCGATTGTCGGATTCGGCGTAGGTGCCGGCTTCGCGGTCGCCGAGAACATCTACTACCTCACCCTGTATCCGCAGCCGCCATTCGGCGTCTTCGTCATTCGTGGCCTTGGCACCGCGCTCATGCATGGCGGCGCAACCTGCATCTTCGGTGTGATGGTCCAGTCCCTCACGGAGCGGCATTCCGATCCCAATCCTCTGTATTATCTGCCGGGTCTCGCCGCCGCGGTCGCGCTGCACGGCCTCTACAACTACTTCCAGGGAACGCCGCTTCTCGCGACAGTCGTGATGCTCGTCGCCCTGCCGCTCGCGCTGCTGCTGGTGTTCAACAAGAGCGAGCACAAGATCCACACCTGGCTGCTCGCCGATTACGAAAGCCATGAGCATCTGCTTGCCGAGATCCGTGCCGGCCGCTTCGCGCAGAGCGCGGCGGGCCGTTTCATGCTGGACATCGCGCGCAAGTTCGGCGCAAGCGTCATGGCCGACGTGCTCGCCTATATCCAGCTGCACACCGAGCTCGTGATGCGCGCGGAGAAGGATTCGCTTGCCCATGAGAAGGGCGTGACCGTTCACGAAGGCCGCGACGTCCGCGAGATGTTCGCGCAGCTCCACGCGCTCGAAAAGAAGATCGGCCGCACCGCGATGCTGGCCATCTGGCCGCACCTGCACTTCAGCCGCCGGGAACTGTTCGAGCTGCATGAGCTCGAGAGCCAGGCAAGGTAATCAGGGACAGCATATCAATTTCCCTATTTCGCCGCCGGCCACAGCCAGTTGTTGTTGGAAAGCGGGCGAAATAAGGAAATTGATATGCTGTCCCCGATATTAGCGCTCTTCCTACGCGTGCAGCACCAGCTGCAGGCTGATCAGCGTTGCACTCGAATTGCTGACGCCGTCCAGGCTGCCGAGCGCGGCATTGCCGGGCTGCAGCACCGACTGCTGGATCGTGCTGTGCGGCGCGAACAGGTGGCTGATCGCGAAGTCGAGATCGGAGAAGCCGTTCATGCGATAGCCGACGCCGGCGGAGACCCAGTAGCGATCGGCGTCGGGGATGCGGGGACTCACATTCTCTTTGGGGATCGCCGTCTCGTCAAAGGCGGTGCCGGCGCGCACCGTCCATTCCTCGTCCGGCCGGTATTCGAGGCCCAATCCGCCAAACCAGGTGTCCTTCCAGTCGGCAACCGACAGATTGGGCGGATTGGCGGGATTGGAAGACACCACCAGCAATTGGCGGAACGAGCTCCAGTTCGTGTACTCGAATTGCGTGAGCAGCGTCAGCCCGGCCGCGAAGCGCCAGCGGCTGCCGAACGTCGCCTGCGCCGGAAGGTTGAGGCTTGCGTTTCCCACGGCATCCGTGAAGGCGCCGGTGAAATGGTTGATCGTCGCGGCGATGCCGCCCGTGTCGTAGGTGAATGTTTCCATCCCCTGGAGTCCGTGCCCGATCCGTGAGCGGTACGAAAGTCCGAACGACAGCGCGCCCGTGGGCTGCCAGAGCGCGCCGATGACCCAGCCCGCGCCCCAGGCGTGGCCGTGCACATTGGCGGCTCCGTCGAAAGCGCCGGGAATGGCGCCCGGAATATGTGCGGCGGCGCCGATCGTGCCGAAATCGATGGCCTGGGTGAGGAAGGCTCTCACGTAGTCGATCTGTGCGCCGGCTGCGAAGGTGAGCTCCGGAAGCGGGCTCCACGACACTACGGGAGTCGCGTTGTACGCGACGAGATCGGTGGAGACCGCGAAATAGCGTCCTGTCCAGCGCGGCGGATAATCGGTGCCCTCGCCGAACGGCGTGGTGAAGGTGACGCCGACGGCCCATTCATCGTCGATGCGATAGCGCAGCGCGACCGCCGGCAGGAGTGCGCTTGCGATGAAGCCGTGTATGACCGGCGGGCCGCCCGCCGGAGTTCCGGCCGCTGTGGTTCCGGCGAACGTGCCGCTCGAACCGAGGAGAAGGCCCGAGAGATCGATGGATGCGTCGTAGTTGTTCACGCCGCCAAGCGTCGCCGGATTGTAGAACAGCGACGCAGGATCGTTGGGGTTCGCCGCGGCGCCCGCATAGGCCGTGCCTTGGGCGGTGGCGCTGAATTCGCGCAGTTCGAACGCGGCCGCGCAGGCGGGCGCGGGCGCGAGGCAGGAACCGGCGACAATGAGTGCAAGAGTCCGGCGCATTGCGTTCATCTCCTCTGCCCCAGACGCGCGAGATATCGGCGCAGCAAATGCGGTTGCGCAAGTAGCCTTTGGGCACTCCGATTGCGTGAACACGCCGTAAAGCTTGACGGTGCTGGCTCGCGAGATGCTTTGCGTCCGCGCAGCACGCGACAAGTTTCGTTAATCGCCGCGTGCGCTGTTTTCGCAACAGCGCGAGAGCATTCGTTATGAGCGCCGCGCGCTCAAGTCGCGAAGCGGTAGTGCAAAGACAAGGCGCGCCGCGGGGGAGGACGCCTAGTGGTGTCCGTAGCCGCCGCCATGGCCCATACCGTGGCCGTGTCCCATGCCGTGCGCATGCGCGGAGGCGCTGGCATGCGCGAAGGCAAATGCGGAGGCGAAGCCCATTGCGCCCGCTCCGGCGCTCGCGTTCACATACGCGCCGCCGCCGTAACCGCCGCCATAGTCGACATCGCCGCCCACGCCGCCGGTGAAATCGGCGGTGTTGATCCGCCCGTTCAGCACGAGGCCGTCGTGCTCATGGCGCTCGCAGTCGCAGGCGCGAGCAGCTGCGCCGAATGTGATAAGCGCCGCGATGAGCATTGCGGAGGAAACGGAATGTCTCATTGCCATGGGCGTTCTGCCTGCCGGTCGATCTTGGAGAAAGCAAAGCGCCGCATGGCGCGCGGGGCAAGCCACAAGAGCGTTGGGGACGTCTCTATTCGCGCTTAACGATGCGCGCGGGCCACAGGCTTCACGCCTGCTCGAACACGAAGACGCCGCCGAGTAACCAATTGAGACCCTGGCCCGGCGGCAGGAGCGGCAGGTGGCAGAACTCGATCTTGAGGAACTGGCGATCGATCCCTTCAATGCGCCCCTGCGTGATGTGCGGAGTGCTGCCGCACACGACGCCTTTGTAGATCTCGGCCTGTTCGACGGCCTGGCGCCGCTCATAGATCTGTGAAATCAGCGCGCCCGTCGGATCGGCACCGAAGCGACGGCCGATCGCCGTGCCGGCAAGCCGGAAGCGCCAATCCGTCCCGTCCGCGTTGGGCTCGAGCAGGAAGAGATGGGGCATGAGCTTCAGGAGCTTGCGCGAGGGCACGTCGCCGCGCGTCATCGGCTGGCCGCTTTCTCTCGCTTCGCTCCAGATGCGAACCAGCTCCTGCCCGCGCGGATGCTCGGCAAAAGGCTTCGGCTTCACATCGATGGCGATGCGCTGCGCTTCCCGCTGTGCACGGGCGACGCCGGATTCGGGTGCGCTTTCCGCCTGCTCGGTGAGAGTCCCCATCGTGCGACGAGCTTAAGGAGCGCAGGTTTAGGCCCCGTTAAGTATATGGAATCCGCGTGAACCTGCGCCTGCCGCAGGTCTTGCCAAAGGGTTACGCGTGCGGCGCCTCGGACCGCCGCATCTCGGCAATGACGCGGCGCGCCCGCCGCCCGGCCTTCGCATCGTTGATCGCGAGCACGGCGTGCAGGAACGCGATCGCCCACAGCGCGAAGCCGATCGCGTGCAGGATGATGGTCGCCCAGAACACGATCGAGAGGATGTAGAGGACGAAATTGAAGAGCGCCGAAATCGGCCGGCCAGCGAGCAAGAGCGCCAGCGGCGAGCAGAAGATGGCGAGGAGGTAAATCACGGCTCCCTCTATGTAGTGAGGCGAGGTTGGCCTGCCAACCCGCCTGATGGCCGTCCTCCTTCGCTAGAGCTTAGGAGGGCACCCTTCGCCCTGATTTGCGTCGGCCTGCCATCCGAGCCCGCGCAGCGGCGAAGGGTGGTGGCCCCGGTCCGAGTCGAACGGACACGCCGCTTTCGCTGGCTACGGATTTTAAGTCCGTTGCGTCTACCAGTTCCGCCACGGGGCCATTTGCGCGAAACTGTGCTGACCAGTGCTAAGCGTCAAGTTTGGAGCAAGCCGTGCGCAATGCGGTGAAGCTATCAGCCCGCGTGATCTTCATGACTTGCATTGCTGCGACTTCTGCCTGCGCTTCTCCTCGTTGCGGCGTCTTGCCTTGCCGCGCCTGGTACCTGGTTGACGCGCTCCCCAACCAAATGGAATTCGGGCAGCGTCTGGTGGCGTTCAATTTTTATCGCGGTCCCTACGGCTCGCGCGAAGCATGTCAGACGGCACAACTCAATCTCGGACAGCCGGCAGCCCGTTGCCTCCTTATCGGCTTCGAGCCGGCTGGGACCCACGCAGCCCCTGGAGCGAAGTCCAAACCATAACACTGCCCGAAGAGCGCACGTTGGATCGCTAACCGCCTTTGGAACTTGAACATTTTTTTGGGCGCTCAACCCCTGCGTGTGCGATTGACTCGGCAAGGTCGCTGACTATAGTGCGCGCCTTTCGCGGATCGCCGCTGGCTTTCCCGCGCACATCCATCGCCCAAACCGGAACGGACATGACGAAACGCACGAACTCGAAATACAAGCTCGACCGCCGCATGGGCGAGAGCGTCTGGGGCCGTCCCAAGAGCCCCGTCAACAAGCGCAGCTACGGTCCCGGCCAGCACGGCCAGCGGCGCGCGAAAAAGCTCTCCGACTACGGTACGCAGCTGCAGGCCAAGCAGAAGCTCAAGGGCTATTACGGCAACATCACCGAGCGGCAATTCCGCAAGTACTACACCGAAGCCTCGCGCCGTCCGGGCGACACGGGTGAGAACATGATCGGCCTGCTCGAGCGCCGTCTCGACGCCGTCGTCTATCGCGCGAAATTCGTGCCGACGCCGTTCGCCGCGCGCCAGCTCGTCAGCCACGGCCATGTGAAGGTCAACGGCAAGCGCGTCACGGTGCCGAGCTACCAGGTCAAGGAAGGCGACACGCTCGAGCTGTCGCAGAAGGCGCGCGACATGGCGCTCGTTCTCGAAGCCGCGAAGAGCGGTGAGCGCGATGTCGCCGATTATATCGAGGCCGACCACAGCAAGATGACGGCGAAATTCCTGCGCACGCCCAAGCTGGCGGACGTGCCTTACGCCGCGCAGATGTCGCCGCACCTCATCGTCGAGTTCTACTCGCGCTGATTTTGTTTCACGGGAAACATGGATGAAGGGCCGCGAGGAAACTCGCGGCCTTTTGTTTTGGCATGGCGAGGGGGACAGCATACCTATTTCGCGCATCGCGCCTTTGCCTGCTGACAGGAACGGGCAGTGAGATGCGCGAAATAGGTTTGCTGTCCCCGATGGAGCCTTGCGATGACCTACATCCTTTACGGCGACAAACGTTCCGGCGCGTTCTCCGTCGAAGCCGCGCTAGCGGAAGCGGATGCCCCTTACAAATTCGAGGCCGTCTCCCTCGAGAGGAACGAGCAGAAGGCGCCGTCCTTTCTCGCCATCAATCCGAGCGGCAAGATGCCGGCACTGGTCCTGCCAACAGGCGAGATCGTGACGGAGTCCGCGGGCCTTCTCTTCACCATCGCCGACCGCCATCCGGAATCGGGTTTGCTGCCGAAGCCGGGGACGCCCGAACGGGCGCAGGCCTATCGCTGGATCACTTTCATGGCGTCGGAAATCTATCCGATGGTCGAGATCGTCGATTATCCGGAGCGATTCGCACCGCAAGGCGAACAGGCCGAGGCGTTGCGCGCCAAGGCACGCGACCGCATCCGCGAACGCTTTCTTATCATCGAGAAGGCCATTGCGGGGCCTTGGCTGCTTCCCTCCGGTTTCTCGGCGGCCGACATCTATGCGGCGATGTTCAGCCGCTGGTCGGTGGGCAAGGAATGGCGCGACGCCAACCTCCTCAGGACCTGCGCATTGGCGAAAGCCTTGAGCGAGCGGTCCAAAGCGGGACCCGTCTACAAGCGGCATTACGAAACTTGAACAGCGTCCCCATATAGTCAGCCACGGGCTGAAGAGGGGACGTTCATGCCGACCAGACGAGCCTTGATCACGAGCGCCGGTGCCGGTGCGGTTCTCCTGGGCGCACTCGGTTATCGGGCATGGGATCGCGGCGTGTTCACCTCCGGCGAGGGCGACGCGTACACGCCCTGGCAGGAATGGCGCGGCACCGACATTGACGGTCCGCATCGCCCGCTGCGCGCCGGCATCCTCGCCGCCAATCCGCACGACACGCAGCCCTGGCTGTTCTCGATCTCAGCCAGCGGCATCACCGTCTTCGCCGACCGTAGCCGCGATCTCGGCACCTTCGATCCCTTCCGCCGCGAGATGCATCTGGGTCTCGGCGCCGCGGTCGAGAATCTGGTCCATGCGGCAAATGCGTTCGGACAAGGGCCGCAAGTCGTGCCCGTCGAGGGAAGGCTGACGTTATCGCCGGGCCCGGAACCGGTTCGCGCCGCACTCGTGATGCTTGACGCGTCGCCGCCCGAGCGCGACCCCTTGTTCCTCGCAATCCCGCTGCGACACACCAATCGCGGGCCCTATCGCGAGCGCGCGATCGTACCCGACGATCTGCGCCTCTTCGCCGACCAGATCTCTTCCGACCGCGTGCGCGTCGCTTTCATCGTCGATCCGAAGGCGAAGCACGAGATGGGAAACATGATCGTGGAGTCGACGCAGCGCATTGTTGCCGATCCGCAAATGTCGCAAGACAGCGCACACTGGTTTCGCACCGGCGCGAAAGAGATTGCGCAGCACAGGGACGGCGTCACGGTGGACACGGCCGGTCTTTCGCCGCTGATGGTGAAGGCCGCCAAGATGATGCCCGATCAGGACCGCGCCACGGCGGACCAGTACTGGCTCTCGATGACGAAAGACACGCATGTCGGCACGGCGTCGGTGTTCGGCGTGATCCTCGTGCGCGACCGTCTCTCGATGGCGGACTCAATCGCGGCTGGCCGCGCCTGGCAGCGCCTGCATCTCGTCGCGACCTTCGCCGGAATCTCCGCGCAGCCGCTCAACCAGCCCGTCGAGTGCATCGACCGCAACGCGATGCTCGGGCGAAGCGACACCTACGAGAAGTCGCTCGTGCAATTTGCCAACGCGCCCGGCTGGGAGCCGACTTTCGTGTTCCGCATGGGCTACGCAGAACGGCCGGCGCAACCATCGCCGCGCCGGCCGTTGAGTGATGTCGTGAAAGAAGTGGCTTGAGGCTTCAGACGCTCTCGAGCGCGATGCCCTTTTCGGCGAGGAAGGGCTTCAGCTCTTCCGCCTCGTACATCTCGCGGATGATGTCGCAGCCGCCGACGAATTCGCCCTTCACATAGAGCTGCGGGATCGTCGGCCAGTTCGAGAACTCCTTGATGCCCTGGCGGACTTCCGGATCCTTGAGCACGTCGATCGCCTTGAACTTCACGCCCGTGGCCGAAAGGATCTGCACCACCGCGGCCGAGAAGCCGCACTGCGGAAACACCGGCGTGCCCTTCATGAAGAGCACCACGTCGTTCTTCGCGATGTCGTCGGCAATGCGGTCGTGAGTGGTCGACATTTTCTTTCGCGCGTCAGCGCGCCCTTGCAAGATATGGCTCGCTTTCAGATAGGCGCGATGCTGCGCCGCGTCAAGGCATGTGGCCCGGCTCGACCGGGCCATCCATTTGAAAAGACGTGGCGTTTCAGTCCTTCGCGGCCGTCTGTAGCGAAAGCGCGTGGAGCACGCCGCCCATGCGGCCCTTGAGCGCCGCGTACACCATCTGGTGCTGCTGCACGCGCGTCTTTCCCTTGAAGGCGCTCGACGTCACCATCGCGGCGTAGTGGTCGTTGTCGCCGGCGAGGTCGGTGATCGTCACATCGGCGTCGGGAAACGCCTCCTTGATCAGCTTCTCGATCTCGGTCGCGGCCATCGCCATGGAAGTGCCTCGCGTTGCGCCGCTCAATTGGTCGGCGGAATCTCTTCCCCGCTCATATACGCGGGAAACCAGCTCTCATGGGCACGCTTGAGATCCGAAATCGCGATCCCATGGCCGCCGACATTGAGTTTAGCGCCACCGGTCGTGCCGATGGAAGCGGCAGAAATGCCGGCAAGCTTTGCTTCCGCAACGAGGCTCTCGGCATCATGCGCCGGCGCTGCCAGGACATAGCGGGCCTGGTCCTCGCCGAACAGGAACGGAATCGTGTGCTGCGAGGTCAGGCTTGCGCCGATGCCGCCGGCCATCGCCATTTCGGCAACCGCGACAAGCAGCCCGCCGTCCGACACGTCGTGAACCGTGTTCACGCGCCCGGACTCGATGAGCTTGCGCACGAAGTCGCCGTTCTTCTTCTCGACCGCGAGATCGACATGCGGCGCTGGGCCCTCTTCCTTGTGCTCGATCTCGCGCAGATAGATCGACTGGCCGAGATGGCCTTTCGTCTCGCCGATCAGGACCAGGTGATCGCCCTCGCGCTTGAGCGCGATCGTCGCCATGCGATGCACGTTCGGGAGCAATCCGACGCCGCCAATCGCGGGAGTCGGCAGGATCGCCTCGCCGTTCGTCTCGTTGTAGAGCGAGCAATTGCCGGAGATGACGGGATAGTCGAGCGCGCGGCAGGCGGCGCCGATGCCGTCCACGCCGGCCACGATCTCCGCCATGATCTCGGGTTTCTGCGGATTGCCGAAATTGAGATTGTCGGTGATGGCGAGCGGCGTGCCGCCGACCGCGGTGATGTTGCGCCAGGTCTCCGCCACCGCCTGCTTGGCGCCCTCGAACGGATCGGCCTTGCAGTAGCGCGGGCTCACATCCGTCGCGATGGCGAGTCCCTTGTGCGTGCCGTGCACGCGCACCACGGCCGCGTCACCGCCTGGACATTGCGCCGTGTCGGCCATGACCGAATAGTCGTATTGCTCCCACACCCAGCGGCGGGAGCACATGTCGGGCGAGGCAAGGATTTTCTTGAGCGATGAGAGCACCGGACGCGACGCATCGAAACTTGGCGACTTCTTCGCCGTCTCGCGCTTCTCATACGGCCGTTCATAGACCGGCGCTTCATCCGACAGGGCCTTCACCGGCATGTCGGCGACGATCTCGCCCTTGTGCTTGACGATCAGCCTGCCGGTGTCGGTCGTGACGCCGATCACGGCGAAGTCGAGCTCCCACTTCCTGAAGATGCGCTCGGCTTCCGCTTCACGCCCCGGCTTCAGCACCGCGAGCATGCGCTCCTGGCTCTCCGACAGCATCATGTCGTAGGCCGTCATGTTCGCTTCGCGCTGCGGCACCTTGTCGAGATCGAGCTCGATGCCCGAGCCGCCCTTGTCGGCCATCTCGGCCGACGAAGACGTGAGTCCGGCCGCGCCCATGTCCTGGATCGCGATGATCGCATCCGTCGCCATCAATTCGAGGCAGGCCTCGAGCAGCAGCTTCTCGGTGAACGGATCGCCCACCTGCACCGTCGGGCGCTTCTCTTCGGAGTCCTCGTTGAACTCCGCGCTCGCCATGGTCGCGCCATGGATGCCGTCACGGCCCGTCTTGGATCCGACATAGACGACCGGATTGCCGGCGCCCTTCGCGGCCGACAGGAAGATCTTGTCCGTCTTGGCAAGCCCCACGCACATCGCGTTGACGAGGATGTTGCCGTTGTAGGAGCGGTGGAAATTCACTTCGCCGCCAACGGTGGGCACGCCCATGCAATTGCCGTAGCCGCCGATGCCGGAGACGACGCCCGACACGAGATGCCGCGTCTTGGGATGATCGGGCTCGCCGAAACGCAGTGCGTTCATCATCGCGATCGGCCGCGCGCCCATCGTGAACACGTCGCGCATGATGCCGCCGACGCCGGTCGCCGCACCTTGGTAGGGCTCGATGAAGCTCGGATGGTTGTGGCTTTCCATCTTGAAGATTGCCGCGTCGCCGTCGCCGATGTCGATGACCCCCGCGTTTTCACCCGGACCCTGCAGCACCCAGGGCGCTTTCGTCGGCAATTTCCTCAAGTGCACGCGCGTGGATTTGTAGGAGCAGTGCTCGCTCCACATCACCGAG
>Ga0335083_10007170_pt1 | contig 13773 bp, 13 predicted proteins | sample Lox_Sample_42_FD_206716 | JGI IMG/M metagenome (GOLD analysis project Ga0335083, IMG submission 206716) | Soil microbial communities from Loxahatchee National Wildlife Refuge, Florida, United States - Lox_Sample_4.2 | ecosystem: Environmental > Terrestrial > Soil > Wetlands | place: USA...
AAGCTGAGCACGAGCGCGGGCCGGCCGGTCGTGCGGCCCCGCAGCCAGGTCCGGCGGGCCCGGACCCGGTCCTGGTCGACGTCCCGGCGGCCAAGTACCTGCCAGTGATCCCTGACCGGCTCGCCGTCGGCCAGCACGTCCGCCTGGCGCAGGCTGAAGCCGATCCGCGACCGGACCGTCTCCCGCAGCGGCCCCGGCAGCCCGGCCTGACCGCGGTAGGCGACGGCGAGCAGGCGGAGCAGCGAGTACTCCCCGAGCAGCCGGCCCTCCCAGCCGGGCCCGGAATGCGGGACCGAGGCGAGTCCGCGCAGCCGCTCGGCGAGGCCGGCGGCCTGCGCGTCGATCATCCGGGCGGCGATGTCGTCCCAGTGGCGGTATCCGGCCTGCTGGCTGGCGGCCAGGCCCTGGCGTACCTGGTCGCACAGCCACCGGTCCAGCTCGGTCAGCCCGGACGCCACCCGGGCCTCGCGCTGCTCCGCGCGCCTGGCCGCCGTCTTCTGGTCCTTCGGCGCGCCCGGCGCGTCCCGTTCGCCGGCCGCTGCGCGGCCCGTCGTGACCGCACCCGTCGTGACCGCACCTGCCTTGACCGCGCGGGCCGTCAGCCAGCTGGCGGCCCAGCCGGGCGGCTCGCCTGCCGCCTCCGCCACCGTCCCGTCGGCCCAGAGCAGCAGCAGGGCCAGCGCGTGCTTGCAGGGGAACTTCCGGCTCGGGCAGGAGCACCGGTACGCGGGTCCCGACAGGTCGATCACGGTCAGGTAGGGCGCCGAGGCACTGCCCCGGCACTCGCCCCACAGCGCGGCCAGCCCCGCCCCCGTACCTTCCCCCGTACCTGCGCCGGGACTCGCACCCGACGCCGCCCAGGCCCGGCCGGAGGTCAGCGACTGGGCGGCCCGCTGCGACGACGCGTCGGGCGCCAGGGCGAGGACTCGCGCACGATCCCATCGTTCGGCCACGACCGAAACCCTAGCGGCGGGCACTGACATTCGAATGCCCGCGCGGTACTCGCCGGCGCCCCGATCGATGCCTGATGCCGGCCGACGGCCTGCGGTCAGGGCCTGCCGGGATCAGGGCCAGCCCGGGACACCTGAGGCTCAGGTGACAGCCGGGACACCGCTGATGCCTGCTCAGGGCCGCAGGCCGCCCCGCCGCCGCCGGGCGGGGCATACGCGGCGGCGGCCTGAGGTTGAGGGGTTCTTGAGAGAAGACGGAGGCAGGCTGATGAAGGCAGTTCGGTTCGATGAGTACGGCGGCGTCGACGTCCTGAAGGTCGTCGACGTGCCGAAGCCGGCGCCGGGTCCGGGTCAGGTGCTGGTCCAGGTCAAGGCGGCGGGGATCAATCCCGGCGAGGCCAAGATCCGCGAGGGCCTGCTGCACGCCAGGTGGCCGGCCACGTTCCCGTCCGGCCAGGGCAGCGACCTGGCCGGGGTGGTAGCGGAAACCGGGCCGGGCGTGACCGCCTTCGCGGCCGGCGACGAGGTCATCGGCTTTACCGACAACCGGGCCAGCCAGGCCGAGTACGTCGTGGTCGAGGAGCAGAACCTGACGGCCAGGCCGGCGGGCGTCCCCTGGGAAGTGGCCGGGGCGCTGTGCGTGGCCGGGGCGACAGCCTACGCCGCGGTGCGGGCCGTGGCGCTGGCCGAGGGCGACACCGTAGTCGTCTCCGGCGCGGCCGGCGGGGTCGGCTCGATCGCGGTCCAGCTGGCCCGGCGGGCAGGCGCCACCGTGATCGGGCTGGCCAGCCCGGCGAACCACGAGTGGCTGGCCGGGCACGGCGTGATTCCGGTGCCGTACGGCGACGGCGCGGCCGACCGGATCAGGCAGGCCGCGGGCCAGGCCGACGCGTTCATCGACACCTTCGGCGACGGCTACGTGCGGCTGGCGCTCGACCTCGGCGTCGAGCCGTCCCGGATCGACACCATCGTCAGATTCGACGCGGTCGCCGAGTACGGCGTCAAGGCCGAAGGCAACGCGGCCGGCGCCAGCGCGGCCACGCTAGCCGAACTGGCCGGGCTGATCGCCGACGGCCAGCTCGAGGTGCCGGTCGCCGCGACGTTCCCGCTCAGCCGGGTCCAGGACGCCTACCGGCAGCTGGCGGGCGGCCACATCCGCGGCAAGATCGTCCTGACGGCCTGACCGGGACCGGACGGCGCGTACTGTCGTTTATATGGGCGAGATGCTGCCGTTGTTCCCGCTCGGCGCGGTGCTCTACCCCGGCATGCTCCTGCCGCTGCACATCTTCGAGGAGCGGTACCGGCAGCTGGTCCGGGACCTGCTGGACGGGCCGGAAGCGCGCCGCTTCGGCGTGATCGCCATCCGCAAGGGCCGCGAGACCGGCATCGACGGCGTGCAGTCGCTGTACGAGATCGGCTGCACCGCCGTCCTGCGCCGGGTCGACAAGCACGAGGACGGCAGGTACGACATCGTCGCCGTCGGCACCGAGCGGTTCCGCCTGCTCCGGCTCGACCAGACCCGGCCGTACCTTCAGGGCGAGGTCGAGATCCTCGCCGAGGAGCAGCCCGATGCCGCGGCCGGCCCGGCCGCGCAGGTCGTCGAGGCCGCGTTCCGCGAGTACCTGGACGCGCTGACCGAGTGGGGCGGCGCCACCGTCCGGCTGGAAGACCTGCCCGGCGAGCCGGTCCTGCTGTCCTTTATCGTCGCCGCCGCGATGGTCGTCGACCTGCCGGAGCGGCAGGCGCTGCTGGCCGAGCCGGACACCCTGCGCAGGCTGGCCCGGGAACGCTCACTGCTGTCCCGGGAGACCGCCATGCTGCGTACCACCACGTCACGGCCCGCCCCCGACCTCAGGAACACGCCATACAGTCCGAACTAGGCAGCATGACCGAGGCCGGTCGGCCCGGCAGGTGGGTCAGCGGGGATGAGGGGTAGGGAAAAGCCATGGCTGAACCGGAAACCGCGGGAACGGAGCTCTCACGGCAGGCCGCCGAGGTAGCGGCCGATATCACCGAGACGGACCAGCCGCAGGAGCGGCGCCGCATCATCAGCGCCTTCACCAGGGCGGTGACCTCGGGTGCCCGGGCGGCCGGGCGCGGGACGCGGGCCGTGCGGCGGCGCGCGGGCTCGGGTACCGGCTGGCTGGCCGATCAGGTGGTCGCGATGGCGCCGCGGCTCCGGGTACGCGACCAGGCGGCGCTGCGGGCGCAGTTCCCCGGCAAGTCGCCTGACGAGATCGCCGACGCGCTCATCGAGGGCGCGACCCGGGCCGCTGCCGCGGCGGGCGGCACCGCGGGCATGGCCGCCACGCTGCCGGTGCTGCCTGCCTTCCCGGTCGAGATCGCCGCCGAGACGCTGGTCCTGGTCGGGATCGAGCTCAAGCTCATCGCCGAACTGCACGAAGCGTACGGCTCGCCGGCGCCGGGGAGGTTCCCCGAGCGGATGAGCGCCTACCTGGCGGCGTGGGCCCACCGCCGCGGCGTCTTCATGATCGAGGGCGGGCTGATCTTCGCGGCCGGCTCGCCGCTGGCCAGGCTCTTGCGCAGGCGGCTGGCCATCAGGGCCGGACGCAGCGCGTTCTCCCTCGGCCCGATGCTCACCGGCGCCGCCGCGGGCGCGCTGTTCAACCGCCGGGAGACCAGGAGGCTCGGCCGGGACATCCAGCGCGACCTGCGCCGCCGGGAGATCGACGGGCCCGCGAAGCAGGACTGGTGGGACCGGTGACGCACCTCGCCTTCGAGCTCAGGACCAGTACCCCCGGACCGCTGCTGCCCGCGCTGGCCGAGCGGGTGGAGGAGAACGGCTACCGGTCGCTGTGGGTCAACCACCCGCCGGGCGAGGACGGCATCGGCTGCCTGGCCGCGATGGCCTCCGCCACCGCGCGGATCACGCTCGGGACCGCCGTCGTGCCGGTCAGCGCCGTCCCGCCCGATGCCATCCTGCGGCGGATCGACGAGACCGGCCTGCCGGCCGAGCGCCTGCGGCTCGGCATCGGCAGCGGATCGGGGGAGCGGCCGCTGGAACGGATGACCGAGGCCGTCGCCTACCTGCGTGAGCGCACGCCCGCCGAGATCGTGGTCGGGGCCCTCGGCCCGCGGATGCGCGCGCTGGGCGCGACGCTGGCCGACGGCGTGCTGCTGAACACGGTCACCCCGGACCTGGCCCGGGCCGCCGCCGCGGAGATCAGGGCGCAGGCCACGGCGGCCCGCCGGCCGGTGCCCGGGGTCTACGTCAACGTCATGGCCGGAGTCGGCGCCGCGCAGATCGCCGAGCTCGGGGAGTCCGCGGCATTCCTGAAGCAGCTGCCCGCCTACGCCGCGCACTTCCGCCGGGCCGGCATCAGCCCGGAGCAGACGTCGATCGCGGCCGGCCAGCCCGGCGAGCTGCCCCGGCTGCTCGGGCCGTGGCGGGACACCGTGGACGAGGTGGTGCTCGTCCCGGTGCGCGCGGACCAGGCGGGACCCGCCCGTGACCTGGTAGACGCGGCCATCGCGGGTTTCTAGCTAGCCGGGGCACTCCTTCCTAGCGCATTACGAGCGGGCCTCGAAGATCAGGCAGGTCGTGGTGGCGTGCGCGTACAGGGTGCCGTCGGGCCCGGTGATCTGGCCGGTAGCGGTGGCCACGCGCCGCCCGGCGCTCATCACCTGCCCGGTCGCGGTCACGTCCGGCGTGTTCACGGTCAGCGCCCTGACCAGGTTCACCTTCAGCTCGAGGGTGGTGTAGGCCTGCCCCCGGCCGAGCGAGGAGTGCACGGCACAGCCCATGGCCGAGTCGAGCAGGGTGCAGAACACGCCGCCGTGGACGGAGCCGATGGGGTTGTACAGGTGCTCGCCGACGTCCAGGCCGAACGCCACCCGGCCCCGCTCGACGCTGCGGACGCTCATGCCGAGCAGCGCCGCGATCGGCGGCGCGGGAATGCGGCCCTCCGCGATGCCGAGCAGGTACTCGAGGCCGCTCAGGTCGCGGGCGAGCGCCGCCCCGACCAGCGGATCCTGCCAGGTGACGGTGCGCTGCCTGACGTCCCCGGCCTCCTCCAAGCTGAGTTCTGTCATGGAACCCAGCTTAACTCAGCCCGGAGCGCCCCGCGCCGGAGCCTCCTTCTGCTACATCCCCTTGTGCTGGTCGGAACTCGCGGCCTACACCGAGGTCAAGGCCGTCACCACGCAGCTGTAACAACTCCCCGAGGCGGGGACCGGGAACATCCCGGTCCCCGCCTCGCGCTGCCCGCGCCCCAGTTGCAAGCGCAGGGTAACCATCCTTATCGTTGGCACATGCCAATGGCCGGAACCCGCTGGCCTCCGCATTCCCGTCGCTCCAGGCAACCGCCTCTAGGGCTGACGGGGGCTGCCCAAGCTCTCGATGAGGAGCAGTAGTTGTGACCGGGACGAGTCCCACGGCGCGCCAGCGCGAGCTGGGCACGCGGATGAGGGGACTTCGCAACGAGCACAACATGACTGTGGAAGAAGTCGCCGAGAGGCTTCTCTGCTCTGCTACGAAGATCAGCCGACTGGAGACCGGCGCGCGCCGGCCGAGCCTGCGCGATGTCCGGGACCTGTGTGAACTCTACGAAGTAGACGAATCGACGTCGGCCGAACTGATGAGCCTGGCCAGGGAAGCACGCGCTGCGGGCTGGTGGACTCAATACAATGACCTCAACCTGGACCCGCTCATCGGTCTGGAAGAGGCAGCTACGGATATTACCTGTTACGCGATGAATTACATTCCGGGCCTGCTCCAGACCAGGGAGTATGCCCAGGGTATTATCGAGATCATTGCACCGAAAATGAATCCGCGAATCGTTGCGCAACGTGTCGAAGCGCGACTGCGGCGCCAGCAGGTGCTGGAGAGAGATAGCCCGCCCAGGTATCAGGTGCTACTCGATGAGTCCGTCCTGCGCCGCGGCGTCGGAGGTCCGATGCTCATGGCCGCGCAGATCGATAAGGTCTTGGCGGCCGTGGCCCGCGGAATTGCAATCGCTCAGATCATCCCATTCGACGCGGGAGCGTATGTTGCTGCGGATGGTTATTTCGTATTGCTGGAGTTCGCGGAAGGCTCAGATCTCTGGCCGGTCGTCTTCATCGAAGGCCTGGCAGGCAACCAGTACCTTGATCGCAAGGTTGATATTGCTCGCTTCCGCGAGACCATTGACTACCTGCGGGCTCGTGCATTGAGCTCAGCTGACTCGGTAGAGCTCATGACCAGGGTACGGAATATTCTACGTCAACAAGGAAACAATTACGCGCGAGGCTTACGCCTCGAGCCAAGGAAGGAATGTGCGTGTCGGCTGCAGGGGATCTGGACTGGCGCGTTTCCCGGACCTGTGACAATGGCCAGTGCATTACGGTTGCACGCGACGGCGATTTTGTCATGATCGGCAACACCAGTAGTCCGGAAGGGCCCTTCGGGGAGTTTACCGTCGATGAGTGGCGTCATTTTCTGGCCGGAGTGAAAATAGGCGACTTCGACGGGATCGCCTGAAACACCTTGATGTAGAAGTCCCCGTAAGGGCCGGCGTGCCATGTCGGCCCTTACGTTATTGTGGACGGGTGAGCGACGCCAATCCGACGCCGCCGGCCAGCCCGGGCCCGCCAGTACCTGCCCGTTACCGCCGCGTCCGGTAAGGGAACGGCCCGGCGGAGGGAGCGCCACGGTGCCGATCATGCCAGGCTGGCCGCGGAACCGCCGGCCACGGGAGAGTGCCGCCGCTCAGGGCGGATCCGGGGAGCAGGCCGACGAGCTCACCGCGGAGCTGTCCGCCTCGTACTGGCGGGCCCACGACCAGCGGCTGGCCGAGACCGGCTTCGGCGCGATCGCCCGGCAGCTGCCAGGGCTCATCCGGCAGGCCATCCGGCTGGGCTGGGAGGCGAACCGGCGTGACACGGTCGCGACCATCGGGCTGAACCTGGTGTCCGGGGTGCTTACCGGCTTCGCCCTGCTGGCGACCACGGGCGTGCTCGAGGCGCTGTTCGCGGCCGGGCCGACACCCGACCGGGTTCGCGCCGCCCTGCCCTCGCTCATCCTGGTCGGCGCGGCCGTGGCCGTCCGGGCCGGGCTGCAGGCCGCCGCGGGCTGGGCGCAGTCCAGGCTGCACCCGCAGGTGGACCGGGTGGTGGAGCTCCGCCTGCTGGAGCTGACCACCCAGGTCGACCTGGCCGCCTTCGACGACGCCGAGTTCTACGACGCCATGCAGCGCGCCCGCGACCGGGGCCTGTACTCGGCCCCTCAGGTCGTGACCAACGTGCTCGACTGCGTGACCGGAGCCGCCGGGATTGTGTCGGCCGCGTTCGTGGTCGCCGTGCTCCAGCCGGTCCTGCTGGTCCTCCTGCTGCTCGCCGAACTGCCCGAAGGCTGGGCCGCGGTCCGCGCGGCCAGGATCGGGTACGTAACCAACTTCGCGCTGGCCGACAGCCACCGCCGGAAGTGGATCCTGACCGACCTGATGGCCGAGCGGCACACGGCGGCCGAGATGCGCTCCTTCACGCTGCGGCGCTTCATGCTGGCCCGGGTCGCCCGGCTGGCCGCGTACGCCAGGGACGCCGAGATGAAGGCGGCCGGCCGCCAGGCCCTGACCCGGATCATGGCCCAGGCCGCCGGCGGCGTCGCCACCGCGGGGGTCTACGCCGCGCTGGGGATCCTGCTCGCCCTCGGCACGCTGCCGCTGGCCGAGGCGGGGACGGCGGTACTGGCCATCAGGGCCGCGCAGGCGTCGCTGAACACGCTGCTCTACGCGGTGAACCAGTGCTACGAGGAAGGCCTGTACTTCTCCGACTACCTGGCCTTCTGCGCCGACGCGGCCCGGCGGATACCGCCGCGGGGCGGCGCGCCCGCGCCCGCGGGCTTCGACCGGATCACCGCGGACGCCGTCACCTTCGCCTATCCCGGCGCCGACGTCACGGCGCTGCGTGAGGTCACCGTCGAGATCCGCCGGGGTGAGGTCGTCGCCCTGGTGGGGGAGAACGGGTCGGGCAAGACCACGCTGGCCAAGATCCTGGCCGGCCTGTACCGGCCGGGCAGCGGCACGGTGCGCTGGGACGGTACCGACGTGGCCGCCGTCGACCCCGAATCGCTGCGGGAGCAGATCGCCGTCATCGCCCAGGATCACGCCAACTGGCCGCTTACCGTGCGCCACAACATCGCCATGGGCCGCGACGCGGACCAGGACGCGCTAGTCCGGGCGGCCGCGGCCTCCGGGGCGGACACGGTGATCGGCGCGTTCCCCCATGGTTACGACACCCTGCTCGACCGCCGCTTCAAGGACGGAGCCGAACTGTCCGGCGGCCAGTGGCAGCGGATCGCGGCCGCCCGGGGCTTCTACCGATCGGCGTCCCTGCTGATCATGGACGAGCCGACGGCCGCCCTCGACGCCCGCGCCGAGTACGCCCTGTTCAGCTCCATCCGGGGGCATGCCACGGGCCGCAGCGTGCTGCTCATCACCCACCGGCTGGCCAGCGTCAGGCACGCGGACCGGATCTACGTACTGCGCGACGGGCAGGTCATCGAGCAGGGCGTGCACGCCGACCTGCTCGCCCTGGGCGGCCAGTACGCCGAGCTCTACACCCTTCAGGCCTCCCAGTACAGCCTGTGAGCGGTCAGAGCCGCTGCCGCTTGGCCTGGCAGAACGAGAACAGGCCGGACATGATGAGGCCTACTTTCCCGGAAAAGCCCTCATATGCAGGACAAAGGCGCGAAGCCCGGCCTCCGGCGGCCCGGTTGCCCGGGGAGGTGCCTGGGTCAGGCGCCGTTGACGGCGGCGCGCACCACTTCGGCCGAGACGATCGCCAGCTTGCGCCGCTCCGTCCTGGCCTGCGCCCTGAGCTGGGCGTAAGCGGCCTGCGCGGTGATGCCGTGCTGGCCGATGAGCACGCCCTTGGCCTGCTCGATGATGGCCCGGGAGTTCAGGGCCGCCTGGAGCTGGGCGGCCAGTTCGGTCTGCTGCTCGCCGAGCAGCATGCTCGCGATGAGCAGCGCGGCCAGGTCGGTGAACGCCAGCAGGGCGAGCTCGGCCTCGGCCGACCAGGGGCGGCGCTCCTCGGACAGCACCGCGACCACGCCCACCGCGTCCTGGTTGTAGGGAATCGGGCTGGCCAGCACGGCCCGGACGCCGCGGGCGATGGCGTGCTCGCAGAAGACCGGCCACCGTTTTTCGGTCGTCAGGTCCTCCGCGCAGACCAGTTCCTTGTCCTCGAATGCCGCGATGCACGGACCTTCCTGGTGACGTATCTGGAGTTCCTCGAGGTGCCTCATCCGCTCATCGGAGACGGCGGCGTTGAGCAGGTGGTGGTCGACGTCGGCCATCATCAGGGCGGCGCCGTCCACGGAGAAGATGGCGTGCGTGGTCTCGACGATGCGGTGCATCGCTTCCTCGACCCGCATCTCGCCGAAGCGCAGCTTGCCGAGCTCGTTCAGCGCGTGGCGCACGTCGTGCATCGAGACGCTCATCTGCCTGCTCCCGACTGTCCTGTGACTTGCGTAAAACACCAGGTCCGGATACTACCCATGGCTAACTCTGCTACCTCGCAGTGAACATCGAGGCCGGTGAGCCCGAGAACACGGCGCACGCCGGGGCCAGGGCGGCGGATGACCGGCCGCCGGCCGTCATGCAGCCACTGGCCGGAGCCCGCGATCAGCCGCGCCGATCCGCAGTCCAGGAAGCTCGTCCCGGCCAGGTCGAAGACCAGGCGCTCGGGCCGGTACCGGCCGACCTCGGCCAGCAGCCCGGCGAGGGCGGGCAGCGACATCAGGTCGAGCTCGCCCCGGATGAGGACCGTGGTGGCTTCCGGGCGCACGTCCACCTCGATCGCGGCCTGGCCGGACCGCAGGTCGTCATCCTCAGGCAAAGGACAGAGCCGCGTCATGAGGACTCCCCACTCCCCAGCAAACGGGCAACAGCCGGGTGCTGTCAGGGGGCCTCTTCCTGTCGTCAGTCAGGAAGGTGCGGGGCCAGCATCGACCTTGCGGCGGGCCGCAGGGGTCTGGGCGGCATCACGATTGCCTCAAGTATGCCCCACCTCGGGGTCGTCAGGGGCGTCTGCGAAGGTGTTGTCATGGCATGGATTGAGCTTGACGGCGCGGTGAACGTGCGAGACCTGGGCGACCTGCCCACCGAGGATGGCCAGAAAACCGCGCGGGCCAGCTTGCTGCGCGCGGATAACCTGCAGGAACTATCGCCCGCCGATGTCACCAAGCTGGTCCGCGACATCGGGGTCAGCACCGTCGTGGACCTGCGCAGTACCAACGAGCTCGAGGCCGATGGGCCGGCGCCGCTCGACGCCGTGGCGGGCGTGCGGCACGCTCACCACCCCGTGCTGCCCGAGGTGGGCGCCAATACCGACGTGATCGCGGACGCGCTGCTGGCACGGGACCGGCTGGACCGCTCCCGGTACCCGGACGACCCGGTCTGCGGCCACTATCTGGGTTACCTGGAAGACCGTCCTGACCAGGTGGTCGGGGCACTGCGCAGCATCGCCCACTCCGACGGCGCGGCGCTGGTCCACTGCGCGGCGGGCAAGGACAGGACCGGTGTGGTCGTGGCGCTCGCGCTCACCGTGGCGGGGGTGCCGGCCTCGGCCGTGGCGGCCGACTACGCGGCCTCAGCCGAGCGCGCCGAGGCCCTCACCACCCGGCTGCGCCGCTCGCGGCTGTACGCTCCCGACGTCAACAGCAAGCGTGCCGACCTGCAGTGGCCGCGGGCGGAGACGATGACCGCGTTCCTCGAGCAGATGGACGCGCGCTACGGCGGGGTCGCGCCGTGGCTGTCCGCGCACGGCCTGAGCGACGAGGACCTGGACGCGCTGCGGGTCAAGCTCCGGGCAGGCGCTTGAGCGGGAAGGGCGGGGCGAGCCGCAGCTCGGCATTACGGTCGGTCGCGACCCCGGCCATGGCGGTGACGTCGAGGGGGACGTTGGCCGCGAGCTCGCGGTGCAGCGCGGCGAGGTCATCGGTGGTCCCCGGCGGCAACGCCGGCGCCGCCGGGGTGTCGTGATCCACCATCGTGGTCACGATGGACAGGTACTCGCCGTGGTCGGCCAGCTCGACCACCCGGGTCTGGCACGGCCAGTCCACCACCGCGCAGGTGGTCACCTCCCAGAATCCGTGCGCCGGGTCGGCCGGGTCGGGCCGCGGGCGGATCGCGTTGGTGTGCGTGTGGCCGTTCAGCCACAGCACGACGTTGGGGAACCGGTGCAGCAGGGCCACGAGCCCGTCGCCGAGCACCGGCTCGCCGTCGGCCCCGGCGTGCCCGCCGCGGCGGTTATCCAGCGTGCTGGTGCCGTGGTGCGAGAACACGATGACCAGCCGGTCGTCGTGGCCGGTCCGCACCTCGGCGCCGCCGGCGCCGCGGTAGGCGGAGTGCACCTCGGCCAACCGGGCTTCCAGCCAGCGGGCCTGCCTGGCGTCGAGGCACCCGGACGCGCCGCCGGCCAGGCAGTTGGTGTCGAGCGCGATGAAGCGCACCGCGGGCGTGTCGTGGACGTAGTACGCGGTGCCGTCCAGCCGGTTCCGCTCGGTGAACCCGTGGCCGAACGGGCGTGAGCCGGCCCGCAGGTGGGCGTCCACGAAGTCGCGCCTGGTGATCGGCCGGCGGCAGGGATCGGGCGTGACCTGGCGGTACGGGCCGGCCATGAACGCCTCCGGGCGCTCGGTGAACTCACTGAGCGCCCGGTCGTGGTCGAAGCCCTCGGGCAGGTCGAACGGCTTCCGGCCGCCGGTCAGCGCGGCGGCGAGCCCGGGGGTCTGGGTGCCGACGCCCTGGTTGAGCGCCTCGTGGTTGCCGAAGCAGGACAGCCAGGGGATGCCCAGGCCATCGGCGGCGAACTCGCGCAGCGCGCGCTGAAGCAGCCCGGGATGATGCGGGAAGCCGAACTCGCGCCGGAAGAAGTCCACGCCGGCGGCGCCGGGGCCGTCAGGACGCCAGTAGATGTCACCCGGCCAGTCGGGCCGCTGGACCCCTTCGTAGTCAGGACCGCCGGAGTCGGGGGAGACCAGGCCGCCGTCGAACAGGGCCAGGAAGGCCTGGAGCTCGTTCCACTGCGCGTTGTCGATCGCGTCGCCGGTGGTCACCGCCAGCTGCGCCGGCAGGCCGGTGGCCGGTCCTGTCACCGCGCTGACCGTCCGCAGGGTGGCATCGACAGCGTGGACCGTGAGCGCCTCCTGCGGCCGCTGCACGGGGATGATCCCGGCGTACCTGGGGTCCGCGTAGTTCGCGTTGAGGAACTCGAACCGCGTCGGCGACTGGACGTCCGCGAGCTGCAGATCGGTGATGTGGATGAGGCTGAGCAGTGCCCGCCCGGGGCCCGGGTCATCTCCTGACGGGCCGGCCGCGCCGAAATCGTCCCTGATGAGGTGCGGCTCGCCGGCGCCCGGCTCGACGGCGCGGTAGGGCGCCAGCCGCCCGCGGCGGAGCACGGCCCCGCGTCCCAGCACCCGCTGCGTGGTCAGTGGAGGATGGCGGCCGCTCACGTAGACCACCCTCCCGCTGAAAGCGAAGCTAAATGCGACTAAAACGTTTAGCGCTCGAATGCTCACATACGCCTCGCGGCGATGTCAAGGCTCGGCCGCTGCAGGGATGGCCGCTCGACCAGCTCGACCGGGGCGACGTAGTCACCGGAGCCGTCGTCTCCGAGCAGGCGCGCCATCAGCGCCCGGCCCATTTCAATGCCGTCCAGCCGGATGGTCGCAAGCGGCGGGTCGAGCAGTTCCGAGGTGGGCAGGTCGTCGTGCCCGATGACGGAGACGTCCGGGCCGATCCGCAGGCCCAGGTCCCTGGCTGTCTGGTAGACGCCGAGCGCCGTGTAATCGGAGTTGGTGATGATCGCGGTGGGCGCCTGCGGCTGGGCCAGCAGCGCCCCGGCCGCCTTGCGCACGTCGGCGATCGCGAGCGGCGACCGCATGACGACGGGTTCGAGGCCGAGTTCGCGGGCCAGCCGCCGGAAGTGCCGCAGCCGGTCCGGGTCGGCGACCAGGCCGCGCGGCGCGGACAGGAAGGCCACGCGGGAGTGGCCGAGCTCGGCCAGGCGGCGCATGGCCAGCCCGACCCCGGTCGCGTTGTCGGGATACACCCGGGACACCCCGGCCAGGCCCTCCACGGCCGCGTTGAGCGCCACGGCCGGCGTGCCGGGGCGCAGATCCTGCCACAGCCGCAGCGACTCGCCCTGGCCGACCGGGGCGATGGCCAGCCCGGCCAGGCGCTGGGCCGCCATCTCCCTGACCAGCCGCTGCTCGCGCTCGGCGGAGTAGTGCGAGTCGAGCAGGAGCAAGGTGGCCCCGGCCTCGGTGGCGGCCCGCTCGGCGCCGGTCAGCACCTCGAGGAAGAACGGGTTGCTGAAGTTGCGGATGACCAGGCCGTAGGTCGTGGTGCGGCCCCGCCGCAGCGCCTGTGCCTGCGGGTTGGCCTGGTAGCCGAGCTCGTCCGCGGCCGCCAGGATCCGGCGCCTGGTGTCGTCGGCCACGCCGGGCTGGCCGTTCAGCGCGAAGCTCACCGAGGCCACCGAGACGCCGGCCAGCCGGGCCACGTCCCTGATCCCCGCTGGCTGCCGTCCCCCGCCCTGCTGACTCGTCATGGCCTTGCCTACGGTTATGACGCCTTGCTTCCCCCGGTAGGACCGGAGGTACGTCGCTGAGCGCACATCCTAACCACCCGGCCGGCCGCCGGCCAGAGCCCGGCAATGGCTGTCAAGCTGTCCATTAACCGATGCCCGCCGGCCACGAGCTGGCAACCTCCCGTTTGTCTTGGCTAGCCATCATTCCGACTTGTCTAGCCAAGATTGGCATCTTGGTCCCCGCCTGCGGGGACTGTGGCTTGGGAGGGAAATTTGAGAGCACGGC
>Ga0335083_10007173_pt1 | contig 13768 bp, 11 predicted proteins | sample Lox_Sample_42_FD_206716 | JGI IMG/M metagenome (GOLD analysis project Ga0335083, IMG submission 206716) | Soil microbial communities from Loxahatchee National Wildlife Refuge, Florida, United States - Lox_Sample_4.2 | ecosystem: Environmental > Terrestrial > Soil > Wetlands | place: USA...
TCTCGAGGGCTATCTGGCGGCATCGCCCACCGGCATGCAAGCCTGTGTCGATGCCAAGAAGGCCGCGGATGCCAATGGCGTGCGCACGGCAATGTCGCTGTCCGACGCGGCAATGGTGCAGTTCTGCCGCGGCGGCCTCGAAGCAATGATCGGCAGCGGCGTCGACATGCTGTTCGCCAACGAAGGCGAAGCCAAGGCGTGGACCGGCAAGGACTCCGTGCCGGCGGCAATGGATGAACTGAAGAAAATCGCCAAGTCCATCGTGCTGACACTCGGCTCGAAGGGCGCGCTGTTGTTCGATGGCATCAAGAATATTTCGATCGAATCGTTCCCGACCAAGGCCATCGACACCAACGGTGCCGGCGACATGTTCGCCGGAGCGTTCCTGTATGCGCTCACCAACGGCAGGGACTTCGCCACTGCCGGCAAGCTGGCCAGCTATGCGGCATCACGCACAGTGAGCCACTTCGGCCCGCGCCTGGCACCGGCAGAGCATCATGAAATCCTGAAGAAAATCCTGATGCACTGAATGCAAGCAAGCGCCTGCGGCGTTCGAAGCAACCACACAGGAACTGCGCAGCTCTGTTACAGGCAGCTCAGATGCCACACATGAAAAAGGCCGCTTTCGCGGCCTTTTTCATTCATTCATGGAAAGTTCAAGCCGTTGCTTTGTCGTCTTCCGTCACTTCCTTCATGCTCAGGCTGATCTTGCCGCGGTCGTCGATCTTCAGCACCTTGACGAAGATTTCCTGGCCTTCGCTCAGGTAGCTGGTGACTTTGTCGACACGCTCGCTGGAAATCTGCGAGATGTGCACGAGGCCATCCTTGCCGGGCAGGATGGTAACGAAGGCGCCGAAGTCGACGATCTTCGATACCTTGCCACGATAGGTCTTGCCGATTTCAGCTTCGGCGGTGATGGCCTGGACCCGCATCAATGCAGCGTCGCGCGAGGTAGCGTCTTCACCGTAGATACGCACGTTGCCGTCATCATCGATATCGATCGACGCGCCGGTTTCTTCGGTGATCGAGCGGATGGTGGCGCCACCCTTGCCGATCACTTCACGGATCTTGTCGACGTGGATCTTGATTACCGCCATGCTCGGTGCGTTCTCGGAAATGGTCGCACGCGGCGCGGCCAGCACCTTGTTCATTTCGCCGAGGATGTGCAGACGCGCATTGTGCGCATGCTGCAACGCGTTCTCCATGATTTCTTCGGTGATGCCCTGGATCTTGATATCCATCTGCAGCGCGGTGACGCCGTTGGCGGAACCGGCCACTTTGAAGTCCATGTCGCCCAGATGATCTTCATCGCCAAGGATGTCGGTCAACACGGCAAAGCCGTTTTCTTCCTTGATCAAACCCATCGCTACGCCGGCCACCGGGGCTTTCAGCGGCACACCGGCATCCATCAACGCCAGCGACGAGCCGCACACGCTGGCCATCGAGCTGGAACCGTTCGACTCGGTAATTTCCGATACCACGCGAATGGCGTACGGGAATTTTTCTTCGCCCGGCAGCATGGCGGCAACACCGCGGCGAGCCAGACGACCGTGGCCGACTTCACGCCGCTTCGGACCCGCCATGCGGCCGGTTTCGCCGACGCTGAACGGCGGGAAGTTGTAGTGGAACATGAAGCCGTCTTTCTTGACGCCGGACAGGTCTTCGATCACCTGCGCATCGCGCAGTGCACCGAGAGTGGCCACTACCAGTGCCTGGGTTTCGCCGCGGGTAAACAACGCAGAGCCGTGGGTACGGCCAAGTACACCGACCTGCACATTGATCGGACGCACAGTGTGATTGTCGCGGCCGTCGATGCGAGGCTTCCCTTCGATGATGCGGCTGCGCACGATTTTCTTCTCGAGCGAGCCGAACACGTTCTGCACTTCACCGGCAGTAACGGTATCACTGCTGCACTTGGCGACGGCATCAGCCTGCAACTGGGCAACGCGATCCTGGCGCGCCATCTTGTCGGAAATCTGGTAAGCCGCTTCGAGCTCGGTTTTGACCGCAGCAGAAACCGCGGCGATAAGCGCTTCGTTCTTGACCGGAGCAGTCCATTCCCATGCCGGCTTGCCGGCCATGGTCTTGAATTCGTTGATGGCGTTGACCACTGCCTGCATTTCCTGGTGCGCGAACAATACGGCGCCCAGCATCAGGTCTTCGCTCAATTCCTTCGCTTCCGATTCCACCATCAACACCGCGCTCTTCGTACCGGCAACCACCATGTCGAGATCGGAAGTCGCGAGCTTCGAGTTGGTCGGGTTGAGCAGGTAACCGTCAGTATCGTTATAACCAACACGACCTGCGCCAATAGGACCTGCGAACGGAATACCTGAGATAGTCAGGGCGGCAGAGGAACCGATCATTGCCGCAATATCCGGATCAACGTCTTTGTCGGCGGACAGTACGGTAACTATGACCTGCACTTCGTTGAGAAAGCCTTTCGGGAACAGCGGGCGGATCGGACGGTCGATCAAACGTGAAGTCAGTGTTTCTTTTTCGGTGGCACGGCCTTCGCGTTTGAAGAAGCCACCGGGAATCTTGCCGATGGCGTAGGTTTTTTCCTGGTAGTCCACGGTCAGCGGAAAGAAGTCGGCGTCGGGATTGGCTTTGCGTTTGCCGACCACGGTGGCCAGCACTTGGGTATTACCGATGGTGACGAGCACGGCGCCAGTAGCTTGACGAGCGATGCGGCCCGTTTCCAGTACGACGGTGTCGTTGCCGTATTTGAATTCTTTCCTGATGGGATTAAGCATGAGTATTTTTCCTGAGCGTATGAGCCTGACCAGCCCCATGCTGGTCAGGAGAACGAACTTGCACTAAGAAGCGTTAGCGGCGCAGACCCAGACGTTGGATCAGATTGTTGTAGCGCACCGAGTCCTTGCGTTTGAGGTAATCCAGCAGCTTGCGACGGGTGTTGACCATGCGGATCAGACCACGACGGGAGTGGTGGTCATGCTCATGGGATTTGAAGTGGTCCTGCAGTTGGTTGATGTTGCCGGTCAGCAGTGCGACTTGCACCTCCGGGGAACCGGTATCACCTTCAGACAGGGCGTATTCGCGGACGATGTCCGCCTTTTGGGCAGCAGTTAAGGCCATGATCTTTCTCCAAAATATGCAGTTGAATGGTAAAGTCCGTTTCCAACCAGGCTGACCACGCATATTGATAGTCAGCTGGGATGTCCCGGGTAAAGCACCCCTGAAAAGGGAGGCGCATGGTACCACAGCCCGGGAAGGCCGCGAACCCTGATTTTGTCCTGCCCGGAAACGATGCTGACCCGATATTTCATGATTGTCCTGTTGTTGCTGGCTGCGGCGACGCTGAATAGCCTGGCTCCGCCCCTGCTGGACCATATGGCGGCCCTCGACCATGGGGAGTCGGTCCTTGCACTGTCGTTATGGTGCATTTCATTGATTCTCGGGGGCGGCTGGCTCTGCAGCAAACTGGCCGAATCGACGTTACTGCCAAGCTTCACGTTGCAGCTTATCGTCGGTGTTCTGCTGCATGACGCACTGGCACCACTGGCCGGGCAGACCTCGTTGGCCGTCGTGCTGTGCACTGCGTTGGCAGCCGTCATCCTGAAAGGTGGCGCTGATGAAATCGACCGCAACTCGTTGGGCAACCTGGTGCTGCCCACCCTGTCGTTGGCCGTCGCCGGCTTCCTGATCACCTTCACGGTGATGGACGTAACGATAATGTGGCTGGGACTGGACGGAGCCACGGCTGCATTGCTGGCCGCCATCATCAGCTCCACCGATCCGGCCGCGCTGATTCCGACCCTGAGAAAATTGACGTTCAAATCACAGCATCGTCATCTCAGCGACGTCGCCATCGCCGAAAGCGCGATCAACGACGCACTGGGAGCCATCATCACCACGATACTCACCGCGATGATCGCAGCCGGTACCGCGGCTACCTCCACCGGTGCACTGCTGACAAGCCTGATCGCGCCGGCCAACCTGCTGCAACTCGGCCGGCAATTCCTGTTCGGCATCGTCGCCGGCTGCATCGGCTGGGCCTGCATGTGGGCGTATGAAAAATCGAAATTCACGCAGCACAGACAGGGAGTGGCGGAAGCCTCTTACGATTTCGCGCTGGTACTGGTGGTGCCACTGTTCGTTTTCCTGCTCGCGCAACTCTTGCACGGCAACGGCTTTCTGGCTGCTTTCGTCACCGGGGTATTGGCCAATTACAACCACGCAGCCGCTCGCTTCCACCGCACCTTGCATGCGATGGAAATCAAGATCGAAAGCATCGGCAAGCCGGTGATCTTCATGATGATGGGACCCTTCGTCTCCGTGCACGAACTGGTAGCGACCTTTTGGCCCGGCCTGCTGATCAGCGCAGCGTTCATGCTGATCGCCCGTCCGGCAGCGGTAATGCTGTCGCTGCTGCCGACGCGGCTGGCGCTGCGGGAAAAAGGCTTTCTGTGTGCGGTCCGCGAAACCGGCGTGATCCCGGTGGTGCTGGCAGTCATCACCGCCGCTCAGTTGCCGCAACTGTCGTTGTTGCTGCCGCTGACGGCATGGGTCGTAATCTGGACGCTCGGCTTGCTGCCGGCACTGACGCCGTGGTGGGCGAAAAAACTGTCGTTGCTGCAACAGTGAAGTAACGAAAAAACTCAGGGTTTTTCGTTCATCACGCTTTTCACCGGCAGCTTCACCGTCTTGTGCTGGCCATCCGCCAGCTGGAACGTGAGCTCCACCGTCGTACCCTCGGCAAGCGCAGCCGTCGTTTTTTCCAGCATCAGGTGATCGCCACCCGCTTCCAGCACCAACGATTTATGGGCCGGGATTTTCAGGCTTTCCATGTCCATCATGTGCATCATGCCGCCGTGATTCATCGTGCTGTGGAAACTTACATGCGCGGCTGCCGGCGATGACGCCGCGGTGATGACGATGTCGGCATCGCCGGTGTTCTTCAGTGTCATGTAGGCGGCAGTCGTCGTCGAGCCGGGCAACGACGCGCGCACATGCCCTGCTTCCACCACCAGCTCGGCCCTGGCCAGCGTGGCGGTCGCCAGCAACAACGCGACGCTCATCAGTTTCATCGTTTTCGACATCAGCAGTACCTCGTCAATTCTTGCGTGATTTGGTGGCCGGCTTGCTTTCCGCGGCAGGTTTGGTCTCCGGCGCAGGCGGGGTTATTACGATCGCGGGTGCCGGTGCGATATCGATGTTGCCGCGCAGCCGGTAACCTCCGACCGCATCGCGCATCACCTTGTAGATCCAGCGGCCTTCGTCATCGGAACGCGCGCGGATCAGGAACGTGGCGTTGCTGGTCTGCAACTGATGCGCAATCGCGCCGAGCTCCTTGACCGTCTCGGCATTTTTGGCGCTGACGCCAGCCGGATTGAGCGCATGAACCTGCAGCCGGCCCTTTTTGGCATCTTCAAGACGCGCGCGCGACGCGGCAAGCTGCGGATGTTCCGGACTCAAGCGCGCCGCGCGGGCCAGGTAACCTTCGGCATTCTCCAGCGCCAGTTGGCCGATCGCCGCATCCGCCATCGAGATATAGCGGGTGGCAATTTCCTGGATGCCGTCGAGAGCGATCCTGTTGCCAGGATCGAGATGCAGCACTTCGTCGTACATCTCGTACGCATTGCGGCCGGCCGGCTGCATCAGCCTGTTTTCGTCGTAGGCTTTCTTCGCTTCGTAGAGGATGTCGACCAGCATTCGCTGCTTCTGCAATTGCGCGTCGTCCTGCACCACCGGCGGTGGCGCTTCCGGCGGCGGCTCGTGCTGCGGCAACACACTTGGAGTGTAAACCTCCATGTTCTGCTGGGTTTTGCAGGACGCCAGGGCCGCGAACAAGACCAGCATCGCCAGCCGTTTGCGAACGACGTTCATCACGATTCTCCGAACGGCAGGAAATCGAGCCACTGGCCGGATTGCACCGTGGCACCGATCGGGATTACCGCCAAGCCGTCCGCCCACGACACCGACGTCAACACGCTCGAACTCTGGTCCGCATAAAGCTGTGCTACCGGGAACCCTTCTGCATCGCGCTGCAACTTTACGCGCAGATATTCCTGCCGGCTGCCTGGTTCCGTCACCGCAAAACCGGCCCGCACGCGTTGCGGCACCGGAACTTGCCAAACCGCGCCCTGCAATTGCAGCAGGAACGGTTTGACCAACAACTGGAACGTTATGAACGCCGCGACGGGATTGCCGGGCAACCCCACGAACGGCACGGCGCCCACGTGGCCGAACGAAAACGGCTTGCCGGGCTTAATCGCCAACTTCCACAGCGACAGTTTGCCGAGCGCTTCCACCGCACCGCGCACATAATCCGCTTCGCCCACCGAAACGCCGCCGGTGCTGATAACGCAATCAGACCCGGCCGCCGCTTGCTGCAACGCCGTTTTGGTGGCGGTCAGATCGTCACCGACGATGCCCAGTCTGACCACTGTAATACCCAGTTGCTGTAACAGCGCACTGAGCGTAAAGCTGTTGGAATCGTAGATCTGACCCGGCAGCAGTGGACGCCCTTGCTGCTGCAACTCGTCGCCGGTGTTGATCAGCGTCACCGTCAACGGCTTGAACACGTTGACTTCCGACAGCCCGAGCGAAGCGAGCAAGCCCATATCCTGCGGCTGCAACCGGCGGCCACGCTGCAACACGACCGAGCCGGCGGCGACATCATGCCCGGCACGACGCACGTTCTCGCTCGCGTGCGGCACCTGCAGGATGCGTACTCCATCACCGGCTGCCTCGGCGTTTTCCTGCATCACCACCGCAGTGGCACCGACCGGCATCGGCGCCCCGGTGAAGATGCGGGCCGCAGTACCCTTGACCAGCGGCGCTCCGACCTGCCCCGCCTTCAGATACTGGCTTACTGCCAACGTTACGCCGGCGATCGCGCAATCGCGGTGATCGACGGCATAGCCATCCATCGCCGAATTGTCGAACGCCGGCACATCCAGGCCGGCGACGACATCGTGTGCCAGCACACGACCCAACACGGACCGCAATCCGACTCGTTCGGTCGCAGTTTGCGGCCTCGCGACGGACAGCACATGGGTCAAGGCATCGGCGATGGGAGTGAGACTGCTGCGCATGAAGAAACTGCCCTGCTCTATAATCGCCGCCATTGTACCGAAGTCGCCTGCCACGCCGCCCTTTTCACCGTGTCGCTATCCACCCTGATCCTGATTCCAGTCGTCTGCTTTTTCGGCGGCTTTTTTTCGACCTTGGCCGGTCTCGGCGGCGGCCTGCTGACCTTGGCCGCGACGTCGCTGATCCTGCCGGTGTCAGTGGTGATCCCGCTCAACGGCGTGCTGATCCTGGCCGGCCAGGTCACGCGCGTACTGCAGTTCTGGCGCCATATCAATTGGGCCATCACCATTCCGTTCATTCCCGGCTCGATGCTCGGCGCCAGCATCGGCACTTTTATTTATTTCGGCCTGCCGGAATACCTGATCGCCTTCATCCTTGGCTGCGTGCTGATGTGGTTCTGCTGGGTGCCGCCGACCGATCGCGCCCGCAAGCTGGCGTCGTACATTCCGTTTCCGTTTTTCTGGGTCGGCTTTGCCCACACGTTCCTGTCCACCATCTCGGGTGCCGGCGTGTTGTTTCAATCGGTGATGGTCAATTCCAAATTGCCGAAGGAAGGACTGGTCGCCACTATCGCCGGCACGCTGCTGTTCATGGCCTTGTTCAAATCGATCGGCTACCTGGTGGCAGGCTTCGACTACACACCCTACCTCGTGGTGATCGGCCTCAGCTGGATCATGGGCATTATCGGGACGATGCTGGCCAGGAAATTTCTCGACCAACTGCCGGACTCCCACTTCCGGCTGATCATCAAAGCGATCATCACGCTTTTCGCTTTGCGCCTTTTTTGGACGGTCGGCGCCCACTTCGCGGCTTCCGCTTGACCGCCAGCTCCGCATCTGCGGGTGGCGTTGCATCCGATGCCGCCGATTGCACCGCCGACGGCTCCATTTGCCGCGACTCCTGTTGCCCCGCATAAAGCTGCCGGATCAGCGCGGCCAATTCCGTATTGCGCATGCGGGGCTTGATACCGAAAGTCTCGAACAGCTTCTGGCTGTTCAGCACCGTGTTGGCGATGTATGGCAGTTGCACCGGCAGGCGTGTAATACGCAAGGAGCCCATCATCGCCGCCAACTCCTGATCGTACTTTGCCGCTTCCTGCAACACCTGCTCGACGAACAGTTCCTGCGCCAACGGCTGCTGCGCGCAGTAATGGTAGGTGCCCCACACGTCGGCAGCGCAATCCACTTGCTGCGCAACGCCGAACAGTACGCGGGCCACGTCGGCCGCTGGCGTCGGACTGAAGCGGTTGCTGATGATTTCCAGCTTGCCGTTGCCCGCCTTGCAGGCGTCGATGTGACGCTGAAAATAGGGTCTGTCCTGTTCGCTGAATACCCAGTCGGTGCGAACGATGATGTGCTGTGGCAACGTGTCGCGGATCGAGCGCTCGCCGTACCACTTGCTGCGGCCATAGCGGCAGACCGGATTGACCGGATCGTCTTCGCTGTACGGATGCGCCTTCTGCCCATCGAACACGAAGCTGCTGGAGTGCTGGATCAGCGGCAGCGACAGCCTCACACACACTTCGGCCAGCGTGGCGGGGATCAGGGAATTCTGCTCGTCGCACTGACGCGCCGCATCGACATCGTGTTCGGCCAGTTCGAGATTGATGTAGCTGGCGACATTGATGATCTGGGTGGGAGCGTACAGGCTGACTGCCTTGACCACTTCCGCCTTGTGCAGGAAGTTGATGGCCTGTGTCGACAGCGCCCGGTATTCCAGCTTCCGTTCGCTCAGCAGGCCTTCCAGGGCCTTGCCCACTGCACCGTTGGCACCTACTACCAGAAGTTTCACGAAAGTGTTCGCCTCGTCATCCTGGTTGCAGTTGCCACACTATTCCCGTCAAAACGGAATATCGTCGTCGAAGCTGCCGACTTCCGGTGCCGGCTGCGGTGCGGCCGGTTGCCGCGAGCCACCGGAGCTGCGCGAACTCCCTCCCGAATTACCGCCCTGATAGCCGCCGCGGCTGCTGCCTTCGCCGTCGCCGGCACTGCGGCTTTCACCACGTCCTTCGCCGCGACCATCGAGCATCTGCATTTCGTTGGCGATGATTTCGGTGGCATAACGCTTGACGCCGTCCTGCTCCCACGACCGGGTGCGCAAGCTGCCTTCGACATACAACTTGGAGCCTTTCTTTACATATTCCGCCACGATCTCGGCCAGGCGCTGGTAGAACACCACGCGGTGCCACTCGGTGCGCTCCTGCTGCTCGCCGGTATTCTTGTCCTTCCAGCTCTCGGAGGTGGCGATGCTGAGGTTGGTCACGGCGCCGCCGTTGGGCATGTAGCGGGTCTCCGGATCCTGCCCGACATTGCCCACCAGAATGACCTTGTTGATGCCCCTGCTTGCCATGATGACCTCCGCCGAATCAGGTTTTTATTGATGGCCTCAGTCTAGCATCTCTCCACAGGAATGCGATTTTTTTTGCTGTGCGCCTATATAATGTCCGGCTGCTTCAACTGACTTGCCGCCAGCCATGGATACCATCGTCGTCAGGGGCGCCCGCACCCACAACCTGAAGAACATCGACGTCACACTGCCACGCGACAAACTGGTGGTGATCACCGGCCTGTCCGGCTCCGGCAAATCGTCACTGGCGTTCGACACGCTGTACGCCGAAGGCCAACGCCGCTACGTCGAATCGCTGTCCACCTACGCTCGCCAGTTCCTGTCGATGATGGAAAAGCCGGATGTCGATCAGATCTCCGGCCTGTCGCCCGCGATCTCGATCGAACAAAAGTCCACCTCGCACAACCCGCGCTCCACCGTCGGCACCATCACCGAAATCTACGACTATCTGCGCCTGCTGTTCGCACGTGTGGGCGACCCGTACTGCCCCGACCACCACATCAAGCTGGAAGCGCAGACGGTCAGCCAGATGGTCGATCAAGTGCTGGCACTGCCGGAAGGTACCGCGCTGATGCTGCTGGCGCCGGTGATCCGCGAACGCAAGGGCGAACACCTGCACGTATTCCACGAACTGAAGAGCCAGGGTTTCGTACGCGCGCGCGTCAACGGCATAGTGGTCGAGCTCGACTATCCGCCCGAGCTGGAAAAGAACAAGAAGCACACCATCGAAGTTGTGGTTGATCGCTTCAAGGTGCGGCCCGACCAGGCTCAGCGTTTGGCCGAGTCGTTCGAAACTGCACTGAACATCGCCAACGGCATCGCGCTGGTGACGCCGCTGGAAAAAGGTGGCGGCAGCGAAATGGTGTTCTCGTCGCTGTTCGCCTGCCCCGAGTGCGGCCACAGCATCGCCGAGTTGGAACCGCGCCTCTTCTCATTCAACAACCCGGCCGGTGCCTGCGAGACCTGCGACGGCCTGGGGCTCAAACAATTCTTCGACGAGAAGCGCGTCATCGTTGACGACAGCCTGTCGCTGGCCGAAGGCGCCATCCGCGGCTGGGACCGCCGCAACATCTATTATTTCCAGATGTTGACGGCGCTGGCCGACCACTACGGCTTTGCCGTCGATACGCCGTTCAGGAAACTGTCGGCCAAACATCGCAAGGCGATTTTGCAGGGCAGCGGCAACGATGAGATCGCGTTTACCTTCGTCAACGAGCGCGGCGACAACTTCAAGCGCAAGCACGCATTCGAAGGCATCCTGCCCAACATGGAACGCCGCTACCGCGAAACCGATTCGCAGATGGTGCGCGAAGACCTGGCCAAGTATCTCAGCTCGCACAACTGTCCTGAATGTAACGGTACTCGCCTGCGCCGCGATGCCAGGGCCGTGCTGATCGACGACAAGAACCTGCCGACCGTCACCGACATGACCATTGGTGCCGCCGCGCACTACTTCGCCGCGCTGGCGTTCACCGGCAAGAAGGCCAGCATCGCCGAAAAGATCATGAAGGAAATCCAGGACCGCCTGCGTTTCCTGGTCGACGTCGGCCTCAACTACCTGACGCTGAGCCGCAGCGCGGAAACGCTGTCCGGCGGCGAAGCGCAGCGCATCCGCCTTGCCAGCCAGATCGGTGCCGGCCTGGTCGGCGTCATGTACATACTTGACGAGCCCTCGATAGGCCTGCATCAACGCGACAACGACCGCCTGCTGAAAACGCTGCGTCACCTGCGCGACATCGGCAACACCGTGATCGTGGTTGAACACGACGAAGACGCCATCCGCTGTGCCGACCACGTGCTCGACATCGGCCCCGGCGCCGGTGTGCACGGTGGCGAGATCGTCGCGCAAGGTACGCCGAAGGACATCATCAACAACGCCGCTTCGTTGACGGGCCGCTATCTGGCCGGCAAAGAAGGCATCGCGATACCGGCCAAGCGCAACGCGATCAATCCCGACAAGAAACTGGTGCTGCGCGGCGCACGCGGCAACAACCTGAAGAACGTCACGCTGGAAATCCCGCTCGGCCTGATGACCTGCGTCACCGGCGTCTCCGGTTCCGGCAAGTCGACGCTGATCAACAATACGCTGTATCCGATCGTCGCCACCGCACTGAACGGCGCCACCACGCTCGATCCCGCACCCTACGATGAACTGCAAGGCCTCAAGCTGCTCGACAAGGTGGTAGACATCGACCAGAGCCCGATCGGCCGCACGCCGCGTTCGAACCCCGCTACCTACACCGGCATCTTCACGCCAATCCGCGACTTGTACGCCGGCACCCAGGAAGCTCGTACGCGCGGCTACCAGCCGGGCCGCTTCAGCTTCAACGTCAAGGGCGGCCGCTGCGAAGCGTGCGAAGGCGACGGTGTGGTGAAGGTGGAGATGCACTTCCTGCCTGATGTGTATGTCGCGTGCGATGTCTGCAAGGGCAAGCGCTACAACCGCGAAACGCTGGAAGTGAAGTACAAGGGCAAGAGCATCAGCGAAGTGCTCGACATGACCATCGAAGACGCGCGCGAATTTTTCGACCCGGTACCGGCCATCGCCCGCAAGCTGCAAACGTTGATGGACGTCGGTTTGTCCTACATCACGCTGGGGCAATCAGCAACGACGCTGTCCGGCGGCGAAGCCCAGCGCGTCAAACTGGCGCGCGAACTGTCGAAACGCGACACCGGCCAGACGCTGTACATCCTCGATGAACCCACCACCGGCCTGCACTTCCACGACATCAAGCAACTGCTCGGCGTGCTGCACACGCTACGCGACGAAGGCAACACCATAGTCGTGATCGAACACAACCTCGACGTGATCAAGACGGCGGACTGGATCGTGGATCTCGGCCCGGAAGGCGGTGACGGTGGCGGGCAGATCATTGCCGTCGGCACACCTGAGCAAGTGGCGGCAATGGAGCAGTCGCATACCGGGCGCTATTTGCGCAAGGCGTTGAAGAAGAAGTAACGGCACGCCAAGACACACCTCTCGCTCTGCGCCCCTACGGTACAGCCTTGCGTATCCTGATGGCCATCGTGTGGATCGGCACGCCATTCTCGCGCGGTGTCGCTTGCAGGAACGCCCTGGCCTTCGCATCACCCTTAAGATAGGCATCTACAAAAGCCAAGGTGTAGCGCGTCACCCACGCGTAGCCCAACCTTCCTTCGTTGCGGTCGTAATCCGCGCGCTGCAGGTTGTCGAACTCCCGTTCCCAGAAACTTTCCAGGCGATGGGTGGCCGAATTGAACTCCGGGTGGAATAGCCCGAGCATCTGGACGCTGACAAGATCGCCATGAATCCATGAGTTCAGCACATTGGGCTTGATGATGTCGGCTTGTTGCTCGCGGTACTCGTGGGCCTGGTCTTCCAACTCCCACTGTCCTTTGAAATACAGGAGCGGTAGCTTCATCGCATCCGGTCTCACGTCCTTCGACTGGGTGACCAACCAAGGGAAATAGCGAAAACTGCCATCTAGCGCGATCAGGGCCTTGATCCTGTCATCCCGTGCCGCCGCGAACAGCTCTGCCAATCCACCCCAACTGAAACCGGCAACGGCGACCTTGCTGACATCGGTATTCGAGAGAGTGGCGGCATAACTGACAAGGAAGGAAATGTCGTTCGCCTGGGCGTCCACGCCGGCCTGGTCACTGGTGGATTTTCGCCCCTCGCCCATGCCGGGGCTGGCAATGACCACATAGCCATGGCTGGCCAGATAGCGGCATAAATCCACGTTCTCCCAGGCAAACGACGTGGCGCTCGGCGCATAAATGACTACCGGATAACGCCCATCCGCCGGCGCGACCCCACGATAGGTTTGCAGCTTTTCGGCATAGTGGGCCTTGAAGGCATCGCCCATCACCACTGTTTCGCCGACGCTTGGATGAGCAGCGGAGAAATCGGTTTCCGTCGGCTGCAGCATCACATAATCGCCGAAGGTCATTTCCGACGATCTGTCGGGCTTCGCCGGATACCAGATCAGGGTTTGTACCGGCCTGGCTTGTTCGCCCGGAGCAACCTTGTTTCTCTCATCTGCCTTGAAGCCGCGGGAACGATCGTATTGCTCCACCAGACTGAATCCGACCGGATAGGGGCCCATGCCGGGGATCAAGGGCACCTCCGGTGGCGCTGCTGCGGCAATTTCCCCGATCCAGCAGGCCCAACCCAACAAGACCAAAGTCCAGAGCTGGCGCAACAGGAATATTCGACCGCAGCTTCTATACATGACGCCCCCAAGGCAAAGTACTTGCTTTGACCTTGACGCCATTACCGGCAAAAAAGTTGGAAGCCTGCAGAAAAATGACAATGGAGCAGTCGCATACCGGGCGCTATTTGCGCAAGGCGTTGAAGAAGCCAGGCGCGAAGGGTTAGCAA
>Ga0335083_10007174_pt1 | contig 13767 bp, 11 predicted proteins | sample Lox_Sample_42_FD_206716 | JGI IMG/M metagenome (GOLD analysis project Ga0335083, IMG submission 206716) | Soil microbial communities from Loxahatchee National Wildlife Refuge, Florida, United States - Lox_Sample_4.2 | ecosystem: Environmental > Terrestrial > Soil > Wetlands | place: USA...
GCACGCCTCGGTGATCCGGATCCTCAGCCAGGCCGAGATCGTCGGCGAGGAGGTCTTCGGCGACGGGCTGCAGGTGATGTTCCGGCTGTCCGAGGCGATCACCCAGGGCATGACGGCGGCCGCGCGCCGGGACGGCAGCGAAGCGCCGGCCGGGCATGCCGAGCTGACCGGCGTGGCCCTGCTGATGATGCTGGAACGGATCAACTACCTGCTCACCGTGGAGGTCCGGCTGCCCAGAGAGGAGATGGTGGACCGGCTGACCGCGATCATCTTCGCGTCGTTCCACTACTCCTGACCCGGCCGGGCCCGTGAGCAGTCCGCCATGACCGCCACCCAGGCCCTGGCGCTGCTGCTGCTGATCCTGGGCGCCTGCGCGATCGCCGGGCTGGCCCGCAGGCGCGGCGTGGCCGCGCCCATCCTGCTGGTGCTGGCCGGCCTGGCCGCGTCCTACATCCCCGGCGTGCCGGTATTCCGCCTGCAGCCGGACGTGATCTTGTTCGTGGTGCTGCCGCCGCTGGTCTACACCACCGCGCTGGAGAGCTCGTACCTGAACCTGCGGGACAACCTGCGCCCCCTCGTATTGCTGTCGGTCGGTCTTGTGCTGTTCACCGCGCTGGTGGTGGGCGGCGCGGCCTGGCTGGCCGTGCCCGGGCTGTCGCTGGCCGCCGCGTTCACGCTGGGCGCCATCCTCAGCCCGACCGACGCGGTCACCACGGCCAGCATCGGGCGGCAGCTGCACCTGCCGCGGCGGCTGCTGACCGTGATCACCGGCGAGAGCATGCTGAACGACGGCACCGCGCTGACCGTGTACGCGGTCGCGGTGAGCGCCGCGGCCACCACCGTGGCCACCCCGTCGCCGCTCGAGGACGTGCGCAGCCTGCTGGTCATCGGGGCCGGCGGGGTGGCCGTGGGACTGGTGCTCGGCGTGGCGCTGCACCGGCTCCGGATGCGGCTGCGCGACCCCCTGGTGGAGAGCGCACTGTCGCTGCTCACCCCGTTCACCGCCTACCTGGCCGCCGACTCGCTGCACGTGTCTGGGATCCTGGCCGTCGTGGTGACCGGCCTGTACCTGGGCCATCACGCCGGGCAGGCCCACTTCGCCACCCGGCTGCAGGACGGCGCGGTCTGGCGGGTGGCCACGTTCGTGCTCGAATCGGTGGCGTTCGCGCTGATCGGCCTGCAGCTCCGGCCGGTCCTGCAGGACCTGGGCCGCAGCGACCCGGGCCGGCTGGCCGCCGAGGCGGCCATCGTGCTCGGCGCGGTCATCGTGGCCCGGATCGCCTGGGTGTTCCCGTCCGTCTACCTGCCCCGCTGGCTGGTCCCCCGGATCCGGCGGGCCGACCCGCCGCCGGTGTGGCCGGCCACATTGGTGCTGTCCTGGGCCGGCCTGCGGGGCGTCATCTCGCTGGCCGCCGCGGCCGCGCTGCCCGCCGACGTGCCCATGCGCAGCCTGCTGGTGTTCCTGACGTTCACCACGGTGCTGGGCACGCTGCTGGTCCAGGGGCTCAGCCTGCCCGCGCTGATCCGGCGGCTGGGCGTGCGGGCCGGGCCGGGCGAGGAGCGGGCGGACGCGGCGGCCGAGGCGGCGGCGCAGCAGGCCGCGTCCGAGGCCGGCCTGCGCCGGCTGGACGAGCTGGCCGCGCGGGATCCGGCCGGCGCCCCGCCCGAGGTGGTCGAGCGGCTGCGCCGGCTGGCTGGCTACCGGCAGGCGGGGGCGCGGGAACGGCTGCCCGGCAGCGAACCGGGCCCGCCGGAAACCGGGCCCGCCACCGCGTTCCAGCGGCTGCGCCGGGAGATGACGGCCGCCGAGCGGGCCGAGCTCATCCGGCTGCGCGATGAGCGGCGGATCGATGACGAGGTGCTCGACGACATGCTCCGCCAGCTCGACCTGGAGGAAGCCATGCTCTCACGGGACGAATGGGACATAGCCGACGGCGATCCGGGCCCGGAGCCCGGCTGACCGGGGCACCGCGCCGCGGCGGGCAGAATCGAAGGGTGCGATTCCTTACCGGGCGGCTGCCCGCCCACGACCTGACCTACAACGACGTCTTCCTGGTGCCCAGCCGCTCCGCGGTGGCGTCCCGGCTGGATGTCAGCCTGGCCACGCGGGACGGCACCGGCACCACCATCCCGATCGTGGTGGCCAACATGACCGCGGTGTCCGGCCGCCGGATGGCCGAGACGATAGCCCGGCGCGGCGGGCTGGCCATCCTCCCCCAGGACATCCCGGCCGATGTGGTGGCCGACGTGGTGGCCTGGGTGAAGACCCGCGACCTGGTGCACGACACGCCGATCACCCTCGGCCCGGCGGACACCACCGGCGAGGCCCTCAGCCTCCTGCCCAAGCGGGCCCACGGGGCCGTCGTCGTGGTCGAGAACGGCCGCCCGGTCGGCGTGGTCACCGAGTCCGACTGCACCGGGGTGGACCGGTTCACCCAGCTGCGCAACGTCATGTCCAGCGAGGTGCTGACGCTGCCCGCCGGCACCGACCCGCAGCGGGCGTTCAGCCTGCTGCATGATGGCCGGCACCGGCTCGCGCCGGTGGTGGATGAGACCGGCCGGTGCGTGGGCATCCTGACCCGGACCGGCGCGCTGCGCGCCACGCTGTACCAGCCCGCCACCGACGCCAGCGGGCGGCTGCGCGTCGGCGCCGCGCTGGGCATCAACGGTGACGTGGCGGCCAAGGCCAAGCTGCTGCTGGACGCCGGGGTGGACGTGCTGGTGGTGGACACCGCGCACGGCCACCAGGACAAGATGATCAGCGCGCTGCACGCGGTCCGCGGGGTGAGCCCGCAGGTCCCGGTGGCCGCGGGCAACGTGGTCACCGCGGCGGGCGTGGCCGACCTGGTCGCCGCGGGCGCGGACATCGTCAAGGTGGGCGTCGGCCCGGGCGCGATGTGCACCACCCGGATGATGACCGGGGTGGGCCGGCCGCAGTTCAGCGCGGTGCTGGAGTGCGCCGAGGAGGCCCGCCGGCTGGGCGCGCACGTGTGGGCCGACGGCGGCGTCCGGCACCCGCGGGACGTGGCGCTGGCGCTGGCCGCGGGCGCGTCCAACGTGATGATCGGCTCCTGGTTCGCGGGCACCTACGAGTCGCCGGGCGACACGTTCCGCGCCCCGGACGGACGGCTGTACAAGGAGAGCTTCGGCATGGCGTCGGCCCGGGCGGTGCGGCTGCGCACCGCGGCCGACTCCTCGTTCGAGCGGGCCCGCAAGGAACTGTTCGAGGAGGGCATCTCGACCGCGCGGATGTACCTGGACCCGCAGCACCCCGGCGTGGAAGACCTGCTCGACGCGATCACCGCCGGCCTGCGCAGCGCCGCGACCTACGCCGGCGCCGCCGACCTGGAAGAGTTCCACCACCGGGCCGTCGTCGGCGTCCAGTCCGCGGCCGGCTACTCAGAAGGCCAGCCCCTCCCCACCTCCTGGTAACCGCCCCCGGCCGAGTGGCCGCGGACCATGATCGATGTGACTGGCGGGGCTGGTGGGGTGACCCGGCGCAGGGCTCAGGGGGTGAGGTCGAGGAGGACTTTGCCGCGGGGGCCCGGCGGGTCGGGGTCGCGGAGCACGTCCAGCGCGGCCGACCACTCGCTGAGTGGGAAGCGGTGGGTGACCAGGAAGGCCAGGCTGAGCAGGCCGGTGTTGAGCAGGGTGACCACCTGGCGCCAGGCGGCCGACGTGTAGCCGAAGCTGGCCCGGATGGTCAGGTCGTTGTTGACCAGGTCGTCGACCGGGACCGCGGCGGTGGCGCCGTGCGGCGGCAGGCCCAGCAGCAGCACGGTCCCGCCGCGGCGCGCCGCGGCCAGCGCGGTGAGCACCGCGCCGGTGGCCCCGGCCGCCTCGACCACCAGGTCATAGCCCCCGCCGGCCGCCGCCTGGGCGGTCTCGAACCGGGCCGCGCCCGCGGCCCCGGCCAGCCCGGCCTGGGCCGGGCGCCGGCCGAGCACCACGATCTCGGCCGGGGACCACAGCCGGAGCAGCCGCACCGCCAGCAGCGCCACCGTGCCGTCCCCGACCACCAGCGCCCGCGCGCCCGGCGCGGGCGCCACGCTGGCCAGCCCGCGGTACACCACCGAGGCCGGCTCGACCAGCGCACCATCCTCGGCGCTCACCTGGCCGGCCAGCGGGTGCACCCGTGATTCGCTGACCGTCACGTAGCCGGCCGCGGCCCCATCCCGGGTGAACCCCATCTCGTCGTAGGTAACGCACAGGTTGGTCTCCCCGGCGGCACATTTTTCGCAACGCCAGCACGGCACGATGCCCTCGGCCACGACCCGGGCGCCCGGGGCCAGTGAGCCGGCTCCGCCGGACAGCACCGTCCCGGCCCACTCGTGCCCGAGCACCAGCGGATAGCGGACGTACGCCGGGTCGATCTGCCCCGCCACGATGTCCAGGTCGGTGCCGCACAGCCCGGCCACCACGGGCTCGATGAGCAGCTCACCCGGCCCGGGCACGGGGCGGTCCCGCCGCTCCAGCCCGGTCTGCCCGGGTGCGGCCACGACCAGGGCGCCGCGGGCCGGCCCGGCGGGCGCGGGCCGGGGGACGGTCTGTGGTTCGGCCATAGGTCAGGCTCCTTCCGCGCGGTACGGCGCGCCACCGAGCAGGGCGGACACCCGGTCGCCGTAGCTGCGCACAGCCCGGCCGAGTTCCTCGATCCGCCAGGCGGGCAGGTCGCCCTTGATCCCGGTCACGCTGATCGCGCCGGCGCAGCCGCCGTCGTGGCCGAAGAACGCCGCGCCCGCGCAGAACACCCCCTCGGCGTCCTCCTCGTCGTCCACCGCGAAGCCCAGCCGCCGGGCCGCGGCCAGGTTGTCCAGCAGCGTGCCGATGTCGGTAATGGTGTGCGCGGTGCGCGGGGCCAGCCCGGTCTCGGCGCAGATCCGGCGCACCTCCGGCTCCGGCAGCGTGGACAGGATGGCCTTGCCGGCCGCCGACGCGTACGGCACCTCACGCTGGCCCAGCGGGGTGTAGAAGCGGACGCTGCCCGGCCCGTCCACCCGGGCGATGAACACCGGGTAACCGGCCTCGGGCACGGCGATCCGCGCGGTCATCTTGGTCATCTCGGACAGCTCGTCGAGCAGTGGCCTGCATATGTCGCCTAGCGGAAGTTGCCTGCTCACGATGTCGCCCAGCCGGATCAGCGCGGTGCCCAGCGTGTACCGGGGGCCGGGTCTGGTGTCGCGCAGGAAGCCGTAGGTCTCCAGGGTCCGGGCCAGCGCCAGCGTGGTGCTCTTGGACGCGCCCAGCGCGCTGGCCAGCTCGCTGAGCGTCTGGCCCTCGGCCGGGCCGTCGGCCACGATGCCGACCAGGCGCAGCGCCCGGGCCACGCTGTGCACCGTGTACCGGCCCGCCTCTTCCTGCGCCATCCCCACCTGCTCACCTCTCACACCGTTATTCGGCGTAGCCGAACATACATTCTGTTATGGTAGCGAGTCCAAAACGGCCTTGACATGGGCAAACGACGGTGATTCCATGTCGGCGTGATTCTATATCACAAAACGTTGTTCGGTACAACCGAACAGACGCCCCGCAGCGTGGCCCGGGCCTCGGCCGCCAGGCAGCGCCTGGCGGGCTGGCTGGGCGAGCACCCGGATGTGGCCGCGGTGGTGCTCACCAGCCCGGCCGCCGTGGCCTGGGCCACCGGCGCGGTGGCGCCTCCGGTGGACCGGACCGCCGGGGTGGACCTGGTCTGGGTGGTGGCCACCCGGGAGTCCGCCGCGCTGGTGACCACCGAGGTGGAGGCCGGCCGGGTGGCCGAGGAGTACCAGCCGGGTGAGCACGGGTTCGCCGGCCTGGCCGCGGTGCCGTGGTACGACCCGGACGGCTTCACCCGGGCCGCGCAGGAGATCGCCGGGGCGCCCGCCGGCCGTCTGGCCGCGGACGGGCACCCCGCGTTCGGCCACGACGCGGCCGAGGAACTCTGCGCGCTGCGGCTCACGCTGTCCCCCGCCGAGCAGCAGGACCTGCGCGCGCTCGGCGCCGACGCGGCGGATGCGCTGCAGCTGGCGCTGGCCGCCTGGCGTCCGGGCGAGCGGGACCTGGACATCCAGGCCCGGGTGGCCGCGGTGCTGGAAGCCCGGGGCGCGGACGCGCCGGTGCTGATCGTCGGCGGCGATGACCGGGTCCGCCGGTTCCGGCACCCGATGGCCGCCGGGCAGCCGGTGCGCCGGCTGGCCATGGCCGTGGTGGTGGCCCGCCGCGGCGGGCTGCACGCGGCCGCCACCCGGTTCGCCTCGGCCGGCCCGGTGGACCCGGAATTCGCCGCGCTGCGCGACCGGGTGCTGCGCATCGAGCGGGACACGCTGGCCGCGTCCGGGCCGCCGCACCGCTACGGGGACGTGCTGACCGTGCTGGCCGGCAGCTACGCCAGGGAGGGCGCCCCCGGTGGCTGGGCCGGGCACTACCAGGGCGGCCCGATCGGCTACGCGCAGCGCGAGTTCGAGATCGCGCCGGTGCAGCAGGACTCCCGCTGGTACGCCACCCCGGTGGACTACGGGCACGCGGTGGCGTGGAACCCCAGCCTGCCCGGCGGGGCCAAGGCCGAGGACACCTACCTGGTCAGCGAGACCGGCCTGCACCGGGTGACGACGGCGGCGGACGGCCCGGGCCTGGGCTGGCCGGCCGAGGACGAAGACGACGAACCGATGCCGCCGCGCCCGGCGGTGCTGGAGGTGGGTTAGTGACGCTCGGCGCTGAGCACCTGGATGGAAAGACCGGCCGGCTGACGGGGGCGCAGGTGCTGGCCGCCCGCGGCATCGCGGCCGGGCCGGCCCCCGCGCGCAGCGCGGCCCGGTTCCCGGACGGAGCGGACTTCCGCATCGAGATCCCCAGCGTCGAGGGGCCCACGGTGCTGCGGGCCGTGGTCGAGCAGGCCGCGGCCGAGGGCATCACGGTCAACCGGGTCTCCCAGGGCAGCGGCGCGATGCTGATGTCCGCCGCCGAGCTGACCGAGATGGCCGCGATCGGCGCGGACCACGGCCTGGAGGTGTCGCTGTTCGTCGGGCCCCGCGAGGAGTGGGACATCGGCAGCCTGGCCCAGTCGCCCGAGGGCCCGTCCCGGGCCGGGCTGATCCGCGGGGCCCGGCAGCTCCGCTACGCGGTGGACGACGTGCTGCGCGGCGTCGAGCACGGCATCCGCGGCTTCCTGGTCGCCGACACCGGGCTGCTCGAGGTGCTGGCCGGGATGCAGCGGGACGGCCAGCTGCCGGCTTCGGTGGTGTGGAAGGTGTCGGCCATGCTCGCGCCGGCCAACCCGGTGACCGCCCGGCAGCTGGAACGGCTGGGCGGGCACACGGTCAACGTGCCGTCCGACCTGACCGCGGGGCAGCTGGCCGAACTGCGCGCGGCCACCTCGCTGCCGATCGACCTGTACGTGGAGGCGCCCAGTTCGATGGGCGGGGTGGTGCGCGGCCACGAGGCGGCCGAGCTGGTCGCGGCGGCGTCGCCGATGTACGTGAAGTTCGGCCTGCGCAACTCCCGGCCGCTGTATCCCAGCGGGCTGCACCTGGTCGGTGAGGCCGCGGCCATCGCGCGGGAGAAGGTGCACCGGGCCGCGGTGGCGCTGGAGTGGATACAGCTGGCCGGGCTGGACCTGGTCCAGTCCGCCCCCGGTGCGCCGGGCCTGGGCATCCCGGAGCGGGCCTGATGAGCTCACCCAGCCTCCGGAGCGACGCGTGGTTCCGGGGGGACGACGAGGTCGCGCTGGCGCACCGGGTGGCGTTCGCCGCGGCCGGCCATCCGGTGACGGCCGAGGGTGGCCGCCCGGTGATCGGCATCGCCAACTCGGCCAGCGAGCTGAACCCGTGCAACCTGCCACTGCGCGGCCTGGTGGGCCCGGTGGCGGACGGCATACGGGCGGCGGGCGGCGTGCCGGTCGAGTTCGGGTCGATCTCGCTCGGCGAGGACCTGATGAAGCCGAGCGCGATGCTGTACCGGAACCTGCTGGCCATCGAGATCGAGGAGATCATCCGGAGCAACCCGCTGGACGGGATCGTGCTGCTGGCCGGGTGTGACAAGACCGTGCCCGGCGCGATCATGGGGGCGGCCAGCGCCGACCTGCCCATGGTCGTGGTGACCAGCGGGGCGCGCGAGCCGGCCACGTTCCGCGGCCGCCGGATCGGCTCGGGCAGCGACCTGTGGCGGCTGTGGGACGAGCGCCGGGCCGGCCGGCTGGACGACGCGGGCTGGCGGGAGCTGGAACGCTGCCTCGGCTGCGCCACCGGCACCTGCAACACCATGGGCACCGCGTCCACCATGGCCATCATGGCCGAGACGCTGGGGCTGATGATCCCCGGCTCGGCCACCATCCCGGCCGGCGACCCGCGGGCCGCGGCTTCCGCGGCCGAGGCGGGCCGGGCCGCCGTACAGGCCGTGCTGACCGGGCGGCGGCCGTCGGCCGTGCTGACCGCGGCGGCGTTCGGCAACGCGATCCGGATGCTGCATGCCATCGGCGGCTCGACCAACGCGGTCATCCACCTGGCCGCGATGGCCGGGCGGGTCGGGGTCCCGCTGCCGCTGGACGAGCTGGGCCGGCTGGGCACCGGGGTCCCGGTGCTGGCCGACGTCGAGCCCTCGGGCGCCGGGCTGCTGCCCGACCTGGACCACGCGGGCGGCGTGCCGGCCCTGCTCCGCGAGCTGGACGGCCTGGTCGACCCGGCTGCGGCCACGGTCACCGGGACCAGCATCGGCCAGATCGCCGCGGCCGCACCGGCCGCCAGTGGGGCAATCCGGTCGCGGGCAGTGGCGTTGGGAAAAAATGGGTCTTTCGCCGTGGTGCGCGGGTCGCTGGCGCCGGACGGTGCGGTGCTGAAGACCTCGGCCGCCTCGCCCGGGCTGCTGCGGCACCGCGGGCCGGCCCTGGTCTTCCACGGCTACGAGGAGATGCGCCGGCGGGTCGAGGACCCGGCGCTGCCGGTCACCGCGGACACCGTCCTGGTGCTGGCCGGCTGCGGTCCGGCCGGGGTGCCCGGGATGCCGGAGTGGGGCATGATCCCGATCCCGGCCAAGCTGGCCGCCGGGGGGGTCACCGACATGGTCCGGGTGACCGACGCCCGGATGAGCGGGACCAGCTTCGGCACGGTGTTCCTGCACGCCGCGCCGGAGGCGGCGGTCGGCGGGCCGCTGGCGCTGGTGCGGGACGGCGACCCGGTCGAGGTGGACGTGGCCGCGGGCCGGCTGGACCTGGATGTGCCCGGGCCGGAGCTGGCCCGGCGCCGGGCCCAGTGGGCGCCGCCGCCCTCGCCGCACCTGCGCGGCTGGCCCGCGCTCTACCGCGACCACGTGCTGCAGGCACCGGACGGTTGCGACCTGGACTTCCTGCGGGCCCCAACGGAGGAGCACCGCCGGTTCGTGGCGCCGGTCGTCGGGAGGTCCTGAGCTGACCAGGATCTCGGCCGGGCGGCCGGCTCACGCGGACCTAGATATCGAGACACGAGTGAGAGGAGATAGCCGTGAGACGCTGGAAGGTGCTGGCTGCCGCGGCCGCGGTGGCTCTCGTAGCGACCGCGTGCGGCAGCAGTGGGGGGAGCAGTGGCTCGACATCTGGCCCGGTCACGCTCACCATCTGGGAAAACTATGGCACCGAGCAGAACGCGACCGCGCTGAAGAACCTGGCCAAGGCGTTCCATCAGCTGCACAAGAACGTCACCGTGAACGTGGTGAGCCAGCCGGCCGATAACTACTTCGCGCTGCTGCAGGCGGCGGCGGTGTCCAAGACCGGCCCGGACCTGGCGGTCATGTGGACCGGGCTGTTCACGCTGCAGTACAAGGACTTCCTGACCAACCTGAAGGGCAAGATCCCCGCGGCCGACCTGGCCCGGATCGACCCGGACGCGCTCAAGTGGACCTCGAATGAGTTCAACGCGGCCAACGGGCCGTACGTGATCCCGCTGGAGAACCAGTTCTACATCGGGTTCTACAACAAGGCTGACTTCGCCAAGGCCGGCGTGACGTCGGTGCCGGCCGACTGGAGCCAGCTGTTCGCGGCGTGCACCAAGCTGAAGAAGGCCGGGTTCATGCCGCTGACCTACGGCAACGGCGGCCAGCCGCTGGGCGCCGAGTTCTACCCCTGGTACGACATGAGCTACATGATGATCGGCGCGCACCCGGTGACCAGCTGGCAGCAGCTGTACAGCGGCCAGATCCCGTGGACGTCGGCGGCCAACGAGGCCCAGCTGACCGAGTGGGCCAAGCTGAAGAGCGCCGGCTGCACCAACTCCGACGTGCTGACCAAGACCGACAACCTGGGCGACTTCGAGTCGGGCAAGGCGGCCATGATGGTGGACGGCACCTGGGACACGCAGAAGTTCACCTCCGCGCTCGGGTCCAAGGTGGGCGCGTTCGTGCCGCCGTTCTCGGACGCGCCGATCAAGGGCGTGGTCGACTTCGCCGGCGATGGCCTGTCGATGACCAGCTACAGCCAGCACCAGGCCGAAGCGCTGCAGTTCCTGGAGTTCATGACGACCACGCAGGCCGCGAAGATCATCAACGCGGCCGGGCTGATCCCGGCCATCAACGGGGTCAGCACCAGCAACCCGGTCAACCAGGAGATGCTGAACTTCGTCAGCCAGGACCACATGACCGCCTACCCGATGCTGGACAACGTGGTGCAGCCCAACGTGGTGAACACCGGCAGCAAGGAGCTGCCGTCGGTGCTGAACGGCAGCATCTCGCCCAAGTCGGCGCTGTCCAGCATGCAGACCACGTTCGGCCAGTTGCCGTCCGATCAGCGGGGCACCACGTACCCGTGATGCCCTGGTGAGCGTCTCGCAGACGACATCGCGGCTGGCCCGGGGCACTCCCCCGGGCCAGCCCGCCCGCCGTCCGCGCTCCCGGCTGGCCCGGCGCCGGCGGCGGGCGGGCATCCTGCTGTCCCTGCCCGCGGTGATCGTGGTGGTGGCCCTGCTCGGCATCCCGATCGGGCAGGCGGTCTACTACTCGATGACCAACTGGAACGGGCTGACCGCGCAGTGGATCGGGCCGAGCACGTACTCGACCGCGCTGACCGACCCGGTGTTCTGGCGGGTGATCCAGAACAACGGGCTGCTGCTGCTGGCCATCCCGTTCGCCATCGGCATCCCGCTGGCCATCGCCGCGCTGCTCAACGAGCACGTCCGCGGCTGGCGCTTCTTCCGCTCGGTGTATTTCCTGCCGACCGCGGTGTCCTGGGTGGTCATCGGCATGGTGGCGGTGCAGTTCTTCGCGCTGAACGGGCTGCTGAACAAGCTGCTGGCCGATGTGGGCCTGGGCTCGGTGCAGACCAACCTGCTGGCCGGGCAGCGCACCGCGCTGCTCGCGCTGGCCATCACGTTCATCTTCTCCATGGTCGGCACCAACACGATCATCTTCCTGACCGGGATGGCCACGCTGGACCCGACGCTGCTGGAAGCGGCCCGGGTGGACGGGCTGAACCGGCGGCAGATCTTCTTCCGGGTCACGCTGCCGCTGCTCAAGCGGTTCGTGCAGTTCTCCTTCGTGATCACGGTGATCAGCGCGTTCTCCGCGCTGTTCAGCCTGATCTTCGTGATGACCAACGGCGGGCCCGGGTTCGGCACCACCACGCTGGAGTTCTTCGTCTACCAGTCGGCGTTCTCCCAGGGCCAGTTCGGCACCGGCGCGCTGTACGGGATCATCCTGTTCGTGATCATGATCGTGGTCGGCCTGGTGCAGCTCCGGCTGATCCGGTCCGAGGACGGGGAGGGCTGGTAGGTGGCGGCCACGAGCCTGCGCGTCCGGCGCCGCGGCCGGATCGGGCTGATCTTCCTGATCATGACCCTGATCGCGGTGGTCATGCTGTACCCGTTCTGGTACCTGCTGGACAACGCGTTCCGCAACCAGACCCAGTTCAACGAGCAGCGCGGGCACTCCGCCGTGAGCTGGCACCAGCTGTTTTCCGAGCTGCCGGTGGGCCGTGAGCTGCTCAACTCCACGCTGATCTGCGTGCTGTCGATCCTGCTCATCCTGGCCGTGTCCACCACGGCCGGGTTCGCGTTCGCCAAGCTGCGCTACCGGGCCAGCGGGTGGGTGTTCCTGGGCGTGGTGGCCGCGCTGATGGTCCCGCTGCAGTCGATCATCATCCCGGAGTACGTGAACCTCGGGAAGCTCGGGCTGATCAACACGTACCTGGGCGCGGTCCTGGTCTACGTCGCGCTGGGCACGCCGTTCGCCACGTTCCTGATGGCCACCTACTACCGGGGCATCTCCGACGACCTGATCGAGGCGGCGGTGATGGACGGGCTGGGTTACGAGCGGGCGTTCCTGCGCGTCGCGCTGCCGCTGTCCTGGCCGGCCATCGCCACCGTGGCCGTGCTCCAGTTCATCCAGATCTGGGACGACCTGCTGGTCGGGCTGCTGTTCCTGCAGAACCCGCAGCAGCGCACGATCACGGTCGGGCTGGCCGCGCTGTCGGCGGGGCGGACCACCAGCGTCCCGGTGCTGATGGCAGGCTCGTTCATCAGTGCCGTTCCCGCCATCGTGGTGTTCCTGATCTTCCAGCGGTACCTGGTGCGCGGGCTGACCCTGGGGATGGGCAAATGAGCGTGTCATGGGAAGTGGCCGTGCCGGCCCAGGCCGAGCTGGGCGAGCGGCCGTTCTGGGATCCGGCGGTGGGCGCCCTGATGTGGGTGGACATCCTGGCCGGGCAGCTGCACCGGTACCGGCCGGGTTCGGGCGACTCGGTCGTGCACACCGCCGGGGTGGCGGTCGGGGCGGCCGCGCCGCGGGCCGGCGGGGGGTACGTGCTGGCCGCGGCGGACGGGTTCCGGCTGGTGGACTCGTCCGGGCAGGCGGCTGGTGGGCCATGGCGGCCGCCCGGGATGCTGGCCGACATCCGGTTCAACGACGGGGTGTGCGACCCGCTGGGCCGGTTCTGGGCGGGCACGGTGGCCGGGGACCGGCGGGCCGGGGCGGGTGCACTGTACCTTTTGGAGCCGTCTGGCCAGATCTCGGTGGTCCTGGACGGGGTGACCGAATCCAACGGGCTGGGCTGGAGCCCGGACGGCGGCACGTTCTACTACATCGACTCGGGTGAGCCCGCGCCGCGGGTCCGCGCGTTCCCCTGTGACCTGGCCGCGGGCACGCTGGGGGCGCCGCGGGATCTGGTCCAGCCTGGTTCTTCGGCCGGGATTCCTGACGGCCTGGTCGTGGACACGGACGGCTGCCTGTGGGTGGCGTTCTGGGGCGGCAGCGCGGTACGCCGGTACTCGCCCTCCGGCGAGCTGCTGGCCACGCTGGACGTGCCGGTGCGGCAGCCGTCCTGCCCGGCGTTCGGCGGGCCCGGGCTCAGCGAGCTGTACGTGACCACGGCCTGGGAGGACATGACCGAGGCGGAGCGAGCCGCGGACCCGCTGGCCGGGCACGTGCTGCACACCCGGGTGGACGGGGTGCAGGGCCTGCCGGCCGGCCGGTTCGGCGGATAGGGACCGGCTGGTGGGCCGGTTCGGCGGATAGGGAGAAGCAGTGTCGGAGATCGTGCTCGACGGGATCACCAAGCAGTACCAGGACGGCACCACCGCGGTCCGGTCGCTGGACCTGTCCATCGCCGACGGCGAGCTGATGGTGCTGGTCGGCCCGTCCGGCTGCGGGAAGACCACCGCGCTGCGCATGGTGGCCGGCCTGGAGGAGATCACTGACGGCACCATCCTGATCGACGGCCAGCCGGTCAACGACATGGAGCCGCGGGACCGGGACATCGCCATGGTGTTCCAGAGCTACGCCCTGTACCCGCACCTGACCGTGCGGGACAACATGGCGTTCAGCCTCAAGTACCGG
>Ga0335083_10007175_pt1 | contig 13766 bp, 15 predicted proteins | sample Lox_Sample_42_FD_206716 | JGI IMG/M metagenome (GOLD analysis project Ga0335083, IMG submission 206716) | Soil microbial communities from Loxahatchee National Wildlife Refuge, Florida, United States - Lox_Sample_4.2 | ecosystem: Environmental > Terrestrial > Soil > Wetlands | place: USA...
GCGGTGACCGGGAGTTTGATGACGAAGAGAGCGCCTCCTTCCGGCTTGTTGCGGCAGGTGATTTGGCCGCCGTGGTCCTGAATGACTCCGTAGACGGCGCTGAGCCCGAGGCCGGTGCCCTTGCCGACGGGCTTGGTTGTGTAGAAGGGATCGAACACACGCTCAGGTTCGCGGAGGCCGGGACCGTTGTCAGAGAACTGAAGCACGACTTCGTCACGCTGGCTGATGCCGGTAATTTCGAGGCTAGCGTCACTCACCCCGGCGAGAGCGTCCATGGCATTTTCGACGATCTCGACAAAGGCCTGGAACATCTGGTTGGCATTGGCGTGCACCCGGGGAAAGTCGCGTTCAATGAATAGGCGAAGCTGGACTTTCCCGGGGCCACGGCGTGAGTCGATCATCTGAACAGCGCGATTGATGAGGATGGTAAGGTCCACCGGCCGCTTCTCACCAGGAGCTTGCTGGGCAAAGCTGAGCAGGTTGTCGATGAGATCGCGAGTACGGCTGGCTTGATTCACGATCTTGCGGAGGAGAGCGTCCTGGTCCGAAGTGAGCTTGTGATTGCTGGAAAGTTCCTCGGAGTGGCTCATGATCGCATTCAACGGATGGTTAATATCGTGAGCGGCGCCGGCCACGAGATGGCCGAGAGAGGCGAGTTTCTCCTTTTGCACTAACTGTCCCTGCAACTGCTTTTGGCTTTGGTAAGCACGGCGCGATTCATCGAGCAGCGTCATAAGCGCCTGATCCTGCATATATTGACGACAGAAGACGAAAGCTCCGAGAACGATCATGGCCGCGAGAACGGCAAAGACGCGAAACGCCCGGACGGGTGCGTGCGAAGGGTCCAGAAGAACGGTCCAAATACCCAGGACGGGGAGCGATAAGATCGCGAGCATGGCCATCCTGGGAATGATCTGTTTCCAGCGCGGGTGCAGATTGAACTTGACGGTCCCGAGTTCCCAATCGCGGGCTGAGAGCGCAGCTGCGGTGATCCACGCAACGGTTGCAATCAGCGGGACGTCATACAGGCTTCCCGAATAATAAGAGAGGTCTGCTGCGGCCCGGTCGAGCAGTTGGGAGTTGATGGCATACAAAAGCGATGCTGCCAGGATATGGCCGTAGAGGCGGCGCCAGCCTCCAGAACTGGTTAGCACCGCAAGGATCAGGACCGAGATCAGAAGTCCATTTTCGACAGCATAGAGCGCGTCGTAGTACGTGTTGTATCGCGGGATATTCAACGTCACGTACTGGTGCGGAAAAACGATAAACGCGTAGAGGAACACCCACCAACCGAACAGCATGAGGAAATTCAGAACGCTGAGTGGAATTTTGGCTGGTTTGGTCGCGAGGTCCGGGCGCCAGGCGACGGCGGCGATCATAGGAACAATATGGAAAAACAGGACGATATCGAAGGGAAATGGATCGGGGATGGATTTGTGGAGAAAGACTTCCATCACGGTCCAGGCGCTCTGGTTGGCGGCCCATAGGGCAAAACCCAAGGCCATGAGGACCCAGAAACTGCGCTCCTGACGAGGACGGATTGCGGCGTTGGTCACACAGACAAACACGCCGGCCAGCATCAGGATCAAGCCGACGATGTCAGCGATGGCCTCCAGTGGGGGACCTTTGGTGATGATCAGGCGCACCAATAGGAAGGCCAAAGTGATAGCGGCCGCCGTGACAAACCAGCGTTTGCGCCTGAGCAGACTCATCCGTTTTCATTCTATGCAAGTCAAATGAGGATTCCGATGGTTGGTGGGAAGGAGGGTAGTTACTTTCGTTACTCCTTGGTGGACTTGGAACTATCCCCGACGAAGCTGGGCCCAGGCCTAGTATGGCGGCGCGATACCGCCGTGAGAGCCACGGGTGACCGGCGCTACGGTCGCCCGCGACAGGGCTTTGTGATTGAAATCACATTGTGCTGGGGCTGATCCTTTAGAATCGCTTGGAGGGGCTATTCCGATAGGCCTCCTTTTCAGGTGATTCCTATGGCTTTTCCAGTGACACGCCTTCGTCGTCTGCGACGCACTGCTGAACTCCGGAACATGGTGGCGGAGACGCGCCTCACGCCGGATGCATTTGTATATCCGATGTTCGTTTGTCCGGGAGTAGGTGTCCGAAAGGAAGTGCGGTCGATGCCTGGGATTTACAACCTGTCGATCGACGAAGCAGTGAAAGAAGCGCGGGAGGTGCATGCCCTGGGAGTACCGTCTGTGATCCTGTTCGGGCTGCCCGATAAAAAAGATGAGGTGGCTACCGGGGCTTGGGCAGAGAACGGAATCGTGCAGCAAGCGACGCGAGCGATCAAGCGGGAAGTTCCCGGGCTTGTGTTGATGGGAGACGTTTGCCTTTGCGAATACATGTCGCACGGGCATTGCGGGATCGTGAAGGCCGCGCCGCAATCCCTTGGCGCTGCGGTTGCTGCGCCGCCGGTGGCGACGGAATACGAGATCGTGAACGACGCTTCTCTCGAACTGCTGGCGAAGACCTCGGTCTCACTCGCAAAGGCGGGAATCGACATTATTGCGCCGTCGGACATGATGGACGGACGTGTGGCTGCGATCCGGCGGGGGCTGGATGACGCGGGATTGATGAATACGCCGATACTGTCGTATGCGGCGAAGTTTGCGTCGGGATTCTACGGACCATTTCGTGAAGCGGCAGATTCGGCGCCACAGTTTGGCGACCGGCGGTCTTATCAGATGGATGGGGCCAATATCCGTGAGGCCATGCGAGAGATCGAGGCGGACGTGGAGGAAGGCGCCGACATGATTATGGTGAAGCCTGCGATGCCTTATCTCGACGTGATCGCTGCGGCGCGAGAGCGATTTGACTTGCCGCTGGCTGCGTATCAGGTCTCCGGGGAATACGCGATGATCGAAGCGGCCGCTCGAAATGGATGGATCGAGCGGGAACGCGTGATGATGGAATCGCTGGTTAGTATTCGGCGTGCGGGTGCGAGCATGATTCTCACTTATTACGCCAAAGATGCGGCGAGGGTGCTGGGGTAAATTGGCAGGACATTTGGTTTTGGTACAAGTTTTGAGTCCGCAAACCTTCTGGTCACAGAGAACTTAGAGGGACGCAGACGACCTTTTAGCCGCCAAGGACACGAAGGTTCACAAAGGGAATCTTTTCGGCGGTACGTTCTCTCTCTTGGATTACTCACCCTGGTGATCGATTCGAGGCAACTCCCAACCTTCATACCGCATCAACTCCCTGCCCACTTCGCGAGTCCCGCGGTACAGTGCAGTCTACTCGGCGAGGCAAGTATTCGCAGTAGAGTTCCCGCCGTCAACGAGAAGCTTAGAGGACCCTCGTGATGTCCGAACAGTGCGCCGCAACCCCGTTGATCCTGACCGACAGCAACATTGCCTATCAGAAACTTCCATCCTTTTTCGTCGTGGGACCACCTCGCACAGGCACGAGTTGGCTGCATACCGTACTGAGCCAGTGCACATGGCTGTCGCATCCGACCAAAGAAACACGGTTTTTCGATATAAATTTCGACCGCGGGCTGGACTGGTATGCGTCGCACTATAAGCGAGCGGTTGGAGGACGAGTTGTGGGCGAAGTGGCGCCTACGTATTTCGCTTCGACAAGCGCGCGTGAGCGAATTGGGCGCATGATCCCGGGAGCGAGAATCGTGTGCATTTTCCGAAATCCCGTGGACCGCGTGCTGTCACTGTATCGGCTGAAGCGCGCGTATGGATGGATTCACTGGACATTCGAAGATGCGTTGATCCAGGATCCCGAACTGATGGAATCGAGCCGCTATGCCGAGCACCTGAAGAGCTGGCTTGAGATGTTCGGAAGTTCCCGAGTGCTGGTGACGTTGCACGACGATATGGAAGCAGACCCCCAAGGCTACCTGGATCGGCTGGTAGATTTCGTAGGCGCACCGAGGTTTCGATTAGGCCCGAGGCACCTTCATCATGTGCTGGCATCAGATTCATTGACCCAGCCGCGGAACTATTATTTGACACGGACTGCGCTTTGGCTCGCGGAGTGGTCGAAGAGACGGCGGTTGGGCGGGGTTGTTGCGACAGCGAAGCGCATCGGAGCGCACCGGGCGTTCATTGGAGGAGGCGCGGCATTTCCGGAAATTCCTATGCCCGAAAGAAACAGGTTGCGCCAACTATTCCGGCCCGAGATAGAGAGGCTCGAAGGAATGCTGAATCGAGACTTGTCGGCGTGGAAGTAGTGTTATATCCGGCGGACAGCAGATTCCTCTGTCCTCGCTGCGCGAGTTGTCGGAATGACAAACTTGTCCAGGCGGCGGCTGTCTGCTGAACAACGACGCTTCCTGATTAGTACGCGCTGGGCTTTTTGGGGGTGATGTCGCAGGCCTTGCGCACCTGGTCGATATTGAGACCTGCGGGATCAAATTCGGCGATCTGCCGACCACTGCGGGTTGGGATCGCGATGTTAAAAATATTGGCGCGTATCATTCCACGTGCTGTGCCCTTATCCATGGAAACGTAGCGACCCTGCCAGTTCCAACCGTAGTGATAGTGAACATCGTCGACGCGGACCTCAGCTTGCAGTTGCGGCTGTCCCCAAAAACCAGGGCGGTTGGGAGGAACTTTAACCGCGGGATTGAAAGTCGCGCTCTTGTACTTGCCGTTCTCACAGACCAGCTCGACTCTAGGCCGGTAATCCTGATCTTCGCGGAAGTAATTTTCGGCCAAGAGCTCGAAGCGGACGCGCTTGGCTCCCGTCATTTTGTCTTCACTGCTGAACATCATCCACTTGCCGCCCGCACTGACGCCGTCTTGCTCGCCCTGATAGGGGCTCATCGAGCCGCTCTGGGCAAACGAGAAGGCTGCTGAGAGAAATACGACAGTGGCCAGAAGTGCGCGAGGCGCGCTAAAAATCGTAAAAGTACGTAAACCGTCCAAGGTGCCCTCCGTATAAAACTCCTATCTAATTGAACCCGGATGGAGGCCAAAAAGTTGCTTGTCTCACGCTCGGCGGCGCACGAGAAGCCCGCCGGACAGCCGGTTGGGCGCCAGCGCTACTATCGAACGTCTACTCTTAGATCCACGTAGACCTGAGACCGGTCATCGAACTGGCTAACCCCTTTCGTATCGCTTTTCTTGCCGTGGTATTGGGCATAGACCTCGTAATCAACAGCATTGGAGAGGGCCGGAAAGCGGTAGGTGCCATCTTTACCCACGATGTAAGTTTTCACAGCGCGGGTTCGCGTGTTGGTGACGTAGACGACGGCGTCGGGCAAGGGGTTGTCCTGCTTATCGAGGACCTTGCCCAAGAGCAGGCGGCCGGTGGATTTATCTTTTTTGTCGGCCAGCGCCATGTTCGAGACAAGGGCAACTATCAGAAGTGCCAGACATGAGAAGGCAAAAGCTTTGATCACTGAGCGGTGGCGATTCATGGGTGGAATCTATTGTCTCATGGCTGAGAAGGGGCAGAATGGTCGAGATCAAGGGTCAAGGGGCTTTGCTCAGGTTTCAAGGTTTCAAAGTTTCAGCGTAAAAGCGGGCTAGTGTTCGAGGTGGAGGCCGATGTCCTGGCGCTCGTCGTTGTAGATGTGGACCGTGACCTCTTTGACCAGGCGGAGGGGCTTGCCGTCTTCGGGCTTGTAGCCTTTGAGATCAGCCCAAACGATGTATTCGGCTTCTTTGGCGGGCAGGCGCTGCTCGAACTCGCCGTGATGGTCGGAGTAGACCTGATAGCGAACCTTTTTTGGCTTGTCGGTGGATTTACGAATTTTGACGGTCACGCCGTAGACCGGCCGATCGTCGGGACCCCAGACGGTGCCGACGATAACCGCGAAAGGCTTCTCCTTGGATTGCTGGGCAGCAAGAAAGGCATCCTGAGAACGGAGGGTTGGCAGGAGCAGCAGAGCAATGACGATCGCATAAAACGACAGCGTGGGAACAGGCCGGCTGGGTCGGCAATCAGGAGTAGTCACCGTCTTCGGATTCCTCTTCCTCTTCTTCTTCTTCTTCGTAACCTTCTTCAACCGCTTTTAATTCGAGCGGACTTGTCGTGACGACCTCGAAGTCGGTGCCGCACTCAGGGCAGGAGATCACCTCACCCTCGTCGACTTCCTCTTCGTCAATGTCCAAGTTGTTTTCGCATTCCGGACAAAGCACCATAAACAGCCTCCCTTGCCTATTAGAGCCTCCTGATAATATTTAGATTCTCCTCGGCAGTTGGTCAAGTGGGACCGACTTGCGGACCGGACTTTTTTTCGTGCAGCAAATCCTTAGCTTTTTCCCGATTGGGGATCTTACTCTCATGATGGTTCAAGACGGCAAATGGACGTATAGGGCGCTGCTTTTGGTTGCAGGGGTACTGCTGGTGGCGCAAGTTGGCGTCGGTCAGAGCGGACCTGGAATGGCGGCAGATCCTCGGATTGCCGCGGCTTTGCAGCAGGTATCTGCGCAGCGCGTTCAGAACGACATTGAGAAACTGGTGAGCTTTGGGACGCGCCTGACTCTGTCGACGCAGGATGCGCAGTCGATTGCGGCAGGGCATGGGATTGGGGCCGCGCGCGAATGGATCAAAGCCCAGTTCGAAGAGTATTCCAAAGAGTGCGGTGGATGCCTGGAGGTGAAAACCGACAGCTTTACAGAACAACCGATGGATCGGATTCCTAAGCCCACCGAGATCAGCAATGTTTATGCGGTGTTGAAGGGGACGGACCCGGCACAAGCGAAGCGGATTGTGCTCGTGACCGGTCATTACGATTCGCGAAACAGCGATACGCTCGATGTGAATGGAGACGCCCCGGGCGCAAATGATGACGGGAGCGGAACGACAGTGAGCCTGGAATGCGCGCGCGTATTGAGCAAACTGAAATTTCCGGGGACGATTGTTTTTCTGACTGTAGCAGGCGAGGAACAGGGGCTGAACGGAAGCAAGCATTTCGCGAAAATGGCCAAAGATGAGGGATGGCAGATCGAGGCTGTACTGAACGATGACATCGTCGGTGGCGACAAGAGTCCGGAGCAGGATCATTCAGTGGTTCGAGTGTTCTCCGAGGGAGTCCCCGTTGCGGCTACGGATCAGGACATCCGACGAATTCGCGGATTGGGTGGGGAAAGCGATTCGGCGTCCCGCGAAGTGGCGCGCTATATTAGCGAAGTTGGACGTACGTACAACACCGGGGTGAAGCCGATGCTGGTATTTCGGCTGGATCGGTATTTGCGTGGGGGAGATCACTACTCTTTTAATCAGCAGGGATTCGCGGCAGTGCGGATAACGGAATATCGAGAAGACTTCAATCATCAGCATCAGAACGTGCGCATGGAGAACGGGATTCAGTATGGCGATCTGACGAAGTTCGTCGATTATGACTACGTCGCGCACGTGGCGCGGTTGAACGCGGCCACGTTGGCTGCCTTGGCGGCTGCACCCGGAGCGCCGGGAAATGTTCATATCCTGACGAAGGAATTGGAGAACGACACGACATTGTCGTGGGATGCTACGCCCGGGGCGACAAGCTATGAAGTGTTGTGGCGCGCTACGACAAGTCCTGAGTGGGAACATGCGCAAGATGTCGGCAATGTAACCCGAACGACTCTGAAGGTGTCTAAAGATAACGTGGTTTTCGGCGTAAGCGCGGTGGATGCGGCTGGGCACAGGAGTTTGCCGGCGGTGCCGACGCCGGAGCGGTGATTCGCAGAAATTGGAGTCCCAGGGTCTCGCAAATTCGGCAGACCCGAGGCACTCCCGGTATCCCTAGCAAAACCGAGTAGAATTATTCGAACGAGGAATTTGTGCGGAGAACTGGTGAACCGATGACGTTGAGCCTACCCCCGTTTACCAAGGGGGTGACGTGGCTCATCGGGATCAACACGGCGGTATTCCTGTTGATGGAGCTGATGCAGGGTCGAGTGTCATTCCCGGCATATGTGGCCTATTACTGCGCATTAGTCCCGGCCGACGTCGTGCAACGTGGTTTCATTTGGCAGCTGCTGACATACAGTTTCATTCACAGCGGGTTTGCGCACTGGTTTTGGAACATGATCGGGTTGTGGATGTTCGGGTCGGCCTTTGAGAGCGCCTGGGGAACTCGGAGATTTTTCGAGCTATATTTCGTGGGGGTGCTTGGCGCCGCGATCACGACCATTGCGCTGGCCTTCGGCCACATCTTGGGGAATCCAGGAACTGCAACAGTCGGAGCATCGGGCGGGATCTTTGCGATCCTGATCGCGTTCGGAATTTTGTTCGCCGAAAACGAGATCATGATGATTCCGTTTCCATTCACGATCAAAGCGAAATACTTCGTGGGAATCTTGATCGTGGCGACGCTTGCGTTGGCAATGGGCGGCGGGGGCGGCGTCGCGTACGTCGCGCATCTTGGCGGATTGCTTTTTGGATGGCTTTACGTGCGGCGCGGACCGAAGGCGGGGCTGGTGGACGCTGGACTTTCCGAACGTTATTACGGCCTACGAAATTCCTACTATCGATGGAAACGGCGGCGGGCGGCGAAGAAGTTCGAAGTGTACATGCGTCAGCACGATCGCGACGTACATTTTGACGAGCACGGGAATTACATCCCGCCGGACGAGAATCCGCGGAAGGGGAATGGCGGCGGCAAGTCGGGGTGGGTGAACTAAGGGCAGGTTTCAATGTTTCAAAGTTCTACGGCTAAGATGCCTTGCCATTGCTCCGGTAGCGTCGCGGTTATAAGGATCCTTCGACTGCGCCCTGACTCGCTTTGCTCGTCACGGCTCCGCTCAGGATGACAGAGGCAGGAATTGGGTGAATTCTGACAGAATCTGTTGTGGTAACCCTTCCTTTTTGGCTTTCCCTTTGAATCCCAGGTCGTGACCGGCACCCTCCACTGTCATCAGTCTCGTTTTCGCGGGGATCATCTTTATTGCTCGCTGAAGTTCTTCGATTGTGCCGAAAGGATCGCGGGTGCCGCTGACGAAGAGCGCCGGGGTATGCAGGTCAGGGAGATGCTGGGTGCGTTGCTGCTCGGGACGGCGCGGCGGATGGAGCGGATAGGAGAGCAGCAGAAGGCCTGCGACCAAGTTCAGTTCGTCCTTACTCAATTCAGCGCAGAGCATGCTGGCTTGGCGCCCACCATAGGAGTGGCCGCCGAGGTACAACTTCCATGAGGCAGAATGCTCGTCTTCGTGAAAACCCATAGATCTTTGCAGTGCAGCAAGGGCGTTCTTCAGTCCGGCGCGGTCGCGGGCGGCATCCGCCGGGCCCGGCGGGCCGAAGGATCTCGACTGGCGATAGGGCAGGTTGCAGCGGAGGACCGTGTAGCCTGCTTCGGCGAATGCGTCTGCTATGGCACGTAACAGAGGAGCTTGGGCATTGCTTCCGGCGCCGTGGGTGAAGACGAGGCCGTTCCCGTTGGGGGTTGCGGGGATGTGCAAAAAGCCGACGACATGGGGATCGACATTGCGGTCGGCGAATTCGTGGATGGATGCGGACGTCAAGACATCATTCTAAAGCGGTTTATCATTCGCCGTGCTGCGCATAAACGCCATCGAGAAAGCTCCAGCACATGAACCTGGGAGCCTGTGATTTTCGCCTTTAGTAGTAGCGGCGTGTGCGAGGGTTCGTCAGACGTTTTGGACTTGCCGACAAGACAGGCCAACGAGCTTTCCCCTCCATCCAGGTTCGCCTCGCCGCAAATCACAGGAGGAAATATGTCTCGCTTACTCACTAGGGGATACTGTCTCGCACTTTCACTGTTTGTCACGTCAATCTTTACTCCGGCCGCACTGGCGCAAGCGACGCTCACTATCGGGCTGACGCTTGGGTCGGACTCGAACGGAGAACCGACGTACACAGCCACGGTGACGAATACCAGCGATCTCGACGCGCCGAATCTAACCGTGACGTACACACTGCCTTCCGGAGAGCTGCCGATTTCGCCGTCTCCGAGCGGAGGCTGTCTGTTCACGCCGGGGTATCCACACCTGGTTGTGGTGTGCTCGATCTCAAACTTGAATCCTGGCGAGTCGCATGACTTCGTAATCGCCGTGCATCCTATCGATACGGCCCCGCAGGATTGCACAGCTGTGGCCACAGAAAGCGGCGGAGGTGAGGCTAGCGCGTTCATCACCAGCACCATCACGTCGGTCGGGCTTGCCGAGATGCAGGTCACGATGACCTCGACCAATCCCGGGAAGGTTGGAGAGATGTTTACGTACACCGTGACGGTCACGAACATTCAGGACGACGATGCCCGGAATGTCAAAGCGTTTCTTTCGCTGCCCACAGGAGCGAAGTTTGTCTCTGCAACAAAGGGCTGCTCACACAGCGGGCAGGCGGCAATTTGCAAGCTGGGACAGATGTCTCCGGGAACGAGCAAAGTTCTGACGATCAATGTGAATCCGACGATCTCGGGATGGGCTCAGGCTACCGCGGGCCTGTTATTCACCACGCCTGACGGGCACTTTGATAACAACGCCTCGGGTAACAGTATTTGGATTAACCCTTAGCTGATCTTTTCCAGTGCGTGAACGTGAAGATCCCCACTTCTGGCAAACCTGTCCAGAAGTGGGCACCCGTACGAGCGGTCTTGCCGAATCACCTCAGACTTCCGAAAGCCTTTCGTAGACCTTCACGATCTGAATTTCATTGCCCAATTTGGCCCAGCAGCGGAGCATTTCGGGATCTTCCTGTGCGGCGCGGCGGGTATCTTCGGACTTCCAATAGCGCATGAAAACATAATGATGCTCGCCGTCGCGGTAGAGCAGATCGCGTCCGTAACCCTTGCGCGTGACGATGGAGGTGAGTTCATTGAAGGTTTGCAATGCGGCGGATTCGTGACCCGGAACAGGTTCCCAGATGGCTACCGAGAGAATCTCTTGTGCCATAAGCGGGAATTATAGCGTGCGATACGGATGGACAGTACTACTTGTCCGAATGAAAAATCACTCGGTGGAATTTGGGACCACTCGTAACAGGAGCCAGCACAAGGGTGGGGCATAGGCCCAAAATCTTGTCGAATTCGCCTTGCGCCTCACCCGCTGAATTCAGTTCCTCGTCCGGGAGTGTTTGAAAATCGCCGGAAAAAGAAACGTGCGATTGGCCGTACCGATCCCAATGCCCTCCTACTGCTAGCAATCGAATCACAATTCGATGCCTCTTCATCTTCATCTTCTTCGTTTCGGAGCCAAGCGCTTTTTCGGAGGATGCGTAATCCGCTCCGCTTCTTGCTCGGTGACTAGGTGCAGATGCATCAGATTCGTGGATCCGGATGCCTGACGCGTTCCGACGACGATACCGAGAACATCCTTCGGCTTGAGTACGCCGCGGCGTACGAGGTCTTGATCGGCCAGCTTTACCATTTCCTCTGGGGAATGGGCTTGGCGACAGAGCACGGGGCGAACTCCCCAGTAGAGATTCATCCGGCGGACTACTGCATCTGCGTGCGCGAAGGCATAAATCGGCACCTTTGGGCGGTACTTGGAGATCATGCGGGCGGTGTTCCCGGTCTCGGTGAAGATCGCGATTGCGCCCATGGGTAGGTCTTCGGCGGCGTGTGCAATCGACTCGCAAATAGTCTCGGCGACGGAGAGGCTGCGATGGTCGCGGCGACGACGCGCAAAACCCAGGTCGGCAACGCTGCATTCGGCTTCGACGATGATGCGCGACATCATCTCGACGGACTCACGTGGATATTTCCCGCTCGCGGTTTCGGCGGAGAGCATGACCGCATCGGTTCCATCGAAGACAGCATTGGCAACATCGCTCGCCTCGGCCCGTGTGGGGCGCGGGTTTTCAATCATCGATTCAAGCATCTGCGTCGCTGTGATGACCGGCTTGCGCCACGCGGCACAACGGCGAATCACATGCTTCTGAATGACTGGAACTTTTTCTGGAGCGACTTCGACGCCGAGATCTCCGCGGGCAACCATGATGCCGTCGGCGACTTCGAGGATATCTTCCAGATGGTCGATGGCTTGCGGCTTTTCAAGCTTGGCGATGACCGGGATATCACTCCGGTGTGAGGCGATGATTTTTTTGGTCTCGCGCACATCGGCGGCGGTGCGGACGAACGATTGCGCGATGGCGTCGATCCCATGCCTGAGCCCGAATTCGAGATCTCGCTTATCCTTCTGTGTGAGTGCCGGAATCGAGAGCGCGATTCCGGGAAGATTGATGCCTTTGTGCTCGCCTAACATGCCTCCGTTGATTACGTCACAGAGAACGTCTTTGCCGCGAAGGGAGCGAACCCGCAATTCGATTAGACCATCGCTCAGCAGGATGCGCGCACCGGGAGAAAGTTCGCGGGCGAGATCGGGAAATGTCGTCGAGATGCGCGTGGCGTTACCCGGGACGTTATCGGGCGTGATGGTGACGATGGAACCGGGCTTGAGAAAAACCGGTTTGCGCTGCTCCAAGAGTCCCGTGCGGATTTTGGGACCTTGCAGGTCCTGGAGGATACAGACGGTGCGCCCTTCGCGGTGGGCGGCGCGGCGTAGGCGCTGGATGCTGTGGGCGTGATCTTCGTGAGTACCATGGGAGAAGTTGAGTCGGGCGATGTCCATACCGAGGCGAAGCAGGTCGCGCATGGCGGATTCAGTGGCGCAGGAAGGACCGATGGTGCAGATGATTTTGGCACGACGGGAGCCGGTTTTTGGAGTAGGGCTCTCCTCTGGCGTTTGGTCCTTGCGCTTCAAATGATCCCCTCGTAGAAATATCGCGGCGAGAGTGCCCACCGGGGCTAAAGCCCCGATCTAAAATCCCGATTCCACGGCTATTCGGACTGCTCTACAACGGTGAGTTCCTCGACCGTCACGATGTCCGCCGCCTTGATCGCGTAAGCGGACTCCTTCGGCCCCTTGTACTGCGCCGGATTGTTCGTGCTGAGAACGCCGACAACGACGTCTTCGTACTCGTGATCAAGATGACGAGTCGTGACAGTCAACACTTCGCCGTCGGCGAGACGAAGATTCACATTGCAGTCCTCGAATTCCTGCAATTGGGTGATTTTCACAAACGCACCTAGTTCTGAACCTTCGCCGAGTTGACGGCGGTCAGCTCTTTCCCCAGCATGGCTCGTGGAAATAGTAGCGCATTGAATTCGGCGCCGACGAGCACCATGAGAGAAATCAGATACATCCAGACGAGCAATGCCATGGATGCGCCGAGCGATCCGTAGATGGTAGTGAAGTCTCCAAAATGTTGCAGGTAAGCGCGGAAACCAACAGTGACGGTGAACCATGTGATGGTTGCGAGAACGGCTCCGGGCAGGACGCTGTGCCACGGTTGGGTGCGTGGGACGGCATGGTGATAAATCAGCGCGATGACCGAGATGCTCGTTAGCGTAGCAATGCCCCAGCGAGCGACTCCCCAAAGCAGGAGCAGGTAGGCGCTGAAGTCCGGGTCCATGTAGCTGAGCATGCGAGTTTCAAATTTGCTGCCGACGGCGACGAGTAGAGTCGCGAATGTCATCGGGACGAGCGCAAAAATAACCAGCAGGAACGCGATCATGCGCTCCTTCACAAGTCCCCAGGTTTTCGGCAGCTCGTAGCAGCGGCGGAAGCCTTCCATCCACGAGATCATGACACCGGAGGCCGTCCACAAAGTGACGACCGCAGTGGTGAGCAGAAAACCAACGGGATGCTTTGCCGACGTCTTCAGATAGTTGAGCGCTGTATTTGTACCCGCGGGAAGAATGCTGCCAAGAGCATATGAGATCTCGCGCAGATACGGTGCGCCTTTGCGCCAGCTTGCCAGGCCGGAACCAACGATAAACAAGACAGGGAAAAAGGTAAGGATGGAAGAATAGGCAGACGCTTTTGCGATGGCGAAGGCGT
>Ga0335083_10007176_pt1 | contig 13765 bp, 14 predicted proteins | sample Lox_Sample_42_FD_206716 | JGI IMG/M metagenome (GOLD analysis project Ga0335083, IMG submission 206716) | Soil microbial communities from Loxahatchee National Wildlife Refuge, Florida, United States - Lox_Sample_4.2 | ecosystem: Environmental > Terrestrial > Soil > Wetlands | place: USA...
ATCGCGACCAGGCGGCCGGATTCAACAGCACGACGCTGTCGGCCGCGGGGGTGCCGCTGGGCGTGACCGATCCGGGCGACGGCTTTCATTTCGAGCGGTTCATCGCGGTGGCGCCGGGGGCCGGGCTGGAGCCGGCGGTGGCCGAGGCGCTGCGCGTGCGATCGGCCGTCGACAGGGAGCCGGCGCCGGTCGTGGTGACCGGCACGGTGGTGGCGAACGCGGTGCCGGTCGACAGCCAGTCGGGACGCGCGGCCTCGCTGCTGTTCTACGAGCCGGCCTTCGGCCCCGATCCCGACGATCCGACCCGCCGCAAGCCGTGGAACGAGGCGGTTCCGCTGGCCGACGGGACGTTCAGCGTGACGCTGCCGGCGGGCCGCAGCTACCGGGTGCTGCCGTATGCCTTTGGCTTGCCGGCCGGGCCTGCCGCCTCTTTCACCGTCGCGGGCGCCGATCAGTCGTACGACATCGGCGACGTTTCGATCACTGCCTCGGCGCACCTGACGGTGACCGTCGAATCGTCGCCCGGCGTGCCGGCCTCGTACGCCGAGCTGGTCATGATCCCCGTCGACGCCCCCGACCCGAACGCCACGCCGCCCAGCGTCTACAGCCTGTTCCCGGGCTGCATCCCGATGCTGGGCCCGCCGGACGGCGACGCGCCCGCCTGCAACCGCGCGCTGACCCGCAACGGGCGCTTCGATCTGGCCATTCCGCCCGGGCAATACTACGTCTACGCGACGCGCGGCCCGTTCGCGACGCTGGATCGCGCCGAGGTCGATCTGGGGGCTGGCCAGTCGACGACGCTGTCGTTGCTCGTCGAATCGCTGGCCTCGTCGCTGCTGCCCGGGGGCGCGATCTCGGGTGACTTCCACGTGCACGGCGGCGCGAGCTACGACTCCGCCATCCCCGATCTGGACCGCGTCGTGAGCTTCCTGGCGACCGGCGTCGACATGATCGTCGCCACCGACCACAACGTCGTCACCAGCTACGCCTCGACGCTGGCCACGCTGGGCGCCACGCAGTCGCTGACCGTCGTTCCGGGCGTCGAGCAGACGCCGAACATCCTGTGGTTCTATGTGCCGGGGCACGAGTTCCCGCGGACGCTGGGGCACTTCAACTTCTGGCCGCTGGTCCCCGACACGCTGGCCCCGCGCAACGGCGCGCCCTGGCCGGAGCTGCTGGAGCCGGGCCAGGTGATGGACGAGATGGACCAGCTCTTCGCCGATTCGAGCTTCCCGGTCCGCCAGCTCAATCACCCGTACAGCGCCTCCAAGCTGGGCCGGGATCAGGGCTTCCTGCGGGCGATCGACTACGACCCGAACACGCCCATCACCGGCGGCACCACCTTCGCCGCAAACGTCCTGGCCCGCACGCCGGGCACCGTGCACCCGAACCTGGACTGGAACGTCCAGGAGGTGATGAGCGGCGCCTCGCGGGCCGACTGGCTGCGGTACCGGGCGCTCTGGTTCTCGCTTCTGTCGCAGGGGTTCATCCGGACCGGCACCGCCAACAGCGACTCGCACAGCCTGGCGGTCGAGCGCATCGGCTACCCGCGGAACCTGATCTGGGGCCAGCGCGACAACACCACCTTCGACGTTCAGTCGTTCGACCAGGCCGTGCTGGCGGGCCACGTCGAGGGGACCAACGGACCGGTCCTGGACGTCAGCATCAAGGACAGCAACGGCACCTATCGGCCGGACCACAACCCCATCGCCGTGCAGCCCGACGCCGGCCTGCAAGTGAACGTCACAGCCGCCCCCTGGATCCCGGTCGACGAGGTGCGGTTCTTCGTCAACGGCAAGCTGGCGGGCAGGGCCAGCGTGACCCAGCCGGCGCAGCCCAATCCGTTCAGCACGCAGCCGATCACTTACATGAGCCAGCGCTTCCCGCTCTCGACGCTGCTCACGTCTCCGGGCGACGCCTGGCTGGTCGTCGAAGCGGGGATGAGCCAGGACACGCCGCCCGACACCGACGGCGACGGGCTGCCCGACCTGCTCGACAGTGACATCCCGACCCGCCCAGGGGACGTGAACGACCGGCGGTTCGACCTGGAGGCGATCGCGCCGGGGGTCTGGCCGACGGCGTTCTCGAACCCGTTCTTCATCGACGCCGACGGCGACGGGCAGTGGACGCCCCCGGGGCTTCAGTGACGAGCAGGTTCGGTGGGCTGGCGCTCGCCTTCGCGATGCTGGCGATCGGCAGCGGTCAGGCGCGCGCCCAGACGGCAGCCTGTGGCGCGGCCTTCGACGCCGCGACCAACCCGCTGGCCGGGGGCACCACCAACTTCACGCCGGCGGACTTCGGCACGATCCCCGAGGTCTGCCCGGCGGCGGAGGCCTGGCTGCGCCTGCGCGGCGAGCTGGTTGACGCCAGCGGCGCGCCCGACTTTTTTGGCCGGGTGATTGGCAGCGCCACGGTCCACGCCCGCCGCCCCGTCACCAGCCGGAGCTGGGTCTCGCTGTCGATCGACGCGCTCGACGTCCGCTACGTGAACAACGCCGGCCTGGCCACCACCAGCCCCTCGTTCGGGCCGGCGACCATCGGCTTTCACTGGAACACCCTCGACCGCCCGCGTGGGGCGCTGACCATCTACGGCCGGGCGCTGCTCCCGATCGACACGGCGCGCCAGGGGGTCGAGGCTGGGCTCGAGGCGGGGGTGTCGGCCCGGGCGACGCTTCGCCACCGCCTGGCGATCGACGGCGGGGTCGCGCTGTTCGCGCCTGTCGACGTGACCGCCGGGCAGGCCCACGGGCGGCTCCGGACGAGCTTCCTGGCCGAGGGGTGGTGGTCGGCCTCGCCGCGGTTCGCCGTCCTGGTTGGGGTGGGCACGATGCTGGATCTGGCGCCGGCGGCCGACCTGATCGCGCTGGTGCCGCGCGTGGGCCTGCGCGGCGCCGTGGGGCGTCATCACCTCTGGCTGGCTTTCCTGGCCGAGGCCCCGGTGGCCGGCTACGACCCGACCAACCTCGTCGCCAGCGGGTTCCTGGGCTGGTCCCCCTGAAGCGTCTCCGGTCCAGCCAGATTCTCTTGCCCAAAGGTCCGAGATCGATATACTTCCGCGCTCTCCGTCATGCCCAAGATCAAGATGAAGTCGAACAGCAGCGCGAAGAAGCGCTTCAAGCTGACCGCCAACGGGCGGATCAAGCGGAAGAAGGCTTACCTGCGCCACAACTTGACCTCCAAGACGACGTCCGCGAAGCGCAAGCTGCGCCGCGGGGGCTACATCAGCAAGACTCAGGAGCATCAGGTGAAAGCCATGCTCCCTTACGCCTAACAGGGACACGTCATGCCGCGCGCAAAAGGTGGTTACAAGTCTCGTCAACGCCGCAACCGGATCCGCAAGCACGCCAAGGGATTCCGGGGAGGGCGCTCCAAGCTCTGGAAGGCCGCAGTTGAAGCCGTCCACCGCAAGTGGCGGTACGCCTGGTTCCACCGCCGCAAGCGCAAGCCCGACTTCCGCGGTCTGTGGATCGTCCGTATCAACGCCGCCGCGCGCGACCTGGGGATCTCGTACTCCAAGCTGATCGCGGCGCTCGACAAGGCCAACGTGGCGCTGGACCGCAAGATCCTCTCGGACCTGGCGATCAGCGACCCGGCCGCGTTCAAGAAGGTCGTCGAGACCGCGCAGGCCGCCGCCTAGCGGCGGGCGGGCTGGCGACCGAGACGCGCGACGGACCACGGCGCGTGGGCAGCGCGGAGACGAAGCCGGTCGGTGGCGAGCTGGTCGCCGAGCTGGATCGCTTGGCGGCGGAGTTCGCCGCCGAGATCGGCGGGCTGGCGACGGAGCAAGAGATCCGTCTGGCCCAGGCGCGATACCTGGGCAAGAAGGGGAAGCTCGCCGAGCCGATGAAGACGCTGGGGCGGCTGCCGCCCGAGGCGCGTCCGGCCGTCGGCGAGGCGGCCAACCGGGCCAAGAACGCCATCGAGGGGGCCGTGGCCGCGCGGCTGGCCGCCCTGGACGAGGCGGAGCTGGCCGAGGACCTGGCCCGCGTCGTCGACGTCACGCTGCCCGGACGCGGGCGGCCGCTTGGGACGCTGCACCCGCTCACGCTGGTCCGCCGCGAGATCGAGCAGATCTTCCTGGGCATCGGCTTCGAGGTCCGCACCGGTCCCTGGATCGAGACCGAGTGGAACAACTTCGACGCGCTCAACACGCCGCCCGATCACCCCGCGCGCGACATGCAGGACACCTTCTTCGTCGAGGGGGGGCGGATCCTGCGCTCGCACACCTCACCGGTGCAGATCCGGACGATGCTGGCCGGCCCACCGCCGGTCCGGATCATCGCGCCGGGGAACGTCTTCCGCCGCGACGACGACGCGACCCACACGCCCATGTTCCCGCAGATGGAGGGGCTGCTGGTCGACAAGCAGGTCTCGTTCGCCGAGCTCAAGGGGACGCTGCTGCACTTCGTGCATCGGTTCTTCGGGCCGGGCCTGGGCATCCGCCTGCGCCCCAGCTACTTCCCGTTCACCGAGCCGTCGGCCGAGGTCGACGCCGCCTGCTACCTGTGCGAGGGCGGCACCAAGCTGGGGGCGCGACAGTGTCGCCTCTGCAAGGGGAGCGGCTGGATCGAGATCGGGGGCGCCGGCATGGTGCACCCGAACGTCTTCCGAGCCGTCGGCTACGACCCGCAGGCCATCTCGGGCTTCGCGTTCGGGGTGGGGCTGTCGCGCATGGCGATGCTGAAGTACGGGGTCGACGACCTCCGGTCGTTCTACGAGCACGACGTCCGTTTCCTCGGGCAATTCCGGTGATCTAGGCGGGGAACGTGAAGATCTCCTTCAACTGGCTGCGCGAGCTGGTCGACCTCAAGCCCGGGGTCACGGCCGACAGCGTCTCGGAGAAGCTGTCGCTGGCGGGGCTCGAGGTCGAGTCGATCGAGCGACGTGGCCGCGACCTGTCGGGCGTGCTCATCGCCGAGGTGCGGGGCAAGCGGTCGCACCCGGGCGCCGACACGCTGACGCTGGTCCGGCTGGTGGCGGGCGGCGCCGAGGAAGAGGTGGTCTGCGGCGCTCCCAACGTGCCGGCCCCCGGCGGCAAGGTCGCCTGGGCCCCGCCCGGCGCGACGCTGCCGGGCGGCCGCAAGCTCGACCGGCGCGAGATCCGGGGCGTCAGCTCGCCCGGCATGATCTGCAGCGAGGTCGAGCTGGGGATCGGCGAGGAGGCCGACGGGATCCTGATCCTGCCGGCCGACGCGCCGGTCGGGGCCGATCTGGCCCGCCACGCCGGCCTGCTCGACGAGGTGCTGGAGGTGAACGTCACGCCGAACCGGCCCGACGCGCTCTCGCACGCCGGCATCGCGCGCGAGGTGGCCGCGCTGTTCGAGACCACCTGGCGCCTGCCGCCGCCTGACGAAGTCGCCCACATCCCGCTGCCGCAGGGGCGGGGGATCGACGTCGACATCCGCGATCCCGTGGCTTGCCCGCGCTACGCCGCCCGCTTCGTCCTGAACCTGAAGGTCGGGCCCAGCCCGCTGTGGATGCGGGTGCGCCTGGCTGCCTGCGGGGTGCGCGCGATCTCGAACCTGGTCGACGTCACGAACTACGTGATGCTGGAGACCGGCCACCCGCTGCACGCGTTCGACCTGGACCGGCTGCGCGGGGGCGTGCAGATCCGGCGTGCCTCGCGGGGCGAAAAGATGCGCACCCTGGACGGCGTCGAGCGGCCGCTGCAGGAGTCAGACATCGTCATCGCCGACGGCACCGGCCCCATCGCGCTGGCCGGCGTGATGGGCGGCGCCGAGAGCGAAGTGTCGGCCGCCACCACGGCCGTGCTGCTGGAGGCCGCGACCTTCGACCCGCGATCCATCCGCCGGACCTCCAAGCGGCTGGGCTTGCGCAGCGAGGCTTCGCACCGGTTCGAGCGCGGCGTCGACCCCAACGGCATTCCCTACGCCGGCAAGCGCGCAGCGGCGCTGCTGGCGCGTCTGGGCGGCGGTTCGGTGGCGGGGGAGGGGATCGACCGCCACCCGCAGCAGCACCTCCCGCGGCCGGTGACGCTGTCGGCGGGCGGCCTGACGCGGCTGGCGGGCTTCGAGATCCCGCTGGCGACGGCGGCCGCCAAGCTGGCGGCCATCGGCATCGCAACCGCGCCCGAGGGGGCCGACAAGCTGGTCGCGACCGTTCCGACCTTCCGCCCCGACATCGCCATCGAGGAGGACCTGGTCGAGGAGGTCATGCGGCTGGTCGGCTACGATCGCGCGCCGGCGCGGCTGCCTCAGGGCAGCGGCACGCCGTCCCCCAGCCCCGAATCGACCGCCGATCGCGCCCGGGACGCGCTGGCAGCGCTGGGGCTGTCCGAGGTGGTGAGCTGGGGCTTCGTGCCGCGCGGCTGGCTGACCGCGCTGGGGGCGCCCCTGGACGACGGCATCGCGGTGAAGAACCCGATCTCGGCCGACTACGAAGTGATGCGGACGTCGCTGTTGCCCGGCCTGGTCGACGCCGCCCGTCGCAACCTGGCCCGCAGCGTGCCGGACGTCGGGCTGTTCGAGGTGGGGCCGGTGGTGCGCCGGGCGCCGGAATCCAAAGCCGACCCGAAGGAAGCGCCCCTGGAGGCGACCTACGCGGGCGCCGTGCTGCTGGGCAAGCGCGCCGGTTGGTTGCGCCGGACCGAGCCGGTCGACTTCACCGACGCCAAGCTGGTCGCGCTGGAGCTGCTCCGATCGCTCGGCGTGGTCGAGCCGCGGTTCCGGCCGGCGTCCGGCCGCCTCCTGCACCCGGGCGTCGGGGCGGAGATTCGCCTGGGGGGCCAGGACGACAGAGTCATCGGGCAGGTCGGCGAGATTCACCCGCGGCTGCGCAAGACGCTGGGCCTGGATGAGCCTGCGTTCTATGTCGAGGTCCTGCTGGAGGGGGCGCTGGGCGCTCGGGGGGCGGTGCGCAGCGTGGCGCCGCCACGGTTCCCGGCCTCGACCCGCGACATCTCTTTCTGGATCGACGCCGGCGTGCCGGCCGACGAGCAGCGCGCGCTGCTGGCCTCGGGCAGCGAGCCGCTGCTGCGCGAGCTGGCGGTGATCGAGGACTACCGCGACCCGCGCTACGCGCCCGCCGGCAAGAAGGGGATGCTCTGGACGCTGACCTATCGGGCCGACGACCGGACGTTGACCGACACCGAGGTCGACGCGGCGCATGCCCGGATCGTGGCTTCTCTCAAAAGCGCCCCCTCGGTGCAGCTCCGCCAGTAGCCTTTCACCCCCCGGCTTTCCAGGAGACCCGCTTCGGTGGTATAGAAGCAGACGGTCATGACGAAGGCGGACATCGTCGAAAACGTCTACGAGAAGGTTGGTGGGTTCTCGAAGAAGGAGGCCGCCGAGATCGTCGAGACCGTGTTCGACACGATCAAGGAGACGCTCGAGCGCGGAGAGAAGATCAAGATCTCCGGCTTCGGGAACTTCGTCGTGCGCGACAAAAACGCGCGGGCCGGGCGAAACCCGCAGACCGGTCAAGAGATCACGATCAGCGCCCGACGCGTGCTGACCTTCAAGCCCAGCCAGGTCCTGAAGAACGTCCTCAACGGATAACCCGCGGAGTGCCCCGCCGTGGCTCAGACAGGCCGGACGCTTCAGGGATCCCCGAAAAAGCCTTCTTCAAGATCGGTGAGGCGGCGCGGCTGGTGGGCGTGAAGCCCTACGTGCTGCGCTACTGGGAGACCGAGTTCCGCTCGCTACGGCCCCAGAAGACCAAGTCGCAGCAGCGCCTGTACCGGCGCAGCGACGTCGAGCTGCTGCTGAAGATCCGCCACCTGCTCTACGACAAGCGCTACACGATCGAGGGCGCGCGCACCCGCCTGCGCGGCGAAGGCCACAGCGAGGATCCCGTTCCCGTCCCCCCTGCCGCGCCCCCCGAAATCGCGCCCGAGACCCTACGAAAGATCAAGCAAGGTCTCCAGGATCTGATACGTATCTGCGCGGAGTAAAACCCAAACCCAATTGTCGCGGGGCGTGGCGCAGCCTGGTTAGCGCACCTGTCTGGGGGACAGGGGGTCGCTGGTTCAAATCCAGTCGCCCCGACAAACGATCTCAGAACACGAGGACGGCCGAGACGATCGTCCGCTGTTCGCTCGACGCCACCTTCTGGTTGAAGCTCGACGTCGACGCCCTGACCAACTGGGACGTCGGTGGGATGCTGGGGTTCGAGTTCTGAGACCGGGGCGATCCGCGCTATAAGCGGCCATGACCGACCGGCCGCTGATCCTGCTGACGAACGACGATGGAGTGTCGGCGCCGGGGATCCAGACGCTGCGGGCGTCGCTGGCGGACGTGGGCGAGGTGATCGTCACCGCGCCCGATCGCGAGCGGAGCGCGACCTCGCACTCGATCTCGCTCGACCGGCCGCTGCGGGTGGACGAGATCGAGCCGGGGGTGTTCTCGATCGACGGCACCCCGGTCGACTGCGTGTACCTGGGGCTCCACCACCTGGTGCCGCGGCGGCCCGCGCTGGTGGTCTCGGGGATCAACGACGGGTTCAACCTGGGCTCGGACGTCTTCTACTCGGGGACCGTGGCCGGCGCGGTCGAGGGGGCGCTCCGCGGGGTTCCGGCGCTGGCGGTCTCGCTGGAGCGGCGCCGGCCGCAGGACTTCTCGCACGCGGCCGGGTTCGCGCGCGCGCTGGCGGCCGAGATCATTCGCCGCGGTCCGGGGGCGCTGCCGGACGCCTCGCTGCTCAGCGTGAACGTGCCGCCCGGCCCGATCGCCGGGTACCGCGTGACGTTCCTCGGCCGCCGCGTCTATCGCGATCAAGTCGAGGCGCGCCGCGATCTCCGCGGTCGCTCCTACTACTGGATCGGCGGCCCGGAGGAGCACGCCACCGATCTTCCCGGTTCGGACCTGACCGCCGTGCGGGCCGGCCTGGCGTCGGTGACGCCGCTCGGGCTCGACCTGACTCATGCGCGCCTCCTGGGTGAGCTGGTCGGCTGGCGTGTGGGTAATTTCGTGCACGAGGCTATCGAACGCGCTAGAAGTTAGCCCAACGACCGCCGGCCGGCTGCCAGGTGGTCTGACCATGGAAGCGGGCTGACATGGAAAATCGTCTGGTGGAGGCGCGGCGTGAAATGGTGGTCGAACAGCTCGCGCATCGTGGGATCCGCGATCCGCGGGTGCTGGGCGCCATGGGCGCGGTGCCGCGCCATCTGTTCGTAGACACGGATTTGCAGGCGGTCGCCTACGAAGATCGCCCGCTGCCGATCGGCCAGGGGCAGACGATCTCGCAGCCCTACATGGTGGCCCGCGCCACCGAGCTGGCCGCGCCGGGGCCGACCGAGCGCGCGCTGGAGGTGGGGGCCGGCTCCGGCTACCAGGCGGCCGTGCTGGCCCAGCTCTGCGCCGAGGTCTACGCCGTCGAGATCCTGCCCGCGCTCGCGGCCCGCGCGCGCCGGGTCCTGGCCGAGATCGGCGCCGCCAACGTCACGGTCGAGTGCTTCGACGCCAGCGGCGGCTGGCCCGCGCACGCCCCCTACGACCTCATCATCGTCTCGGCGGGCGCGCCGCGCGTCCCGGCGATGCTGGCCGATCAGCTGGCCGACGGCGGGCGGCTGGTGATCCCGATCGGCGGCACCGACGACCAGGTGCTCGCGCTGATCCGGCGCTCGGGCGACGAGTTCACGACGTCGTACGACACGCGCTGCCGATACGTGGACCTCCTGGGCCGATTCGGTGTCGGTGGCGGCGCGCCGGCCGCCTGAGACGATCGTCCGGGCCGCGCTCCTGACCGCCGCGCTGCTGGTGTGCGCCTGCCGGACGTCGCGCCCGCCCATGCACCCGGAGGGGCTGGCGGGACAGTGGGTGACGGTGGCGGAAGGGGAGACGCTGGATACGCTGGCCCGCCGAGCCGGTGTGCCGCCCGAGGACCTGCTGGAGGCGAACGGCCTGTCCGGGCCGTCGCAGATTCACCCGGGCATGACGATCTTCCTGCTGCAGGCGGCGCCCGCGGTCGCGGCGGCGCCGGTCGACCCCAACCGGCCGCCCTCCCTGCGCTGGCCGCTGACCACCATCGCCGTCACCGTCGGCTCGCCGTTCGGCGCCCGCTGGGGCAAGCCGCACGAGGGGATCGATCTTCCGGCGCCCGTCGGAACGCCGGTCTTCGCCGCCGCCGACGGCACCGTGGTCTACTCCGGCCATGGCATCCGGGGATACGGCAACCTGATCGTCATCAAGCACACCGGCGATCTGCTGACGGTCTACGCGCACAACTCCGCGCTGCTGGTGTCGCAGGGGCAGCCGGTCCGGGCCGGCGACCGGATCGCGCTGGTCGGCCAGAGCGGCCACGCGACCGGCCCCCACTTGCACTTCGAGGTGCGAAGCGGGCAAATTCCCATAGACCCCATGCCCTACCTGCCACGACTGCCATGACCTCCGCCGACGACCCACGCATCGAGCTGCTGCGGGCCCGGGTCCGCGACATCCAGGACTTCCCCAAGAAGGGAATCTTGTTCCGCGACCTGACGCCCTTGATGGCCGACGCCTCGGCGTTCCGCCAGACGATCGACCTCCTGGGCGAGCGCATCGCCGGCCACAAGCCCGAGCTGATCGTGGCCATCGAATCGCGCGGGTTCATCTTTGGCGCGCCGGTCGCGGCGGCGCTGGGGATCGGCTTCGTGCCGGTCCGCAAGCCCGGCAAGCTCCCGCATCGGACGACCAAGCGCACCTATGCGCTCGAGTACGGCACCGACGCGCTCGAGATGCACGCCGACGCCATCGTGGCGGGGGCGCGCGTCGCCCTGGTCGACGATCTGCTCGCGACGGGGGGAACGGCCGGCGCCACCATCGAGCTGGTGCGGGAGATGGGCGGGACTGTCGGCGTGGCGGCCTTCGTCATCGAGCTCGGTTTTCTCTCGGGACGCGAGCGGCTGGCCTCCGAGAGCACGGAGTCCTTGATCGTCTACGGGTAGTACGGGGAGCGCTCCGCCAGCTCAAGCAGCAAAGGCGTCGAGCCGATTGGAGTGTGACGATGAGCACTCCGCTGAGGGCCACTTCGCTTCTCGCGACGCTGCTGGCCACGCTGGTGGTCGGAACTGGCGCCCAGGCACAATGGCGCCAGCGGCGCGGCGTCGTGCCTCCACCTCCGGGCACCGGCCGCTTGCGCAACGCAGCTCAGGGTCTGTGCCTGGACGTGGACGGTTGGGCGGCCCGGAAGAGCTCCAACGTCCTGCTGTGGGACTGCAACGAAGACCCCGACCAGGTCTGGACCTTCGCGCCGACCGGCGAGCTGAGAAACACGCTGAACGGCACCTGTCTGGACGCCGCCGGTTACGACGGAGTCCAGGGGGCCAACGTCGACATCTACCGCTGCGAGAGCCTGGACGATCAACGCTGGACGCTCATCCCACGGGGCCACGGCACCTTCGAGCTGCACAACAACAAGCGCGGGCTGTGCCTGGACGTCAGCGGTCGGGCGGGCGCTCGAGGCGACAACGTGCTGCTCTGGGCTTGCGACGGCGGCGCCGACCAGCTCTGGAGCTTCGAATCGCACCCCCCCGCGCCCCCGCCGCCGCGCCCGGTGCGTCCGTCGCAACCACCGGAGCCGCCGGAGCTGCGTGAGATGCCGGTGCCGCCTCCGCCGCCACCAGCCCCACAACCACCACCACCGCGGGCGATGGAGGAGGGAAGCTTCCGCGCGCTCGTCGCCGCGGTGCGGAATGAGGGCTTCTCCGAGCGACAGGTGGCGATCGTTCAGCAGGCGGCCACGCGCAATTTCTTCCGGGTGGGGCAGCTCAAGGCGCTGATCGAGCTCGTCTCCTTCTCGGCCACCAAGCTGAGCGTGCTGGAGATCGGGGCCCCGCGCCTGGTGGATCCCGAGAACGCGTTCGCGCTGTACGACGCCTTCACCTTCAGCGCCGACAAGGAGAAGGCGCAGGAGATCCTGCGCCGCAACGGCATCTGACCGGTCCGCCGGGGTCGTTCGGGCTGGCCCTCGGCCCGGCACTCTGATCAAATCCGGGCATGGCCGTCGATTCGTCCGCGCGCGGCAGGTTCGCGCCCAGCCCGACAGGACGCCTGCACCTGGGGAACGCCCGGACGGCGCTGCTGGCCTGGCTGGACGCGCGGGCGGGGGGCGGCGCCTTCGTCATGCGCGTCGAGGATCTGGACCGGGCGCGCGTGCTGGCGGGGGCCGAGGCGCAGCAACTGGACGACCTGCGCTGGCTGGGGCTGGACTGGGACGAAGGGCCGGACGCCGGCGGCCCGTTTGCGCCCTACCGCCAGAGCGAACGCGTCGGGCTCTACGACGCGGCCGTCGATCGTCTGCTGGCGGCCGGACGGGCGTTCCTCTGCGCCTGCTCGCGCGCGGACGTGGCCCGCGCCGCCACCGCGCCGCACGACGGGGAGAACGACGAGCCGCGCTACCCGGGCACCTGCCGCGGCCGCGACCCGTCCGAGGTGCGAGCGCGGGCCGCTGCGCAGGGCCGCGCGCCGGCCGTCCGTTTCGCGGGGCGCGACCAGCGGGTGGCATTCGCCGACGAGCTCCGCGGACCGACGGAGGGCCCGGTGGACGACTTCGTCCTGCGGCGGGCGGACGGCACCGCCGCCTACCAGCTGGCGGTCGTCGTCGACGACGCCGCCATGCAGATCGCTCGGGTGGTGCGGGGCGACGATCTGCTGCAGTCGACGCCGCGGCAGATCGCGCTCGGTCGGGCGCTGGGGCTGCCGATCCCGGCGTTCGCCCACGTGCCGCTGGTCCTCACGCCGGGCGGCGAGCGCCTGGCCAAGCGCACGCGCCCGGCGTCGCTGAAGTCACTGCGCGACGCGGGAGTCCGCCCCGACACGCTCGTGGGCGCGCTGGCCGCGTCGGCCGGCCTGAGCGACGGCGCGCCGGCGGCCGCAGGGGAGCTGGTGTCCGGCTTCAGGCTCGCCAGGATTCGCCCCGAGCCGGCGACCGTCGACCTCGATCAGGTCACGAAGACCAGCGGGTAGAGCGCGCGCGAGGCCGCTTCGATCTCGGCGATCACGACAGCGGGCGCGTCCAGGATGGCCGCCTTGCCGGCGGCGATGTGGGCCGCCACGTCGTCCTCGAGCGCGGGCGGCAGCTCGTCCTCGTCCAGCACCCGCAGGCGCCCGTCCGGCGTCGCGAGCACGTCGACGACCAGGTCGCGCCACTCCAGCCGCTCGCCCGAGATCCGGGTCCGGTCGCAGATGTTGAAGTAGAGGCCCAGCGTGCGCCCGCCCGCGTCGACCCAGTGATAGACGTTGTAGAAGCGGTCGCGCCAGAAGTGGCCGAAGCTGATGGTCCCGGCGGGCAGGTCGACCCCGTGCACCAGCATCGGCTCGCGGGCGATCCAGAGCACGACGACGTGGCGTTCGTCGCCGGCGAGCCTGGTGCAATCGAAGCGCTTCTCGACGCCGGCCAGCGTCCTCTTGATCTCCAGGATCGGCTTCAGGGAGCGCACATGGCGACCATGGCGCGTTGCTGATCCTCGGCCACCTTGCGGGCCTCGGCGACCTTGCGCGCGATGCCAGCCGCCGAGCAGACGAACGGGTCGGTCCCCACGTAACTGCCCGAGGCGTTGTAGGCGGCCCCGCGGTCGCGCGAGCAGAAGGCCTTGTCGGGGCAGGGGGCGCAGGCTGCGTAGTCGGTCACACGCAGCCCGCGGATCTGCTGGAACACCGGCGAGCCGCGCCAGATCTCGCCGAACGGCTGGCGCCGGATGTTACCGGCCGACCAGGGGACCGACACGCAGGGGAACACCTGGCCGCGGGCCGAGATGGCGCAGTTGCCGCGCGCGCAGTTGCAGGGGAAGCTCGCCTCGTCACTGGGGCGGTTCCCGCTGGGCGCCAGG
>Ga0335083_10007177_pt1 | contig 13765 bp, 9 predicted proteins | sample Lox_Sample_42_FD_206716 | JGI IMG/M metagenome (GOLD analysis project Ga0335083, IMG submission 206716) | Soil microbial communities from Loxahatchee National Wildlife Refuge, Florida, United States - Lox_Sample_4.2 | ecosystem: Environmental > Terrestrial > Soil > Wetlands | place: USA: Florida...
TTCACACACGCGGCATTGCTGGATCAGGGTTGCCCCCATTGTCCAAAATTCCCCACTGCTGCCTCCCGTAGGAGTCTGGGCCGTGTCTCAGTCCCAGTGTGGCTGGTCGTCCTCTCAGACCAGCTACAGATCGTCGCCTTGGTAGGCCTTTACCCCACCAACTAGCTAATCTGCCATCGGCCGCCCCTTGAGCGCGAGGTCCGAAGATCCCCCGCTTTCCTCCACAGAGCGTATGCGGTATTAATCCGGCTTTCGCCGGGCTATCCCCCACTCCAGGACACGTTCCGATGTATTACTCACCCGTTCGCCACTCGCCACCAGGGTTGCCCCCGTGCTGCCGTTCGACTTGCATGTGTAAGGCATGCCGCCAGCGTTCAATCTGAGCCAGGATCAAACTCTTCAGTTCAATCTCTGTGTGACCCTTGCGGGTCTCGCTCTTTCGAGCGGTCGCTCACTCTCAGAAAACTGACTCGATCCTTCCGAAGAAGCATCGAACATGTTTTACTGTGCGAGCACTGATAACTTTTGAAGCAGCGAATCCCGAAGGATTCGGCGTTCGTCACCAAGCGCCCACACTTATCGGTTGTTTGTTTGTTAAAGAACTGGCGCAACCGGCTTTGCCGTCTTGCGCTGCCGCTTCGTCAGCAGCAGAGAAACGAGATTATGAGGAACTTTCTACGTTTCGTCAACAGGTTTTTTGCATCGCTGTCGTCGCTAACTTCGCTCCAACCGCTGCCCTGCTGACCCCTCAACCCGTCCCGCCGGAGCGGTTTGTGTTGCGAGGGGGCGAATATTAAGGGAACCGCAGCCGGCTGGCAAGCGTTTTTTCGTCAAACTGTCATCTTCGTGTGGGCGCGTCCCAATCGTCACTTTTCGTGCTGGCTACCTACATATATAGAATGCAGGCAGCCAGTTCCCACCCCAACAAGAGGACATCCCTCATGACCATCGAAGCAAACTGGAAGGCCAGCCAGAACACCACGGTCTGTGAATTGAGCAACGGCAGCGGACGCTGGAAGGCAGACGTCGATCCGGGCATCGGCGGCGATCCCGCGCTGCCCAATCCGCACCAGTTGCTGGACGCGGCCCTGGCGGCGTGTACGACGCTCACCCTGCAGCTCTACGCCAAGCGCCGCAGCTATCCGGTGGAAGAAGTCGTGGTGACGGTCGACCACGAGGAAGCCTCGGGCGTCTACACGATGAAGCGCAACGTGACGGTGCGCGGCAACGGACTGGGCCAGGAGGTGCTCGATGACCTGCTGCGCGTGGCCAACCGCTGCCCCGTGCACAAGACGCTGTCCGGCCAGTTCAACATCGAGACGTCGCTGCGCTGAGTCATCCCGCCCGCCGCGGGCGAGGCGGGCGACACTTTGTGTTGCCTTGCCCACGCACGCTGCGTTGCAAAAGGCCGCAAGCATCACCCCGCCCCTGCGGCCCCGGCCCATCCCTGCTTACCATTGGGGAAAGGCTGGCAGAGATCCAATACCACAGCCACCACAGGCGTGAGCGTCGTTATACGGGATGGAGCGGGGACAACTTGGCGAAGTACATCGAAACATATTGCGACCGCATTCGGCGCAGTGGCGCCATGACCGTTGTCGAAAATCCGGTCGTGGTCGGGCAGGACGGGGTCTACAAGCTGTGCTACGTACCGCACGAGCACATGAACGCCAATGCGCGACTGGTGCTCGTCAGCACCACGCCCGGTCACACCCACGTGCGGCTGGCGGCGGAGGTCACCCACCAGTTGCTGCGCACACGGACGCCCGGGCGTGTGATCCAGCGTGAGAACAAGCGCCGCGTGGAATTGGGCGGCCAGCTGGTACGGCCGAACCTGATCCGGATGCTCGACCATTTCCGCGTGCCCGAACTGCTCGGGCTGCCGCATGCCACCGCGCTCTGGGACGACGGTTTCGAGCAGTTGCAGCCGCTGGCGCTGCTGCCCTACGCCACCACGCGGCGGGGACTTGCCTTCGACGGGCCATTGGAGACGCTGCTGGATACGCCGCTGCTGCGCGACGTCTTCGAGACCACCTTCCTCTCCGACCTGTCGCACCTGCGCGCCGACGCTGTCTATATCGCGCTGGGCCGTACCGCGTGGGCGGGGCTGCAGCACGCGGTCAACCGCGGCCTGCTGGCGTCGCGGCAACTGCTCGGGATGATGCCCGTCCCGGCACGGGCCGGCAGCATGGTGCGCTACTTCCTGCGCGAGATCGCGGAAGGCGATCTTTCGCCGAACGACCCGGTGCGGCACCGTACGGCCTGGCTCGATGCGGCGCACGGCGGACTCGCGGAGAATGTCGCCCGCATCCAGCGCGAGCGCGCTGCCGCCAGCCAGAAGCCGGTCGATGTTGCACAGGCGACCATCGCCTGACACGACCGACGACGCACGGCTACAATCTGCGGGCCCCCCACCGGACGACGCCCGCCATGACATCACGCCCCCGCTGTCAGTTGCTCCGCTTCGTGTTTTCGGCCGCCCTGGCGGCGGCGGCACCGTTGGCGATGGCGCAAGGCGTGGCGTTCTCGGCGGCCAAACCCGGCGATCCCCTTCCTGCCGGATGGCAGAACCTGCCGGTCGTCCAGGGCAAGACGCTCACACGCTATTCGCTCGTCGACGACCACGGCACCACGGTGCTCCAGGCGGATGCCCAGTCGGCCGCCTCCGGCCTGATGCATACCGGCGATGACGTCGATCTTTCGCGCATGCCGGTGGTGAGCTGGCGCTGGAAGGCCACGCCGATCGAGGGCGCCAACAACAGCGAAGGCTCGCGTGAAGACGCGCCGGCGCGGCTGGTATTCGTGTTCGGCGGCGACGAATCGGGCCTGTCTATCGGCGACCGCGCCGAGCTCGAGCTGACGCGGCACATCGGCGGCCAGCCGCTGCCTTACGCCACGCTCATGTATATCTGGTCGAACACCGCGCCGCCCGGCACCGTCATCGCGAATCCCCACACATCCCGCGTCGAGATGATCGTGGTCTCCGGCACGTCCGGCGACGCCGGCCAGTGGCGCACCATCACGCGCAACGTGGCGCATGACTACGAGGAAGTCTTCCACGAGAAGCCGGGCAAGCTGACCGGCTACGGCTTGCTGACCGATACCGACAACACCCGCACCACTACCCGGGCCTGGTACGGCGACATCCGCTTCCGCCCGGCACACTAGCCGGCGCGACTACACCGCCTGCAGCAGGCGCGCCCCGGCCCCGCCGAACACCCGGCGCCCGACCGCCAGCCCGAGCGCGCGATAGCTCTCCCACTGCGCCTCGTCGAAGAACTGGTCGGCCGTGGACTGCTGCGGGAAGGCCGGATGGGCGGCGCCGTACTCGCGCACGTCCTCCGGCGCCCAGTCGCCCAGGGCAGGCTTGAGCAGGACGATGCGGCACACCGGCGCCGCAGCATCGCCACGGCAGACATTCAGCAGCACCGCGCACTTCCGCGCGCCCCCGGCGGCGAAGTCTTCCGGACTGCCGAAGGTATCGCCCAGATCGGGATCGGCGCACACCGATGTGTCGACCTCGATCTGCAGGCCGTAGTCGATCCGTACCAGCCGGATCAGGTTGGCGAGATCGTCGAACCGGTAGTCCGGATCGCAGCCGCAGTCGCACAGCACGATCAGGCCGACGCCGCGTCCCGGCCGCAGCAGTTCATACACGCCGGTGTTGTCGAAGTGCCCGCCGTCCGACAGATACTGCCAGCCGCGCCGCGTACCGTGGAAGCGCGCGGTCAGCTCGCAGCCGAGGTAATACTGAGTACGGAAGAGCGCCTCGCACAGCGCCACCAGCGCATGACGCGGCGCGTTCCGCTGCCGCGGCCCGACGCCGCCCGCGGGGTCATCTTCCAGGGTCGAGGGCCACCAGACGCCGAGACGCAGATTCGCCATGCCGAGCAGCAGCGACGTGCCGAGCGTGGTGGCGCGACCGAGGCCGGTCGATAGCGTCGCGCCGGAAATGGCGATCCAGTCGCCGACGGTGCGGGCCGGCGCCAGTTCGGCGGCCCGCCCGCTGTCGTCCGGGCGGCAGCGCTGTCCGTCGATGGTGAAGCGGGTATAGGCATAGTCGGAGAGCGGGGCCGGCACGGGCCGGGCCGGACCGGGGGCGAGGCAGAGCGGCTTGCCTTTGCGGTCGCGCTGCACCAGCTGCTCGGCCGGATCGACCGTCAGGCTGACGGTGGCGTTGATCAGGTGCACCGGGGCAAGCACGCGCGGATCGTAATAGGCATTCAGCGCGACCGCATCGCCCGGTTCCGGCTCGGCGACGCTGAATCGGGAAAGGGCGCTCGCGGCGGGCATCGCGGCCGGCGGCGCTCCGAAGCGGGCACCATTGGACGCGCCGAGATAGGCGCGCGTCAGCCGCGCAGCGTAGAACGCCTGCAGCGTCGACAGGTTCAGGAAAGCGCCGAACTGCCCCGCCAGCAACGCCGACAGCAGCGACACCCCGAGCAGCGCCACCAGCGAGGGCGTCACCCACGCCTGCCCGTAGACCAGCCAGTCGACCGGCTCGCGCCCGTCCCACCGCACCCACAGCACGGCCCACGACCACATCACGTAGACCAGCAGCGCGATCAGCGCGGCCAGCAAGCCGGCGAGGAACGAAACCGGCAGGCGTGACAGCCACGCCCGGCCCGGGACCCTGGCGCCCGGCGAGCCATCCGCCAGCGTCGCGACGTAGCGCACCAGCCAGACCAGCGCGCCAAGCACGGTGCCCGGCCAGAGCGCGCCCCAGTGCCCGGCGACGAGGTGGGAATACAGGTAGGCGGTGCGCGCGACCGTATCGGCGACGCTAAGGGCGAACAGGCACAGCGTGATCGTCAGCGCGCTGCGCAGCAGGCGGGTGGCCCGGACCCGATACCGCGCCACGCTGCATTGCCCGATGCCGGCGATCAGGCCGCACGCCAGCACGCCAAGCAAGACCAGAACGCCGATGCAGGCGCAGACCGTCACGAGGTGCAGCCGCGGCGCAGCGGGCGGGCTGAGGGCGGCGAACATCCAGGCCAGCCCCAGCATGCCGATACCGACGCCGACAGCCACCACCGAAGCCACGCCGAACGCCCTTGCCGGCGCCTGTGCGTCGCCGGAACGCGGACAGACCATCCAGTAGGCCAGACCCGGCGGCACGGCAAGCAGGAGCAGCGCGCCGGCCGGCAGCCACAGCAGCAAGCTCCACCAGATCGCCGGCTCACCGAGGAAATAGGCCAGCCGCGCCTCGTGCAGCAGGTCCATCTGGATCCGCCCCAGGCCGTAGCAGTACCGGAACGCGAGATGCTGGCCCAGCGCCAGGGCCGACAGCAGCACCAGCAGCGCGCTGCCGATCACCGCATGCATCGCGAGCCAGTTGCGCAGCGCAAGCGCGGCCGCGTACATCGCGTCGCCGGCGCCGATAGGCGTCAGGTAGCGGCCGTTCTCGCGCAGCCACGCCACCGCGCCCTCGCCCGGGTCCGCCGCGTAGGAGACTGTGGTGCGGATGCGGCCGGGTGGCTCGCATTGCAGGGTCCCATAGGCATCGGCCGCCGCCTGCTGCGGGGTGGAATCCGGACGCAAGCGGCCGGGGATGAACAGGCTGACGAAGAAGGCGCCGAGATAGCCGCCGCCGCTGACCGTGGAGAGATAGTCGAACTGGGCCAGCAGCGAGGTGCGCGGCGCGCCGGTGTTGGCGGCGCGCCCGGGCGCTTCGGGCGCTTCGGGCTCTCCGGGTGGTGTCCGCATTCCGGCCAGCGCCTGCAGCACGCCGAAGCAGAAGGTCGCGCTGCGAATGCCGCCGCCCGAAAGCGCAAGCGCCCAGTTGCCTCCCGCATCGCGGGCCGGCAGCCCCAGTTGCTGGCGGCGGTTGGCCACGCGCGTGGCTTCGTCGCCGAAATCGGGATCAGGCAGTGGCATGCCGGCCTCCCTGGGCAGCTTCCGGCGGGCCGGAAGTGAATCGAAGCAGACAGTGCCAGTATAGGAAACGCCGCCCGCGCGTCGTGGCGTCGGGCGCCGGATCAGGGGACCGCGGGCGCCTCGCCGTGGTGCGCGGGGCTGTCGCCGTTGCCGTGCAGGCGCTTCCATTCGTCGAACCCGCCCGCCAGCGCCCAGGTGCGCTCGTAGCCCGCCGCGCGCAGCCGCTCGGCGAGGATGGCGGCCGACACCTCATGCGGGCAGGCGCAATAGACGACGATGTCCGACAGGTCGATCTGCTGCGCCGCGCCGGCCAATACATCCATCGGCCGCTCCATGTCGACCACGAGCGCGCCCGGGATCCGCTCGACCTGACCGTCCACCCGCACATCGAGCAGGACGGGCAGCCTGCCGGCGCTGCGGCGTGCCTCGAGCTCGTCCACCGTCATGCGCGGGACGCGGCGGGTGCGGCTCAGGATGCGCACGCGGCGCCACCAGCGCCAGGCAATGAACAACGCCAGCGCCGCGCCGCAGGCGACCACGGCGAAATGCCCCCAGTTGCTCAGGTTGGCAAGCACGACGTCGATGGCATCGCTGAATACCACGCCGAGGAGCAGGCCGCCCCCGGCCCAGACCAGCGCGCCGATGGCGTCGTAGAAGAGGAAGAGCGGCAGGGGCGTGGCATGCATGCCGGCCATGGCCGTCGACAGCGCCCCGGCCCCGGGCAGCAGCTTGGCGAACACCAGCGAGCGCGGGCCGACCTTCAGGTAGAGCGATTGCGTCTGGCGGATGCAGCTGTCCGGCGAGATCGACACGCGGCAGATCGTCCGCAGCATTGAATGGCCGAGACGCCGGCCCGCGAAGTACCACGCCGTGTCGGCGATCAGGCAGGCCACGATCACCGCCGCCAGCACCGCGCCGACCGATGGGCCGGTCTCCGCCGCCCCCAGCGCGCCGGCCACCAGCAGCATCGGATAGGCGGGCACCGGCAGGCCGGCCTGTTCGGCCAGCACATTGAGGAAGACCAGCATCAATCCGTGCTGCTCCAGCAAGGCCTGCAACTCACCCACGCGCGTCTCCGGCAATCTTCGAGCCCGGCGCGTCGATCGCGCCGGAAGGACGTCAGTTTGCCAGCGTACGGCCTGTCTTGCAGCGCGGCGTATTGCGCGTGGGCTTCAATTTTCCTGAAGCCATGCGGGCGGCAACAGTGTGAGCCGCAGGACTGCCGCGCGCAGGACAGGCAGCAGCAGCCCCACCATACTGCCGTCCTGCGCGACGGCCGCATGCTCGACGCGCTCCGCGAGCACGCGCACGCCGGGGCATCCGAATACGCCGCCGGTCCCCTTGAACCGGTGCGCCAGCCGGGCGACGGCCGACCAATGGCCCTGCTCCCAGGCCGCCGACAGCGCCCGCAGATCCGCCCCGTTCAGCCGGTTCAGCTCGCGCAGCAGATCGCGTCCGTCGCCGCGGGCGCCAAGCTCGTCGAGCGCCCGCTTCAGGGCCAGCCGTTCGCTGTCCGGGACGAGAATGGCGGCATGGCGCGCCAGCAGACGGGAGAGTGCGCCAATCGTCACCGGCTCGCCCAAATCGGCCTGGGACAGATTCGCTCCCTGTTGCAGGACCGGGATACGAAGGGGTCCGTCTTCCCGTGCCGGAAAAGCTTCAAGGTCCGCGCCACGCACGAACACCACGCGGCTGTCCGCGGCCAACTCGGGCAGCGGCCCGGGCCACGTCGATACCCGCACGCGGAATCCCAGCGCCGCCAGCGCGAGCAGCAGCCCGCAGCGGTGCGGCCATACGGCGTCGCGGCTGAACACTGTCGCGCCGATCACGCCGCCAAGCGGCAGCGCCGCGCGAAGTCCACCAGGTCGACGAGCGATTCGGCGCGCAGCTTCGCCATCAGGCGCGCCTTGTAGCTGCTGACTGTCTTGTTGCTGAGGAAGAGGGCGTCGGCGATGTCCCTGTTGGTCAGCCCGGCCGCCAGCATCCGCAGCACCGCGACCTCGCGATCCGACAGCGACCGCAGCCGCGCCTGATCGTCGACCGCCATCTCGGCGCCGGGCCGCCCGAACACCGGGAACACCGAGTAGCCGGCCAGCACGCTTTCCACGCATCGCACGATTTCCTCCAGCGGCTGCGTCTTGCTGACGAAACCCATCGCCCCGGCCCGGCTGGCGCGCGCGGCGAAAACGGCGGGATCCTGGCCGGAGACGACCAGGATGCGGGTGACCGGACGAAGCGCGAGCAGGCGCGGGGCCACGTCGAGGCCGCTGATGTGGGGGATGTCCAGGTCCAGCATGACGACGTCCGGCGCATGCTCGCGGACGATCGCGAGCGCCTCGCGCCCGCTGTCGGCCTCGAATATCGTGCCGATGCCCAGGCGCTGCGCCAGATGCGCCTTCAGCACCAGCCGCATTGCCGGGTGATCGTCGACGATCAGGATGCTCGCCATGCCCTCCCCTGTATCCACCCCTCGCTGGAGGACGCAGTATAGGAAGCCGTGGCGCCGCCTGCTGTGCGACGATTCTCCTTGTTCTGTGAGACGTTTCTGAATCTCGGCTCGGACAGACTCGCTTGCCCATGCCGGCGTCATGGCGTACGGCATCGCAGCATTGGTGCTACGCTAGTTGTCCAAGGTGTCATCCAGGAGATATCACCGTGCCCCGCAAGACCCCCATCGAGCGCTACCGCAATATCGGCATCAGCGCGCACATCGATGCCGGCAAGACCACCACCACCGAGCGCATCCTCTTCTACACGGGCGTGAACCACAAGCTCGGCGAGGTTCATGATGGCGCGGCCACCATGGACTGGATGGAGCAGGAGCAGGAGCGCGGCATCACCATCACCTCGGCGGCCACTACCGCCTTCTGGAAGGGAATGGCGGGCAACTATCCGGAACACCGCATCAATATCATCGACACCCCGGGCCACGTCGACTTCACCATCGAGGTGGAACGGTCGATGCGCGTGCTCGACGGCGCCTGCATGGTCTACGACGCCGTGGGCGGCGTGCAGCCGCAGTCCGAGACGGTCTGGCGGCAGGCCAACAAGTACAAGGTGCCGCGCATCGCCTTCGTCAACAAGATGGATCGCGTCGGCGCCGATTTCTTCCGCGTGCAGTCGCAGATCGGCGACCGCCTGCGCGGCAACGCCGTGCCGGTGCAGATCCCGCTCGGCGCGGAAGATCACTTCCAGGGCGTGATCGACCTGGTGAAGATGAAGGCAGTGGTCTGGGACGACGCCAGCCAAGGCGTGCGCTTCGAATACCGCGACATCCCGCCCGAGTTGCTGTCGAAGGCGCAGGCGTGGCGCGAGCGGATGATCGAAGCCGCCGCCGAGGCCAGCGAGGACCTGCTCGAGCAGTACCTGACCGGCCATACGTTGAGCGAGGAGCAGATCAAGCGCGGCCTGCGCCAGCGCACCATCCGCAACGAGATCGTGCCGATGCTGTGCGGCAGCGCCTTCAAGAACAAGGGCGTGCAGGCCATGCTCGACGCGGTGATCGACTACCTGCCGTCGCCCGCCGACGTGCCCGCCATCCTCGGCCACGACGAGGATGACCGGGAAATCGAGCGCCATCCGAACGACGAAGAGCCCTTCGCCGCCCTCGCCTTCAAGATCATGACCGACCCCTTCGTCGGCCAGTTGATCTTCTTCCGCGTCTATTCCGGCGTGGTGAAGTCGGGCGACAGCGTCTACAACCCGGTCAAGGGCAAGCGCGAGCGGCTGGGACGCATCTTGCAGATGCACGCCAACGAGCGCCACGAGATCAAGGAGGTGCGCGCCGGAGACATCGCGGCGGCGGTGGGGCTGAAGGATGCCACCACCGGCGACACCCTGTGCGACCCCGACAAGGTCATCGTCCTCGAACGCATCGTCTTCCCGGACCCGGTGATCTCGCAGGCCGTCGAGCCGAAGACCAAGGCCGACCAGGAGAAGATGGGCGTGGCACTGAGCCGGCTGGCGCAGGAAGACCCGTCGTTCCGCGTGCAGACCGACGAGGAATCCGGCCAGACCATCATCTCGGGCATGGGCGAACTCCACCTCGAGATCCTGGTGGACCGCATGCGGCGCGAGTTCGGCGTGGAGGCGTCGGTCGGCAAGCCGCAGGTGGCGTACCGTGAGACCATCCGCCAGAAAGTGCGCGACGTGGAAGGCAAGTTCATCAAGCAGTCGGGCGGGCGCGGGCAGTACGGCCACGTGGTGCTCGACCTGGAACCGAGGCCGCACGGCGCCGGCTACGAGTTCGTGGATGCGATCAAGGGCGGCGTGGTGCCGCGCGAGTTCATCCCGGCGGTCGACAAGGGCATCCGCGAGACGCTCAATGCCGGCGTGCTGGCCGGCTATCCGGTGGTGGACGTCAAGGCCACGCTGGTGTTCGGCTCGTACCACGACGTCGACTCGAACGAGAACGCCTTCCGCATGGCGGGTTCCATCGCCTTCAAGGATGGCATGCGGCGTGCCAAACCCATTCTGCTGGAGCCGATGATGTCGGTGGAGGTGGAAACGCCGGAGGAATTCACCGGCAACGTGGTGGGCGACCTGTCGTCACGCCGCGGCATGGTGCACGGCATGGAAGAGATCGCGGGCGGCGGCGGCAAGGTGGTGCGCGCCGAGGTGCCGCTGGCGACCATGTTCGGCTACTCCACTTCGCTTCGTTCGCTGACGCAGGGCCGGGCAACTTTCTCGATGGAGTTCAAGCACTACGCCGAGGCGCCGCCGGCCGTCGCCGAGGCGGTCATCAACTCGCGCCGGCTGGGCTAGCCGGCAGCGGCGCGCGCGGCTGCTTGTCGGCAATCTCGACCGGCGTGCCGGCCGCCGCGGGCTTGCGCTCGCAGGCGCCGACCGATTCCATCGGGCGCACGCCGCGCTTGCCGACGGCCTCCGACAGGCGGTAGTGCAGCGTGCAGGACTTGCCGGCGCCCCACTTCACCGTCAGTTCGCCGGCGCTGGCGCGCAGCCCGCGCACCACGGCGCGGCCGCCCTGCGCGACGCTGCCGACCGGCGTGCCGAGGCCGTCGAACACCTGGGCACCGAACGGCAGCGGCTTGCCGTCATCGAGCGCGGCACGCAACATTGCCGTGGTGCCCGCGTTGCGCGCATCGAACCTGACGCGCACCAGCGCGCCGGCGCTCGGCACGGCCTGTTCGACGGTGGACTTCATTTCCACGTTCAGCGGCAGCCCGGTCGGATCGATCTCCAGCGGATTGCGAGAGAACGGCATCAGGTTCGACACCACCGCGCGGCCCCACGGGTCCAGCCGCAGGCCGTTCGCGCTCAGCACCCGCGCACCCTGCGCGCCGTCCGCCTCGATCACGGCCATGGTCTCTCCCATGCTGCTGGTAAAAGCCACGCCGCCGGCGTAGGCGACCAACCCGCCGCTCATGCCGGCGCTGTACTGCGTGTAATCCCGGCTGCGGCTCGCGCTGGCCGTGAAATTGGCCATCGGCGCGGCATAGGCGATGTTGCCGGCGATCGAGCGGTTCACCACGCCGGCATCGCGCGCGTAACCGGCGTTGAGCCCATACGTGAACGCGTAGTCCTTGCCTATCGAGCCGGTCAGCGACTCCTGCAGGCTGATGCCGTGCCCGGAGTCCCTCTGCCACGTGGTGGACGAATACGGCGCATGGCTGCCCCTGCCGAGCGGGACGGTGAGCGTGACCATGTAGCGGTTTTCCCACTTCCTCGCATTCACGTTGAGCTGGCGGGCGGCCGAGACTCCGTAGGTCATGCGGCGCCAGTTGTTGTTGTAGCCGGCCTGGTACTGGCTGTCGCGGCCGCGGCGGCCCCAGTAGTCCTGCACCGAGCCGGTCAGGTAGAAGGAGCCGTAGCCCTCGGGCAGGCTTTGCGAGATGGCGACCTGCAGGCGGCCGCGCTGCTGGAACTGGTTCCAGGCCAGATTGCGCCCACGGGAATCGTACAGCGCGGCGGTGTCGGCCAGCGACAGGAAGCCGCGGCTGGAGTAGCGGTAGGCCGCCAGCGTGACGTTGGTCCGCGTCGGCGCCACCATCTTGCTGTAGGTCAACCGCATGCTGCGACCGTTGCGCCGCTCCTCGCCGGGCAGCCGGGCCCAGGAAAACGTCACGTCCGCGCCGAAGGCGCCGTACGCCGTATTCAGCGCCGCGCCGCCGACCGCCGAGTCGTAGTGCTCGGCGACGATCGCGCCGCCATAGCCGGTCACCGCGTTGGACAGGCCGTACTGCACGGTCGCCTGCACCAGGCCCGGCCGGGCGTCCTGGTTGATGCCGTGGTACTGGCCGGCGGCCACGCCGAAGCGCAGCGCGCCGGGCCGCAGCGCATTGACGGCGGCGGCGAAAGGCACGACCGATACGCGTTTGGTGCCGTCCGCCTCGATGACCGTAACGGTCAGGTCGCCACCGTACGAAGTCGCGTACAGGTCATCGATCTCGAAGGCGCCCGGTGCAACCGAAGACTCGTAGAGCAGCGCGCCGTTCTGCGTGATCCGGACCAGCGCGTTGCTCTGGGCAAAGCCGCGCACGGTCGGCGCATAGCCGCGCTGCGACTCGGCGTACATGCGGTTGTCGCTTGCGATCTGCACGCCGAGCACGCCGACGGGATCGAAGATGGTGCCGTCGGTGAAGCTCTCGCCGACCGTCAGTTGGCTGCGCAGCGGCGTGATGGCGCGTTGCAGGTAGGTCTGCACCGACTGGTAGTGCGTGCCGCGCGTGCCAGAGCTGAGGCTGCCGTTATGGCGGAGGCGCCAGGGCCCCGCATTCAGCCCGGCATTCAGGCCGACATAGCTCTCCGTGCTGCTGAAGGCGGACGTCTGCGAACGGTAGGCGCTGGCGGTGTATTGCAGGCGCGCCGAGGGAATGCCGTCGTCCCACAGGCTCGGGTCGACGTAGCCACGCGCCTGGCGCTCCATCGACACCTGCGGGATGCTGATGTCGAGCCGCACCTCGTTGTTGTCGAAGGCCGCGGTGGCGCCCGGCACGAGGTTGTCGATCGGGCGGCACAGGCCCGGCGTGTCGTCGGCGAGCAGCGCGAGCGCCTCCGGCGACAGCTTGCCGATGGCCACGCCCGCGCGCTCGAGCATGTTGCGGTCGAAGCAGGGCTCGCTTTCGTCCATGCCGGCATGCATGCGCCGCAGCGTGACGTCCCAGCGGCCGATGCGCTTCTCGTTGACGTACACCTCGCTCCGATAGGTGCCTGGCAGCGCCACGTTGCCGTGGTTGAAGCGCCCAACGTCGATATCCACGCCGGTATGGCGCAGGAACTGCTCGCTGAACTCGACCCGGGCGAGCGACTGCCTGCCCCGCTTGGGGCCTGACGGTCGCCCTTCCAGCTCGGGCTCGGAACCACCGGCCCACGCGGCGCCCTGCACGAGCGCGAGTGCAACCGCATAGATCGCACGCAAGCGAAAAAACGGGCCGGGTTGGCGGAGGTCGGGCATATCTTGTCATTAACCTTTGAATGGGCAAGCTGCTCCCGTTCCCGCGTTGCCGCGAGGCCGGACACAGAACGCCGTGGACGGAGCGCTGAGCCTGCTCCTATGGCAAGGGGCGGGATGCCGCCGAAACCGGCGCATCGCCGCTGACCGCGCCGCCGTAGTCGTTGATGGCGGCGTACTGCACGCGCCCGGGCGCCTGGCCGGCCAGCGGCGCGTCGAGCTCGAAGACGTGGCGGCCGCCGGGGGCGACCATGCCGCTCTCGACGCTGCTGGTCACGCGCTCGGCCCCCTGCAGCTGCACCGACGAGAACGACACGTGGTACGCCGTCGGGTTGGTCGCTTCCAGCGCCGGCCGGCCCTTGTGCTGGATCAGCTGCCACGTCACCTTGCCGGGCGCCTCCTCGGCATTGCCCGGCAGGTCGGCGGGCCTGAAGAACAGCTTGATGCGCGAGCGGAAGGCCAGTTGCAGTGTGTTGG
>Ga0335083_10007178_pt1 | contig 13764 bp, 12 predicted proteins | sample Lox_Sample_42_FD_206716 | JGI IMG/M metagenome (GOLD analysis project Ga0335083, IMG submission 206716) | Soil microbial communities from Loxahatchee National Wildlife Refuge, Florida, United States - Lox_Sample_4.2 | ecosystem: Environmental > Terrestrial > Soil > Wetlands | place: USA...
GAACGTGTCGCTCATCGCGCGGGAGATTAGTTATGACCGGCGGCGGCGTACGATCCGAGTCGAACATGGCCAAGCAACTCCCGATGCTGGTCCCACTCGGCTACGGCAAGTTCGTCCGCGCCGATCGCGTGTTCGCGCTGGTCCCGCTCGAGGGCTCCGACCGCGGCGACGGCCGCCGCACGCTCGTGTACGTCGAGGGGATCGACGAGCCGATCGTCGCCTCGCGATCAGAGGGAGCGATCCTCGGCGACGTCGCCGGCGCGCTGGGACGCGGTTCGGCCCGGTTGCGGGACGGGTTCGAACTGCCAGGCCAAGAAGCCCTGTTCTGACCTTAAGCGGTCCATAGCTATCTGGACGAATGTTCGATTAGGGCCTCGCAGGACCCTGCCGATACGCAGGCATACGATTGGACGGTCAGTGTCGCCTGGGGGCGCACGCCGACACAAAGCGAGGTAGAAATGCGTGGAGATGTCTACCGTCCTGGGAGGCGGCGGACAGGTTCAGTTCTGCTGGCCGGTGTCGCAGGGATCGCGCTCGGCCTTGTGCTGATGCTGGCATCGGTCTCATCGGCGTATGCGAAGACGCCGGCCGGACACCGGAGCGCCGGGCGGCGGCCGGCGGTCGTCGTGATCGCGGTTTCGCACCGGACGGCGGTGAAGCCGCCCGTGGCGCGCGCCGCCGGACATAAGATCGCTTGAGCACGCCTACGCCAGCGATGTCGCGCCGGCTTGGACCGAACGGGTTCACGCTGTGGGTGACCGCCGTCGTGGCGCTCGCCGTGGCCTCGCTGGTGGCGTTGCCATGGGTCAACCGGTGGCAGGTCGACGATCCGGCGCTGCTCGTCGTGCTGTCGGCGTTCGTGCTCGCGGGTGAGCTTCTGCCGATCCCCGTACCGCGGCGGCGAGGCCTGGCGAATGTCACGATCTCGGCCGCGTTCGCGTTCGCGATCCTGCTCCGGTTCGGCCCCGGTCCGGCCGTGGTGATCTACGTGTCGAGCTCGGTCATCGCCGACACGCTGCACCGCATCTCACCGCTCAAGATCCTGTTCAACGCGGCGCAGTACCTGCTCGCGATCGTCGCTGCCGCGTGCGTGCTGTCGCTCGCCCACTCGCTGCCGATGGGGCCGATCACCGGCTCGGAGCTTCCGATCGTGCTCGCCGCCGCGACCGCGTTCTTCGCCATCAACCATGTGCTCGCGTGCGTGGCCGGAGCGCTGCTCGCTCGCCTGCCCGTGGGCGCCTACCTGCGCGATGACCTCGAGTTCCAGGCCTGGACGGCGGGTTGCGTGCTCGCGTTCGCGCCGGCGCTGCTCGCTTCCGCCGATGTGAGCATCGCGCTCGTGCCGGTGTGCTTTGTTCCGATGCTGGCGGTGTACTTCGGCGGCCGGCAGGCCTCGCTGTCCAGCCATCGCGCCCATCACGATGCGCTGACTGGCCTTCCGAACCGTTCGGCGCTGTCCGAGACGCTCCAGGAGGCCCTCGACGCGGCCGAGCGCGAACACCGGGCGCTGGCGGTGATGCTGCTCGACCTCGACGACTTCAAGTCGATCAACGACACGCTCGGGCATGAGCTCGGCGACCTGACGCTGCAGAGGGTCGCGACGCGGCTGTACCGGGCGGTCGGCGACACGACCGTGCTCGCGCGGATCGGCGGCGACGAATTCGCGGTACTGATCGACGGCTCGCAGGCCGAGGCCGAAGCGGTCGCCGGGCGGTTGCTCGAGGCGCTCGACGACCCGTTCGAGGTCGACTCGGTGGCGCTGCACATCTGCTCGAGCATCGGAATCGCCTGCTTCCCGCAGCACGGCCGCACCGCGCCCGAGCTGATCCGCCACGCGGACGTGGCGATGTACTGCGCCAAGGACTCAGACGCCGCGGTTCACACCTACGCGGAGGCCGACGACGAGTACAGCATCGACCGTCTAGCGCTGGCGGCGCAGCTGCGCCGGGGGATCGAGCGCGGCGAGTTGGTCGTGCATTACCAGCCGAAGGTGCCGCTCCAGGGCGGCGGCACTCTGGCGCTCGAGGCGCTCGTGCGCTGGAACCATCCGCAGCTCGGGTGCATCGGTCCGGACGGATTCATCCCTCTCGCCGAACAGACCGGGATCATCAAGCCCCTCACCGAAAAGGTGCTGGAGGCCTCGCTCGAGCAGTGCAAGCGCTGGCGGCGGGAAGGCCTCGAGGTGACCGTCTCAGTCAACGTGTCGACGCGCAGCTTGCTCGACCACGACCTGCTGACGATCATCGGAACGCTGCTCACGCGGCTCGACCTGGACGCCAGCGCGCTCCAGCTCGAGATCACCGAGAGCCGCATCGTGGCCGACCTGCCGCGCGCGCGGGCCGCACTCGAGCAGCTGCGGGCGATGGGCGTGATGATCGCGATCGACGACTTCGGAACCGGCTATTCCTCGCTCAAGCAGCTCCAGCAGCTCCCGGTCGACGAGATCAAGATCGACCGCTCGTTCGTAACGCGAATGGAGACCGACCGCCAGGACGCGGTGCTCGTGCACTCGATCATCGACCTCGGCCGGAACCTGGGGCTGCGGGTCACTGCCGAGGGCGTCGAGACCGAGAACGTCAAGGACGTTCTCGCGGAGCTCGGCTGCGACTACGCCCAGGGATTTCACGTTGGCCGGCCGGTGATCGCGCAGGAGTGCACGCGTTATCTGACTCCGGCGCCCCCGGGTCAGCCGAGCGCGCCGGTGATCGCGCTGTTCAACTAGCCGGCGACCTGCTGGTACAGCGAGGGCAGGCTCGGGTAGCCGCTCGAGGCCCAGCCCGAGTTCTGCAGGGCTGAGATCTGCGTCGCGGCCGGCTGGCCGGCGGTGCTGAGGATCGCCTGGATGCCGGAGCTGGCCGTGCCGTATCCGGGGATCGTGTTCTGGCCCTTGAGCCAGCCCGCGGTGGCATCGGCGGCGGTGGTCGGGTCGCTCCAGATCGAGTCGCCAGCGCCATAGGTGGCGCTGTCGGTGTAGCCGATGTTGAGCCAGTCGTTGTTGTTCTGCGCCTGACGGGACTGGGCGGCGCCGCCCGACTCCTCGGCGAGCAGCCATGCCGAGACCACGCCTGGGTCTAGCCCGGTGTCGGAGGCGAGGCGCGCGGCGAACTGCTGCTGGTCCGAGGTCAGCATCGACTGCGCGCTCGACGGGAGCGCTCCTCCGGTGCTCGGGACCGTCGACGTCGAGCCGACGTCCTGAGCCTGAGCCAGCGCGCTCGCGAAGCTCGAAGACGACGAGCCGGTGCCGGTGTCCGCGGACGAGGTCCCGGTTACGCTGGGGGAGGTGGCGGCGGCGACCGAGGGGTCGAACGCGGTCTGGATGGACTGGATCTGCGCCTGGATCTGCGCGACCCGGCTCACGGCATCGGTGTAGCTCATCGACAACCAAGTGATCGACCGGGCGGCGGGTGACTTGAACGCCCGCTGATAGCTTGTGGCCGTGACCGAGCTGTCGGCTGAGCAGAAGGTGCAGGACGTCGAGGCACTTTTCGGCGCCGGGCGGCCGTATGAGTCGCTTGCGCGCCTCGGCCAGGTGATGCGCGGTGGCGCCGACGGTTCGATGCTCTCAGACGCCATCGTGATCCTCCACCGCACCCATGGGATCGGCGCCGCAACCGGCGCGCTGGCGCTCGCCGAGGCGGTGGGTACGCCGGCGGAGGAACTCGAGCGCCACCGTGGAGAGTTCGAGACGTACCGGATGCAGCGGCTGTTGCCCGAGGTCCTCGGTCGGGTCGTGTTCCAGGCGCTAGCCGACCCAGAACCCGGCAACTACGACGTCGAACGCTGGCCGGACGGCAAGCCGACCCGCACGCGCGAGGACGTGGTCGGGACGATCCGGTACATGGCCGAGCACGCCGAGGAGCTCGAATGGGCTGCGGACCGGTTGGACTCGGATTCGCGCGAGGTCCTCACGCAGCGTCTCGTGTACCTGACGCTCGACCACGAGCGAGCTCGGCTCGGTCCGTCGATCGAGCACCTGAAGGAGCTGACCGAGGTGGCACGCACCCGGCTGCGGACGGCCGAGCGCGTGCGGGGCCTCGGCTACATGGACGCGGTCAACCAACGCGACTACCTGTACAGCCACCGCTTCGACCTCCACGAGATCGGCTTCCCGGTCGTGCTGGAGACGTCGATGTTCGGCGTCCAGGCCACCTATCAGCTGCAGCAGTACTGGGCGCCCAGCAACGCGGAGGCGCGGCCGCGGAAAGGCGACGTCGTCATCGACGGCGGCGGTTACCTCGGAGAGACCGCGCTGTGGTTCGCCCACGTCGTGGGCGAGACGGGAAGGGTCATGACGTTCGAGCTCGAAACGGGTGCCCTGGGTGTCCTGCGTGAGAACCTGCAAGCCAACCCGGAGCTGGCGGCACGGATCGAGATCAACGAGCACGCGCTGTGGGACGAGCCGGGGCGCGAACTCCCGATTCTGGTCAGCGGGCCGGGCACGACGCTCATGAACGGGGCTCCCGGCCAGAGCGCGGACGGCCCCGGCCCCGTTGAGCAACTCGTCTCGACGACCACGATCGACGCGCTCGTCGAGTCGGGTCGGCTCGAGCGCGTGGACTTCATCAAGCTCGACATCGAGGGCGCCGAGTCACGAGCGCTTGCCGGCGCCGGACAAACGCTACGGCGCTTCCGGCCGCGGCTGGCTTTGGCCGCCTACCACGAGTTCGACGACATGTGGGCCCTGATGCGGCAGATCGACCAGCTCGAACTCGGGTACCGGTTCGCGATGGCCCATTTCACACCGCACCATGAGGAGACCATCCTCTACGCATGGGTCGAGGAGGATCGATGAGCACCGACGTGCCGCTCGTCTCGGTGCTGACGCCGGTCTACAACTACGGCCGCTATCTGGCCCGCACGCTGGACAGTGCGCTCACCCAGGACTATCCGGCCGACCGAATGGAGATCGTGATCGTCGACGACGGCTCGACCGACGAGACGCCGGACGTCATCGCCGAGTACTCGGCCGAGCACCCGGACCGCATCCGCGCCTTCCGTCAGGAGAACCAGGGTTTCATCGCCGCGACCAACGCCACTTTCCGCGAGGCGCGCGGCGAGCTGTGGGCGTTCCTCGACTCGGACGACATCTGGCCGCCCGAGAAGACCCGGGAGCAGGTCGAAATCCTCCGCCGGAGCCCGGAGGTGGGGGCCGTCTACAGCGACACCGAACTGATCGACCCCTACGACAACGTGCTCACGCCGTCGGTGTGGACGTTGTACACGCAGTCGCCGATCGTTGGCGGCGGTGGCGCGATGTACCGGATGTGCAGCGAGCCGTCCGGCAATCCGGCGCTCAACTCGACGATCATGCTTCGCGCTGAGCTCGCCGACCAGTTCGCGCCGATCCCCGATGGCGTGCCGTACGTCGACTGGTGGGTGATGGCGCGGATCGCGCGGGTGGCGCAGCTGGCGATCAACGAGTCACGCGTCGGCTACCGCACCCACGGCGCCAACATCACGCTGGGAGCGACCGGCCAGCGGGCGGTGCGCGAGGTTCTGAAGGCCGTGCAGATGCGACGGCAGTTGCTCCTCCGCGGCGCGGGCGACGAGCTCACGACCGAGCAGCTGCTGATGGTGTGGCGCGTGTTCGAGCAGGCCGCGGCCCACACCGCCTCGATCGCCCAGTCTGTGTTCCTGCCGCTGATGCCCGCGACCGAGGCCGAAGTCGAGCGCGGGCACGCATACGCCGCGCAGGCGGAGTCGGCCACCCGCGCCGGGCGCTATCAAGACGCGCTGCGGAGTCGCGTGATGGCGGTCGCCGCCAATCCGTGGGACGCCGAATCACGCGAGTGGATTCTCGACCTCAGCGCGTTCGCGCTCACGGACGTCGAGATCGAGGACCACCTGACCGAGGCGCGCGGGTCGGTCGTGCTCGCATTCCTGGAGGAGCTCGAGAAGGAACCGCAGCTGCTGGCCGCGTATGCGGGTGTGGTTGGCGCCGATGACGACATCACGCTCGTGGTCGATGCCACCGAGGTGGAGGAGGCGGCGGCCCTCGCGCGGGTTCAGCAGGTGATCGGCCAGTCGGGGGTCGACGCGGCGACGATGCCGGATGCCCTGCTCGTGGGCAGGGACGCCAAGGCCCCCGGGAAATCGCTCAAGGTCGAGTTGGAGCGTCGCGCCGATGCGGTGCTGACGCGTCGTCCCGCCCGGCTCGGCGTCCCGGCCTACAGTCCCGACCGGCTGGACACGCTGCGCGCCGACCTCGCGGCGCGCAAGAGCATGCTGGCGTCCGAGCGTTAAGCCGTCGCGGCGAGCGCGGCGCGGTCGCGACCGGACACCGACCGCGTGGCCGCGACGACGGCGCTGCGGTTCCAGGTCTCGATCATCTCGCCGAGCGCACGGACCTCGCCACGCAGGCTGTAGTAGTTGACGTGGTGGCAGAAGATCGTGGTATCGACGACGTAGGTCGCCCGTCCCCCGTAGACCGCCTCGGCGAACAGGACCTCGTCGACCCCGGGGCCCTCGCCCATCATCGTCAGGTAGTCGTCCGAGCGGAACGCCATGACCGTGCACGAGATGCCGCGGCGCTCATCGATGTCGCTGACGTCCATCAGGCCTTCGGGGCCCCAATCGTCGCGACCGAGCCGGCGAACCGACCCGTAGTCCTCGCAGAGCTTGACCAGCGCGCGGGGGTCGGCCGAGTACAGCGCGTTCATCGCGCGCAGCTTCGTGTCCTCGCCGGTGACCGGGTGCGGTCGGTGCCACAGCCACGGGTGGCTCGGCGCGAGCTCGGCGAGCTCGGGGTCGAGGTGCTCGAGGAAGAACCGCGAGGTGAAGTTGTTGACGGTGACGGCCGGAACCTTCAGCTCCATCGGACCGAGCTTCCAGTCCTCGGGGCGCGAGACGAGCAGAACGTCCTCGTCCAGCTTGAGGATGGTCTCGCCGGGCCACATCGCGGAGACCTCCTTGAACGCCTCGTGCGCGTACGGGATCGTGTCCTCGCCACTGCAGAGCTCGTGGTTGCGGCCGGTGCCGACGCTCCAGCGCCGGGCGATGCACTCGATCGCGTCGGTGCGCTCGGGAACGTTGCCGTTGTTGATCACGAGGATGTCCTCGGTCGGGAGCCAACGCGTCAGCGCGTCAAGGCACAGATCCAGATGCTGGGGTTCGAGGCAGGCGAGTACGACGGCTTTCATATTCGGTGTCCTAGGCAGCGAGGTGTTCGGTGTCGGTTTCGGCGCTCAGCGGAGACCAGCGCTCGACGGCGGCGAGCGCGCCGGCGACGACCTGGTCCATGTTGAGGTACTGGTAACGAGCCAGGCGGCCCACGAACAGGACGTCCGGGCGGGCGTTCGCGAGCTGCTCGTAACGGTGGTAAAGCTCCCGGTTCTCCGGACGCGGGATCGGGTAGTAAGGATCGCCCTCGGCCGACGGGAACTCGTAGGCCAGCGTGCTGGTCTCGGCGACCTGGCCGGTGAGTTGGCGGTACTCGGTGACGCGCGTATACGGGATCCGCTCGTTCGGATAGTTGACCGTGCCGGTCGGCTGGACGAGGCGGCCGCCGGGAGTCGCGCGGAGCTCGTGCTCGAAGCGCATCGAGCGGTACGGGAGCCGCCCGTGACGGTACCCGAAGAAGGCGTCGATCGGTCCGGTCCACACCAGTGGGATTCCCGCGTACTGTTGCTCGACGTCGGCGTACTCGACGCCTGTCTGCACCGTGATATTCGGGTGATCGAGCATCCGCTCGAACATGGCCGTGTAGCCGTCGGCCGGCATCTTCTGGAAGCTGTCGTTGAAGTAGCGGTCGTCGTCGCCTGAGCGGACCGGGATCCGCGCGCACACCGACGCGTGCAGTTGACTCGGGTCGAGGTCCCACTGCTTGCGCGTGTAGCCGCGGAACAGGCGCTCGTATAGGTCACGCCCGACCTTGGCCACGACCGAGTCCTCGGACGTGTGCATCGCTTCGCGCGGCTCGGCGACCCATGCGAGGTAGGCGGCGGTCTCCTCCTCCCCGTACAGCTCGACGCCGTGCAGGGCCATCACCGTCTGGCGGTTGATCGGCATCGGCACGAAGCGCCCGTCGACCTCGGCCACGACGCGATGCTCGTACGGCCGCCAGTCGGTGAAGCGGGAAAGGAACTCGACGACCTTGTCCGCGTTGGTGTGGAAGATGTGCGGCCCGTAGGAGTGGACCAGGATGCCGTTCTCGTCGAGCGTGTCGTACGCGTTGCCGGCGATGTGCGGGCGACGGTCGATCACGAGCACCCGGAGCCCGCGCTCCTCGGCCAGCTTGCGCGCGCTGACCGATCCGGCAAACCCTGCGCCGACGACGAGCACGTCCGGACCGCGGTGGTCGCGCGGGCGAGCAGGGCCGAATTCGAGGGAGGCCATGCCCTCGTAGTCGGCCGGGAGCCGGCGCGCTTGAGGGCCGTCGCTCATGCGGCGACGCGGAGCGGGCGCGGCGTGGCCGCCGGCCAGCGCTCGACCGCCGCCAGCGTGCCGCCCACCACCTGATCCATGTTCAGGTACTGGTAGCGGGCGAGCCGACCGACGAACAGGACGTTCGGAAGCGCCTCGCCGAGCTGCTCGTAGCGGTGGTAAAGCTCGCGGTTCTCCGGGCGAGGGATCGGATAGTAAGGGTCACCCTCAGCCATCGGATATTCGTACGCGAGCGTACTCACCTCTGCGGATTGACCGGTGAGGTGACGGTACTCGGTGACACGCGTGTACGGAATGCGCTCGTTCGGATAGTTGATCTGAGCCACGGGATGTACGAGCCGACCGCCGGGCGTGTGACGGGTCTCGTGCTCGAACCGGAGGCTTCGGTAGGGCAGGCGCCCGAGCCGGTAGCCGAAGTAGGCGTCGATCGGGCCGGTCCACACGAGCCGCTCTCCGAGCAGCCGGGCGGGCACCTCGTCGAACTCGACGCCGACCTGCACCTCGATCCCGGGGTGGTCGAGCATCCGCTCGAACATCACCGTGTAGCCGTCGGCGGGCATCTTTTGGAAGGCGTCGGTGAAGTAACGGTCGTCGTCGTTGGTTCGCACCGGGATGCGCGCGCACACCGACGCGTGGAGCTGGGAGGGGTCGAGGCTCCACTGCTTGCGGGTATAGCCACGGAACAGCCGCTCGTACAGGTCGCGGCCCACCTTCGACACGACCGAGTCCTCGGAGTTGTGAAGTGCCTCGCGTGGCTCGGCCAGCGTCTCGAAGTAACTCGCGACCTCGGCCTCGGTCAGATTGAGGCCGTGCAGCGTATTCACCGTCTCACGATTGATCGGGATTGGGACGAACTGTCCGTCGACCTCGGCGAGCGTACGGTGCTCGTACGGCCGCCAGGCCGTGAAGCGCGACAGGAACGTCGAGACGCGATCGGAGTTGGTGTGGAAGATGTGGGGGCCGTAGTTGTGGCACAGCACGCCGTGCTCGTCGATTGAGTCGTACGCGTTACCCGCGATGTGGGGACGGCGGTCGATCACCAGGACGCGCAGGCCGCAGTCCTCGGCGAGCAGCCGGGCGCTCACCGATCCGGCGAACCCGGCGCCGACGACGACGACGTCGTAAGGAGAGACGATTTTCGAGGAACTCGTCACACCCCAGTTCTCGACTGGAATGCTCTGAAATTGAGCCCGGTTCTCGTGCCGCGAGACCGCCGCCTAGACTTCGCGCGCGTGTCGAGCGCGCCAGACGTCATTGTCGGATGGCTCCAGCATGATTACGGGCAGCTGGGCCGTCCCGCCGAGGCGATCGCGCATGTCCTGGCTGAGAGCGAGCTGGCGGGAAACGTCGCCTACGTGGAGCCGTTCCTCCCGCGCGAGGGTGCGGACGCCGACCTCAACCACCGCCTCGACCGCTCGCTGCACGTGTTCTCGGGCGTGGGCACGCCGCCCAGCGGCCAGCACCAGGTTGCGGCCGCAGTCGTGGGGGCGGCCGGCCTCACTGATCCGGTGCTGCTCAACTTCGGCGTCTCCGAGGCCAACTGGTGGATCCAGTACGAGTTCGCGCCGGTGTGCGGCGCCTCGTGTCTGGTCACATACGACAAGCTCGCCGAGTGGACCGCGCTGGCCCCGCGGGCCCCCTTGCTCGAGCGCGTGCGCACGGAACTGATCGCTGCCTCGGATCGGGTGTGCGGGATGTCGCAGGGGTCGATCGACGACATCCCGGCCGCGGTGTACGTCGGCCACGGGTGTGACGAGACCTGGCACGAACCCGGCATCGACGGCCGCGCGGAGCCACCGGATCTGGCGCCGATTCCTCACCCCCGGGCGGTGTACGTGGGCGCGATGTCGATGCGCTTCGACGCCGCCGCGGTTCGCGCGCTGGCCCGAGCCGGGGTAAACGTGGTGCTGATCGGAATCGCTCCGCTGCCCGACCTGATCGAGGTCACTCAGTCCGAGGACACCGTTCACTACCTCGGCCCGCGCGCGCCCGACCAGACCCCGGCGTATCTGCTGCATTGCGACGTCGGGATCGTGCCGCACACCGACGAGGCGTTCACCCGCACGATGGAGCCGCACAAGGTCTACAACTACGCCGCCGCCGGATTGCGCAGCGTCGTCCAGCACGCGCCGTACCCGCCGGCGCTCGACGAGGCGGTCGAGTCGGCGGACGATCACGAGCGCTTCGTGGCGGCGGTCCTGCGCGCGGCGAGCGCCGGGCGCCTCGACCGGGAGCAGGTATCGGCCGCGCGCGGGCTGTCGTGGCGCCGGGTGGCCGAGACTATCCTGGCCAGCGTCTGCGCCGCGCAGGGCCCTACGCGAGCGCGTGGCCGTTCAGCGCCACGTCGGGATACTTGAGGATGAACCGCTCACGGTCGGCGGCGACCTGCACGCGGATCCACGCGCCCAACTCGGGGTCTTCGCTGCCGACCGTCTGCGAGAGGCCGTGGCGAATCCTCGCGGTCTCGGCGCAGACCGGTGGGCGGCCGGCTACGCGCAGCCTGTGCAGCAGATCGGTGTCCTGATACCACAGCACCAGCGATGGGTCGAAGAACTCCCCGGGGCCGTGGCAGAACTCGTCGATGCTCTCGCGCGTTAGCGCGAAGCACCAGGCGGGGAAGTCGAAGCGCATCGGGCCGTCGATCGTGAGCGGGAACGAGACCGCGGCGCCGGCGTCGAGCGCGGTGCGGAGCGGCGGCCACCAGCCGGACAGCGGCTCAACGTCGTCGTTCATGATCACGACGTAGGGCGTCCGCGCGGCCCGAACGCCGGCGTTGACCGGGGAGGCGAACCCCTGGGGAGGGCAGCCGTTGTCGATGATCACGATCTCGTGGGCGACATCGGTGCTTGCCTGGACGCCGGCGATGCACGCGCGGACGCGCTCGGAGGCGGCGTCGAGGGTGGGGATCACGACGGTCAGCTCGGGTTCCTCGCCGGCGGGGCGGCGGGCGCCGCCGGTCCGCGCGCCGGGGGCGGAGATGCTGCTCGCCGGCGCGGTCACGACGCGCAGGTTGCGTTCGGCCAGCGACAGCGCCAGCGCGCCGGCCACGAGCGTGGCCGGGAGATCGGGGATCTCGACCGATTGCAGGTCGGCCGCGCGGACGGCGAACGACCACGCGGCCACCGGGCTCGGCGAGGAGCCGGCGCCGTCGGTGGCGCTGGCGACGAGCCCGACGGTTGGATCGTCGAGGGCGGCGGCCATCGGCGCGAGCCACCCGGTGGCGGGAACCGCGGCGTCGCGGAGAAACACGATGATCTCCCCGCGGGCCTGCTCGGCGCCGCGGCGCGCTGAGGCAGCGAACCCGAGGCGGCGCTGGTTGCGGAGCACCTCGACGTCGCCGGCGAGCTGGGACAGAAGCGGCTCGAGGCCGACGGAGCCGTCGTCGACAACGATGATCTCGTGCGCCGGGTCCGCCGCTTGAATTGCGATGCCTTCGAAGCACCGCAGAGCCTGCGCCGGCCCTCCGGACAGCGGCACGATGATCGAGACCTTCGGACTGGAGGACATCTGACCCGGGTGATCGGCTGCCGGCGGCCGGGATTGAGCCGTTAATCCACACGGAGGCGGGCCACCAAGGCAGCCCGCCTCCGTTTTCCGGTTCCCTCGATGAATCGGACGTGGTTATGTGGCTCGCGCGGTATGAAGGAGAGGCGCGAGCGGATTGTGCCCTCGGCAGCGGCAGCGGAGCTGCCACGTTCGAGCTTGGGTCGCGAGGCGCGGGCGACTGATCAGTTGCCGCCGGCCTTGCGAAAGATTTCTCGCCGGGCACGGGCGACGCTCGAAGCGCCGCCCGGCCCTGCGAAATGGGGACTAGCCCGTGATCAGCTTCAGCACCAGCTGAGGCTGCGAGTTGGCCTGCGCGAGCATCGCCGTGCCGGCCTGCTGCAGCACCTGCTGCTGAGTCAACGTCGTCATCTCGGACGCCATGTTGACGTCCTGGATGCTGCTCAGCGACGAGGACATGTTCTCCTGCGTCGTCGAGATCGACGTCGCGGTGTACTGGAGACGGTTCTGGACCGCGCCCAGGGTCGCCGCGAGCGACGAGATGTTGTTGATCGCGGAGGTGATATTGCTGACCGCGTTGGCCTGGCTCAGGTCGAACACGGTGCCGCCGCCGGTGGCGTTGGTCCAAGTGAACCCGCTGATGCCAAGGTTCGATGAGCTCTCGATGTTCTGGAAGGACACCGTGAGCGTGTCGTTGGAGGCGGGGCCGACCTGGAAGGTGACCGCGCCGCCGCTGCCGGCCGAGCCGTCGAGCAGGTTGATGCCGTTGAACTGCACGGAGCCCTTCTGGCGGTCGATCTCCTGCGTGAGCTGGTTGACCTCGTCCTGGATGTCCGTCTTGTCCGTCGAGGACAGGTCGCCGTTCTGGTACTGCACGGCCAGCTCGCTGACACGCTGAAGCATGCTCTGGACGTTGTTCAGAGCGCTATCGGCGGTCTGGACCATCGAGGTCGCGTCGCTGACGTTCTGGCTCGCCTGCTGAAGGCCGTTGACCTGGGAGGTCAGGCCCTGGGCGATCGCGTAACCGGCGGCGTCATCGGCCGCCGAGTTGATCCGCAGACCCGAGGACAGACGCTGCATCGCGGTCGACACAGCCATGCTCGAGTTGTTGAGGCTGATCTGCGTCTGCATCGCAGACGTGTTGGTGAGAATCGAAAGGGACATGTTTTACACCTCCGTGGTGTGGTCGTTTTGGGTTGTCCCCCGGCTGCTCCTTGCTGCCGGTCTCTCCGGTTATCGCCCCGATCGGGCCGCACTTGAGGGCCCGTCCAGATCGATCTGGACACACCCATCAGGCGTCCGTCAGATCAGGCGGTCACGCTGATGTGGAGGCCCGTGTCGTCCTCGTCGTCGGCTGGGTCGTCGAGGTAGTAATCGGTCCCCTCGACCGATGCGTGTGCCGCCGCTTCTGACTCGGGCCGCCTGCGCCGGCGCTTGTCGCGGTCGGCGTTGGTCCTGGCCCCATCCCTGCTGACCCCGCCCGCCATCGGCGCCGGCGTCACCGGCGGGATGTTGGGCGGGACCGGCACGATCGGGTGGAGCGGGTCCATGGTTGCGGTTCAGACGTGTGCTACGAGCCGGGTTCCGCGGCCGCGCGCCCCGGCGCGGCGTCCGTCGGCTTCTGCGCGCGTGCGGGGATCAGGTCCGGGTCCGGCGCCTGGCTGTGCTCTACCGCCGCACGCAGCTCGGCCAGCACGAGCTGGCGCCAGACCGTGACCGCGCACATCCACGCGAGCATGTAGCCGACCATTCCGAACACGAGTGCCCGCAAGCCGACGTCGAAGATGGGAACGCCGGCCTTGTAGCTCAAGTAGCCGGCGATCACGAACCCGGCGATTCCGCCCCATCCCTTGGCGCGGCGCACCTGATAGCGAGCAC
>Ga0335083_10007180_pt1 | contig 13762 bp, 9 predicted proteins | sample Lox_Sample_42_FD_206716 | JGI IMG/M metagenome (GOLD analysis project Ga0335083, IMG submission 206716) | Soil microbial communities from Loxahatchee National Wildlife Refuge, Florida, United States - Lox_Sample_4.2 | ecosystem: Environmental > Terrestrial > Soil > Wetlands | place: USA: Florida...
TTTCGATTTTCCTCGGCGATCAATTGGGCGACGTGTTCAAGCAAATCAAAGCCGGCGGAGCCAAATCGTCGATGAAAGGCGGAACGCTGACCGTCGGGGTCGATGTGCTGCCGCCCCTGCCCAAAGACGCCGGCGACCGCAACCGAACCAGTCCGTTCGCCTTCACCGGCAATCGGTTTGAGTTCCGGGCGGTGGGTTCCAACCAATCGATTGCCGGTCCGCTGGTGGCCATGAACACCATTGTGGCCGAATCGCTCGATTGGTGCGCCGGCAAGTTGGAAGCCGCCACGAAGGGCAATCCCGATGCCTTGCACGGCGCGGTGCAAAGCCTGCTGACGGAAATTATCAACGAGTGCGAATCGATCGTGTTCAACGGCGACGGCTATTCCGCGGCCTGGCATGCCGAAGCCGCCAAGCGAGGCCTGTTGAATATGAAAACGGCGGTCGATGCGTTGCCAACGCTCGATTCGCCCGAAGTGAAAGCGTTGTTTTCCAAGTACAACGTGCTTTCGGAGCGGGAATTGAAAAGCCGCCTCGACATTTACTTGGAACAGTACTGCAAAACGGTGCGAATGGAAGCGCTGCAAACGTTCGAAATGGCGAAAACGCTGTTGTTCCCAGCGGCCATTCGCTACCAGAACGAGTTGGCCTCCACCTGCGCCAATTTGAAGCTGGTCGGTTACGAGTTCGACACCGACACGCTCGACAAAGTGACGGAGCTGGTCAAAGCGTTGCAAGACAGTTGCACGGCTTTGGATAAGGCGTTGCACGATCACAGTGCGGCCAACCTGCTGGCTGAAGCACAGCACTTCTGCGACGAAGTGCTGCCGGCTATGGTGAGCGTGCGTAAATACGCCGACGAGCTCGAAGGCTGGGTGGCCGACGACCTGTGGCCGCTGCCGACCTACCAAGAAATGCTGTTCATTAAATAGACTCCTGGCCATATTTAGCCGCTGGGCTTGCCCAGCGGCTGGCTATGGCGATTCGATTGCCGCGTTGAAACTTATATAGACCAATTGGCGCGGATGTAGATGTGGCGTCCGCCAATTCTTTTTCCTTTTAGCCTCTGGCCGCAAGCCGGGGGCTTTTTTTGCGCCACTAACCAAAGCGCCAGACCTTTAGCACGCGCACCTGCATATCCTTCTTAATGACTCTGAATATCACTGCCAGCGGATAAATAAACATGATCCGCCGACCGGAACTGCGCGATTCACCGACATTGTTCGGATTTAGTTGCAAGGCGATTTCAATGCCGCTGGACGCGGACGTCACGGCACTTCGGTCACGAGCCGCCAGCCAAATGCTGGTGAGAGCTTGTTCAGCAGATGGGCGCCAAATGACGGTGTACTTCATGCTCGCCGTTCCAGATCGGCGAGAATTTCTTTCAGCGTTCGTCCGCCTTCTTCGTTATCGGCGGCTTCCAACTCTTCGTCGGTAAACGGCACGTCCAGATCGGCGTATTTTTCCGGAGTCATGGCCGGTTGGAACCAACCCAGAACTTGGCCCGACGCATCGCACAGTTCCACGGCGAAGTGCAAGTCGGCGAGTTTGGCGACCGTGGTCGGATCGACAGTGAGCTTGTCCATAAAATCCCTCTCGGCACAGCGTTGTTGAGGACCAATCTATTTTAGCCCAGCGTCGTCCCGGCGGGCAACTTTGCCAACGGTTTGGTAGTGTGGACAAATCCTAAACCGGCGAATCCTTCTCTTACCCCCGCTTATCCAGCGGTTGGTATTCGCGCTTCAGGGCGCCGGTGTAAATTTGCCGCGGGCGGCAGATTTTGGTCGGGCTTTTGTGCATTTCCATCCAATGCGCAATCCAGCCCGGCAGGCGGCCGATGGCGAACAGCACGGTGAACATGTTGATGGGGATGCCCATCGCCCGGTAGATCACGCCGCTGTAAAAATCGACGTTGGGGTACAGCTTGCGCTCGATGAAGTATTCGTCCTTGAGGGCCGCCGCTTCCAACTCCTGGGCAATGTCGAAAATCGGGTCGCGGATTTTCAATTTCCCCAACAGCTTGTCACAGGTCCGCTTGATGATGGTAGCCCGGGGATCGAAGTTTTTGTACACCCGGTGGCCGAAGCCCATCAGGCGAAAGCCGGAATCTTTGCGCTTGGCCAGTTCGACATACTTTTTCACATTGCCGCCGTCGGCCCGAATTTGCTCCAGCATTTCCACACAGGCCTGGTTGGCCCCGCCGTGCAATGGGCCCCATAAGGCACAAATGCCGGCGGAAATCGAGGCGAATAAATTGGCGTCGCTCGATCCGACCATCCGCACCGTGCTGGTGCTGCAGTTTTGCTCGTGATCGGCGTGGACAATCAACAGGAGGTTGAGCGCTTCGACAAAATCGGGATCGACCTCGTACGTTTCGCACGGCACGCCGAACATCAGGTACAAAAAGTTGGAGCAATAATCCAAATCGTTCCGCGGATACATAAACGGCTGCCCCGTCGATTTTTTAAAGCTGTACGAGGCAATCGTTGGCAATTTGGCCATCAGCCGGTGGACCGAAACCTCCACCTGCCGCGGATCGCGCGGGTCGAGCGAATCTTGATAAAACGTAGAGAGCGCTCCCACCACGCTGCTTAAAATCGCCATCGGATGGGCATCGCGCGGGAAGCCGTCGTAAAACGATTTCATTTCCTCGTGCAGCATGGTGTGCCGCTGCAAGGAATTTTTGAAGTATTGCAATTGCTGCTTCGTCGGCAATTCGCCGTAAATCAGCAAGTAGCTGGTCTCGACAAAATCGCTGCGTTCCGCCAATTGCTCGATAGGGTAGCCACGATACCGCAAAATTCCTTGTTCACCGTCGAGGAACGTAATGCCGCTGATGGCCGAGCCCGTGTTCATGTAGCCGTCGTCCATCGTAATCAGCCCCGTCGAGCCCCGGAGCTTGGAAATATCGACGGCAATTTCATGCTCGGTGCCGGTGATCACCGGCAGCTCGAGTTGATGATTGTTGTACAGCAGTTTGGCCGCGTCGGGCATGATGATGTTTACCACAAAGTTGCGAATGGGACGAACTTGCCAAGAGGTTACGGACGGCAAAGAGCACGGGTCGAACAATTCACTCAGTGAATTCGAACTTGCCAGATACATGAAGTTCGAATTGGCCGCCTAAAATTATCATACCGGCCAAATAGCGCAAGCGGAAGCGGCCTACTGCGGGCGGAAAACACGCGGCTTTCCGTCCGTCATTTTGCCAACAGCAGGTCTGCATAGGACGACGAGAGTAAATCAACCCGCTCTATGCCGAATTCAATTTGCAGGTGAGCCACTTGGGCGCGGCCGGCCGCTGCATCCACCTGGTGGCCCAGCACCGATTCGAATTCGATAAACGTGCCCAAGTTGGACACTTCGTCCAGATGAATCCGCACATTTTGGTGCAAAAAAATCTCGCGTCGCTTGGAAACTATGCCGCGAATCCCCATTTCGCGCTTCAACGCTGTCACGCGATCAGGATCGCTGATTTCAATCAATTGGTAATCACTTTGCTTGGCGTCCGGTTCGTCAGGCCGTTCATAGCGAATCAACTGGGCCAACCGGCGCGGCGGCTCGCCAGGGTGAGAATCATCTTCCACAATTTCGCGCAGCTTCAATCGCCCTTGCGGGCAATGAAAGTAAGTGTCGGTCTGGTGCTGCACGCCCAAATAGGCGGTGGCTAAACGCTGGGCAATTGTCCGGGCGGCGGCAAGATTATGCACGCGGGCTTTCAACTCGATATTGCAGGCCGGTTTCATTGCCCAGGATTATGTCCGCGCCGCGGGCAGACATCAACGCTCGTCACCGATTTTCAACGGCAAGCGTAGATTAAAAATTGTGTTCGACAACCTTTGGCGGACCGTCGAGGCCCCCCGGCTGATCGTCGAAAACGCTGTGAATTGGCGTTTTCTTGCGCAAATCGGACAAGTATTTATCAAGCTGCTTCTTGCGATTTTCGTCTTTCAATTGTTTTTTGATGTCCCCCTGGGTGTCTTCAAACGATTTCCGTCCGGCGTCTTTGCGTTCCACGACGCGGATGATGTGAAAGCCGCGATCGCTCTCAATAATGGTGCTTAAACTGCCAATCGGCAGTTTGAACAAATTCTCGTCCAGCGCTTTGCAGGCCAGGCTGCCTTGCGTGGTCCAATCGTACGCGCCCCCTTGATCGGCGGTCGGGCCTTGAGACGAGCGTTTGGCCACTTCGGCCAGCGGCGCACCCTGCATCACTTGATTGCCCAACTGGGCAATCGCGGCATAGGCGGCGGTCTTGTCCGGAAATTGATCGAAGCTCACCATCAATTCTTCCCAACGTGCCTGGGCCGGATATTCGTAATCGGGCAAATGTTGTTCGTAGTAACCCAGCACGTCGGCCAACGATATCTGCTGATCGTCCTTGATTTGCTGCTGCAGCCAGCCGTGAAACATGTTTTGCTCGAAAAACGACCGCCGTTCCCAATCCAGCGAACTGCCCGCGGCGCGAAGCGCCTCGTCCAACTCATGCTGGTTGGCTGCGTGGTACGATTCCATGAGTTTGGGAATTTGATTTTTGTCGAAATCGCGGTTGACTTCATTTTCAATCTTTCCCAGGGCCTGGGCAGGAATCGTTTGCTTGGCGTCGTTCACCACCAGCTTCATTTCCGCCATTTGCTTCAGCACCGGTCGCATGGCCGCCTCGTACAATTCTTTTTCCTGACCAGGCGGCGGAGCAGAAATCATTTTATTGTGAATCGCCTGGTTGATCATGGCGCGCACGTCCCCGGCCAGAATCGGGAGCGTGCCGACCGTCGCAACGATCTTACCGTCCTCGTAATCTTGCCGCGGGCCGGGCAGCACTTGCAGGCTTTGCATGTTGGCGTTGGACTCCGGCGCCGCTGCAGCCGAATTCTGCTGCGCTGCTTCGGCGGGGCTAATGGGAGCTTGGCTTGCCGGAGGTGCAGCGGGCGGGTTGGGAAGCTGGCTCGTTGCCTCCGCAGATGCCGGTGGCATCTGGCCCAATGGCGCTGGATTGGCATACGGATAGGTTGCTGTGTCCCCAGGAACTCCCATCGGCGGGCCAGCGGCAGCCGTCGGCGAAATCATTGGAGTCGGCACAGGAACAATCGAGGGCGGGAGAGGTTGTGCCGACGCTGGCCCCGCCGCCGTCGACATCAGAAACGCAGTTTGCGGCGCCACCGTGTTAGAGGTTGCTGCGTTCGGCGCCGTGTTGACGGGAACTGCGTTGATGGCTGCTGCAACATTGTTTGTGCTATTTGGAGCAGAAGAATATTCCAGCGGCGCACCGGGCCAAGAAGCGGGGCGAGTCGCGGGCATCGGCTGAGTGGGTGCCCCGGGCAAATTGCTGTAAGGCACGCTTCCCGGCTGTCCACTCCAACCCGGCGGAGTATTCCAATCGTTGGCTTGCGGCGCCGCCGCGGCCACACCCGGCGATTGGGCCCGTACGCTGCGGGCCAAATCGATCAAATCTTGCGCAATCCCCGGCCGCAGCCACAGCGTGGCCAACAGCGCCAAAGTTGCGCACAACAAAAGGTTATATAGCGTCCGTGCCACGCGCTAGCCTGCGCCTGAAAAGTTGGAAAATGTCGTAATCAGATTAGAACCGCCGAGAAAAGTTACCGCGCGGGTCGAGATGTTAGCGGCTGCTTAACGAACCGTGCAAGGCCGACTCGCACCTACCCGCTGTTTATGCAGGCTGCAAAACGGATTCAACAAGTGCTAGCAACGCATCAGGGTCAGTTTTGTGCCCTTTCAGCGGCAGATATGCGCTGCGCTCATCCACAATCCGTAGCCGGTTGCGGCTGAGCCGCTTTAATTCTTCGATCTTCTGCCGATGGTTGTATTGGAAAACCAGGTACCCTTCTTCCCGGCCGATCGATTCAATTTGCCAGCGGGCCGCCGCAATGCGCAACTCAGCAAGCTTTGCCATCCCGGCGGCCGCCGGCGGCAGCGGACCAAAACGGTCCAACATTTCGGCCCGCAGGTCGTTTAATTCGTCCATCGCAGTTACCCGCGTGAGCCGGCGGTACAAATCGATCTTCATCCGCATGTCGGGCACATAACTGCGCGGAATAAACGCCTCGCCGGCAAGGTCGATCCGGACTTCAATGGTTTCCTTCGGCGGCAGTTTTTTCAGTCGCCTCACGGCCTGCTCCAACAATTCGCAATACAATTCATAACCGATGGTGGCAATATGCCCGCTCTGCTGTGTGCCCAAAATGTTGCCGGCCCCGCGGATTTCCAAATCGCGCATGGCAATGGCGAAGCCGGCCCCCATGTCGCTGAATTCCTCGATGGCCCGCAATCGCTTGGCCGAATTCGTCGACAGATATTTGTTGGGGTCAATCAATAAATAACAGTAGGCACGGTGCTTGTACCGTCCCACGCGACCCCGCAGTTGGTGCAAATCGGCCAGGCCGTAGCGATCGGCCTCGTCGATGAAAATCGTGTTGGCGTTGGGAATGTCCAGCCCACTTTCGACAATCGTGGTGGCCAGCAGGATATCGAACTTGTGATTCACAAAATCCAACATCACATTTTCCAATTGATGCTCCGGCATTTGCCCGTGCCCGATGCGGATCCGTGCCTCCGGCACAATCCGTTGCAATTTAGCGACCAGTAGTTCGATGTCGTTCACGCGGTTGTGGACGAAAAACACCTGGCCGTTACGGTTGATTTCGCGCATGATGCCATGCCGAATCAGTTCCTCGTCGAACCGCGTCACGCGGGTTTCCACGGCCAGGCGGTCTTCAGGCGGCGTCTCTAAATTCGAAATGTCGCGTAAACCCAACAGCGACATGTGCAAAGTCCGGGGAATCGGCGTGGCGGTCATCGTCAGCACGTCCACGGTGGCCCGCAGCGCTTTTAGCCGCTCTTTCACTTCCACGCCGAAGCGCTGCTCCTCGTCAATGACTAACAGGCCGAGATTTTGAAAGTTCACGTCCCCTTGCGCCAACCGATGCGTGCCGATGACCAAATCGACAGAGCCGTCGACCAGCCCGGCAATGGTTTCACGCTGTTCTTTGTCGGTGGCGAAGCGGCTAAGCACCTCGATGCGAAACGGAAACTCCGCCATCCGCGCCGTGAAAGTTCGCCGATGTTGTTCGGCCAAAATGGTCGTTGGCACTAATACGGCCACTTGGTGCCCGGCGTCGATGGCTTTGAACGCCGCCCGAATGGCGAGTTCCGTTTTTCCGTACCCCACGTCGCCGCACAACAGCCGGTCCATGGGCCGCGGCTGGCGCATGTCGTGCTTGATGGCGGCAATGGCCGAAAGCTGATCCGGCGTTTCGCGGTAAGGAAATGCGGCGTCGAACTCGCGCTGCCACTCCGAATCAGGCGGAAATTCAATGCCCGGCCGCGTCGCCCGCATAGCTTGCACTTGCAGCATGTCGGCCGCCAAATCGACGACGGCGCGCTGGGCCGCTTCTTTCTGTCGCACCCACATCCGGCCGCCAATGTGCGCCAAACTGGGCCGGGCTTTGTTGCCGCCAATGTATTTTTGCACCAGGTCGATGTTCGAAGCCGGCACGAAAATGCGCGTGCCGCCGTGGAATTCCACTTCCAAGTGTTCTTCCACCGCCCCATTTTTTTCCAGCAGCTTCATCCCCCGATAGCGTCCAATGCCGTGCGACAAGTGGACCACGTAATCCCCTTCGCGCAATTCCAGGAAGCTGTCAATCACCCGCCCCAACCGTCGGCGGGCCGGGCGGTTCAAATCCTGCCGATGAAATAATTCCCCGCTGGAAACCAGCACTATCCGCTCGCTTACCAAGCGAAAACCCGCCTGCAACCGGCCGATGGGAAAGTGCAATTTTCCCGCGGCGGCCAGCTTGGTGGTGCCGAATATTTCGCGCAGACGGTCCACTTCAGCTTCTGTCGGGCAGATGAGATGTACGTCGTAGCCTAGTCCGACGGTATCCAGCTCGTCACGCACTTTGGCGATGTCGCCGCTGAAGCGCTCTACGCTTTCGATGCGCAATTGGCATTCGGCCTCCATCGAACCGCTGGCCACGGCAGCAGCCGTGACCGAGGGAAATCGATAAATCGCGGCCAGCGCGTCGTCCAAATCGTGAACATCCTGCGGCCGCTCCAATCGCTGCCGATAGTGACGCCCCTCCTCCTGCATTTCGTTCGGTTCGACAAGCAGAAACCAACTACGCGGCGGCAGGTAGGAGGCCAAGTGAGTGGTGAGGGGTAAGGGGCGAGAGGTTTGGACAGCGTGAGATTCGCCCTTTGCATCGTCCCTTTGCTGCCCCCGCATCCCTGAACCCTGAACCCCGTCGGGCAACACCGTGATGTCGACCCCATCCAGCGCTTCCAAACTGCGTTGCGTGCTCACCTCAAAGCGCCGCAGCGACTCGACCGTGTCGCCAAAAAATTCAATCCGTACCGGATGAAACCAATCGGGTGCAAATACGTCAACAATGCCGCCGCGCGGCGAAAATTCGCCCGGCAATTGCACCGCGCTGGTGTTGTGGAACCCGTTTTCCGCCAGCCAGCGGAGCAGCGTATCGGGCGGAATTTCGTCGCCCAGGTGCAGCCGTTTCGTTTGCGCCGCCAACATTTCCGGCGGCGGCACCGGCTGCAACAGCGCTTGGATGCTGGTGACGATCAGGCGCGGCGCAAACTGTTCCCTAGCCGACAACTTGTTGTCGGTTGTCGACGGCCGAGCCGTTGCCTCACTGGGCGCATTCAGCAATTTCAGCACGCGCAGCCGGTCGCCGTGGGCTTCGTCTTGAACATCCCGGTCGCCGGGCGCATTTTCCCAAGCGGGAAACTTATCCAAATTGTAGGAGGCGAATCCTTTCGCCGATGGGGCAGCACTCATCGCCGAGTCAGCCGTCGGCCTTGGCAAGAAAATCGCCAAGTCGTCGCAAAAATCGTCGACGTCGCCGGCGCGGGGCAGCACCACCACCAACGTCGCCGGAGCATGCCGCGCTAAATTGGCCGCTGCCAGCGCGCAGCTGGAGCCCCAGACTCCGCCCAGCGCCGCGCCATGACCTGCGGTCAGGCTGGCGATGATTTGGGCGTAGCCTTCTTGCGAATCCAATCGCTCGGCCAGTTGTTGCAAGCGTGCCGAGCCGATGTCGGCTGCGGGCGCTACCATGACTAGCGGAATTGTAAGCATTTCTCCGTTTTGAAGTAGGCCGCATAATCGGCAAAGTTTCACCCATTTGTTGCTCCATCAGCGGGGTGCCTGCGAATTTGCATAAGCCGGGCAAGTTCTCCCCGCTGTATCGGGAATTCTCGACTTAACGCCTTTATCAGTTCGAACAGTGGGAAGGGCAGGCGTGTTCTGTTCGTAGTGCCTTGGATGTTTAGCGAAAGAGGAATAGGAATGAACAGCGTGGCCAAAAAAGCGGCCCTGTGCGGTATGGCCGCTGCGTTGTTGAACGCGGCATTGGCATTTGCCCAGGAGCTAAGGCAGCCTGAAGCAATCCCCCCATTGCCGCTGCCACAACCCAAGGCGCTAGAGGTATCGAAATCGGAAACCGATGCGGCCGTTTCGCCCCCCACTTTGTCATCGCATCCGCCCACGCCTTCGCAATCAGTGTTGAAGCTGGCCAATGCCGACGACTATTCCGAAGACGAACTGTACGGCTCCTCAACCATCAGCGATGCAAATGCTTCGGCTCGGCGCGCCGGCGGTTGGTCTGATCGGTCCACGATCAAATTGAAAACGGTTTCTCAATCAACCACCAATTCGACATCGGCGCCGCAGCCGGCGCCACTACCGCAACTTAATGCGCCCCCCGCTCCGTATAATGCAAGTCCTACCGCAAATGGAAACGTTGGCCAGCCAGACCAAAGCCTTGCGCCCCCATATTCCAGCCCAGGATGCGGACCGCCGTGTGGGCCGGCAATTCCGTACGTGCCCTATTCATCTCAACAGGCCCCCTTCGCGCCGACTTTTTATCCATGTCCCTATTATCCGCCCTGCTATTGCTATTCCGGACAGCTTACCGCTGCTGCGCCTTGTCCGTGCCCATCCGGGTGCGGTCAGCAGTCATGCGGCATTGGATTATTATGTCATCCGGCCTACGGCCCCATGCCCAGCTATGGGCCAGCCTGTGATCCTGCGGCGTATGTGCCCTCATCCGATCTAGAATCGCCAAATAATCAGCAAATCGAGGCGCCAACGAATCAGCCTCCAAGTTCGCAGTCATCGGGTTCCCAATCGACCAAAACGTATCCTGTGCGCAGAACTTCCGCCGTGTTGGAGATGGACGAAAGCGGCGACAACACCCTGAACAGCGCCGGCTCCCGTGATAACGCCCCCAGCGGCCCAAATCCCAGCCTGAACGCCCCGCCGGTTCCGCCGGAAATCTTGGGCGGCGGCAATGCAAACAGCGCTGCCCAACCAGCAGCCGGCGGCGGCTCGTCCAGCGCCAATTCGTCTTGTTGTGAGTCGTGCGCAGGTTCGTGTCAATCGAACGGCTGCGATTCCTGCAATCAATGCAATTCCTGCGGCTGCGATTCGTGCCACCACAAATGCCTGCCGCTGATCCACATTGACGAATGTTGCCCGTTGCAGTGCGAAGACGAACCCGTCGATCATCTGTTTGGCAATTGCTGCTGTTTGAAACAGAACGACCTGACGATCACCGGCTGGATCGATGCCGGCATCATGGGCAATGGCCGCAACACGGCCGATGGCTTCAACGGTCCGCTGACGTTTGCCGACCGCAACGGCGAGGGACAGGCAAACCAGGTTTGGTTTTCCTTCGATCGATCGGCTCCGGCGAATAATTGCGGCTGGTTTCTAGGTGGCCACGTCGATTACTTTTACGGCAGCGACTTCTTCTTCGCCACGGCCGCCGGTTTAGATGGCACGCCAAACGGCGACACGCCGCGCTGGAATTCCGATCCGCGATTACTGTACGGCTCTGCCATGCCGCAACTTTACGTCGAAACGGATTACGACGATTGGAAAATTAAATGGGGCCACTTCCTTACTCCGCTGGGGTACGAAGCGCCGCCGGCTATCGCCAACTTTTTTTACAGCCATTCGTACACCTTTCAATATGGCGAGCCCTTCACGCACACCGGTTTCCTGGTCACCAAGCCGACCGGCGACAATTGGACTTGGAACGGCGGCCTGGTTGCCGGCTGGAACACCTTCGATACCGATGATCGCGCGGCTTGGCTGGGCGGCGTCACCTACGCCGACAAGGATTGGGGCAGCTTGGCCTTTGAAATCATCACCGGGCAAGACAGCGAGTTGAATTTGCCCGGCGTGGGACCGTTCGCCGACCGCACCCTGTACAGCCTGGTGTGGACCCGCAATTTCACCAGCCGCTTCACGTACGTTTTGCAGCACGATTTGGGTAATCAAAACGACGCCATCACCGCCCGAGGCGGAGGCGCCCAATGGTACGGCATCAACCAATATCTGTTTTACAAGCTGAATTGCTGCTGGACCGCCGGCATGCGCATCGAATGGTTTCGCGATGACGACGGATTTGTGGTGACCACTGCCCGGCCCGGCAATGCCGACAACGGCGCCAGCTTCCCGGGGAACTTTTATGAAATTACCTTGGGTCTGAACTACAAACCCAACAGCAATTTGGCCATTCGTCCGGAAGTTCGCTGGGATTGGTACGATGGGCAGCCAAACCAAAGCGTAACAAATCCGCCGGTCACCAGCCCCTATAATGCGGGCACCGCCAATAACCAGTTGACCTTCGGCGTCGACTTGGTAACGCAGTGGTAATTGGCCGTTCTATAAATGCCTTCGGCACGTTGCCTTCGGCTCTCGCACAGATTACAAAGGTGTGAATCTGTTCGCACTGCGTTCTGTGTGAGCCGGCGCATGGGAAACAATTCGCTGAACCGCCCCGGAGCGAATCTTTCTGCCGGCAACCGATCAAGCGGCAGCGAGCCTTCTGCCATTTCAACCGCAGCTCGCGCGTTGTTGCTGCTCGCGCTCGGAGCCGGGGCATTTTTGCTCAGTTATTGGCTGACGAAGCCACGCAGCCGATTGGCCCCACTTGCTGCCCCGCCAGACCAGGCACAATCGGCGGCATCGTCCTTCGCACCCGCTCCCGTTCCTTCCGGTCCCGCGCCGCAGGGCATGGTCTGGATTCCCGGCGGTCAGTTCACCATGGGGACCGATTCCGCCTTGGGCTGGCCCGAGGAAAAGCCGCCGCATCCGGTGCGGGTCGATGGTTTTTGGATGGACGCCACCGATGTCACAAACTCGCAATTCGCCCGGTTTATAGAGGCCACCGGTTACAAAACCACCGCCGAGCGCGCTCCCACGGCGGAAGAAATACTACAGCAGCTTCCCCCCGGCTCCGCGCCGCCTGATCCCAAAGACCTGGTCCCCGGTTCCTTGGTTTTTATCCCGCCGCCAGGACCCGTCCCGCTAAACGATGTTTCCAATTGGTGGAAATGGGTGCCCGGCGCCAGTTGGCGACATCCGGAAGGGCCATCCACTGACATTGCCGGTCGAGAAGAGCATCCCGTCGTCCACGTTTCCTGGGATGACGCCCTCGCCTACTCTCATTGGGCCGGTAAACGGCTCCCCACCGAAGCCGAGTGGGAATTTGCCGCCCGCGGTGGCTTGGAAAATAAAGACTACGTGTGGGGCGACGATCCGCCCGACGAGGCGCACCCTTTGGCCAACACCTGGCAGGGAGAATTTCCTTACCACAACACCCTGGCCGATGGATACCTGCGCACCTCGCCGGTAAAATCGTTTCCACCCAATGGCTTTGGGCTGTACGATATGGCCGGAAACGTTTGGCAATGGTGCGCCGATTGGTACGACGTCAGTTTGTATGCGCGCCGCGCCGGTCAGGGTGTGATTGTGAACCCCACCGGCCCGGATCGAGGTTACAATCCTGCGGCGCCGTACAAAACCCAGCGCGTCCAGCGCGGCGGTTCGTTCTTGTGCAGCGACGATTATTGCTGGCGCTACCGGCCCAGCGCCCGGCAGGGAAGCACGCCCGATACCAGCATGTCGCACGTCGGTTTCCGTTGCGTGATGTCGCCGGCGCAAACCCCAGGAATAAGTAAATGAAAGTCCCCGATAAGTCCCACGATGACGCAGCAATACATTGAACATTTCTCTCCACGATCAAATTCAAGCTAAATGATTTTTTAATGGATGCATTCCCATGACACACACAACCCGCCTGCAGCTTTTGGCCGTTTTGGTATTGGGTGCCGCCCTGGGTTACGTTGCCGCCGGCGATCATCACGTGACGTGCCCTTGACGAACGCCGCCGCCATCCGAACACTAATGTCGATTGCTTGCCACGCGAGAGTGGCGGAATTGGCAGACGCGCTGGACTTAGGATCCAGTCCCGAAAGGGGTGTGGGTTCAAATCCCTCCTCTCGCATCTTCATTCGAAGCCACAACTGCGGAAGCCTTTTGCGCTTTCGCAGAAATGCAGGTCAAAGTTTTATTTACCAGGCATGACGCACGAGGTGCAAAAATGATTCGCAGGCCATGGATTTTAGCCGCGGGGAGCATTTGCATTTGGAGCGCTGTAACGGCGAATGCCGCCCGCGCCCAAGCGCCAAAATCAGATTCATCACCCGCCGCAACGGCCGGCACTGCCAACAAAGACGAGGCGGCCATTCGCCAAGGGGCCACTGCATTCTCCCGCGCTTTTGAAAATGCCGATGCCAAGGCCATTGCCCAATTGTGGGCCGAAAATGGCGAATACGAGGACGACCAGGGTGCCCATCTAGTCGGCCGAGACGCTATTGAAAAGGCGTACACGCAGCAGTTCGCCGAAAAAAAGGGGGGCAAAATCGACGTCGAGGT
>Ga0335083_10007181_pt1 | contig 13761 bp, 10 predicted proteins | sample Lox_Sample_42_FD_206716 | JGI IMG/M metagenome (GOLD analysis project Ga0335083, IMG submission 206716) | Soil microbial communities from Loxahatchee National Wildlife Refuge, Florida, United States - Lox_Sample_4.2 | ecosystem: Environmental > Terrestrial > Soil > Wetlands | place: USA...
CGGCCCAACGGCACTCACTCGGCTCTCGGGTCCGGCGGCGGCGTGGCGCTTGCGGCCTATGGGGTTCTTGAGGCTGCTGGGGCGTTAGCCGGGGCGGCGGCGCCTTGGACCCGCTCCTCGACGAGGCCTTAGCGCTCCGCGGCCCTCCTGTCCGAGCAACGTATACCGCGTTTGGGGCAAAGTTCCTGCCTGTTTGACCGTTTTGTCCCACCGGAAATCAGTACACGTTACTGGCGTGGCTGAGCCTACGGCGCTAGGAGCCGGTTAGCTGGGGTCCTCGGGCCAGCCGGCCAGGGTGTGGACGGTGCCGTCCTTGGCTACCAGGCGGGACGGGAGCTTGAGGCCGGTCAGCCACGGGAGCGCCTGATGGCCCCTGATGATCGCGGCGGTGGCGGCCGTGTTCGCGTCGGCGCAAGTCGCGGCGGCCACCGAGACGGTACGCCAGACGGGGGCGGCGGGGCGGCCGGTGCGCGGATCGAGGATGTGGTGCAGGATGTCGCCGCCGCGCCGCCAGCGCCGCGCGGCCGTCGACGACGTTGCCAGGCCGCCATCGCGGATGGTCACCACCTGACTTGGGCCGCTTGGCGGCTCGTCGGGCAGCGTCGTCCTGTCCTGCACCCTGATCCGCCAGCCGCCCTCGGGCGGCTCCCCCGCCACCGCGGTGTCACCACCCAGGCTGACGAGCACACCGCAGCCGAGCCGTTCCGCGATCCTCGCGGCCGAGCGGTCGGCCGCCCATCCCTTGACCGTCGCACCGAGATCGAGCTGAACGCCGGCCGGCACGGTGAGCCGCATCCGGGCCAGGTCCACCCGGACGGCCCGCCACCCGGGAATGACCCGCACACCGAGTCGCCCGCGCAGCGGCGTCACGGTCGCGTCGGCCACGGCGAGCCCGTCACCTCCAGGCTCCCCCGACCCAAGCTCAGCGAAGTCCCTGTCATATCCGAGCGCCGCCAGCGCACCGCCCACCGTCGGGTCCACGTCCCCGTCGGTCAGCTGAGCCGCCCGCAATGACACCGCCACCGCCTCCGCGAGCAGCGGACTGACGGAAACCGTAGTCTCACCGGCGGCCCCCCGAGCCGTCTTCCCGACAGCGACGAGCTCGGAATCAGACCGGAACCGGGAACAAGCCAGGTCAAGAGCAAGAAGATCGGCTTCGAGCAGCTCCCGCGCCGGAGCAACCACGCCAGGATCGGTCACGACCAGCTGTACTAGAAACCCAAGCGCCGTCCAGGCAGAGAAGCCAAGCGAGCCGTCCCCCACAGACGGGACCTCAACCTCGAACTCCGACATTTCACTTCTAAGCATGCCCACTACCTCCCATGAGCGGTGGACCGGGGAGATTCCCCGCCGGCCTTCCGCAGGAGCGCCGGCGGAAATCTTCCCCGGGCGCCCGGCCCCGCTTAGGTTTTGCCCTTGACTTCGGTTTTGACGTTGATTCCGGTTTCTGACCTTGATCGTTGGCTTTAACCTTGATCGTTGGCGTTGACCTCGGTCCTGCCCGCCTTGGCGGTGTTAACTCCGGCTTAGCCCCGGAGATGGGTGTCACGACCCACCCGAGGTAGAGCCGCCGAAGCCGCCGCCTCCTCCGCCGCCACTGCCACCGAACTGCGGCGGACTATCCGGCGCCGAGAAGCTGCCCCCGTCCCCCGTTGAGCTGCTGTTGGAGTCGCTCGACGAGTCATCGGAGTTGCCCGACCCGGACGAGCCAGTACCGGAGGACCCGGTATTGGAGGACCCGGTACCGGACGAGCCGGCGCCGGCCGCCGATGAGCCACTGCCGGAAGACGACGAGCCGTTGCCGGTCTGCGTCGCGGCATGGCCAGAGCCGGGCAGGATCGCCGCCACGGCGCCCGCCGCGACCACGCTGGCGGCTGTCAGGGTGACCGTGGTCGCGTTCAGCCGGCGTCGTCCCTGCTCACGGCCGGCCACGGCGTGCGCGACCTGGCGCGCGGCGGCGCGATCTGACGTGCCACGGTGAGCCGACCACGGGTTCTCCGGTGCGGGCCCGACGCCATCCGGCGCGGTGCCTTTGGGTGCCGCGCCTTGGGGTGCCGCGCCTTGGGGTGCGGTGCCATTCGGCACAGTGGCGTCCGGCGCGGGCCGGACGCCGCCGGGCGCGGTGGCGTCCGGCGCGTTAGCGTCCGGCTGGCCGGCGGCGTTCTCGTCACTGCTGTTCACGTAAGGCAGTCTCGCACGCACTGCTGTAGGCGCTGTCGGGGAAGTTTCTCAGAGTCTTCTGACTGCCGGGCCTTTGCTGAATGCGGTGCTTTGCGGCGTCTGCCCGGTGCCGGGCATCTGCTGAGTGCCGACGGGCAGACCACGCAGGTTGCCGACTGGCCCGGCCGACGGCGGAGGTGCCGGCGGCCTGAGGTGCCGGGGCGCGGCCGGAGGTTATCGGCGGCCTGAGGTGCCGGGGCGCGGCCGGAGGTTATCGGCGGCCTGAGGTGCCGGGGCGCGGCCGGAAGTGCCGGGGCGCGGCCGGCGGCGGGGTTTGCCGGGCCGGCCGGAGCTGCCAGTATTGAGCAATGCGCAACGAGGCCTCCGCTGAGTCACCAAGCACGGGCGCCTCGGACGACGAGGGCTACATCACCTACGTGGGCCGCACCGACGACGTGTTCAAGGCGTCCGACTACCGGATCTCCCCGTTCGAGCTCGAATCGGTGCTCATCGAGCACCCGGCGGTGGCCGAGGCCGCCGTCGTCCCGTCACCCGACCCGCTGCGGCTCGCCGTACCCAAGGCCTACGTGATCGTCGCGGGGAACGCGCAGCCGTCCGCCGAACTGGCGCGGGACATCATGGCCTTCGTCCGCGAGCGGGTGCCCGGCTACAAGCGCATCCGCCGGGTCGAGTTCAGCGACCTGCCCAAGACCATCTCGGGCAAGATCCGCCGGGTTGAGCTGCGCGGCCAGGAGGACGAGGCCCGCGGCACCCGCGGCACCACGGAGTTCTGGGAGGAAGACTTCAGCTGGTGACGTCGGACGAGGTGAACCTGGCCCAGGCGATGCAGCAGAAGATGCCCGCGTAGATCAGGAACGACGCGAGCCCGTGCCACAGCGTCGTGGTGTCGATCGGCGTGCGCAGCAGCGAGTCGAACGACAGCCACCAGTGCGTCGGCAGGTACGGTGCCACCGGCGCGAACTGCTGGATGTTGTCCACCACCTCGCTGCCCACCACGATGATCATCGCCGCCGCGATCGCGCCGATCGAGTGCTCGGTGAACGTCGAGATCGCCAGCCCGATCGCACCGAGCGCCGCCATCGCCGCGCACACGTACAGCGTCACCCACAGCACGTGCACAAGACCGGCGGCGAGCGACACGGTGGTGCCGGAAAGCAGCGTCACCGGGCCCGCACCGAACAGCGCCACGCCGGTGAGCAGCGCGACCACCGACACGACGAACGTGGCGACGACGGCCCACACGACGATCGTCGCGTACTTGACCGCGAGCAGCCTGGTCCGCCCGGCCGGCACGGCCAGCAGGTAGCGCAGCGTGCCGTAGCCGGCCTCGCCGGCGATCGAGTCGCCGGACACGACCGCGACCATCATCGGCAGCACCAGGATCAGCAGCAGCGACAGGGCGACGAAGGTGAGGAACACCCCGTTGCCCGCGAGCTGGCTGAAGTAGGCGGCGCCGCTGGCGCCCGGCCCGCGTCCGCCGCCACCGCCACCCTGCGGCGCGGCGGCCTTCAGGCCGATGCCGATGAGCAGCGGGAACACCGCCACCACGAGCAGCAGCAGCTGGTTGCGGCGGCGGAAGAAGGTGACCCGCAGCTCGTTGGCGAAAAACCGCAGATCACTCTGAACGGTTGCGGCCGCCCCTGGCCGGCCCGCGGCTTCCCCGGGCGCGGACATCCGGTCAAGTACGTCAGCGCTCGACATCGAAACCCTCCCCGGTCAGGCCGACGAAAAGATCCTCAAGGCTCGGCGACTCCACGGTCAGCGCGCGAACCCCGACCCCGGCGTGCACCAGTTCCGCGGTGATCCGCTCCGGCTGGGTGTCGCCGAGCTCGGCGGTGATCAGCTCCTCCGCGAGCACCGGGTCGGCCAGACCGAGCTTCGCGAACACCTCGCCCGCCGCCGCGACGTCGCCGGTGCGGACCGAGACCCGGGGCGCGGCGGTGCGCCGCAGCTCGGCGAGCTCGCCCTGGAAGACCAGCTTGCCGAGACGCATGACGCCGACGTGCGTGGACACCTGCTCGACCTCGGCGAGCAGGTGCGAGGAGACGAACACGGTGATCCCGTCGGCCGCGATCTGCCGCACAAGCGCGCGGACCTCGCGGGTGCCCTGCGGGTCGAGTCCGTTGGTCGGCTCGTCCAGGATGATCAGCTCACGGGGAGTGAGCAGCGCGGCGGCGATCGCGAGACGCTGCTTCATGCCCAGGGAGTAGTTGCGGAACCGCTTCTTCGACGCGGCGGTGAGGCCGACCCGCTCAAGCGCCTCGCCGATCCGCGCCTTAGCTGTCGCGCCGGCGGTGGCCCGGTCGGCGGCGTCGTAACGGGCCAGGTTGTCCCAGCCGGACAGGTACGGGTAGAAGGCCGGGCCCTCCACCAGCGAGCCGACCCGGGACAGCACGCGCACCGCGCCGTCGGGCACCGGCGTGCCGAGGACCTCGGCGGAGCCGCTGGTCGGGTAGGCGAGGCCGAGCAGCATCCGGATCGTCGTGGTCTTGCCCGAGCCGTTCGGGCCGAGGAAGCCGTAGACGGCGCCGCGCGGCACCGCCAGGTTCACCGAGTCAACGGCGACCTGGCCGCCGCGGAATCGCTTGGTCAGCCCGGTACTGGCGATCGCCAGCCCGGGGCCGGGTACGGCCGCGGCCGGGGCCGCCGAAGCGGTCCCGGCCTGCGAGACAGTTGTGTCGTCGGGAGCGGGTGCGGTCATGAGGTCGTGTGCCCCACGGCCGCGTAGAGCACGCTCGGCTCCACGGCTCCGATGTAGACCTCGCCGTTGGTTATCAGCATCGAGACCAGGCTAGTGGTCACCAGGGTGCCGCTGCCCCAGCTGCCGTGCACCGGCTTGGCGGACCCGAGCACCGCGTTCAGCACCTCCTGCGCGGAGACGCTGACCGAGCCGCCCTTGGCGGAGTAGATGTCCGGCTGCTTGCCCGGAGCCTGCGAGGGGCCGGAGCCGCCCAGGTTGCCGCTGAGTGCCGCGGAAAGATCCCGCTGCGGGAACGACACCACGGTGAGCCAGCTCTTGCCGTAGCTGCCGAAGCCGGTCAAGCTCGACTTCCCGGACTTCGCGATCGCCTTGCCGGAATTGGCGCCGAGCTTCACCACGTCCACCGACGCGCCGGGCGGCGGGGTGAAGGCGAAGTTCGCCGGGTCGGGGTTGGTGAACGCCAGGGCCGTGTAGCCGACCTGGAACGCCGCCGAGTTCGCGCCCTTGGCGAAGATCTGGAAGCGGAGCGGCACGCCGTACTTCCCGTCGATCGCGATCACGATCTTGCCGATGAGCGAGCGGTGGTCCTTCGGCGCCAGCACGAGCTGATACGCGGGCTCACCCTCGACCATCACGTTGGCCTGCACGGACACGATCGTGGTCTTGCCGACCTTCGCAAGCACCTCGTTCGCGGCCTGCTGCGGGGTGAGCGGCGCCGTGGGAAGCTTGGCCTTGGCGTGTTCGCCCTTGCCTGAGGGGACGAACTCGGTGACCGAGTCCGAAGTCGACTGCCAGAGCCACACCTTGGAGCCGTCCGCGATCACGTCGGTCTCTGACGAGGGCTGCGGGACCGCCAGCCGGTAGTGCGTGGCGTCCTGGTAGTAGACCTTCACCGTGTGCGAGCCGGTGAGCAGCGACGTGATGCTGGTCGCCGAGGTGGCCGCCTGCGGCAGCTGCGGCAGGCCGAGCGACGTGGTTTCCACCACGGTGCCGGTCAGCGGCGGCACCTTCGAGTCGCTGCTCAGGCTGGCGAGCAGTTGCGCCGGAGTCTTGTCCGGCAGGTTCGGCGACGCCTCCGCGGCCGGGATCTGCAGCGCCGCGACCACGGCCGCGGTAACGGCGACCGCCGTAGCCGGCACGGCCCAGCGGGCTCGCCTTGACATCTTTACTCGCATCGCATCCTCACCCGTTCTTCGGGCCCTCGTTCCCCTTGTGAGTATCACTCTGGTCCGGACCTGCTGTGGACATGCTGAGAGGGGGCTGGCTAGCGCGATGGCCGCCGCCCAGCCGGATGGATGTGGCACCGATACGGTCAGGGGCGGCTGGTTGCCGCAACCATCGGGATGCTGGACAGTTCTTGGTCCGCGCAGCGGACATCGGGGGGCAGATCCGGGGGCACGGATCGGGGGGCGGATCCGGGGGCACGGATCGGGGGGCAGATCCGGGGGCACGGATCGGGGGACGGGGGGTCGTCCCCCGGGGGAATGCTGAGGGTTGGCTGAGAGTGTGGTGCGGGGGCTGTACCGGTTGAGTGACACTGGTCGCGTGCGTGTGCTTGTAGTGGAGGATGAGCGGCGGCTCGCCGCCGCGGTGAAGCGCGGCCTCGAGGCCTCGGGTTTTGCCGTCGATCTCGCGTTTGACGGTGTCAGCGGGCTGCACCTGGCGCGCGAGGGCGGGTATGACGGCGTGGTGCTGGACATCATGCTGCCCGGCATGTCCGGTTACACGGTGTGCGAACGGCTGCGCGCCGAGGAGAACTGGGTACCCGTGCTGTTCCTGTCCGCCAAGGACGGCGAGTACGACCAGGCCGACGGCCTCGACCTGGGCGCCGACGACTACCTGACCAAGCCATTCTCCTACATAGTGCTCGCCGCGCGGCTGCGCGCCCTGCTGCGCCGCGGCGCCGCGCCGCGGCCCGCCGTGCTCCAGGCAGGCGATCTATTCCTCGACCCCGCCTCCCGGACGGTCCGCAGGGGCGCGCTGCCCGTGGAGCTGACCGCGCGGGAGTTCTCGCTGCTCGAGTACCTGATGCGGCGCTGCGGCGCGGTCGTGTCCAAGGCCGAACTGCTCGCGCATGTCTGGGACGACCCGGACGAGATCGCAGACCTCAACGTGGTCGAGGTGTACGTCGGGTACCTGCGGCGGAAGATCGACGCGCCGTTCGGCCGCAAGTCGGTGCAAACCGTGCGCGGCGCCGGATACCTGCTGGCGGACGACGGTGGCTAGCACGGCGCACGGCCCGCGGCCGGCGGCACTGTGGCGGTGGTGGCTGCGGCACGGCCTCGGCCCTGTGCTCGTGCGCTGGTGGCGGCGGCTCGGGCTGCGAGCCAGGGTGACGCTGATCGCCGCGCTCGGCCTGCTCGTCGCCCTGATCGTGGGCGACCTGCTGCTGCTGAACACGCTGCGAGTGTCGCTGACCCATTCGGTGGACGCGTCGGCTAAGTCCGGGGCGTCCGAGGTGGCGGCGCTGATCGACGCGGACCGGCTGCCCGTCCCTGTCCCCGTCGCCGCGGGCATCACGATCCAGGTGCTCAACTCCGCCGGGCGGATCTCCGACGTGTCGCCGCAAGCTGACTGGGTGGTGCCGCTCGTCTCCCCGGCCCGGGCCAGGGCGCTCGCCGACGGCGGCGACGCCATGCTGGTGCACGGTGCCCCGTTCGACATGCCATCGCTGCTGCGGGTCGCGGTCGTCAAGGCGGACGGCGGCCACCTGGTGATCGCCGCGGTGCCGTTCAGCGAGGCGTCTGGATCACTGAACGTGGTGGCGCGCGGTCTCGTGATCGGCACACCGGTGCTGTTTCTCGTGTTCACCGGCGCAATCTGGCTGGTGACGGGGCAGACGCTGCGGCCGATCGGCGCGCTGCGCAGGGGCGCGGCCAAGGTGACTGCTACCGGCCAGGTCACCGACCTTCCGGTGCCCGAGGCACGGGACGAGGTGCGGCTGCTCGCGGTCACACTCAACGACATGCTGTCCAAGCTCGCCGCCGCGCAGCAGCGGCAGCGGGCCCTGGTCTCCGACACCGCCCACGAGCTGCGCTCCCCGATCGCATCGATCCGCACCCAGCTCGAGGTGGCGCTCGACTTCCCGGCCGGCCAGGACTGGGAGACGACTGCGCGGGACGTGCACGCGGACGTGCTGCGCCTGGCGCGGCTCGCTGAGGACCTGCTGCTCCTGGCCCGCCTCGACGAGCAGGCGGGCCATGAGCCTGCGCAGCGCGGCACGCCCGTCGACCTGGTCGCGCTGTGCCGCTCTGCCATCTGCCGCTACGCTGACGCCGCGGTGCCGGTGAGCTACGAGTTGGTGAGCTCCCCGGCGTACGCCACCCCAGTCGCCCAGGACCGCCCGGACGCCGCGGACAGCGCGGACGCCCGAGACACGGCGGACACGGCGGACGCCCGAGACACCGCGGACACGGCGGACGCCCGAGACACCGCGGACACGGCGGACGCCCGAGACACCGCGGACAGCCCTGAGGACGTGCGGGTCCCGGTGACCGGGGACTGGGAGCGGCTTGACCGGCTGCTCGTGAACCTGGTGGACAACGCGGTGCGCTACGCGAAGTCGGCGGTGACAATCTCGGTACGGCAGGGCGGCGGCTGGGCGGAGCTGTCGGTGACCGACGACGGGCCAGGCATCCCCGCCGCGGACCTGGAGCGGGCGTTCGACCGGTTCGCCCGGCTTGACGACGCGCGCAGCAGGGAGGGGGACGAGGCAGGCGGCGCCGGCCTCGGCCTGGCCATCGTCCGTGCTACCGCGCAGGCCTGTGGCGGCATCGCGCGCCTGGAGGCGGCCGCGCCGCCGCCGGGGTTGCGGGCGGTCGTACGGCTCCCGGTGAGGGCGCCGGCCGGGGCCGCGGCGACCGCTGCCGCGCCGGACGCCGGCAAGGCAGATAAGGAAATGCCGACAGGCCGACCGGGGCCGGCCTGACGGCATCAGCTGTCCAGCCCCGCCGCGCCCTGTGGAGATGCGGGCGCGGCGGGGCGGGGCACTTAATCGTTCGGGATCATGGTTCTGGGTTCTGTCACGGGAAACTGGTGACGGTGGACGGGGTGGTGTTGGTCGGCGTCGCCGCTCCGGTCTCGTTGACGACATGCTCGATGACACCGACGTTTCCCAGGGAAACGGTGAGCAGGTCGTTGAGGTGGATTCCTGAGCCGGTCGGCGCCTCGAAGGCGTGGTCTGCCACCACCGCCGGGTTGATGTTGAAGTAGCAGTAACTGCCGAGGCCGTAGGCCGTGTGAGTGGTCACGCTCGGGCCGACCTCGTAGGCGGCGTATCCGTCCGATGAGCCATTCATCCAGGCCGCCTGGTTCGGCGGGTCGTAGGGCATCTCGTTCTGGAAGAAGATGGTCTCGCCGCCGTTGCCGAACCACTGCACGTCGTAGTTCTGGTAGTGCTCGACGAACAGGCCGGTGGCAAGGACGTTGTTGCCGTTGACGACGAGGCCGTGCTGTGCCGTGTTGACGGTCCAGCCGACGGTGCCCGAGTTGCCGTGGTCGGCGCGCCAGGCCCAGATGTCATCAAGCAGGGCGTTGTTGGAGTTCACGACCAGGCTGTTGGTGGCCTGGCCCGCGATGTCGCCGCCGATCCTGAAGAACACATCCTGGATCGAGGTCGGGTTGCTCGCGTGGCTCGCGCTCGAGCCGGCCGGGCCGACCTGGAGCAGCGTGCTGGAGTTGGTGGTGCCGGCGTCGAACAGCAGGCCCTGGAGCCGCACGCCGTCCACGTCGGCGATGTGCATGGTGTCCACGCCGCCGGTCGGGATGAGGGTGGGGAAGCCGAGGCCGAGCACGACGGTGTTCGGGTTGTTGACGTTGATGGTCTGGCTGATGCTGTAAACGCCGGGGGTGAAGAGCAGGTTGCACCCCTCGGCAAGGGCGGCGTTGATCTGCGCGGCGGTGTTGGACGGGGTGGCGACGAAGAACGTGCTCATCGGCACGCTGGTGCCGGGAGTGTTGCTGGTGGGCGACCAGCTCGGGCCGACCGCGTTGGTCCGCAGGCTGGGCTCGAACACGTTGTAGTTGCCGCTGCTGTCGACGTAGAGGTAGGGGATGTCCCTGGCGACCGGGGTGCTGGCCAGGGTGGTCATCGGCGGGGTGGGGTAGCTCTGCGCGGGCGCGCCGTTCACGCCGGAGAACACCATGTTCCACACCGAGCCGCTCCAGCTGCCAAGCGTGCTGTCCTTCGTGTAGTACTGCTGCTGGGACACGCTTGACGCCTGGCCGGTAACGATGCTGTCGGCGATGTAACCGCCGCTGGCGTAGCCGTAGCTGGCCGGGTAGAGCTCCAGCCCGCCGTTGATGTCCATCCGCTCGAACGGTCCGGCCTGGGCGACGGCCCAGCGGTCGTTGCCTGCGGAGGGGGTGATCTCCATGTTTTCGGCGCTGCGCCAGAAGTTGTCGGTCGCGTTGCCGGTGCCGTCGAAGGAGTCAACGGTGACGTCGCTGTTGTTCAGCTGGACCGAGCTGGGGTTCTGCCCGAGGCCCTGGACCGACACGTAGTAGCCGACGTTGTCCTCGATGCCGGTGTAGGTGCCCGGCATGAACAGCTCGGCGTAGCGCTGGGTGCCGAACTGGTTGACCTTCTGCGAGTTGAAGACCGTGTTCAGCGTGTTGTTGATCGTGGTGGCCGACTCGCTCGGAGTGAAGATGTACACGTTCGGACCGAAGTTCGGCTGGTCCGACCCGCCGACGCAGCCGGCAGCCGCCGCGTTGACCGTCCAGCTGAACGTGGCTGAGCCGGACGCCCCGGTGGTGTCGGTGGCGGTCACCGTGGCGCTGCCGGTGCCGGCCGTGGTCGGGGTTCCGGAGATCTGCCCGCTCGAGGAGTTGATGGACAGCCCGGCCGGCAGCCCGGTCGCGGAGTAGGTCAGCGTCTGCCCCGACGCCGAGTCACTGGCCTGGATCTGCAGGCTTGCCGCGGTGTTGACGGTCCAGGTCTCGGCGCCCGGGTTGGTCACCGTGACTGTGTTGCCGGTGCCGCCGCCGGCCGGCTGCACCTCGATGCCGTTGACCTGTGCGTTGTCCTTGACGGTGACGAACTGGATGGTGACCGCCCCGGCGCTGCTCGCGGTGGCGGTGAACGACTCGGCGACCCCCTTGTACTCCCCGCCTGCGGTGGCGAAGATGTCGAAGTTGGTCAGCACCTGGGTGCCGTTGATGAGGACGTTGAAGGTCCGTGATCCCGCCGCCGTCCAGTACTCCTCGGCGAAATCGAGCCGCACGCTGTAGTTAGCGCCCGCGGTCAGGCCGGGGATCGTGTAGGTGAAGTTGCCGTACCGGTTGTGCTGCCAGACCGATTGCGGGGCCGGGTTGGTGATGCCGGTGGTGCTGATCGCGGTGGTGGTGGAGGTGGCCGTGCCGCCGGAGTAGTACTCGTCGGCCACGAACGGCGCCGCCGCCGGGCCGCCTGCCGAGATGTCGACGCCGCCGGTACCGGTGCCGCCGCTGCTGGTGGCGAACACCTGGAACTCCCACAGCGAGTAGCCGTACTGGGTGGCCCGCGTGGTGCCGTACATCCGGATGTACCGGCCGGTGCCGGACAGGCCCGTCAGGTTCTGGGTACCGCCGGTGCCCGTCGTGGTCGAGTAGATGCTCGTCCAGTTGGTGTTGTCGGTCGATACCTGGATCTGGAACGCGGTCGCGTACGCGGCCTCCCAGTTGAGGGTCACGCCGCAGATGCTCTGCGAGGAGCCAAGGTCAACCTCCAGCCACTGCGGGTCGGAGAAGGCGCTCGACCACCGGGTGCCGGTGTTGCCGTCGACCGCGTTGCTCGCCGGGAAGCTCGCGTTCTCCAGCGAGGAGGCGGTGGCAGGCTGGTTCAGCGCGATGTTGGTGGTGCCGCAGGTCGCGGCGGACGCCTTGGGCGCCGTCGCGCCGAGGCCGGCTACCAGGAGCGATACGACAAGCGCGGCGAAGGCCAGCAGGCTCATCGCCGCGCGGCCGGATGCGGGTGCCCGCCTCCTGAGTCTTCTTTGAAGCAGGTGCCGTGCGTTCACATTTCCCTCCGAATGGGCATCACAGCTATGGCTGTGACTTATTTCAAGCCGGAACGTAACTCGATCGAAATCTAGGGTCAATAGGCAGGAAGTTGAGTAAACGACGCAGCCAGAAGCGGGCTATATCGTTTGATGACAGCCTTGACCTGTGGGGGGACCGCATGCGGGACCGAAAGCGTGGCACGGTCCGGGACCTGCGGCGGGAGAACAGAGCCGCGGTCCTGTGGTCGCTCTATCTGAGCCAGTCACGGAGCCGGCACGAACTGAGCGCCGCGACAGGGCTCAGTCCCGCCTCCGTGACCAACGTCATCCGCGAGCTGATCGACGAGGGCATCGTCATCGAGACCGGGCTCGCCGAGTCCGACGGGGGGCGGCCGCGGGCGATGCTCGGGATGAACCCGGCCTACGGCTACGTCATCGGCGTGGACATCGGCGAGACGCGCACCCGGGTCGAGCTGTTCGACCTCACGATGACGGAGCGCGCGCAGGTGGAGTACCCGCTTGACCGGGTCGCCGAGCACGACATCGACGTGGTGGTCGGGCAGATCGCGGCGGGCATTCGCACCGTGCTCGCCGACAGCGGCGTGGGCGCCGAGGAGATACTCGGCGTCGGCGTCGGCGTGCCAGGCATCATCGAGCAGGGGCCCGAGGTGCTCGTGCACGGCCAGACCTATGGCTGGAACGCGGTGCCGCTCGAGCGGCTGGTCCGCATGCACACCGGGCTGCCGCCCGAGATCCCGCTGCGCTTCGACAACGGCGCGAAGACCATGGGCCAGGCCGAGCTGTGGTTCGGTGCCGGCCGGGGGGCGCGCAACGCGGTCGTGGTGCTGATCGGCTCCGGCGTCGGCGCGTCGCTGATCTCCGGCGGCGCCACCTACCAGGGGGCTACCTCCAGCGCGGCGGAATTCGGCCATGTCACGGTCGTCGTCGGCGGCAGGAAGTGCCGCTGCGGCTCGACCGGCTGCCTTGAGGCGTACGCCGGCGCCGAGGCCATACTCGAGCGGTACGGGCGCCCGATGGCGGCCGACGACCAGGAGCTGGCGCTCGCCGAGCTGATCGACGCCGCGGCCACGTCGCCGCTCGCGGCCGCCATACTCGAGGAGACCGCGCAGTACCTGGGCGCCGGGATCGGCACCCTGATCAACTTGTTCAATCCGGAGCGCGTCATCCTCGGCGGCTGGGCCGGCCTGCTGCTCGGCGCGCAGCTGCTGCCCGACATCCGCGAGTCCGCCCGGCAGCATTCGCTGCGCCACCCGTTCGCCGCCACCTCGATCGAGCTCGGGCGGCTCGGTCCCGGGGTGGTCGCGCTCGGGGCGGCGACGCTTCCGATGGAGTCCTTCCTCAACGGGGCCGGGCCGCGGGCCCAGCCGCGCGAAGGCGGCTGAGCCCGGCGATCCCGCCAGGTCACCTGTCACTGAGGTCACCTTGCCGTTGCGTGTCGTCGCGGGTGTCATGATCACGCGGTCGTGTACGCCTGGAACTCCCACAGGGAGTAGCCGTACTGGGTGGCGCGCGCCGTGCCGTACATCCGGATGTAGCGGCCGGTGCCGGAGACCGTCAGGTTCTGCACGCCGCCGGTTCCGGTCGTGGTGGAGTAGACCGTCGTCCAGTTCGTGTTGTCGGTCGACACCTGGATCTGGAACGCGGTCGCGTAGGCGCCCTCCCAGTCAAGGCCCACCTGGCAGATGCTCTGCGACGAGCCGAGGTCCACCTCCAGCCACTGCGGGTCGGAGAACGCACTCGACCACCGCGTCCCGGTGTTGCCGTCAACCGCGGCACTCGCCGGATACGCCGTCTGGCTCTCGTACGACGAAGCGGTCGCGGTCTTGTTCAGCGCCACGTTGGTGGTGCCGCAGCTGCCGGTGCCTCCGCCGCCGCCGC